>Ga0209415_10010207_pt1 | contig 16005 bp, 15 predicted proteins | sample PeaSoiSIISIP2007_FD_187696 | JGI IMG/M metagenome (GOLD analysis project Ga0209415, IMG submission 187696) | Peat soil microbial communities from Weissenstadt, Germany - SII-SIP-2007 (SPAdes) (version 2) | ecosystem: Environmental > Terrestrial > Soil > Wetlands > Peat | place: Germany...
CTCACGCTCTCCGCGTGGAACGTCGTGTAGCAGGTCTTCCCCGTCGCCATCGCCTGGAAGACGATGAACGCCTCCGCACCCCGCACCTCACCGACCATCAGGTACTGGGGACGCTGCCGGAGGGCGGCCGCGAGGAGGTCGAACATGTCGATCTCCCCCGGCGCCTTCCCGCTGACGAGGTTCTTCGCGCCGAACCCCGCGCGCGTCAGGGACGGCACCCAGTTCTCGTGCGGGAGGTTCAGCTCCCGGGTGTCCTCGATCGAGACGATCTTCATCTGCGGGGGGATGAACAGCAACGTCGCGTTCAGCGTCGTCGTCTTCCCCGACGCCGTGCCGCCGCAGACCATCATCGACTGCCCGGTCTCGATGGCGATCCACAGGTACGCCATCATGTCCGAGCTCATCGTGCGGAACTTCAGCAGGTCGACCGGCGTGAACGGGTTGTCCCGGAACCGTCGGATCGTGAACGAGCTTCCGCGCTTCGTCACGTGCATGCCGAGCGTCGCCTGGAGACGCGAGCCGTCCGGGACCGTCGCGTCGAGCATCGGGTTCGCGACCGAGATATGCTTCCCCGAGCGCTGCGCGAGCCAGACGACGTAGCTGTCGAGCGTGGTGGCATCGTCGAACTTCAGGTTCGAGCGGATCGAGCCGTATTTCCTATGGTAGATGTAGAGCGGGATGCCGACGCCGTCGCAGGAGATGTCCTCGACCTCGCTGTCGGTCATCGGGACGTCGACGACCCCGTAGCCGATGAAGTCCCGTTCGAGGTAGTAGATGAGGCGCCCCTTCGTCGTGGGGCTCGGGGAGATCTCCCACTCGTGGAACTTGTCGTCGACCATCTTGCGGAGCTCCCGGCGCTTCGTCTCCGGGTCGAGCTCGGGGAGCGGCTCGAACTCGTCGACGAGGACGACCTTCAGCTTCTCGCGGAGCTCCTTCTCGATCGGCGAGAGGGGGGGCTCGATGACCTCGTAGAGGTGCTCGTTCCGGTGGTTGTGGTAGGTGATCCGGACGAACGAGAAGTTCTCCCGGATCCCGTCGAGCTCGAGCTGCTGGAGCCCCGGGTCGTCGAGCGGCGGGATCGGCGTGACCTCCCCCTCGCTGCCCTGCCCGGAGACGCCGAGGCGGGCGAGCTTCACCGGTCGCGGCTCCGCGGTCCCCTTCCGGAGCGCGGCGCCGATCTTCAGCCACGGAGAGAACGAGCCGGTGCTCTTCCGCGCGGGCGTCGTACGACGCGGCTTGGCGGTCGAGACCTGTGCTGCTTCGGCCATCGGAATGGAACCCTACGAGAGCGGCGGGACGACGAACCGCATGATCGCCCAACCGGACAGGAGCATGATCGTCGCGTGCTGGAGCCCCTCGCTCATCCGCCCGGAGAACAGGACCCCCGCCATCACGCCATCGCCGACGGCGTGGACGATGACCGCGAGCAGGAACGCGATGAACAGCACGGGGACGAACGTGAACTGCAGGTTGACGGCGCCCGCGCCGGCGAGGCTGCTCGAGGAGATCCCCTGGCCCGCCGTGACCATCTGCGGCAGGAACACCGCCGCCATGATGTAGATCGTGACGAGGAACACGTAGAACGCGATGTAGATGACCGTCACGTACGTCAGCATCGAGATCTGGCGCGCCTCGTTGGCGAGCTGGACCTCGCGGGTGTCGTGGGCGACCATCGTCAGCACGTCTGCGACGTTCCCGCCGGCCTCGTTCGCCCGGGTGACGATCGACACGACCCGCTTGACGAGCGGAGTCGGGACGCGTTCCTCGAACAGCTGGAGCGCGGTGTTGACCGGGACTCCCCATTCCAGCTGGCTCGCCATCTTCTTGATCTCGTCGGTGAGCAGGCCGTAGCGGCCGTGGGACGCGACGATGATTGCGTCCGGGAGCGTCATGCCGAATCGGCCCGCCTCCGCGACGTCGCGCAGGAAGTCCGGAAGGCGTTCCTCGATCTTCGAGATCCGCCGGAGCTTCGCCGTCATGACGAAGCCGTACGGGCCGAAGATCGCCGCCATGCCGAGCACGATGAAGTCGAGGGCGGGGTTCTCACCGGAACCCTCGCCGGGCCGGACCTGGATGTTGAGCGTCCCGGCCCAGTCGAGCATCGCGACCGCGAACAGCGCAAACCCGACGATCAGGCCGCCGATCAGGACGATCGTCTCGCGGGGCAAGCCCGATTCCTCGCCCGCGGTGTTCAACTTGTCGGCGAGCTGACCGGGTCTCAGGACGGTCGCCGTCGCCATCAGTTCTCCTGCGCCAAGGAATACATGAACACAATGAACCCGATCTGCGACATCGGGATCATGCCGAGGATGATCCCGTAGAGGACCGTGATCATGAACTCCCCGCCGCCGCCGATGATCGCGAAGATCGCGATGATGATCACGAGGAACAGGGGGAAGGCGACGACGACCGTCACGAACGTCTCGGCGAGGAGACCCATCGTCTCCGTGCGCCGGAGGTCCTCGAGCTTGTTCTCCCGCTCGTATTGCTCGGCCTTGACGAGGAAGTACGGCTTCAGCTGGCCCCCGCTCGTCGCGGTCGTGACGACGCCCTGCAGGAAGTCCTGGAACCGCTTCGACGGTGTGCGCGCCGCGCCGTTGCGGATCGCCGTGAGGATGTCGAGCCCGAGCAGCTCCGTGTCCCGCGTGATCCAGGCCGCCTCTTCGGCGACCTCGCCGTAGATCTTCTGCCGCGCGAGCTCCTTGAAGATCGCATCGATGTTGACGTCGGCCGACGCCATCGCGCTGACGAAGCTCATCGCACTCGAGATCTTGTGGTCGATCGCCTTGCCGCGCGACCGGGCCTTGCCGCCCGGCGCCCCCTTCATCGCGAAGTAGATCCCGGCGCCGCCGCCCACGGGCAGCAACACCGCGAGGATGAACGCCAACGGGCCCACCGCGCTGAGGAGGAGGAGCCCGAGGAGCGCGCCGACAACGACGAGCGCGATCCCGGCGATGAGGGTCGTCGCGTAGACCTTCGCGAGGTACTCGTCCCCGCGAATCCGCATGTGCGCCTTCGTGAGCTGCTCGTCGAGGAGCGGGTCGGGCGCCATCTGGGTCACGCGCTCCCGGAACGTCTGCCAGGCCCACTGCTCGAACGGGGAGAGGGGGGCATGGGTCGGCTGGGCGCCGCGCTTCAGCCGGACGACCCGGCCCTCGAGCTCCACGACGTTGGTGGATCCCGGCTCGTGCCGGTGGAGCAGATCCGTCGGCGGCGCTACGAATCGCGCCATCTCCTACGGCGCCTCCGGGAACGGCATCGGACGCTCGATCCGCGCCATGACTTCCTTCGGGTCCTTGTAGTAGGCCGTGACGAGCTTCCAGAGTTGGCGGTAGTCGTTGATCTTGTTCTTTGCGAGGTACTGGACGACGGCGACGCGGCGCTGGAACTCCGCCTCCATGTCGTCGTGCGTGAAGTTGCGGAGCTCCATGATCTTGTCAAACAAGAACGAGTGGCCCTTGAACACGAACTTGTCCGTGCCCGGGTCCCACTCGTAGACGGTGTTCGTGATCAACTCGTTCGTCTCGGGCTCGAACCCGACGATCTCGAGGACCTGCTTGAGCCGCCGAACCACCCCCTTGTCGGTCCGCGCCTGGATCTGGATGATGACGTTGTTGAGCGCGGAGAGGAGAATGCGCGGCGTGTTGATCGGGGGGTTCTCGAGGCGGTTGACCATCGACTTCACGCTGTCCGCGTGCATCGTCGAGTAGGTGGTGTGCCCCGTCGCCATCGCCTGGAACATCGTGTACGTCTCGCGGCCGCGGACCTCGCCGACGATGATGTAGTTCGGGCGCTGCCGGAGGGCGGCGCGGACCAGGTCGAACATATCGACCTCCCCGGCGGCCTTGCCGTCCGCGCCCCGGTCGCCAGTGCCGCTCCGCGTCGCGCCGGGGATCCAGTTCTCGTGCGGGAGGTTCACCTCTCGGGTGTCCTCGATCGAGACGATCTTCGACGTCGGTGGGATGAACAGCGCGATCGCGTTGAGCGTGCTCGTCTTGCCGGCGGCCGGGCCGCCGCAGATGATCAGCGACTCGCCCTGCTCGGCAGCGAGCCAGAAGTACGCGATCATCTCCTCCGAGGCGCTCCCCGTGAGGACGAGGTCGACCGGAGTGAACGGCCGCTCCTTGAACCGCCGGATGGTGAAGCTCGCGCCCCGGGTGGTGATCTCCCGCGCGTACGTCGCTTGGACGCGGTGGCCCTCGGGGGTCGTGCCGTCGAGGATTGGGTTTGAGACCGAGACGGACTTCCCGCAGCGCTGGCCGAGCGCGACGATGAACGAGTTCAGCTGGTCTTCCTCGGCGAACAGGACGTTCGTCTTGACGCTCTCGTACTTGCCGTGGAAGATGAACAGCGGGACCTCGACGCCGTCGCAGCTGATGTCCTCCACCTGCGGGTCGAGGATCAGGGCGTCGACCGGGCCGTAGCCGACGTAGTCGCGCTGGATGTAGTAGACGACCCGCTCGGTCGAGAGCGGCGAGAGCGTGATCTGGCGGCTCCTCAGGTACCCCTCGACCTCGCCGCGGAGGTACGCCCGCTTGTCGGAGATCGAGAGGTTCGCGACCTCCGCCCCCATGATCTTCGTCAGGGTCGACTTGAGGTGGTCGACGAGCTCGCGCTCGTGCTTCGATAGCTGGGGCTCGATGACCTCGTAGAGGTACTCCTTCCGGACCTCGTGGTAGCTGATTCGGGCGTACGAGTACGGCGGGTTGACGGCCGTGACCTCGAGCTCCCGCATCTCGGGCTCGGGGAGCGGCGGCATCGCCGTGATGAACGTCCCCGGGAGCTCGGTCGCGTCGGCGGCGTCCTCGGAGGGCCGCGGCGCGGCGAGGGGGTTGTCTGCCGCCTTCGGGGCGGTGCGGGGGATCTTGACGCGGAACGACGAGGCGCTCATGGGTTCCTCACTCGACCCCCACGCCCGTGACGAGGTTGAACTCGGAGAAGACGAGCGTGAGCGTGCTGATCCCGGTGAACGTCAGCCGGACGTCGACGACGTTCCCGCCGGAGGCGACGCAGCTGTTCGGGGAGAGCGTGTAATGGGACAGTCCAATCTTCGAGCCGGTCAGGAGCGAGTTGAGGTACGTCGCCCAGGCGCACGGGAAGTGGGTCCCGATCGTGTACGTCGCGGCGAGGGTCCCGGGGAGCCCGGTGCCGTTGCTCGAGTACGTCTGGGAGAAGATGAAGTGCGTCGAGACCTCCTGAGTTCCCGTCGTGATCACCTGGGAGGCGTTCCCGAGGAGCTGGACGAGCGACATCGTCACCGCGATCGAGTTCCCCGTCTGGTTGACGCTCATGGTCGGCGGGAACGCGAGCAGCTGGGTCGTGTCGGTCTGCGCCTGGACGACGGCGTCGTCCTCGAAGGAGAACGTCTGGGGCGAGTAGTACCGGTTCGGGAGGTACATCGAGACGGTGCCGAGCGAGATGTTCTGGTAGAACGCCTTCCCGTTCCCCGGTCCGGGGTTCATTGAGACGTTCGCGAACACCCCCGGCGTGAACGGGATGAACGACAGCACCCCGACGGTCCCTTGCGCGAGCAACGGCACTCCTTGGGAGTTCATTGTGAACGGCGTCTGGTACACCGGGGGAGACTGGAGGGCGGCCTGGAGGTCGACGTTCGCCTTCAGCTGGGCCATGGACGCCTCGCCCTGCTGCGTGAAGGCGACCTCGTTCTCGTTCATCCAGAGCGGCAAGTACTGGGTCAGGAAGATCCCGAACAGCGCGAAGAACACGAGCAGCGCGAGCAGGGTGCCGATGACCGCGACGACCCCTCGATTGTCCTCGCGGATGCGCCGACGGTACCGCCGGCGGCGAAGTTGAGCGGATGCCTCCCCCATGCCGAACCGGCCCGGGCCCGAACGACCCGAGCAAGCGGAATTTAGCCGGGTCCCGGTATAAATATGCTCGGAAGTTCGCGCGCCCTCTCCGAGCATTTCCCGGCGGGAACGCCCGGTCCGGACACAACCGTTTAGCTCGCCGAGCGTTCGCTCGGACGGTCCCGACCCCCAATGGCACTCAAGGAGATCTCGCTTCGACTCGCGAACCGGCCCGGCCAGATCGCCCGCGTCGCCCGACTTCTCGCGGAGCAGCGGATCAACATCGCCGCGATCTCCCTCGACTCCGCGGGCACCCGCTCGAGCGTTCGCCTGATCCCGGACAAGCCCGACCGGGCCGTCACGATCCTCGAGGACGCCGGGTTCTCGGTCGACCTTCACGACACGATTGTTGTCCAGCTCGAGGACCGGGCCGGGAGCTTCCTCAAGGTCCTCGACATCCTCGCGGCGTCGAAGGTCAACGTCGAGAGCATCGCCATCCTCGTGGCCCGGGAGGGCGCCAACATCCTCGCCGCGATCGCGACGGACGACAGCGCCCGCGCTCGCCGCGTCCTCCAGGAGGCCGGCTTCGCCTCGAGCAAGGCAGAGCGCCTCGTGAGCAACGCCGACGTCGTCTCGCGCGCCCCGGCGATCCCGAGCGAATCGGTCGGGATGCTCCTCTGAACCTGCGACAAATCTCAATACCCGTCTCGACTCCCCGCGGGCGCGCGGTTGTGGTCTAGCGGTTAGGACGGTAGCTTCCCAAGCTACCTACTCGGGTTCAAATCCCGACAACCGCACTCGCTTCCCCCGACGGGCCGGCCCGCCCGAACCGGGCCGGGGGGTTGGCCACGGTGTCCAAAGAGGGGCCTCAGGTCCCGGCTGCCTGACTCGAACAGGCGACCTGAGGATATCTACGGGGTCCGCCCGACGGCGGCGGTCTCGACTACAGTCCCCCGCTCTACCACTGAGCTAAGCCGGGACGGTCGGACGACGGGCGTCCGGTCTATAAGGGTTCGGTCGGGGCCGTCGTTAGGGTCGGCCCTCGAGGGCGGTCCGAACGCGCCGGCCGACCTCGTCCGGGGTCCCGTTGGCATCGATCCGAGTGAGGAGCCCGAGCTTCCGGTAGTACTCGAGAAGCGGCGCGGTTTGCTCCTCGTAGACCAGCAATCGGATCCGGACCGCCTCGAGCCGGTCGTCCGAGCGCTGGACGAGCTCGGTCCCGTCGTTGTCGCAAACGCCCGGATGCTTGGGAGGACGGCTGACCAGGTTGTAGACGGTCCCGCACTTCGGACAGTTCCGTCGTTCGGTGATCCGGGGGATCAGGATGGTTTGCGGGACCTCGAACGCCACGACGCGGTCGGGAGGGGCGAACTGGGCGAGCTCGCGGGCCTGGGCGACGTTCCGTGGGTAGCCGTCGAGGAGGAACCCTCCGGAGGTCTCCGGCCGTCCGAGCCGCTCCTTCAGGATCCGGAGGACGAGTTCGTCCGGCACGAGCCGCCCGGCGCGCATGTACACGTCGGCCTCCTCGCCGAGGGGGCTTTTCGCCCGAACGGCTTCGCGCAGCAGGTCGCCCGTCGAGAGGTGGGGGACTCCGAGGTCCTTGGCGAGACCCTTCGCCTGGGTCCCCTTCCCGGCCCCCGGAGGTCCGAGGAGGACGACCCGAACCATCGGGGGGCGGACGGGCGTGAGGGGAAAAGGTTGTGCGGCCGCCGGAACGGTCGCTAGTCGACCCGGGTCCCGTCGAACGGCCGGCCGTGAAGGGCCTCCCGGAGGTTCGGAAGGTCGCGGCCGTCGACGATGGCGAGCGGGATCTTCGCCCGGGCGAGCAGGTCGGCCCCGAACCGGTCGAAGACGAACTCCTGGCCGGCCTCCGTGCCGGTCGACCCGTAGACGACCGACCGGAACGCGTCCCAGCGGAGGTGGTTGTAGCGTCGGGCGTCCCGGTGGGTCCGGGGGTCCTTGTCGTAGAGGCCGGCCACCCGGGTCGCATTCACGACCCGGGCCGCCTTCAGTCGGACGGCGAGGAGGGCCGCCACGCCATCGGTCGTGTGGCCGGGCTCGGTGCCCCCAAGAACGACGGGGGAGACCCGGTGGAGCTCGTTCGCCGCGTCCGCGGTCGTCGTCGGGACCCTCAGCGGGGTCGGCGGTCCGATGCGGGCGGCGAGGAGCCGGGCGTGGATCCGGGTGACGTCGATCCCGACCTCGTCGAGCTCGACCTCGGTAAGTCCGAGGGTGCGGCCGAGGCCGATGTACTCCCGGGCGACCCGGCCGCCGCCCGTCGTGACCGCGAGCGGCACGGTGCGGCCGAACTCCCGAAGGAGGTCGGCGAGCGCCGCGAAGAACTTCGCGTCCCCTTCCGGGTCCGATCGCAGGAGGACGGAGCCACCGACCGAGAGTACGACGGGGGCCGGGGCCGAGACGGTGCGTTTCGCCATCGTTCGACCCAGTCGGGTCGAGACCATCTCGGTTTCTCCCCGTCGGCCGACGATTCTGTTATAGCGGAGGCGCTTCCCGTAGCGCGGTGGACGACGCCCACGGGGCCGAGAAGGCCGCGGCCGCGCGCGCGGCGGTGGCTCGCCTTCGGCCGGGGATGCGGCTCGCCCTTGGCACTGGCTCGACGGCGAGCGATGCGGTCCGGGCGATCGCGGGCCGGTTCTCCGCGCGCGACTCGCTGACGTGCGTCGCGAGCTCATCGGCGACCGAGACGCTGGCCCGGGAGCTCGGGCTCTCCGTCGGTCCGCTCCGTCCGACCGACCGGTTCGACCTGATGATCGACGGGGCGGACGAGGTCGACCCGTCCCTCTCCCTCACCAAGGGTGGCGGGGGCGCGCTGTTCCGAGAGAAGTTCCTGGCTAGGCGGTCGGCCGAGCTCGTGATCCTCGTCGACCCGTCGAAGCTCGTGCCCCACCTCGGCACCCGCTCCCCGATCCCGGTCGAGGTCGTCCCGTTCGCCCGCGACGCAATCGTCGCGGAGCTCGCCCGCCGGTCGATCCCAGCCAAGGTCCGGATGGGAGGCCCCGACGGCGGTCCGTTCCGCACGGACAACGACCTCGAGATCCTGGACCTCCGACCGGCCCAAGCGACCGAGGACGTCGGGCGGCTCGACGCGGAGCTTCACGCGCTCCCGGGCGTGGTGGAGACGGGACTGTTCGTCCGGCTCGCGAGCCTCGTCCTCGTCGGCCATTCGGACGGGTCGGTCGAGGAGCGGCGGCCACCGCCGTCTCACTGACGGCGACCCGAGGGCTCCGCCGGCGTCAACTTTATCGCCGACACCCGGTTCGCCCGACCCTCTTCAGGGCAGGACATCGATGCAGGGGAAGTACATCCGGACGCGCGTGGACGACCACGTCGGCTACATCGAGATCGCGAAGGGCAAGGCAAACACCTACGACAACGAGATGCGCCAGGAGCTCGACCAGGCGATCGAGGAGCTCCGCTTCGACGACAACGCCCGCGTCCTGATCCTGATGAGCGGGCTCCCCGGGTTCTTCAGCGCCGGGGCCGACATCGAGATGCTGAAGGCGAGCGAGCCGGCGTTCAAGGCGAACTTCTGCCTCTACTGGCAGGAGACGCTCAACAAGTTCGCGGAGACCCCCAAGGTCGTCATCGCGGCGCTGAACGGCCACACGGTCGGCGGCGGGCTCGAGATCGCCCTCTCGTGCGACCTCCGGATGATGGCGAAGGACTCCGGGAAGCTCGGCCTCCCGGAAGTGACGCTCGGCGTCCTCCCGGGCACCGGCGGCACGCAGCGCCTTCCGCGCCTCATCGGGACGGCGCGCGCGCTCGACATGATGATCACGGGGAAGCTGATCACGCCGGATGAGGCCCTCCAGATCGGGCTCGTCAACTACGTGTACCCCAAGGAATCGTTCGTCAAGGACGTCCACGCGTACGCGGTCGCCCTCGCCCACGGCCCGGCGCGCGCGGTGAGCCTGATCAAGCGCTCGGTCGCCGAGGGGATCGAGATGCCGCTCAACGCCGGACTCGCGCTCGAGCGCGAGCTGCAGAACCGGCTGTTCGTCACCGAGGACGCGAAGGAAGGCCTCGCCGCCTTCGTCGAAAAGCGGAAGCCGAGCTTTAAGGGCCGGTGACCTAGACAACGACGAGCCCCCGCATGGCGAACTCCGATGCCCCGGCCCCGACCGCCCCGCCTGCCCACGGGCCGACGACGAAGAGCCTGAAGGAGGGCGGGACCATTGAACCGGTCCGGGAGATTCTCTGGGGGGCCTCGGCGGGCGTTCGGAAGTACGAGACGGCGGAGGAGATCCCGCCGGAGATGCGGAAGCTGATCATCCGGCTGATGGTCGTCCAGGCGGACACCGAGTTCGCCTCGATCCAGCAGCACCGCCCGTGGCTCGACAGCGCCCCGACGCTCGAGGACCGGTGGATCGAGGCGCGGATCGTCGCCGACGAGGCGCGCCACGGCCTCCAAGCGTGCCGGATCCTCCGGGACTTCGGCGAGGAGGGCCAGGGGATGATCGATGAGCTCCTGAAGAAGACCGAGGGCCACCACAAGCTCGAGGCCTTCAACATGAAGTTCGACCGGTGGAGCGACGCGGGCGCCTTCTGCTGCTTCGTCGACCGGGTCGGCGTCTACCAGCTGCGGGCGTTCCAGGAGTGCTCGTACGGGCCGCTCGCCCGCGCGATGCCGCTGATGCTCTCCGAGGAGCAGCTCCACCTCAACTTCGGCGCGTCCGTGCTCCGCCGGATGGTCCAGGACGGCCCGAAGTACTACGGCGACAAGGCGGAAGCCCAGGCGTCCGTCAACAAGTGGTACCCTCGGGCGCTCGACATGTTCGGGCACTCCCACTCGGAGACCAGCCAGAAGGCGATCGCGCTCGGCCTGAAGCGCTGGACGAACGAGGAGGCCCGGGCGAAGTACATCCAGGAGATCACCCCGCTCATCAACGGAATCGGCCTCGAGCTCCCCGACCCCGAGTTCGACCGGCACATCCTCTAAGGAGCCCGCGCCCGTGTCGGCGGCATCCGCCGACTCGACCGAAGCACCGGACGGTCCGGACCCGGCCCGAGCGAGCCCGCTCCCCCCGTGGTTGCAGCCGCAGACGGTCCGCCTCGTCGTTTCCGGACTGATCCTCGTCTACCTGGTCGGGATCCTGGTCGACCTCCGCACGGACAACACCGTCATCGCCACCGAGGCCGCGGTCCTCGCGATCATCGTCGTCCTGTTCCTTCTGACCGTCCGGTGGTGGGAGCCGACGGGGAAGCCGACCCCCAAGCGGCGGAGCCGGCAGTTCGTCCTCCTCGCCGGCCTCGCCCTGCTCGTCCAGCTCGTGGGCGTCGTGGCGGAGAGCGCCGACCCGAACGACCTCGCGAACAACTCCGCGGGCCTCCTGCTCCTCGCCATCCTGTTCTTCAACACGATCGTCTGACGAGGCCCCGCCGCCCGTTATCTGGCTCCGCCCCCTCCGCCGCGCGATGCCCGCGACCGCTTCGCTCCGCCACCTCTCGCTCGAAGTCAGCGACATCGCCCGGACGACGTGGTTCTACGACCGGTTCTTGGGGGAGCTCGGCTTCCGGCGGTTCGTCCAGGAGACCGATTACGTCGCCTTCACGGACGGCGACCTCACGATCTGGCTGATCAAGGTCCGGACCCCGAGGATCCGCCGCCGCCCCCCGACGGGGGACGAGGAGGTCGTCGCGGAGCACCTCGCGTTCCACGTCGACTCGCCGGAGCGCGTCGCGGCGATCGAGGCGAAGCTCACGAAGGCCGAGCTCTACCCGCTGTTCCGCGGCGAGGAGCATCCGGAGTTCCGTCCGGGCTACTTCAGCGCGAGCTGGGCCGACCCCGACCAGGTCGTGCTCGAGGTGTACTCCATCCCCGCGAAGCGGTCGAAGCGCTCGGCCGGTCGGTCGGCGCAGAAGCCCAGGGCACCGGCGAAGAAGCGTCGCCGGGCCTAGCGCCCGACGACCCGGATCGGGTGCCCGCCGGGACCCGGCGAGAGCGCGAGGACCTTCTCGACTCCGGCGACCGATGCCAATCGCCGGCGCAGCGAGCGGGCGTATCGGCGCGTCGTGAAGACGTGGACGTGGGCGCCCGCGTCGTGCGTGTAGCCGGCGATCGTGGCGCCCGCCTCGGTGTTCGTCGAACGCACCGCTGCCAGCACGGCTCGCGAGGCGGGGACGAGGTAGTCGAGGGGGGGGTCGGTCGTCTCGCAGACGAGCCGGAAGCTGTCGCACTCGACCATCGTGAGGTCGAACAGGGCGGGGGCATCTCGAACGGAGACGGCCCGCTTCATGGCGCGGATCCGCGCCGGAACCTCGCGGAGCCGCCGAGCGTACTCCGGGGAGGTCGCGACGGTCCGCTGCATCGCGACCGCGGAGCGGACCGGCTTCGTGGGGGCGTCCGCGATGATCGCCACCAGGTCGACGAGCGACGGCCAATGGGAGGCGGGATGGAGCGGCCGGGCGAAGCAGTCCCGGCCGTCCGGTCGACTCCCCGCGCGCCATTCGACGAACCCCCCGAACAGCGACCGGCAGGCGCTACCGGAGCCCAGTCGGGCCAGTCGGGAGAGCGCCGCCGGCGGCAGCTTCAGACCGGCCGCGAGCGACGCCGCCCCGGCAAGCGCGGCGAAGCCGCTCGCGCTGCTCGCGAGGCCGCTCGCCGTTTGGAAGTTGTTCTCCGACCGGACGAACGCGGGCGTCTCGATCCGGGCGATCGCGCGAACCTCGTCCAGGAACTCGGTGACGGAGTGGGCGGGACCGCCGGACTGGGGGGCGCCGTTCAACACGAACTGGTCGCCCGGGAGGGCCGGGTCGAACCGGACCCTGGTCCGGGTCCGAAGCTTGTCCAGAGTGACGGAGAGCGAGCTGTTGTACGGGAGGCCGAGCGCCTCGTCTCGGACCCCCCAGTACTTGACGAGGGCGATGTTCGGGGCGGCCTCGTACCCCGCCTCGGCCGCCCGGCGGACCATCGGTCGCGAACGACGGGGCGGAGTACTTATGCCCGCCGGAACGTCGATGGCCCGAATGGCCCGAAGCCCCGCGCCGGAGCCGAAACCGATCCACCCGCCACCGGGTTGGCTCACCGGTCGGGGGCTCGGAGGGTTCCACTCGTCGGTCGGGTTCACGGTCGACCCGTCGGAGACGGGCACCGGCGTCTGCGTCGTGAGCGGGACGGTCACGAAGCGCCATCTGAACATCAACGGGGTCGTCCACGGGGGCGTCTACGCGACGATCCTCGATACCGCGATGGGCGGCGCCGTGGTGACGACGCTCCGGGAGGACGAGGTGACCGCCACGACGAGCCTCTACGTGGAATTCCTTCGGCCGGCCCAGCAGGGGGCGCGGCTGCGCGCCCGGGGGGAGGTCGTCCGGCGCGGGCGCCACCTCGCCTTCGTCGAGGGGAATCTGTACGACGGCGACGGCGTGCGGCTCAGCCAGGCCCACGGGACGTGGTACATCTGGTCGGCCGGCGACGGCACCTGGTCCGGCCGGACCCGCCCCGATCCCCGGGTCAAGCCCCGGCGCTAGGCGGTCCGCCGGGCCGGCGAATCCGGAGCGACCCGCGCCCGAACTGCCTCGAAGACGCGGAGCCATTCGATCCCCTTCCGGATGCCGCGTTCGCCCTCCGGGACGGGGTGGTCCGCGAACGCGGCCCGGGCGGCCGCTTCGCCGCGTCCGAGCGCGGCGAACGGGGTCGCGTGCTCGAGCATGTCGCTGATGAGACCCGTCCCGCGGAGCGACGTCGCCTGGTCGAGCAGCCGTGTGGTCAGCCACTCCCAGGCCGCGTCCCGGCCGTGCGGGTTGAGGGCGACCTGATAGACGAGGACCGAGACGTGGGCCCGGTTGATCTTCGGCGTGCCGATCGCCGCGAGGGCGGTCCGGAGGAGTGCCGGGTCCGTCGCGGCCGATAGGCCCCGCTCGAGCTTCATCAGGTCCCCCTCGCTCGTCGCCTTCGCGATCCGTTCGAACAGCGCGGCCTGTCCGGCGGCGCCGTTCACCCGGCCGTATGCGTAGGCGACCGGCTCGCGCAGGTTCGGGTCGAGCCGGTCGTACTCGTCGAAGTGGCCCGCGAGCTGCTTCGCGAGGGTGTCGTCGTAGGCGAGGAGGCCGAGCAGGACGCGCTCGCGGAGGATTCCGTCGGTGTCGGGCTCCCCGTCGACCGCGGCGGGGCCGAGCCGGTCGAGCTGGGCGCGGAAGAACCCCAGGCCGCTCCGACGGAATTCCGGGGTGTCGGCGAGGAGCGCCCCGAGCGGGGCGATCCGGGTCTGACGAACGGACGCGAGCTGGTTCGCGAGCTCGTGGACGACCAGGTAGTCGTCGGTGTCGCGAGCGACGTCGACGAACCGGAAGTAGTCCGATAGGGAGATGTCGCCGGACAGGACGAAGGCGTACAGGTCGGTGAGGATCGCCCAGCGGTCGATCGGGGGGAATGTCGGGAACGCGCTCCGCACGCGGTCGAGGAGCGGGCCGTCGTACCGGACCCGATAGAAGCCGAGCCCGCCGGGGTTCAGGTTCACGGCCGAGGCTCCGTTCGTGGGCACGACCGTCTCCGCCGCCTCGACGACCGTCCGCTCGACGGCGCCGTCCCGGTACACCCCGAGCGGGATCGGCCACGTCTCGTCGCCGTGGTGGCCGTTCAGGCGGAACCGGCGTTGGCGGACGTGGATCGCGTCCCCCTCGGCGGCGGCCTCGAGGAGCGGGATTCCCGGCCGCTGGACCCACTGGGAGAGGATGCGGGTGACCGGCTTTCCGGAGGCGGTCTCGAGCGAGGACCACAGGTCGGCGCTCGTCGCGTTGCCGTACGCGTACTTCTGGAGGTAGGCGACGACGCCGGAGCGGAACGACTCCTCGTCGAGCAGCGCCTCGATCATCCGGAGGACGCTCGCCCCTTTCCCGTAGGAGATCTCATCGAAGATCTCGCTGATCTCGTCCGGGTGGTCGACGGGGACGTGGATCGGGTGCGTCGTCTCGAGCGAGTCGCCGAGCCGGGCGTACGACCCCCAATCGAGAAGGAAGTCGTCGGAGATGCCGAGCGTCGGATGGAGGCGCTCGATGATCTTCTCCTCCATGAACGTCGCAAAGCTCTCGTTCAGCCAGATGTCGGTCCACCACTCCATCGTGACGAGGTTGCCGAACCACTGGTGGGCGATCTCGTGGGCGATCGTCGTGAGCGTCTCGCGCTTCTGCCGAGCGCTCGTGTCCGCCTCGACGAGCAAGCGCATATCCCGGAAGCTGATCGCGCCCCAGTTCTCCATCGCACCGTAGGCGAATTCCGGGACCGCGACGAGGTCGAGCTTCGGGAGCGGGTACGGGATCCCGTAGTAGGTCTCGAACGCCGCGAGGATCTCGGCGCCGTGGGCGAGGGCGAACGCTCCCGCCGCGCCCCGGCCCGGCGGGGCCGCGACCCGGACCCGGCCGAGCCGTCCCTCGACGGGGAGCCAATCGAACTTGCCGACCGCGAGGAAGACGAGGTACGTCGCCATCGATGGCGTCGGCTCGAACTCGAAGGTCCGAAGATCCCCGTCGACCCGCTCCCTCGCGACCGGCGTGTTGAAGATCACCTCCAGCCCATCGGCCACCGTGAGGGTCAGGCGGACGAGGGCCCGCCGGTCGGGACGGTCGAGGCAGGGGAAGATTCGTCGACACCCCGTCGCCGCCGACTGGGAGGCGACGATGCGGCCGGTGCCGAACCGCGACCAGTACAGCCCGAGGAGGCCGCGGTCCGCGACCTTGCCGGAAAACGCGAGGGAAAACGTGTCGGACTCGGCCGGCAGGTCGACGACGATCTCCTCGTCCGCGGGCCGCGCCTCCAGGCGGACCGCCGGGTCGACCGGCCGGACCTCGAGCTCGAGCGCGTTGAGCCGGCATTGCCGGACTCGTTCCGCCAGAACGACCCCGACCGTGCCCCGGAACTCTCCGGTAGCAAAGTCGAGGTTCAGGTCGACGTCGTACTCCCGCACCCGCGGGAACGGCTGGGGGCTCACCGAGCTTCACCTGCGGGCCGGACGGGCCGACGTCGGGCCTCGGACGCGCCGAGAGGGGTCGGGGGGATACCCTTTGTCCCGTCGAGGAACGGCCGGTCCGCGAGCCGTTAAATAGTCCGGTTCGGTCGTTCGGTCGGCTGACGGCCAAAGCGGTGGGGAAACACCCGGTCTCATTCCGAACCCGGAAGTTAAGCCCACTGGCGTTCCGCGCGGTACTGAAGTGCGCGAGCCTACGGGAACCGCGGAAA
>Ga0209415_10010208_pt1 | contig 16004 bp, 16 predicted proteins | sample PeaSoiSIISIP2007_FD_187696 | JGI IMG/M metagenome (GOLD analysis project Ga0209415, IMG submission 187696) | Peat soil microbial communities from Weissenstadt, Germany - SII-SIP-2007 (SPAdes) (version 2) | ecosystem: Environmental > Terrestrial > Soil > Wetlands > Peat | place: Germany...
CTGATGGGCTACTTCTGATGGGCTACTTCTGATGGGCTACTTCTGATGGGCTACTTCTGATGGGCTACTTCTGATGGTGACCCCGGTCCCATGGTGACCCGGCGTCGCAAGCGCACGGTGCAGGCTCTTCCCGATCATCTGCACCGGGCCGATTCGTGGAACGGGCTGAAGCCGGGGGACCCCGTCGAGATCGAGGGGCCGGCGCTGCGCGGGGCCTCCTGGACGTTCCGGGCCCACGTGCGCAACGCCCAGAACGGGGCCGAGTCCATCGAGGTGCTGGGGGGACGGCCCGGTGAGCACCGGGTGCGCTCCTTTCTTCCCGGCCAGGTCTTTCCCGCCGGCGGCCGACGCTCGGGGAAGCCCTCGCTCGAAGACGCTCCCCAGCTGCCGCTTCAGTGATGGCGGGATCGCCACGCAAAGGCGCCGGGCCCGGGGCCGGAGGTCGTAGCCTCGGACGCGTGGACGACAGGTATCTGTCGGTGGACGACCGTCCCATCGGGATGTTCGACAGCGGGTTCGGGGGCCTCAGCGTGGCCCGGGCGCTGATCGACCTCGCTCCCCACGAGCACCTCGTCTACGTGGGCGACACCGGCCGCTATCCCTACGGGCCGCGGCCGTTGGCCGAGGTCCGCGCCTACGCCGGCCAGATCGGCCGTTGGTTGGTGGAGGAACACGACGTGAAGCTGGTGGTTGTGGCCTGCAATACCGCCGCCGCCGCCGGTCTGGGGGCACTGCGGCGGCTGCTGCCGGTGCCGGTTATCGGAGTGATCGATCCCGGGGTGCGTTCGGTGGCCAAGGCCACGAGGAACCGGAAGGTGGGGGTGATCGGGACGGTGGGGACGATCTCGTCCGGCGCCTACCAGCGGGCCATCGGCGGTCTGCCCGTGCCACTCGAACTCACCTGCGCGGCGTGCCCCGGATTCGTCGAGTTCGTCGAACGCGGCGACACGCGTTCGGATCAGGTGGTGGTCCTGGCCGAACGGCTGTTGGCCCCCCTGCGTCACGCCGGCATCGACACCTTGTTGCTCGGCTGCACGCATTACCCGTTCCTGGCCCGGACCATCGCCGATGCGGTGGGACGCGGCGTGGTGCTCGTGTCGTCGGCGGACGAGACGGCGTTCGACGTGCGGGCTACCTTGGCCGCCAGTCGGGTGGGGCGCGGCGGGAATGAAGCCGGGGTGGCGCGCTTCTTCTCGTCGGGCGACGTGGACTGGTTCCGGTCTGTCGGCGGCCGGTTGTTCGGTGCCGAGCTCGGAGATGTGGGGCAGGTGTCGTGGCCGGTGCCCGAAGCGGTGGCCGACGACGACCCCGGGGACAGTGGCACCGCCATGACGGGGTGCTGACCCTCACCGTTCTCGGATGCGACGGCAGCCACGCCGGCGCCGGGGGAGCGGCCAGCGGCTACCTGGTGCGGTCGTGGACATCGAAGACGACGGTCTGGCTCGACGCCGGGCCCGGGACGTTCGCCAATCTGCAACGGTTCTGCGATCCGGGCACGCTCGACGCCATCGTGCTCTCCCACGAGCACACGGACCACTGGAGCGACGTCTCCGGATTCGTGACCGCCGCCCATCACACCCTCGGATGGACGCGTGATCCGGTTCCCGTGCTCGCCGCGCCGGGGATCGAGGCGCGTCTCGGAAAGGACACGGAGGGGATCCTCGACTGGCGGACGGTGGGCGACGGTGACGGGGCCGACGTCGGCGCGATGACGATGACGTTTTCGGCCACCGATCACGGTCCGGTGACGCTGGCCGTGCGTCTCGATGGAGACGGGAGCGCCCTCGGCTACTCTGCCGATTCTGGGCCCGGGTGGTCGTTGGAAGCCCTCGGGAGCGGCCTCGACCTCGCCCTGTGCGAGGCGACGTATACGAAGGACCACGAAGGGACGGCGCAGCACATGAGTGGACGGCAGGCCGGGAGCACGGCGAAAGCGGCGGGGGCCCGGCGGTTGGTGGTGACCCACCGGTGGCCCACGATCGCCGCCGGCGCCGTACGGGCCGAGGCGGCCGACGCCTTCGGAGGTCCCGTGGGGCAGGCGGCGGTCGGACGCGGGTACTCGTTGTGAGCGCCGCCGGCGATCCCCGGGCCCGACGGAAGGACGGCCGGGGCGTGGACGACCTGAGACCCGTGAGTTTCGTGCGCGACTTCACCGAGTTCGCCCCCGGATCGGTGCTCGTCTCGATGGGGAAGACCAAGGTGTTGTGCACGGCCTCGGTCGAGGACCGGGTGCCGCCGTGGATGCGGGGAACGGGAAAGGGATGGGTCACGGCCGAATACTCGCTGTTGCCCGGCTCCTCGGCCGAGCGGATCGGGCGCGAGGCGGCCAAGGGGAAGCAGTCGGGGCGGACGCAGGAGATCCAGCGGCTGATCGGTCGGTCCTTGCGGGCCGTGACCGACATGGTGGCCATGGGCGAGCTGCAGGTGACGGTGGACTGCGACGTGCTGCAGGCCGACGGCGGGACGCGGACCGCCTCCATCTGCGGGGCCTACGTGGCGTTGCACGACTGCTTCAGCCGGTTGATGCAGAAGGGACAGTTGTCGAGGAACCCCCTCGGTGACTCCTGTGCCGCGGTGTCCGTGGGGATCGTCGACGCCGTCTGCCTGTTGGACCTCGACTACTCCGAGGACTCGCGGGCCGAGGTCGACATGAACGTGGTGATGACCGGCTCGGGCCGGTTCATCGAAGTCCAGGGCACGGCCGAGGGGATGCCGTTCTCGCGGGGCGAGCTCGAAGAGTTGCTGGGCCTGGCCGAGCACGGGATCGCCACCCTGCTCGACGAACAGAAGGCCGTGCTGGCCGAGGCGCCCGCACCGCGGTGACAGGCGGCGGCAACGGGACGCGGTCGGCCCGGTCCGGCAACGGCGGCCCCCTGCAGGTGGTGCTGGCGACGGCCAACGCCGACAAGGCCAAGGAGATCATCGCCATCATGTCCGAGACGGCCGGGGCGGCTATTGAGCTGCGACCGCGCCCCGACGACGTGGCCGAGGTCGACGAGACGGGCGAGACGCTGGAGGAGAACGCCCGGCTGAAGGCCATGGCGTTGGTCGGGGCCACCGGGATGGTCGCCATCGCCGACGACACCGGTCTCGAGGTCGACGCCCTGGGCGGCGCCCCTGGTGTGCTCTCGGCTCGTTTCGCCGGTGCCGGGGCGAGCTATGCAGACAACGTGACGAAGCTCCTCGACGAGCTGGACCGGGTGGCGGCCGTCGGTCCGCAGGCCCGCCGGGCCCGTTTCCGGACGGTGGCCATCGCCTGTTTTCCCGACCGCGGGGACATGGTGGCCCACGGCGTGGTCGAGGGCGTCATCGCCGACGAGCGGCGGGGGACAGGCGGGTTCGGCTACGACCCTGTGTTCGTGCCCGACGGAGGCGACGGTCGGACCTACGCCGAGATGACGATGGGGGAGAAGAGCGCTTTGTCGCACCGGGGGAAGGCCTTCCGGGCCCTGGCCACCGGGCTCAGCTGACCGGCGGCGTTTCGACCCCAAAGAGCGGCCCCCGCTACGGTGTCACGCTGAACCAGATCCTGCGCACCGTCGCCCGCGGGCGCTGCGCCCTGCCGTGGAGGAGACGATGGCCGAGGTCGACCTGAAGAAGCTGATCGGGAAGCCGATGAGCAAGTCCACCGTGGTCGTCGAGCGCGGCCCGGTTTCTAACTTCGCCACCGCCGTGTGTGACCGCAACCCCGTCTACCGCGATCCCCGGGCAGCGAAGGAAGCCGGGTTCGACGCCATCCCCGCCCCTCCGACCTGGCCGTTCGTGATGCAGGCGTGGGGCGAGTTTACCGAGGTCCAGCCGGGCGACAAGCCCAAGGCCAACGCCATGGCCGACGTGATCGGCCCGTTGATGGCCGGGGGCGGTCTGATCCTGCACGGCGAGCAGGAGTTCACCTACCACCGGCCTGTCTTCGTCGGTGACGTCCTCGAGGGTGAGGGCACGGTGGTGGACGCCTATGCCAAGGAGTCCAAGGGACGGACGATGACGTTCATCGTGACCGAGACCGTGTGGAAGGACGCCACCACCGGGGAGCCGGTGGTCAGCTCCAAGTTCAACCTGATCCACCGGGGCTGACAACCTCATCCACCGGGGCTGAGCGCATCGGTCAGCATGGGGGGATGAAGTCAGCGCGGCGCGATTCGATCCTCGGTCCCGGGCGGCGGCGGCTCACCGCCGGGATGGTGCTGGTGGTCTCGTTCATCGCCTTCGAAGCCATCGCTGTGGCCACCGTTCTGCCGGTGGTGGTGCGTCATCTGGGCGGGATCCGGCTCTACGGATGGGCCTTCAGCGCCTTCATGCTGGCCCAGCTGGTCGGCATCGTGGTGGCCGGGCCCCTGGTCGACCGGATCGGGATGCTGCGGCCGACTCTCGTGGCGGTGGCGCTCTTCTCGGTGGGCCTGGCCATCGACGGGGCCGCACCCAGCATGGTCGTGCTGGTGAGCGGCCGGGTGGTGCAGGGCGCCGGTGCCGGCGTGCTGGTGGTGGCCCTGAACGTGCTCGTGGGGCGCGGCTATCCGCCCTCCCTGCGGCCCCGGGCTTACGCCGCGATGTCCACGGCCTGGGTGATCCCCGGGGTGGTCGGTCCGGCCGTGGCCGGCCTCGTGGCCGAGGATCTCAGCTGGCGGGTGGTGTTCCTTGCGATCATCCCGGCCACGATGGCCGCTGCCGCCATCGCCCTCCCTGCCATCGCCCGGGCCGACAGCGCCCAGGCCGACATCGCCCGGGCCGACAGCGCCCAGGCCGGTTCCGACGAGGAGACGGTGGCGGCGGGCCGGCCGGCCGGCGTGGGCACGGCCGTGGCGCTGGCCGGGGGGACGGCGCTCGTGATCGAGGCTTTGAGCTCGCGGCGAATCGTGCTGTCGCCGGTGCTCGGGGTCGTGGGCCTGGTCCTGGTCGTTCCCGCCCTGCGGGCGGTGATCCCCCGCCGGTCCGGTCCCCGGACGACCGAGGGGAGACAGCTCGGGACCATGGGGGTGGCGGCGCTCGTGAACCTCGCCTTCTTCAGTGCCGAGGCTTTTCTGCCGCTGTCGTTGACGTCGTTGCATCACCGGAGCGTGACCGAGGCCGGCGTCGTGCTGACGGTGGCGGCGCTGACGTGGACGGCCGGTTCGTGGGTGCAGGCGCGCTACGTGTCCGTCGTGGGGCCGCGTCGGCTGTGTGCCGTGGGACTGGCGTTGGTGGCCCTCGGGATCGGCGGGGTGTTCACGCTCGACTGGTCAACGACGGCGTGGTGGGTCGGTTTCGTGGCGTGGGGTGTGGCCGGCGCCGGGATGGGGCTGTCGTATGCGACGACGACGCTCGTCGTTCTCTCGAGCGCCGGGGCCGGACGACAGGGTGGGCCGATCGCCGCCATGCAAGTGCTGGTGACGTTGGGGGTGGCCTTCGGTGCCGGGGTGGGTGGTGCCGCGCTGGCCCTTTCGATCGCCCTCGGTCACGGACGGGCCCCGGGGCTGCGGGCGCTCGACGCCGCCGCCGTGGTGGCCGCCCTGGTCGGGCTCTGTCTGACGGTGACCATTCCCCGGGTCGTGCCGAGTGCCGGGGCCCGGGTGCTTCCCGAGTCGCCGAGCGGACGCGTGGTAGAAACGGCGCCGTGAAGACCTCCCTGCTCACGGGCGCACAGTGGGCCGCGGTCCTGCGGATCGGGCTCGGCTTGTGGTGGCTCGAGAGCTTCCGGCACAAGAACCTGGAGGCCTGGATCAAGCGGCAGGCCGGGATCAACTGGGCCGCCGACATAGCCGGCAAACACAAATTTGCGATCGTCGGCAAGGGCTTCAACGCCGTGGTGAAGCCCCATCCCAAGGCGATGACGTGGGTGGTGCTGATGAGCGAGCTGTCGCTCGGCCTGGGGCTGACACTCGGCTTCTTGACGCCGATCGCCGCCTTCGGCAGCATCGCGCTGAACCTCCTGTACTTCGTGCTGATGATCCACGACTGGGCCGAGCAGGGTCAGAACGCCATGATGGTGCTGGCGGCCGTGGTGATCCTCGGTCTGCACGGGTGGCAGGTCTGGTCGATCGACCACCTCATCGGGATCTTCTAGGGGCTGATCGAGATCTTCTCCGGCTGAGACGGGCTCGGCGAGCCGGTGTCGGGGCGCCGGCCGTGGTGGCCCGTGGTCGTGGCCCCGGCGTAACGTGTTCTAGTTCCGTCGGCACCCGGTTCGGAGTCCGATGGTCACGTCCGGGTGGTCCCCGGCGGACGCGCCCGACAAGACAGCGCCCGACAAGACAGAAGGTGGACAGATGCCGATCGGGATCGGGGAGGACCACGAGGAGCTGCGGCGGACGGTGCGGCGGTGGGTCGAGAGCCGCTGCCCACCGGAGGTGCCGCGGGCCCTGCTCGACGCCGAGGCCGAGACGCTGCCACCGTTCTGGGACGAGCTCGCCGGCCAGGGGTGGCTCGGGATCCACGTGGCCGAGGAGCACGGCGGGCAGGGCTTCGGTCTGATGGAGCTGGCCGTGGTCATCGAGGAGCTGGCCCGGGCGGCCGCGCCCGGCCCGGTGGTCCCGACGATGTTGGCCGCCGCCGTGCTGTCGCGGTCGTCGGACCCTGCCGACGCCAAGGAGCTGCTTCCCGGTCTGGTGGACGGCAGCCTGCCGGCGGCCGTGGCCCTACCCGGCAGCGGGTCCCTGAGCGCCTCGGTCGGCGACGACGGGACGCTGACGCTCTCGGGCACGGTACGGCCGGTGCTGGCCGCCGGCGCCGGGGCCCGGGTGCTCATCGTGCCCGCCCACACGGCCGAGGGGGCGGGCGAGTCGATGTGGTGCGTCGTGGCGCTCGATGGCCCCGCGGTGACGGTGCTGCCGCTGGCCAGCTTGGACCTGACCCGGCGGGTCGTCGCCGTGCAGGCGACCGGGGCCGTGGTCGCCCCCGAACGGCGGTTGGCCGGGGTGACGACTCGGCTCGTGCGGGAGCTGGCGCTCACCGTGGCCGCGGCCGAGTGCGCCGGAGGAGGACGGTGGTGCCTCGAGACGGCCACCGAGCACGCCAAGGACCGGCGGCAGTTCGGTCGACCGATCGGGCAGTTCCAGGCCGTGAAGCACCGGCTGGCCGACATGCTGGTGTCGGTCGAGCAGACGACGGCGGTGGCCTGGGACGCGGCCCGAGCGGCCGACGGCGACGATGCCGACCAGGCCGGGCTGTCGGCCGTGCTGGCCGGGGCGGTGGCCCTCGACTCCTACGTGGAGAGCGCCAAGGGATGCGTGCAGGTGCTCGGGGGGATGGGCTTCACGTGGGAACACGATGCTCACATCCACCTGCGCCGGTCCCTCTCGCTGCGGCAGCTGATGGGGGGATCCGCCGCGCTGCGGACCGAGGCCTCGCGGGCCGCACTGGCCGGGAGCCGGCGGGTGCTCGCCACCGAGCTGCCGGGCGACGCCGAGTCCCTGCGGGGGGAGATCCACGATCTGGTGGCCCGGGTCGCCGCCACCGACGACCACCGCGAACGGCGACGGCTGATGGTCGAGAACGGGTTGCTCGCCCCGCACTGGCCCGTCCCGTACGGACGGGGGGCGGGAGCGGTGGAGCAATTGGTGATCGACGAGGAACTGGCCGCCGCCGGCGTGGTCCGGCCGTCGATCGCGGTGGGGGCGTGGGCGCTGCCCACGATCATCGCCCACGGGACGACCGAGCAGCAGGAGCGGTTCGTGGGGCCGACGCTCGAGGGCAGGATCGGCTGGTGCCAGCTGTTCAGCGAGCCCGGGGCGGGGAGCGACCTGGCCGCTCTGTCCACGCGGGCGATGAGGGTCGAGGGCGGCTTCGTGGTGAACGGCCAGAAGGTGTGGACCACGATGGCCCGCAAGGCCGACTGGGGGATCTTGCTCGCCCGGAGCGACCCCGAGGCGACGAAGCACGAGGGGATCACCTATTTCCTGCTCGACATGACGAGCGAGGGGATCGAGGTCCGGCCGCTGCGGGAGATCACCGGGGCGGCCATGTTCAACGAGGTCTTCTTCACCGACGTCTTCATCCCCGACGACTGCGTGGTGGGCGAGGTGAACGGGGGATGGCGACTGGCGCGGACCACGCTGGCCAACGAGCGGGTGTCGATGTCGTCGGGAGCCACCTTCGGGTTCGGGATCGAGTCGATGCTCGGTGCGCTCGAGGGCGGCCCCTGGGCCGGTGACGCCGTGGTTCTCGATCAGATCGGGGCGCTGATGGCCGAGGCCCAGTCCATCGCCCTGTTGGGGGCGCGGACCACGCTGCGGTCGCTGTCGGGGGTGGAGCCGGGACCCGAGGCCAGTGTGCGGAAGCTGCTGGGCGCCGAGCACGAGCAACGGGTGCAGGAGCTCGGGTTGGTGCTGCTCGGGGCGGAGGGGGCGTCGACCGAAGGGGAAGGGGCGCAGTGGAGCCGGGGGTTCCTGTCCACCCGGTGCCTGACGATCGCCGGCGGGACGAGCGAGGTACAGCGCAACGTGATCGGCGAGCGGATTCTCGGGTTGCCACGCGACCCCGAGCCGGGCCACTGACGCTCGGCGGGGCCCCGACGACGGCTTGACAGCGCCGGGGCGCGGCCCGCAAGCTGCGGCGGCCGGAGGTCCGACGTCCGGCGATCGTCCCAAGGGAGGAAAGAGACATGGCCGGCGGCACACTGCATTTCGAGGACGTGAAAGAGGGCGACGAGGCTCCAGTGACGAGCCACACGCTCACCCGGACGGACCTGGTGCGGTACGCGGGGGCGTCGGGGGACTACAACCCCATGCACCACGACGAGATCGCCGCCACCGCGGCGGGGCAGCCCAGCGTGTTCGGGCACGGGATGTTCTCGATGGGGCTGCTCGGCACGGCGCTGACCGACTACGTGGGGGCCGGCAACGTGCGGCACTACCAGGTGCGGTTCAGCCGGCAGACGTGGCCGGGCGAAGAGCTGTCGACAAGGATCGTGGTGACGGGCAAGCGGATCGAGGAGGCCGGCCACCTGGTCGACCTCGAGTGCACGTTGGCCAACGGCGACGGCGAAGTGAAAGTGGTCGGCGAGGCCACAGCGGTGCTGCCCAGCCGGGGTTGACCAGCCGGGGGTGACCAGCCCCGGCCTCCTCCCTTCGGTCAGAAGGCGCCGAAGGGAGGCACGCTCGACTTGTGGTTCTTGAAGAGCGTCGACTTGTTGTCCGCCAGTTCCTTCGGGGTCCAGCGGCTGTCGCGCTTCAACTCACCGGCCGGCTGCCAACCCTGCATGACCCAGACCGATCCGCCGTAGACGACGAAGTTCTGGCCGTTGACATCGGCCGCATCGGGGCTGGCGAGGAAGACGACGAGGGGAGCGACGTTCTCGGGGCCGAAGGCGTCGAACTTGCCTTCCTCGGCCTTGGCCATCTCACCGAAGAGGTCCTCGGTCATGCGGGTACGGGCCCGCGGGGAGATGGCGTTGACAGTGACGCCGTAGCGATCGAGCTCGCGGCCCAAGACGATGGTCATGGCGGCGATGCCGGCCTTGGCGGCGCCGTAGTTGGCTTGACCGGCGTTGCCGAAGAGGCCCGCTTCCGACGCTGTGTTGACGATGCGGCCGGTCACCTCTTCGCCCGCCTTGGAACGGTTGCGCCAGTGGATGGCGGCGAAGTGGGAAGGGGCGAAGTGCCCCTTCAGGTGGACGCGGATGACGTCGTCCCAGTCGGACTCGTCCATGTTGAACGACATCTTGTCGCGCAGGATGCCGGCGTTGTTGACCAGGATGTCGAGCTGACCCCAGGTGTCGACAGCCTGGGTGACCAGGTTCTCGGCGCCGGTCCAGGAGCTGACGTCGTCGGAGTTGAGCGCGGCGTCGCCACCGGCCGCCTTGATGTCGTCGACCGTCTGCTGGGCGGGGTGGATGTCGGCCCCGGCCCCGTCGCGCGCCGCACCGACGTCGTTGACGATCACCTTGGCGCCCTCGGAAGCGAGGAGAAGGGCCTCCGCCCGTCCGATGCCACGGCCCGCGCCCGTGACGATGGCGACCTTGCCGTCGAGCATGCCCATCAGGTGTCCTCCTCAGTCGTCGCGCCACTGCCACCGGCGCACCGATGGCGCCACGTTGACGCCGGCTCGGTAACCCGGGCAGCATGGCCGATGGCCCGCGCCAGGGTCAACACGGGCGGAGGCGTGGGACCACGACGGCTGCCCCCTCGAAGGCTGGAGAAGATCGCCATGGCCACCCGCTACGACCTACCCACCCCCGACGAGTTCACCCAGCCCTGGTGGGACGCCGTGGCCGAGGGGCGGCTGGTGATCTCGAGGTGCAGCAGCTGCGGGGAGGCCCACTACTACCCCCGGCCCTTCTGCCCCCGGTGCGGGGGCGACGGGGTGGCGTGGGAGGACGCCAGCGGCCGGGCCACGCTCTACACCTGGTCGGTCGTGCACCAGAACGACCTGCCCCCGTTCAACGGGAAGGTGCCGTACGTGGCGGGCGTGGTCGACCTCGAGGAGGGCCCGCGGATGATGACGAACGTGGTCGGTTGCGGCTTCGAAGAGCTGCGGGTGGGAATGGCGCTCGAGGTGGACTTCGAGGACATCGGTGAGGGATTCCACATTCCCGTCTTCCGGCCCGGCTGAGGCTGAGCCGTGAGCGGAGCCGAGGGCCGGGTGGCGCTCGTCACCGGGGGGAGCCGGGGGATCGGGCGTGCCTGCGCGATGGCACTGGCGAGAAGTGGGTGCGACATCGCCGTGAATTACCGCCGCGACGCCGATGCCGCCGAGGAGACGGTGCGAGCCGTCGAGGCCATGGGCCGGCGGGCGGTGTCGTATCGGGCGTCGGTGGCCGTGTTGGAGGACGACGAAGAAATGGCCGTGTCGGTGCTCGACGACTTCGGGGTGATCGACATCCTCGTGCACGCGGCGGGGATCGCCAGTCGGGGCGCATCGGTGGTGAAGACCGATCCGGACGAGCTCGACCGGGTGTTGCGGACCCACGCGGTGGGTGCCCACCATCTGTGCCGTCTGCTCGTTCCCGCCATGCGGAAACGGCCCCGGGGTGACGTGGTGTTCATCTCGAGCGTGGCCACCCGACTGCTCGCTGCCAACGGCGCCCCCTACAACATGGCCAAGGCGGCGCTCGAGGCGTTGGCCATGACGCTGGCCAAGGAGGAGTCGCGGCACGGCATCCACGTGAACGTGGTGGCCCCCGGACTGGTCGACACCGAGATGGGCCGGCGCCTGGTGAGGGGGGCGATGGGGATCGATGACATCTCGAGCCTCGACGCGACGGCGCCGTTCGGGCGGGTGTGCCGGCCCGAGGACGTGGCCGGGGTGGTGGCCTTCTTGTGCTCGGAGGAGGCCGGCTACGTGACCGGCCAGGTGATCGGTGTCGACGGAGGGGTCTGAGGATGTGATGGTGCGTGAGGCCCGGCCCGATGACGCCGCCGGGGTGGCTCGGGTGCACGTCCGGTCGTGGCAGGTCGGGTACCGGGGTCTTCTGCCCGACGACCAGCTAGATGGGCTGCGGCCCGAGGATCGGGCGGTGCGCTACGACTTCACCGGACGCGACCCGCAGTTGCCGGCGACCCTGGTGGCGGTCGAGGAGGGCGTGATCTGCGGATTCGTGACCACGGGTCCGGCGGGTGACGCCGACGCCGCCGGCTGCGGGGAGGTGCTCGCCCTCTACGTCGACCCCGACGCCTGGGGACGCGGGGTGGGACGGGGGCTGATGACCGAAGGCCGGGCCGTGCTCGTACGCCGCCGGTTCACCGAGGCCGTCCTCTGGGTGCTGGTGGGAAACGCCCGGGCCGAGCGCTTCTATGTCGCCGACGGTTGGGCGCGTGACGGCCACCAGCGCCGCGACGAGGTCTGGGGCATAGCCGTGGACGAGATCAGGTATCGCCGATCGCTCCCCTGACCTGCGGTCACGCGTCGGCCGGGGGCGCGGCCGCGCTCCTCGGATGGGCGTCAAGGTGAGTCGGCCAGATGCCGATAGCCCCCTGTGGAACCGGTCCGGGAAGGGGGCGATGACGCGGGGGTCCCCGCGCCGGTGCGGAGTCGGATACGGGCGGCCGCCCTCGACCACAGCCTGATCGCCAACCCACCGGTCTCCGCCGTCTTCTGTCTGTTCCGGTGGCTTCATCTGATCGCCCCCGAGCCCTACTGGTTGTACGTGGTCGTCGTGACCGGGGGCGGGGTGGTGAGCGTCCTGGCGTCGGTGCTGTGGGCGGAGGGGCGCCGCCCCTGGCACCGCAGCGCCCAGATCGGCGCCAGCATGGGTGTGATCGCGGTGGTGGCCTACAGCACCGGGTGGGGGCCGATCCTGTCGATCGGGTTCGTCTTCGGCGGCGCCGCCGCCATCCAGAATTTCGGGTCCAAGGCGACGTGGCCGAGCGTGGCGTGGACGACGGTCGCTGTCGTCCTCGGCCAGCTGGCCATCGCCGCGCACATCTTCCCCACGTTGATCCGCCAGCCCCGCGTGCACGGGATCGCCGCTCTCGGCCTGATCGGCGCGGTGCTCGTGATCGAGTTGCTGGGTCGGGCGACGGCCGGACGCGAGAGGGTCGACCGGGAGCTGCGCCAGTCCGAACGACGCTTCAAGGCGCTGGTCTCGAATGCGGCCGACATCATCATCGTGACCGACGAAGGCGGGAACCTACAGTACGTGAGCCCCGCCTTCGACCGCATCCTCGGGCGTTCGGCGCAGGAGTTCAAGAACGAGTCGATGGGGATGATCCTGCACCCCGACGACCTGGCCAGGATGGCGGTGGAATTCCCGCCGTTGCTCGAGGACCCGTCCCGGGCCCTGCGGACGGTGGTGCGCAGTCGGGATGCGCACGGCCAGTGGAGGTACTTCGAAGCGGCGGTGACGAACCACCTGGACGACCCCGATGTGAGCGGCATCGTGGCCAACCTGCACGACATCACCGAACTGCGCGAAGCCGACGAACGTTTCCGCTCGGCCTTCGAGAACGCCCCCATCGGCATGGCCATGACCGACCTGCAGGGCCGGATCCTGCGGGCCAACCCGGCGATGGGCGCCATCGTCGGACGAGCCACCGAGGCCCTGGTCGGAATGAGCGTGCACGATCTGACGCACCCCGAGGACCGGGAGGCGAGCTCCGCCGAGATGCAGCACGCCGTCGCCACCGGGACGAGCGGGTACCAGATCGAGAAGCGGTACCTCCACGTCGACGGGCGTACGGTCTGGGTCTCGGTGAGCGTGTCCTGCGTCCGCGACGAGCAGGACCGCCCGCGCTACCTACTCGGCCAGGTGGAGGACATCACCGAACAGCGGGCACTGCGCGAGCGCCTGGCCTACGCGGCCATCCACGATCCCCTGACCGGATTGCCGAACCGCGAGCTGTTCATGGACCGCCTGGAGATGGCGCTACGCCGGGCGGCCCGGGGCGCACACGGCGTGGCCGTGATCTTCCTCGACCTCGATCGCTTCAAGCTGATCAACGACAGCCTGGGTCACGATGTGGGCGATCAGGTCCTGGGGGCGGTGGCCGACCGGCTGAGTGGTGCCATGCGCGCCAGCGACACACTGGCCCGCTTCGGCGGTGATGAATTCACGGTGCTGTGCGACGACGTGGGTTCGGAGGACGACTGCCTGGAGGTGGCGCAGAGACTGGTGAAGGCCATGGGACTGCCCCTCGTGCTGCAGGCAGCCGAGGTGTTCGTCTCTCTGAGCGTCGGAATCGCGATGTCGAATGTGGGCCAGTCCGGTGCCGTGCTGCTGCGCAACGCCGACATCGCTATGTACCGGGCCAAGGAGCGCGGACCGTCTCGCATCGAGGTCTACCGCGAGGACGACGAGACGACGGTCGTGAGTCGTCTCCGCACCTCCAACGAGCTGCACCGGGCCCTCGAGCGCGACGAGCTCGAACTGCATTACCAGCCCTTCGTCGACCTCCATACCGGGACGATGGTGGGGATGGAGGCACTGGTGAGGTGGCAGCACCCGACGAGGGGATTGCTGCTTCCCGGCGAGTTCGTATCGTTGGCCGAGGACGGCGGACTGATCGTTCCCCTTGGACACTGGGTCCTGAACGAGGCGTGCCGGCAGCTGGCGGCCTGGAGATCGCAGCGCCAGGGAAGCGGCGAGCAGGCTGAGAGGCTGAACGTCTCGGTCAATGTGTCTGCCATCCAGCTGGCCGATCCCGGATTCCCCCGTCAGGTGGCCGAGTGCATCGAGTCGTCCGGCATCGATCCCGACCATCTCTGGCTGGAGATCACTGAGAGCACCCTGATGCGCGACGCCGATGAAGCCGTCGTGGTGTTGCGGGCGCTGCGGGAACTCGGTCTCCACGTCGACATCGATGATTTCGGGACGGGCTACTCGTCGCTCAGTTACCTGCAGCGCTTTCCCGTTGAGTCTCTCAAGATCGACCGCAGCTTCGTCGAGAACCTGGACCAGAGATCCGACAGCGCCGCCATCGTGAGGGCGATCATCGGTCTCGGGGATTCGCTCGGTCTGCCCATCATCGCCGAGGGCGTGGAACGTCGGGCCCAGGTGACGCGGCTGCAGAGCCTCGGTTGCCATCTGGCCCAAGGATTCCTCTACGGTCGTCCCCTTCCGGCCCGATCGCTCGGTGCGTACCCGACCGACGACCTGCGGTCGTGGAACGAGCTGCGGGCGTCGGTCGTGGTGTCGTAGCCAGCCGATCACCTTCCCACCAACGGCGACGGCCGCCGTCGCCACGGCCTACTGTGAACCGTGTGAGCGTGGTACGCCTGCTGCACATGAGCGACACGCATATCGCGGCCGGGCCGAACGAGGACCGTGTCTTTGCGCCTCTCGCCCGTGCCGTGCACACGCTGACAGGACGGACGACGGCCGAGACCTTGGGCGCCGTGCTGTCGGCGACGTCGGATGTGGGATTCGCACCGGACCTCGTGCTTCATACCGGAGACGTCGTCGATACCCCCGATCCGAAGAGCTATGACGCCGCCGCAGACTTGCTCCGGCGGGTGGGCGCGCCGGTGTTGGTCGTGCCCGGCAATCACGACGACCCGGCGATGTTGGCGGAGGTGGTCGGCAAGGAGCGGACGACGGCGTTGGGCGGGTGGCTGGTCATCGGGCTGGACTCCCGGACCCCGGGGGCCGGCCACGGTGTCATCGCCGACGCCACTCTCGTATGGCTCGATGAGACCCTCTCCTCGACCGATGCCCATGTGATCGTGGGTCTCCATCACCCGCCGTTGTCGCCGTGTGGTGATCCCTACTGCCGACTGGAGAACAGCTACGACCTGATCTCAATCCTTGACCGCCACAGCCATGTGCGGGGCGTGCTGTCGGGCCATCTCCACCTGGCCGACGAGGTCGAACGACGGGACGTGCGCTACCTGCTGGGTCCGTCCACCTGCATCCAGCTGCGCCACCACCATCCGTTGCCTGAGCACAACCGGGCCCCGACGGCGGTCGGCGCCCGTCTCCTGCGTCTGCATGCCGATGGACGTCTGGAGTCCGAGCTCATGTGGGCGTCTCTCACGTGAGCCGTCGCCTTCCCTGGTACTAACGTACGGGCATGGCGCTCTTCCTGGACCGTCATGACGCTCCGGGTGCGACGGCGACGGATATTGCCGCCGCCCACGCACTCGATGTCGCCGTCCAGGACAAGTACGGCGTTCGCTATGTGACCTACTGGTTCGACGACGGCGAAGGGACCGTGTTCTGCCTGGCCGAAGGTCCTGATCGTGAGTCCCTGGAAGCTGTCCATCGAGAAGCGCACGGCCTGGTGGCGGACAACATCATCGAGGTGGGCCCCGGCCCCATAAACACATTTCTGGGCGAACCCCCCCGGCACGCCACGGGGGAGGCCTATGTGGAATCGGCCGTCCGGGCCATTGTCTTCACCGACCTCTGTGACTCCACCAGGCACACCCAGGAGTTGGGAGACGAGGCGTTCATGCCTCTCTTGCGGGCGCACGACGAAATCGTGCGCACGGCACTGGGAAAGCGGGGCGGGAGAGAGGTCAAGCACACCGGCGACGGGATCATGGCCTCGTTCACGTCCCCGTCGGCCGCCGTCGAGTGCGGCATCGACGTCCAACGATCGCTGGAGGCGCGCAACGCCGACGCCGAACACCAAATTCATGTACGTATCGGCATC
>Ga0209415_10010211_pt1 | contig 16001 bp, 15 predicted proteins | sample PeaSoiSIISIP2007_FD_187696 | JGI IMG/M metagenome (GOLD analysis project Ga0209415, IMG submission 187696) | Peat soil microbial communities from Weissenstadt, Germany - SII-SIP-2007 (SPAdes) (version 2) | ecosystem: Environmental > Terrestrial > Soil > Wetlands > Peat | place: Germany...
TCGAACGCCTGCCGGATCGGGGCGGCGACCTTGCCGAACGCCGCACGGGCCGCGCCGTAGTGGCGGCGCAGCAGCTGGCGCATCTCGGCCTCGTCGTTCCAGAACTCGACCGCGCACAGGCGGTCCTCGGCGTCGACGGCGACGAGGATCGGCCCGAACGGCGTCGCCAGGCTTTCCAGGGTGATGGTTTCAGGCTGCGTCGCGGTCATCGGATAGCTCCTTGAGCGGTTTGTTCGCCGAAGGCTGCGCCTCTGAGGACCACAGGTGCAGGGCGGCGTAGGCGCGCCAGGGCCGCCAGGCCTCGGCGCGGGCGGAGAGTTCGGCGGGGGTCGGGCGCTTGCCGGTCTCGTCGGCCAGCGCCCGCATCAGGCCGATGTCGGCGGCCGGGAAGGCGTCGGGTTCGCGCAGCTCGCGCATGGCGATGTACTGCGCGGTCCATTCGCCGATGCCCGGCAGGGCCTTCAGCGCATCGATCGCTTCTTCGAGCGTGCGCTTGGGCCCGAAGATCAGCGGGTCGGCGGCGACCGCGTTGGTCATCGCCGTGAGCGCCGCGGCCCTCGATCGCGGCATGCCCAGCGCGGCGAAGTCCGCGCCGACCAGCTGCTGCGGTGTGGGGAACACGTGGGTCACGCCCTCGGACGCCAGGGTCTCGGGCAGCGGCTCGCCATAGGCGGCGACCAGCTTCGCGGCGAGACCGCGGGCAGCCACGACGGTGATCTGCTGGCCGAGGATGGCGCGGATCGCCAGCTCGAAGCCGTCCCAGGCCCCCGGCGCGCGCAGGCCCGGCCGTTTGGCCACCAGCGGCGCCAGATCCGGGTCCCTGGCCAGGTGCTCGCTGATCGCGACCGGATCGGCGGCGAGGTCGAACACCCGGCGCACCCGGGCGATCACCGCCGGCAGGGCGCTGATCTTCGGGAAGCGCATGGTGACGGCGATGCGGTGCTTGGACGCCGGCTCGACCCGGATCACCCCGACGACGCCGCCGATGCAGAGCGAGCGCTCGTAGCGCCCGTCCGCCACCCGCTCGACCCGGGGGATCGCCCGCAGGCTGAGGAAGTCGAGCATCGCGTCCCAGTCGTAGGGCGGCTTGTAGGGCAGGGTCAGCAGCACCGCCTCGCCATGGCTGGCGCTCTCGTCCGCGCCGCCGAGGCGCCGCAGCGCCGCCGGCGGGCGGTCGTAGAGCTGCTGGAAAGTTTCGTTGAAGCGCCGCACGCTGCCGAAGCCCGACGCCATCGCCACTTCGGCCATCGGCAGCCGCGTCTCGTGGATCAGCTGCTTGGCCAAGAGCACGCGCCGGGTCTGGGCGACCGCGATCGGCGAGGCGCCGAGGTGCTTGCGAAACAGCCGCCGCAGCTGCCGCTCGCCGACGCCGAGCCGGTCGGACAGGCCCTCGACGTCAGCGTCGTCGAGCGCGCCGGCCTCGATCAGGCTGAGCGCACGGGCGACCGTGTTCGAGGCGCCGCGCCAGGCCGCCAGGTCCGGCGAGGTCTCCGGCCGGCAGCGCAGGCAGGGCCGGAACCCCGCGCTCTGCGCCGCCGCGGCGGTGGGGTAGAAGCGCACATTCTCGCGCTTCGGCGTGCGCGCCGGGCAGATCGGCCGGCAGTAGATGCCGGTGGTCTTGACCCCCACGAACAGCCGGCCGTCGAAGCGGGCGTCGCGGGTGGTCAGGGCGCGGTAGCAGGCGTCGTCATCCATATCCATGGACGGAAGATGGGCGCGCCGGCAGGCGATGTCTCGCGGTTTTCGGACCTCAACCGCGTTTGCTTTGGGCGTGCGCCATCGCGTCGGCGACGGCCTTGCGGGCCTTGGCGGCGTCGCTGATCAGGTCGGTGCTGAGGCCGTCCACGCGGTCGGCGAACAGGGCGATCAGCAGCTTGTCGGAGTCGCCGCGCTCGTGCGGAAACGACGCCGAATGCTTGTCGCCGCGGCGCAGCGCCGGCGGCAGGTACTGGTTCTGGCTGCGGACGACGCGGGAAAACACCTGCAGGCCGGCGTTGTGCGCATCGAGCGCCAGCGTGGTCGGGGCAGGGAAGATCGCGGCGGCGGGATCGAGCAGCAGATCCTGGTCGGCTGCGATCGCCTGGGCGTAGGTCTGGATGTCGGCGAGGGCGGCGGAGGCGGTCTTGTCGGTCTCGTTGGCGTCGATCAGCAGCATCCGTCGCAGGCGGGAGAGCTGCGCGAACGTCTTCAAGGCGTCGCCTTCGCTTGACTGGACCCAGACGGCCGCCGCCGGCGCGCCATAGCCCTCGGTGGCGAGGTCGCTGGCCAGCCGGCCGAGCACGTCAAGCCCCAGGTTGCTGTAGTCTTCCGCCCGCATCGGTCGCAGGCAGACCCCGATGGTGCGGGCCGTGCGCACGCAGCCGTCGCGGGCGATCTGCAGCACCTCTGCGAGGGTCAGGATCGGCTCCTTGCCGCCGAGTTTCACGTTCTGTGGGCGAAGCTGGGGCTGCGGTTCGTGGCAGGTCAGCGTCCGCAGCTCCTCCAGGGTGAAATCCTCGACGAACCAGCCCGCCCGGTCCGCGCCGCCGACGGTCTTGGTGGTCTTGCGGTCGGCGAACTCGGGGTGGGAGGCGACGTCGGTGCTGGCGGAAAGCTCGTTCTCCCGCCGCGCGACCAGCGCGCCTTCCTTGGTCGGGACCAGGTTCACCTGGATGAAGTCGCAGCCCTGGTTGATCGCCAGGTCGAGCGCCGAGCGCGTGTCCTCGATCCGCTCCTCCGCCGCCCCGCCCTCGGCGACGATGACGGCCGTGGGCGCGTCGGCGAAGGCGGGTCCCGCCGCAAGCCCAGCGGCCGCGGCCAGCAGGCCGAAGTCGCGGCGGGTGAAGGCCATGCCGGCGCCGCGCCTCAGGCCGCGGCCCTCAGGCGTTCCAGCATCACGGCGTGCATGGCGCTGCTTGCGGCGCAGATCGATCCTCCGGCTAGGTCGTGCTCGCCCCCTTCGGCGTTGGTGACCATGCCGCCGGCCTCGCTCACCAGCAAGAGCCCGGCGGCCATATCCCAGGGACCGAGGTCGCGCTCCCAGAAGCCGTCGAAGCGGCCGGCCGCCACCCACGCCAGGTCCAGCGCCGCCGCGCCGAAGCGACGGACGCCCGCGACCCGCTGGCTGATCTGGTGCAGTTCCTTGAGGAACCGCGCGTGCTGGCCATGGCCGAGGAACGGGATGCCGGTGGCGATCACCGCCTCGTCGAGCCGCGTGCGCGCCGAGACCCGCAGGCGCTTGTCGTTCATGAACGCGCCACGCCCCCGCTCGGCCCAGAACAGGTCGTGCGTCACCGGGTTGTAGGTGACGCCGGCGACGATCAGGCCCTCGCGCTCCAGGGCGACGTTGATCGCGAAATGCGGGATCGCGTGCAGGAAGTTGGTGGTGCCGTCGAGCGGGTCGACGATCCAGCGGTGGGTCTTGTCGCTGCCGGGGATCTCGCCGCGCTCTTCGCCGAGAAAGCCGTATCCGGGGCGCACCCGCGACAGCTCCTCGAACAGGGTCTGCTCGGCCTTCAGATCGGCGGCGCTGACGAAGTCTGCGGCGCCCTTCTTCGACACCTGCAGTTCGGCCACCTCGCCGAAGTCGCGGGTGAGGCCTCGCGCGGTCTTGCGCACGGCGTCGATCATCACTTTCAGCAGCGCCGAGGGCGTGGTCACGTTCGATCGTTCGGGAGGGGTTGGCGAAGGGGCCGGGACCCTACCGGCGGGCCTCCCTCGGCGCAAGGCGATCGCCGACGTCGGCGCGCGGCCCGCCAAACGCCGCGAATTACAGACATTTAACGCCGGCGGCGTGACGGCTCAGGTAGTGTCATTGCACAACGGTGTTCCTCCACAAGTAAGCCTCGCCCATCTGTTAGGAGGGATTACAACAGTATGGCAGACCGAGGTCCTCCTTTCGCCGCGTTGCGAGCACTCGAGGCGGCCTGCAGGCTGAAAAGCTACAGCATGGCCGGCGAAGAGCTTGGCGTCACCCACAGCGCGGTCAGCCAGTCCATGCGCCGGCTGGAGCTGACGTTCGGCCAGCGACTGTTCCGCCGCCAGGGCCTCGGCATGGAGCCGACCGCTGCGGCGCTGGCGCTGTCGGTCGCCTACCGCCAGGCCGCCCGCATCGTCGCCGACGCCACCGACGCCCTGAAGGCGCGCGACGGCGACCCGGCGCTGGTGGTTTCCACCCTGCCCAGCGTCGCGCGGCTCTGGCTGGGGCCGCGGCTGAAGCGGCTGCGCGACTGCCTGCCCGATCTCGCCGTCGAGGTGCGCACCAGCCGCGAGCTGGCCAACCTGGAGACCGATGGCGTCGATATCGCCATGCGCTTCGGCTACGGCGACTGGCCCCGGCTGCGGGTCGAGCCGCTGTTCGACGAGACCGCCTTCCCGGTCTGCAGCCCCGAGTTCCTCGCCCGCCACGCGCCGCTGGACGACGCCGGCATCGCGCGCGCGTCGCTGATCCTGGAGGACACCGACCTGTGGACCGGCTGGTTTACCGCCGCCGGGGTCGCGCGGCCGAGCCCCCTGCGCGGCCTGGCGTTCGACGATGCGGCGATGGTGATCGAGGCGGCCTCGGCCGGGCTCGGCGTCGCGCTGGTCCGCCGCCTGCACGCCGACGAGGCGCTGGAGGCCGGCCGTCTGGTCCGCATCTCGCCCACCGAGGTCAAGACCCCCTACCGCTGCTACCTGGTCTGGCGCGACGACAACCCCCGCGTCGCCCAAATCCGGCGTTTCGCCGACTGGATATTGGCGGAGTTCGGGAGGGCTGGATTGCTGGAGGCGGCCTAGTCCCGCGCCGCCAGTCCCGCCGCGATCTCCGCGTTGAAAGCGGCCACCGCCGCGCGTGGACCTTCAGGATGCGTCCATACCGCCGACGAGACGGCGATGAAGTCCGCGCCGGCGGCTGCCAGCGGCCGGCAGTTCTCGGGGGTGATGCCGCCGATGGCCACGCACGGCGTCACCATCATCTCCTGCCAGATCTCCAGGATCTCGATGTCGGCGCGGGTGGCGGCGTCCTTGGTGGTGGTGTCGAAGAAGGCGCCGAAGGCGACGTAGTCGGCGCCCGCCTCGGAGGCCTCGATCGCCAGGTGGCGGCTGTCGTGGCAGGTGACGCCGACGATCCGGTTCGGGCCCACGGCCTTGCGGGCGTTGGCGTAGGTTCCGTCCTGCTGGCCGATGTGGACGCCGTCACAGTCGAAACGGGCGGCGAGGTCCGGCCGGTCGTTGAGGATCAGCGGGATGTCGCGCGCGCCGATGGCGGGTCGTAGCGCGCGGACGGCCGCCTCGATCGCCGCCTCGTCCACGTCCTTCAGCCGCAGCTGGATCGCGCCGACGTCGCCGCCGGCCAGCGCCTCGCCGAGCGAGCGGCCGAACGCGGCGAGGTCGTCGATGCGGGGCGGCGTGATAAGGTAGAGCCGGCAAACGGGGGTCGTCATGGCGCGGTAATGGGCCGCCGCTCAGTGCGATGGCAAGAGCGCCTCGAGCGCCGCGGCGGCGAGCACGGTCGCGAGGCTGGCGGCGACGGCGATGCCGACAAACCAGGCCAGCCGCTTCCACAGCGGCCTTGGCGGCGCGTCCGCCCTCGGCGGACCCTCACTGATGGCCGGCACCGGCGGCGGTCTTTCCGCGGAACAGCCAGCAGACCCACACGGTGTAACCCAGGATCACCGGCAGGATGAATACCAGGCCGCCGAACAGCAGGCCGAGCGCGCCATCGTCGTTGGCGGCGTCCCGGAAGGTCAGCTGAGAGGGCGCGACATAGGGGAAGAAGCTCGCGGCCAGCCCAAGGTAGCCGGACAGGAACACCACCACCGCGCCGACGAAGGGCCAGGCGTGAGACCCGCGCATCAGCCCCGCGGCGAGGATCGCCAGGCCGGCGGCCCCCAGGATCGGGATCGGCGCGACAGCATCAGGGCGTCAAGCGTCATCGCGGGCGGCGCCTTAGGCTGGCGACGCAGTCGGTGCATGGTTGCACATTGACCTGGATTAGCTAAGTGATTAGCTAAGTCAGATGATCGTCAAGATGCACCAGGCCAAGAGCCAGCTTTCCAAGCTCATCGCCGCCGCCATCGCCGGCGAGGAGGTGGTGATCGCGCGCGGCTCGGAGCCGCTAGTGCGGCTGACACCGGTGAAGCCCGCCGCCAGCAAACGCAAGTTCGGCGCCTACAAAGGCGAGTTCAGCATCCCCGACTCCTTCTTCGAGCCCCTATCGGAGGAAGAGCTGGCGCTCTGGGAGGACGGCAAGGTTTGAGGCTGCTGCTGGATACCCACGCCGTCATTTGGTGGTTCCAGGGCAATCTGCGTCTGCCGCAACGCGTTCGCGACACCATCGAGGGCGAGGCTTCCGACGTGTTCGTCAGCGCGGTCTCAGCATTCGAGATCGCCCTGAAGCATCGAATGGGCAAACTGCCGGAAGCCGCAGCGTTAGCGCGCCGATTCAGCGTCATGACTCAGGAGCAGGGATTTGCCGAATTGGCGGTGACCGTGCCCCATGGCTTGGCCGCCGGCGCGTTGCCGATCGCTCATCGCGACCCTTTTGACAGGCTGCTGATCGCCCAGGCGCTCGTCGAGGACATGACAATCGCCTCCAACGAGCGGCTGTTCGACTCAACGGGCGTCAACCGCCTCTGGTGAGCATCACTCCGCCGCCCGCTGCGCCACGCCGAACTTCGGGGTCAGCTCGCCGGCCGCGTAGCGCTTGGCCATCGCCGACATCGGGATCGGCTTGATCTTGTCGGCGTTGCCGACCGCGCCGAATTCCTGGAAGCGCGCGCGGCAAACCGCCTTCATCGCGTCCATCGCCGGCTTCAGGTACTTGCGCGGATCGAACTCGCCGGGGTTCTCGGTCAGCACTTTGCGGATCGCGCCGGTCATCGCCATGCGGTTGTCGGTGTCGATGTTGATCTTGCGCACGCCGTGCTTGATGCCGCGCTGGATCTCCTCCACCGGCACCCCCCAGGTCTGGGGCATCTCGCCGCCGTACTGGTTGATGATGTCCTGCAGGTCCTGCGGCACCGACGATGAGCCGTGCATGACCAGGTGGGTGTTGGGCAGGCGGCGATGGATCTCCTCGATCACCCCCATCGCCAGCACCGCGCCGTCGGGCTTGCGGCTGAACTTGTAGGCGCCGTGGCTGGTGCCCATGGCGATGGCTAGGGCGTCCACTTCGGTGGCGCGGACGAAGTCCACCGCCTGGTCGGGGTCGGTCAGCAGCTGGGAGTGGTCCAGCTTGCCCTCGAAGCCGTGCCCGTCCTCCTTCTCGCCCATGCCGGTCTCGAGGCTGCCCAGCACGCCGAGCTCGCCTTCCACCGAGGCGCCAACCCAGTGCGCCATCTCGACGACGCGGCGGGTGGTGGAGACGTTGTAGTCGTAGTCGGCCGGGGTCTTGCCGTCGGCCTTCAGCGAGCCGTCCATCATTACGCTCGAGAAGCCGTACTGGATCGCCGTGGCGCAGGTGGCTTCGTTGTTGCCGTGGTCCTGGTGCATCACCACCGGAATGTCGGGATAGAGCTCGATCAGGCCGTCGATCAGCTTGGCCAGCACGATGTCGTTGGCGTATTGGCGCGCGCCGCGGCTGGCCTGGATGATCACCGGCGCGTTCTCGGCCGCGGCGGCCTCCATGATCGCCAGGCCCTGCTCCATATTGTTGATGTTGAAGGCCGGGACGCCGTAGCCGCGGTCCGCGGCGTGGTCGAGCAATTGCCTCAGGGTGATGCGAGCCATGGCGGCCTCTCCTTGACTAGCCCTTCAACGCTTCAACGCCGGGAAGGGTCTTGCCCTCCATCCATTCAAGAAACGCGCCTCCGGCGGTGGAGACAAAGGTGAAGTCGCCAGCCGCCTTGGCTGAGTTCAGCGCCGCAACCGTATCACCGCCGCCTGCCACCGCCACCAGTTTCCCGGCCTTGGCCAGCGCTGCGGCGTGATGCGCCGCCTCCGTGGTCGCCTTGTCGAAGGGCGGCACTTCGAAGACGCCGAGGGGTCCGTTCCAGATCAGGGTGCCGGCCGCGTCCATCGCCCGGCAGAGCCGCTCAACGGTCTTGGGACCGGCGTCGAGGATGCGCTCGTGCGGATCGAGCTCGCCCAGAGAGCGCACCCGCGCCGCTGCGCCCGGCTGGGCGGTTTCGGCGACGACGATGTCGATCGGCAGCAGCAGCTCGCACCTGCGCTTCTCGGCGAAGGCCATGATGCCCCGCGCCGTGTCCGCCAGGTCCTTCTCGCAGTAGGACGCGCCCACCTCCCAGCCCTGGGCGTAGAGGAAGGTGTTGGCCATGCCGCCGCCGATCGCCAGCTGGTCCAGCTTGAGGATCAGGTTGTGCAGCAGGTCGAGCTTGGTCGAGACCTTGGAGCCGCCGACGATGCCCAGGACCGGCCGCTTCGGCGATCCCAGCGCCGCATCGAGCGCCGAAAGCTCGCGCCGCATCGCTTCTCCGGCATAGGCCGGCAGCAGCTTGGCCAGCGCCGAGTTCGAGGCGTGGGCTCGGTGCGCGGCCGAGAACGCGTCATCGACATAGAGGTCGCCGTTCTCGGCGAGCTCGGCGGCGAACGCCGGATCGTCCGCCTCTTCGCCGGCGTGGAAGCGCAGGTTCTCCAGCAGCAGCACGTCGCCATCGCGCATCGTCGCCACCGCCGCCTCGGCCGCCTCGCCGATGCAGTCGTTGGCGAAGGCCACCGGCGCGCCCAGCAGCTTGGCCAGCGGCGCCACTACGGGGCGCAGGCTCATCGAGGGCACGCGCTTGCCCTTGGGCCGGTCGAAGTGGCTGAGCAGGATGGTCTTGGCCCCGCCGTCGCGCAGGCGGCGGATCGTCGGCAGCGCCACCCGCAGTCGCGTGTCGTCGCTGACTTCCCCGTCGTGGAGGGGCACGTTGAAGTCCTCGCGGACCAGCACGCGCTTGCCGCTCACGTCGACGCCGTCGAGGGTCCGGAAGCTGCTCATCAGTTCCCCTCCCCCTTGCGGGGAGGGGTTAGGGGTGGGGGTGCAAGCTGGACGCTGGGAGAGAAAGCGTCGAGACGCCAACGCGGCTGGCGCCGAGCCGACACCCCCATCCCCGACCCTTCCCCGCAAGGGGGACGGGAGAAAGTGCTCCGAGCTGCGTTCATCCCTAGGCCCTACGGGTGAGGACACTCAACCGAGCTTGCCCATCGCCAGCGCCACGTCGGCCATGCGGGTCGAGAAGCCCCACTCGTTGTCGTACCAGCTCAGCACCCGCACGAGCGAGCCGTCGACCACCTGGGTCTGCGGTAGGGCGGCGGTCGAGGAGGCGGCGATGTGATTGAGGTCGACCGAGACCAGCGGATCCTCAGTCACCGCCAGGACGCCCCGCAGCGGTCCGCTGGAGGCGGCGGCCTTCAGTGCTGCGTTGATCTCGTCCTTAGTCGTCGCGCGGCCCGGCACGATCTTCAGGTCGATCATCGAGACGTTCGGCGTCGGCACCCGGATCGCCCCGCCATCGAGCTTGCCAGTCAGCTGCGGCAGAACGAGGCCAATCGCCTTGGCCGCGCCAGTCGAGGTCGGGATCATCGACACCGCCGCGGCGCGGGCCCGGTAGAGGTCGCTGTGCAGCGTATCCTGGGTCGGCTGATCGCCGGTGTAGGCGTGCACTGTGGTCATGTAGCCACGCTCGATGCCGACGCTGTCCAGCAGCACCTTGCAGACCGGCGCCAGGCAGTTGGTGGTGCACGAGCCGTTGGAGACCACCAGGTCGTCAGCGGTCAGTGTGTCGTGGTTGACGCCGAAGACGATGGTCTTGTCGGCGCCGTCGCAGGGCGCCGAGACCAGCACGCGCCGGGCGCCGGCGTCGAGGTGCGCCTTGGCAGTGTCGCGCTTGGTGAAGAGCCCGGTGCACTCCAGCGCGATGTCGACGCCGAGATCCTTGTGCGGCAGCTCGGCCGGATTGCGGATCGCCGTCACCTTGATCTTGCCGAGGCCAACGTCGATCGAATCGCCGTCGACGGTGACCAGCCCCGGGAAGCGGCCGTGCACCGAATCGTAGCGCAGCAGGTGGGCGTTGGTTTCGACTGGCCCCAGGTCGTTGATCGCCACCACCTCGATGTCGCGGCGGGCAAACTCGACGATCGAGCGCAGGACCAGCCGTCCGATGCGGCCAAATCCGTTGATGGCGACGCGCAAAGCCATGCGTGACGGTTCCTGTGACGTTATTTCAGTGTGGCGGGGGTGTTGCGGGCGGGGGGCGCGAAGTCAAGCCTCGGGCTGTTTCTCGTCACCGTAGGGGAGGGGGATCGCGGAGCGGTGGAGGGGGTCCGAAGCCGTGCTCGCTCTTGCCAACACAGGCGCGCTGCAACGCGCTCCTCCACCCCTTCGGGGTCCCCCTCCCCCTGCGGGTGAGGATAGGCAGCGCGTCCCCTCAGACCTAGAAAGGTCCGATGGGGGCGGACGTTTCCGAGCGCATTGGGCCAGGCAGGCGCGGGGCGGGCCTTGCGCTAGGCCTCGTGCTGGTCGCCGGTCTGGTCAACTACGTCGACCGCGTCACTCTCTCGGTGGCCGGGCCGGTGATCGCCGCCGAGCTGCGGCTGCGGCCAAGCCAGATGGGTCTGCTGTTCTCGGCGTTCCTGTGGACCTACGGCCTGGCCCAGGCCCCGGTCGGGGCGATCATCGACCGGGTCGGACCGCGCCGGCTTCTGGGCGTGGCGCTGACGCTGTGGTCCGCAGCGCAGGGCGCGACCGGGCTCGCCGTCGGCCTGCCGCAGCTGATCGCTGCGCGCCTGTTCCTGGGCCTTGGCGAAGCGCCGCAATGGCCGACGGGGGCCAAGGTGGTGCGCGCCTGGTTCGCGCCGCAAGTCCGCGGCCTCGCCACCGGCGTCTTCAATTCCGCCTCGACGCTCGGCCCGGCGATCGCCCCGCCGCTCGTCACCGCCCTGATGCTGGCGTTCGGCTGGCGCGGGGCGTTCTTCGCCACCGCGCTGGCCGGCCTTGGCGTCGCGCTGTTGTGGATCGGGCTCTACCGCGAACCGGCCGCTCTGCCGGACGGCGAAGAGCTCGCGCCGCGCACGCCCTGGCGACGCCTGTTTGCAGCCCCCACGCTTTGGGCCATGGCGCTCGGCAACGTCGGCTCCGGTTACATGAACTGGTTCTACGCCGCCTGGCTGCCGGGCTATCTCGAGACCGCGCGTCATCTCACCGTGCCGCAGACCGGCTGGGGGGCGTCGATCCCCTACGTGTTCGGCGTCATCGGCAGCCTCGCCGGCGGGCTGGCCTGCGACCGCCTCGCCGCAGCGGGACTCTCGGAGATGCTCAGCCGCAAGCTGCCGATCGTCGCGGGCCTGGCGATCGGCGCAGCCTTCACCGGCCTGACCATTCTCGCGCCGAACAGCGCCAGCGCCATCGCCGCCATTTCCGCGGCCCTGTTCTTCTCCAACCTCGCCGGCGCGGCGATCTGGGCGATGGCGATCACCGCAGCGCCGCCGGGTGGCGTGGCGTCGGTCGGCGCGGTGCAGAACTTCGGCGGCTTCCTCGGCGGCGCGCTTGCCCCCATCGTCACCGGCTTCAGCGTCGAGGCGACCCACTCGTTCGCCGCCGCCCTGGCGACCACGGCCGCCGCCGCACTGGGCGGGGCGCTGGTCTACCTGGTCGGGGTGCGCAAACCGATCGCGCCGTAGATCGCCATCAGGCCTCGCCGAGCGCCGACACCAGCGGCCGGTAGGCGTCGCGGGCGGCCTTGAAGCTCTCGAACGGGAACTTGATCGGTACGCCCTCGAGCGCGGCCTGCAGCATCTCCAGGTGCGCCTCCCAGCCGGCGCAGGCCCGGCCGGGATCCTCGGACGCCGGTGTCTTCTGGATCAAGGTCAGGGCGGTGGCCTCGCCGTCGACCGCCAGCTCCCAGCGCACCGGCCGCAGCGGTTCGCCCGGCCCGCTCCACGAGTACTCCAGCACGCGGCCCGGCTCGACGGCCGAGACCTGGCTGTCGATCACCGTGCCGCTGTCGGCGAAATCGAGCTTGGCGGCCCCGCCTAGTCGCAGCTCGATGCGGCCGGGCGCCAGCCACTGCGCCAGCATCGCTGGCTCAGTCAGCGCGCGCCAGACCACCTGCGCCGGATGCTCGATTTGGCGCGTCATCCGCGCCGTGACGAAGTCGCCGTCGCGGGTGAGTTCCGCCAGTTCCGTTTCGTCCATAACCTTGGCCTCCACACCTCAGGGCCCAGGTTAGCCCACGCGGACTTGCACGGCTTGATCTCGATCAACGAGGCTCAGCGCCATCGCGCACGCGCCGGCCGTTGACTTCCCCGGCGCGCAGCGTCGCTTATGACAACCCGCAATGGCCAGGAACCCCGCATGATCAAGACCCGCATCACCGAGCTGCTCGGGATCGAGTTTCCCATCGTCCAGGCGCCGATGGGCTGGATCGCCCGGGCGCAGCTGGCGTCGGCGGTGTCGAACGCCGGCGGGCTCGGGATCATCGAGACCTCTTCCGGGCGCCTCGACGAGGTGCGCGAGGAGGTCAAGAAGATGCGCACCCTGACCACCAAACCGTTCGGGGTGAACATCGCCCAGGCTTTCGTGCGCGATCCGGACATTGTCTCGTTCGTGGTCGACCAGGGCGTGAAGTTCGTGACCACCTCGGCCGGCGATCCCAACCGCTATTGCAGCGCGCTGAAGGACGCCGGTCTGACGGTGTTCCACGTCGTGCCCTCGCTGGCTGCGGCGCTGAAGGCGATCGACGCCGGCGTCGACGGGCTGGTGGTCGAGGGCGGGGAGGGCGGCGGGTTCAAGAACGCGCGCGAGGTCGCCTCGATGGTGCTGCTGCCGCTGGTCTGCTCGAAGGTGCGCGTGCCGGTGATCGCCGCCGGCGGCATCGTCGACGGCCGCAGCATGGCCGCGGCCTTCGCGCTGGGCGCCGAGGGGGTGCAGATGGGCACCCGGATGGTCTCGTCGGCCGAGAGCCCTGTCCATTCCAACTGGAAGGACGCCATTCTGGCGGCGAAGGAGACCGACACCGTCTTCCTCAACCGCTTCGGCCCCGGCCCGGCGCTGCGGGCCCTGCGCACCGAGAAGACCACGGCGTTCGAGAAGGCGCCGCCCGAGAACATCATGGGCGAGTTCGGCCATGCGCTCGACCTCTACTTCGGCGGCGACATGGAGGCCTCGATCGCGCTCTCCGGCCAGGTCGCCGGTCGTATCGACGAGGTCAAGCCGGTCGCTCAGGTAATTAGGGAGACGATCGCCGAGTTCGAGGAAGTGGCGACGCGGATGGGCCAGCGCTTCGGCGCGATGGCGACAGCCTGAAGGAGCTGGGACGATGGCGGAACATGGCGCGGCCTCGATGCAGGCCCTGCTCGATCGGCAGAAGGCGGCGAACCTGCGCGACGGCGCGCCCAGCGCCGAGAAGCGGATCGAGCGACTGGACCGCTGCATCGGCCTCCTGGTCGATCATCGCAAAGCGATCGAGGAGGCGCTGAACAACGACTTCGGCGCCCGCTCGCCCGAGGTCACCGCCTTCGCCGACGTCGCCAGCTCGATCGGCCCGCTGGCGCACGCCAAGGCCAACCTCGGCAAGTGGATGCGGCCGGAGAAGCGCCCCACCTCACCGGCCTTGCTCGGGCTGTTCGGGGCCAAGGCGGAGATCCGGTTCCAGCCCAAGGGTGTGGTGGGCGTCATCAGCCCCTGGAACTTCCCGGTCAACCTCACCTTCGCCCCGCTGGCCGGCATCCTTGCGGCTGGCAACCGGGCGATGATCAAGCCGTCGGAATACACCCCCGCCACCTCGGCGCTGATGGCCAGCATGTTCGGCGGCGCCTTCTCCGAGGAGGAGATCGCGGTGATCACTGGCGGGCCTGAGGTGGGCCAAGCCTTCGCCGGCCTCGCTTTCGACCACATGATCTTCACTGGAGCGACCGGCGTCGCCCGCCACGTGATGCGGGCGGCGGCCGAGAACCTGACGCCGCTGACCCTCGAACTCGGCGGCAAGAGCCCGGTGATCATCGGCAAGGGCGCCGACCTGCCAACCGCCACCGCCCGTATCATGAACGGCAAGACCCTCAACGCCGGCCAGATCTGCCTCGCGCCTGACTATGTGCTGACGCCGAAGGAGAGCCTCGATGCCTTCGTCGGCGAGGCCAGCGGCGCAGTGCGCCGGATGTTCCCGACCCTGAGGGACAATCCCGACTACACCGCGATCATCGCCCAGCGGCACTACGACCGCATCATGGGCTACATCGACGACGCAAAGGCCAAGGGCGCGCGGGTGATCGAGCTCAAGCCCGACGGCGAGGACCTGACCCAGCAGGAGCATCGCAAGATCGCGCCGACCCTGATCATCGATCCCACCGACGACATGAAGGTGATGCAGGAGGAGATCTTCGGGCCGGTGCTGCCGGTGAAGACCTACAACGGCGTCGACGAGGCCATCGCCTACGTCAACGCCCATGATCGCCCGCTCGGCCTCTACTACTTCGGCGACGACGCGGCCGAGCGCGAAAAGGTGCTTGCCGGCACCACCTCCGGCGGCGTCACCGTCAACGACGTGATCTTCCACATCGCCCAGGAGGAGCTGCCGTTCGGCGGCGTCGGCCCGTCGGGCATGGGCAGCTACCACGGCCATGACGGTTTCCGCGAATTCAGCCACCGCAAGTCGATCTACACCCAGCTAAAGAAGGACATCGGTCCGCTGTCGCAGCTGCGTCCGCCCTACGGCCCGGCGATTCGCAAATATCTTGACGGGGCGATCAGGCGGTAGGCGGATGGTTCCTCCGCGATTCATGGTTTGTTAGGACGTTCTATGTGCCTGGAGTTGAACCAGCAACGGCCTCTCTCCTGGGCGTTCTCGTCATGCAATTAGCTCGGGAACCTTTTGGCGCCGAGGTCGTTGCGACATCGGAATCGTGCTGTGCCATAAGGCCCGCCGACACGACTATGAGGGGAACCTTTAGATGAAGATGCATCTGTTCGCTGGCGCGGCGCTGGCGATGGCGCTCGCAACGCCTGTCCTGGCGCAGCCCGCGTCGGACACGGACTGGTCGGGTCCATACGTGGGCGCCGATCTGGGCGCCGTGTTCAGCCACGACCACGTCGATGAGACGACGGTTGTGTTCAATCCGCCGATGACCGGCACCGCCAACATGAACGCCGTCGAGCCGGTCGGCGGCGGTCTGGTTGGCTACAACTGGGAATTCCCCAATCACATCGTGCTCGGCGCCGAAGGCGACATCGAGGGCTCGGGCGTGCACCGTATCTCGCACTGCCTGGTCGAGGATGCGAACGCCGGCAACGCCAGCCCGGGCAACTGCTTCCCGGGCAGCTACTACAACAGCTACGATTCGCACTGGCAGACGTCCGTGCGCGGCCGGCTCGGCTACGCGATCGGTTCAACCCTGCTCTACGCGACGGGAGGCGCCGCCTGGGCGAATTTCGTCACCAACTACGGCACCACCACGGGTGTGCCGGGCGTGCAGAAGTTCAGCACCACGCTTTCGGGCTACACCGTGGGCATCGGCGCCGATACGGCGATCACCCCACACCTGCGCGCCGGCATCGAGTACCGCTACAGCGGCTTCACCGGCTTCATCAATCCGATCAGCCAGGGCGGCAGCTTCTGGAACGGGTACCAGGACAAGAACACCTTCCGCGAAAACGCGATCCGGGTGCGGCTGATCTACGCCTTCAACGTGCCGCCGCCGCCTCCGCCACCGCCACCGCCACCCCCGCCGCCACCGCCGCCACCCCCGCCGCCGCCTCCGCCGCCACCCCCGCCGCCGCCGATGAAGTCGACCAAGGAGTTCATCGTCTACTTCCCGTTCGATCAGTACGTGCTGACCCCGGACGCGCAGTCGGTGGTGCAGGAAGCGGCCCAGTATGCGACCGGCGACCAGGCCTCCAGCCACATCACCGTGGTCGGGCACACCGATACGTCGGGCGGGTTCGCCTACAACATGCGGCTGTCGGAACGCCGGGCGAAAGCCACGGCCGACCAGCTGGTCGCTGACGGCATCGCCCAGACCAGCCTCGACGTCAGCTGGAAGGGCTTCACCGAACCGGCCGTGCAGACCGGTCCAGGCGTGAAGGAGCCCCTGAACCGCCGCGCGGT
>Ga0209415_10010212_pt1 | contig 15999 bp, 15 predicted proteins | sample PeaSoiSIISIP2007_FD_187696 | JGI IMG/M metagenome (GOLD analysis project Ga0209415, IMG submission 187696) | Peat soil microbial communities from Weissenstadt, Germany - SII-SIP-2007 (SPAdes) (version 2) | ecosystem: Environmental > Terrestrial > Soil > Wetlands > Peat | place: Germany...
AGGAAAGCGCCCTGCCGGTGACTCACAGTGATACGCCGCTTTGCACGCCGCGTTACCGGCGGTTCGAGTTCGTGGCGGCCGCCCCCTCCACCCTGGCCTCCCTACCTCCTCCTTCCAGCCCGAGCGGACTGGCAGCGCTTGACTTGCGAGTTCTTTCGGCCGAGGAGCGAAAGAAGTTGGCGATCGCTCAGATGCTCCCTCACCAACTCGCCGAACAGTACCGCCGCAACGCCGATGAGGTGCGGAGCCAATTTGAGCAAGTGAGTACACGTGCCGATTGGGAGCGCTTTCGCGATGTGCGAATCAGCGCGCTCAAAGCTTCCATGGGGGAATTTCCGGCACGCACCCCCCTCCAGACTCGAGTCACAAAGGAATTCGAAGGCGACGGCTACCGACGTCAGGATCTCATCTACCAAAGCTGGCCCGGCATGTGGGTAACCGCCAATCTGTATCTGCCCTTGCGATCGCCGGCGCGGATGCCGGGCATCATTATTGTGCACAGCCACCATCGGCCCAGGACGCAAGCGGAATTGCAGGATATGGGCATCCTCTGGGCCCGCGCCGGTTGCGCGGTCTTGATCATGGATCAGATCGGTCACGGCGAGCGGATTCAGAACTATCCCTGGAACCGCGAACCGTATCATTCCCGCTACATTATGGGTATGCAGCTTTACCTCGCCGGTGAGAGCCTCCTCAAGTGGATCGTTTGGGATGTCATGCGCGGCATCGATCTTTTAATCGAGCGAAAGGATGTCAACCCGGACCAGATCATTTTGCTGGGAGCAGTCGCGGCGGGGGGCGAACCGGCTGCAGTCACTGCCGCATTGGATAAGCGAGTTGCGGCAGTGGCGCCTTTCAACTTTGGCATGGCCGAATCGGGAAGGGGCACGTGGGAGTCCACGCGTTGCCTGCGCCGGAGTCTCATCGACCAATTCTTCCCTTGGATCATCTCGGATTCCATCGCACCACGCTATGTGGTGTATGCCAATGAGATGGGTTGGGAACATTACAAGGATAATCCGGCCTGGGGGTATGACCAGAAGGTGTTTGCGCTTTATGGCGCACCCGGCAACCTGGACAAGGCGTACGGATTGGGCAATTTCCCGGGGCCGGGCGAATGCTCCAATATTGGTCCGGATCAACGCCAGACTCTCTATCCTGCGCTGAAACGATGGTTCGGCATTCCCATCCCTGCCACCGAGCCGAATGATCGCCGGCCCGAAGCGGAACTGGCCTCGCTGACTCCCGCCATCGCCCAGGAACTCAAGATGCCTCCCCTCCACGATTTGGCCCTCAGAGTCGCCGACTCGAAGCTTGATGCAGCGCGCATGGAGATGGCGAAATTGGGTCCGCGGGAGCGTCGCCTGGAACTCCAAAGAAGATTGGCCGCGAAGCTCGGCGACATCGAGCCGAATCGGAATCCTGGGGCGGCTGTTCAATGGACGAAACCATCACCCGGAGCGAATATTGAAGCCGTCACGCTCAAGATTGAGCCCGGAATCATCGTCCCGCTCCTGGTTGAGCCCAATTTCGAGGATGTCGTGGCCCTGATGGCGACCGTGGGCCTGGCGCTCGCCTTGGTTGTGCGTTTTGCCCGCTTTCATCCGCTACCGCTGGTGTGGTGGAAGTTCGCGTTGTTGACAGTTGGAACGTTTTTGGGGTTCTTGTGGATAGTCGCGCTGGCGGAAGAGTTCTTTTTTCGCGCGTTCTTGCAGCAGTTGCTGGCGCGCGAGGCGCACAGCGAGTTCATTGGCCTGATTTTGGCTTCTGCGTTGTTCGGCGTTGCTCATCTCTGGTTCGGGCAGTTTCCCAACTGGCGTTTCGCGCTGCTGGCATCGGTGGCCGGCGTGTTCTACGGACTAGCCTTTCGTCAGGCCAGCAGCATCCGCGCTTCCATGGTGACGCACGCCCTGACCATCACCACCGTACGGATCTTTTTCTCTTAGTTATTTGCGGACCGCTCCATTACTGTCGCGGCTCCGTAAGCAGCTTTCCGAGCCGCGAGAGTTATCGAGCGGTTACCCGGGGTGGCTATTTATGATCCGCGGCGTAGTGCTGCGCCAGAAGATCCTGCCCGAAATCGCCGTTGAAATCGCGCCACACCGAATGAATGTGGTTGCCCTGGTCCTGCGTCTTGTCGTACTCAATCAGGAACAGCGGCGTCTGGACGCGGTAGTAGTGCTGCTCGCCCGGCTCGATCCCGCCGGCCCAGGCGAAGAACAAGTTCGCCTGCGACTTCTTGAACTGATCCATCCGGAAATCGGCGATCATGGGCGGGAAATTCATGGCGTACTCGGCCACCAGCGCTTCCAGGATCTCTTTTTGCTTGGCATTGAGCTGCGAATAAAGGATCCCGTTGGGCTGGCCAGAGAGCGCGGCCTTGCGTGAATCATTCGTCAGGATGTCGGCGGGCGCTTTCTGATCCACAATCGCGACCTTCTTCTGCTCGGCGGTCATGGATTTCACCAGTTCCCGCGCGATATCTTCCTCGCGCTTCAGTGCGCGCAGTCCGGCTCGCGGCCCGGTCTTCACCTCGGCCGGATTGGACCCGAAGAAATTCGGGCTCGACGCGATTTTGCCGTTGACGATGGTGAAATTCATGGCAACGTGATGGCCCTCGAAACGGAATCCCCAGGTGCCCTTCTCGGAAGGCTCGCCGAAGATCGACACAAAATATTTTTCCGGATCGCGCTCCTGAGCCTTTCCCTGCTCGATGTCCTTCAAAACCTGTTCCAGGCTCATGATCGTATGTGCCTTGACGATGCCCTGGGTGGATAGCGCCGACGACAGCAACGCCTCGGCCAGATGTTTCTGGGGCGGCGTCATCTCGCGCAGCGCCACGCCCTTGCGATTCTCGAGCGGAATGAAATGCCAGTTCATTCGTTCCTCGGCCGCGAACGGAATCGTGGTCTTCGCCCGCAGCTCCGGCGTCAGCGAGTTTAGGTACGCACGCGCCGCATCCGACATCAGGGCGGGGGTATTAATGCGCTCGTAGGCCGCCGTCAGCAGGCCCAGCGCGAAAACGACCAGCAGAAGACGTTTCCAGTGACGCATAACTATGCGCCAGTCTATCCATAACTCAGGACGTAAGCAAGACCGTCGCCTGGCCGGTCAATCTGACCGGCCCCGTGCCTGAGTCCGTGCGCCAAACTTCGCCTGCATGGGCTGGTTGGCCTGCGATCGCCAGGTTTCCGTCCAGCACCACGATCATCCCGGCCGTTCGGGATGCGGTTCCGTTCAACCGAAGTTTTTCCGTGGTAAAAAACGGACAGGAAACCAGCACACCTTCGCGGGCCGTCTGCCGTGCGAGATGTGGGCCAAGCCTGCTCACTCTCACCCCTTCGTCGAGATGTAATTCCCGTGGACGGCCGTAATCGAACAAGCGGTACGTGACGTCCGACCACTGCTGGATTTCGCACAGCGCAAGTCCCGCGCCGATTGCGTGTACCGTCCCCGCGGGGATGAAAAACGTGTCGCCTGGACGTGCCTCGTGCCATTCCAGCAGCTGTTCGATTTCGCCCGAGAGCGCCGATTCACGCAGCCGTTTTTCGGTGATCGGCGTGTGAAATCCCGCGGCGATCTTCGCGCCCGGCTCGGCCGCCAGGATATGCCACATCTCCGTCTTGCCTTCGGGATGCACTTGCACGGACAGCGGCTCCGTGGTGAATAGGAACTTGATCAGCAGTGGAAGATCGGGCACGCCTTCGAACCAGATTTCACCGATCTTCTCCGCGTTGTCCGGGAACAAGGGCTCCAAACGTGTGGAGCCCCACACCTTGGGCACGAGGCGCGGAGTCAGCCGAGTGAGCATCTCAGCCCGCTCCATAACTGTCGCGGCTCCGAAAACCGCTTCCGAGCCGCGAGAGTCATCGAGCGGTTGCTCTAATAAACCGCTCCAGCCGATCCAACCCGCGCTCCAGTTCCTTCATCGAAGTCGCATAGGACAAGCGAATATGCTCGGCTGTCCCGAACGCTTCTCCCGGGACCACGGCCACGTGCTCTTCGGCTAGGAGCTTTTCAGAAAATTCCAACGAGCTCGAAATGCCGTTGCGGAACGCCGCGCTGACGTTAGGATACGCATAGAACGCCCCGCGAGGCTCCTGCGCCTTCACGCCCGGAATTTTGCGCAGCCGCCCGATCACGTAATCCCTGCGCCGGTGATACTCAGCCAGCATGATGCCGACCGATTCCTGCGGTCCGTTCAGCGCTTCGATCGCCGCTTTCTGCGTGATGGAGGTCGGATTCGACGTCGTATGGCTTTGCAATTTGTTGATCCCAGCGACCACCGCCGCAGGACCCAGCACAAACCCCATGCGCCACCCGGTCATTGCATAAGTCTTCGAGAGCGACCCGGCCACCACCACCGTCTCCTTGGCGTCCGGCAACGAAGCCAGCGAGAACAGTTCGCTGTCATAGAGGAACCGCTCGTAGCACTCGTCGGTCATGATCCAGATGCCGCGATCCTTGGCCATCCGGAAAATCTTTTCCATCTCCGACCGTTCGTACACCGCGCCGCTGGGATTGCAGGGCGAATTGAGGATGATCATCCGCGTCTTGGGCGCCAGATGACGCTCCACCTGTGCCGCGGAGAGAACGAAGCCTTCCTGTTCATCCGTATCCACGAACACGCACTTGCCCGCGGCGAAATTGACCACGTCCTTGTAGGTCACCCAGTAGGGCACCGGGATGATCACTTCATCGCCGGGATCCACCAGCGCCTGCACCAGATTGAAGATCGCGTGTTTGCCGCCGATGCAGCCGATGCACTCCTTCGGTGAATACGACGTGCCGTAGCTGCGCTTGTGGTGATCGCAGATGGCCTGCTTCAGCTCCGGGGTGCCGCTTACCGGCGTGTACTTGGTGAAATTCTGCCGCAGCGCTTCAATGGCCGCGTTCTTGATGTTGTCGGGCGTCGGGAAATCCGGCTCGCCCGCGCTGAAGTCGACGACGTCGACGCCCTCGCGGCGTTGGCGGTCCGCCTCGGCAGCCACCTTCATGGTGGACGATTCACTGATCCACGAAATTCTCTCGGCTAATTCCTGCACGGTCGGCATCCTCTAACTCCTAACCCTTTTTTGCTGCAATTCTCTTCTTCAATCTTTGTTCCACGGACGGCGGCACCACGTCACTCACATTCCCTCCCAGCGCGGCGACTTCCTTCACCAGGTGCGAGCTGATAAACGAATACTCCTCGCCGGCCATCAGGAACACCGTCTCGATCTCCGGCTTCAGGCGCCGGTTCATCAGCGCCATCTCCCACTCCAGCTCATAGTCGGAGACGGCCCGCATACCCCGCACGATCATGGTCGCCCCGCGCGAAGCCGCGAAATCCACCAGCAATCCCTCGAACGCCGCAATCTCCACGTTCGGGTACGGCTTCACCACCTCCGCGATCATTTCCAGGCGTTCTTCCACGCTGAACAATGGATGCTTGGCCTGGTTGCGAAGCACTGCGACGATCAGGCGCCCCGCCATGCGGCTGCCCCGGGCGATCAGATCCAGGTGCCCGTTGGTGATCGGGTCAAACGATCCCGGGTAAATAGCGACTAAGCTTGTTGGCAAGACGCTGGACGGCAAGATTGATTTTATCGCACTCAGTTCCCGGCTTTCAGGCCACCTGGTCCATCGCCAGGAACTCCTTGATATGCGGATGCTCCGATTTTTCGAGATCCGCCACCGGCCCGAAGTAGATCGCCCGGCCTTCATGCAGCACCACAACCTTATCCGCGACGCGGCGCATCAGGTCCAGATCGTGGGTGACCACCACCGCGGTCAGCCGGAGCTGGTTCTTCAGCCGCAGCATTAGGCCGATGAGGTGGTCGCTCATGATGGGATCCACCATGGTGGTGGGCTCGTCGTACAGGATGCATTGGGGTTGTGCGGCCAGTGCACGCGCGATCGCGACGGCGCGCCTGTGTCCGGTGGAGAGGTCGGGCGGGTAGACGTCCAGGGCGTCGCCCAGGTCCACCATGTTCAGCAGCCCTTGCACGACGTCTTCCTTGTTCTGCTCGTCGTAATCGTCGCGCGTTTCGAGCGAGAACAGAATGTTGTCCCGCACGGTGAGCGAATCGAACAGCGCCCCCGATTGGAACACCATGGTGACCTTCTTGCGAATGCGCCGCAGATCCGCTTCGCCCATGTCTGTGATGTCGGTATAGGATACGTACACGCGGCCCCGATCCGGCTTCAGGAATCCCATGATGTGCCCCAGGCTCACTGACTTACCGACGCCGCTCCGCCCGATAATGGCCAGCGTCTCGCCGGCATCCACATGAAAGCTCACATCGACTAAAACCGGCTTGTCGAACGTCTTATAAACGTCGAGGAACTCGATGTAATGGGACGAGGTCGAGGTCGAGGCGTCGCTCACTGGACCCCCAATAACTCTTCCGGAGTATTCAAGTTCCGGAACAGGCCGGGCTCCGGAGCGGGCCAGAGTCGGGCATGGATGGTGGAGACGAAGTCATGCATTTTGAGGCGTTTGGAGTGAATCGCGGATTCCACGGCGGTCAGCAGCCGAGCGTGATAGACGGCGCACAGCGGCTCCAGACCTGCGGGGGTCTGCGGGACCAAGGCGTCGGCGCCCGATGCCTCCGCTGCGGCCAGCAATTCTTCCAGAAGCTCGTGGGTGACCGCAGGCATGTCGCAGGCGACGAGCAGATTCCATTCGCCAGAGGTGGCGCTCAAAGCTGCGTGCAGCCCGCCCAGCGGTCCACAACCCTCGAATTTGTCGGGAATCACTGCAAACCCAAGTTTTCCATAGAGTTCCGGCGGCCCGATCAGGGTGACGTTCCCGGCCGCCTGGAAAACCTCCCGGGCGACCGATTCAATCAACGTGGACCCTTTCCACGGCAGCAGCGCTTTATCCTGGCCCATGCGGGAGCTTCGGCCCCCGGCCAGCACGAAACCCGCTCTGCTGTCCCGCATGAAGCGCCTGCGGCTTTCCATGAGAAGATAGTAGCAACCGCCGGGAGCATGTTGACAAACAAAAAGGTGTATATTTGTTTCATAACGGCACTTGCCATGTTGGCCGCCTCCCCGGTTAATAGACTGTCTGCCGCCGGAAACGCTCCGGCCGAGGATTCCGCTACCCAGAAAACGCTGGTGGTGCGTGCCGATCGCCGCACGGGCAAGCTCGTGCGCAGCGTCGCCGCGGTGAAAAGCTCGGCCAGCGCCGCGCCCCGTTCGGAAGCCTCCATCAACATTCCCGAAATGGTCGAGAAAGCGGCCCGCGACAATCATGTGGATCCGCTGCTGGTGCATTCCGTCATCCAGGTGGAGAGCAACTATAACCCCTACGCCGTTTCGGCCAAGGGCGCCCAGGGCCTGATGCAGCTGATGCCCGGCACGGCTCGCGGCCTGGGCGTGAGCGACAGTTTCGACCCGCGCCAGAACATTGAGGCAGGAGTACGTTATCTTAAGTATTTACAGGACCTGTACAAGGATGATCGCCTGGCACTGGCGGCCTATAACGCCGGGCCGGGGGCTGTGCAGAAATACAAATGGATTCCGCCGTATCCGGAAACTCAGGATTACGTTAACCGGGTCGGTCAGCAGTACGGAGCAGCGAAAAAGGCAGCCGCGCAGCACTTGGCGGCGCCTCCCGCTCCGCCAGTGGGGGTGATGGAGGAAACACACCCGAAACTGGAGCCGTTTGTCGATGCCGAAGGCAGGTTGCATCTTAGGACCACGCAGCAGTAACCGGTTGCGCGCGATCCTCTGGAACGTTCTAGCGGTCGCGCCACTGGTGTGCTTGAACGTGACGTGTTTTGGCCAGGCCGCCAACAAAGTCACGGCCGTCCGCTTCTGGTCCACCGGCGACACCACCCGCGTGGCGGTGGAAGTTTCCGGCGAGTTCAAATACAAGTCCGATAATCTGGCGACTCCTCCGCGCCTGTTCTTCGACGTGCAGGATGCACGCCCTGTGATGGCGCAGAAGACCATCCCGGTAGGCGACCGCCTCCTCAAGCAGATCCGCATCGCGGAGACCCAGCCGGGAACTACCCGGATCGTTCTCGACCTGGAACAGGACGCCGATTTCACGGCCTCGCAATTATCCAATCCCGAGCGGCTCATTGTGGAACTCCGCGTCAAGGGTGCGAAGCACTCTGCCACCGCCGCAATAGAAGAGTCTGAACCCCAGCCTGCCGTGAAAGTCCTGCCTGCGCCGTCCGTGCTCACCGCCGTCAGCCGGCCGGCAGGAGTTCCGCCCACAGTGGCGGTTTCCCGAAAGACCGATCTGCCGGGGCCGAAAGCCGCCGCGCCCAACGCGAACGGGGAACGATCCCTCACGCGCGCGTTGGATCTGAAGTTGGGACGCGTGGTAATCGATCCGGGCCATGGCGGTCACGATGCCGGCACGCACGGGCCTTCTGGTTTATCCGAAAAAGACTTAGTTCTGGACATCTCGCAGCGGCTGGCTATGCTGCTGCAGGACCGGCTGGGCAGCGAGGTTCTGCTCACCCGCAATGACGACACATTCGTTTCGCTGGAGGGGCGGACCAGGATCGCCAACGAGCACAAAGCGGATCTGTTCCTGTCGATCCACGCCAATTCGTCGCCGGTGAAGTCGGTGACCGGAGTGGAAACGTACTATCTCAACTTCACCACGTCTCGAGCCGCGCTGGATTTGGCGGCGCGCGAGAACGCGGCAGCCGAGAGTTCCATCTTCGACCTGAAGGACGTGCTGGAGAAGATCGCGCTCAAGGATAAGATCGATGAATCGCGCGAGTTCGCCTCGCGCCTGCAAACCTCGCTGTATACCCTGACCAAAGCGAGCCCGACGGCCAAGAACCGCGGCATCAAGAAAGCTCCGTTCGTGGTGTTGATTGGCGCGCAGATGCCTAGCGTGCTGGCCGAAATCGGGTTCCTGACCAACGCCAGCGATGAAGCGCTGATGCGCAAGACCGAGCACCGCCAGAAGATCGCCGAGGCTCTTTATAAAGGCATTGCCGCCTACGCGGAATCGCTGAGCCAGCTTCAGGTCGCCAAGCGCGAGTAATCGGAAGCGCACAGCGCGCGGCATGCACAGCGGAACAGGAAAAGATCACGCCGCGCAGCGTTGTGCGCGCTAAAGACAGCTAGGCCGCCGTGGCGCGGCGCACAATTTCCTCCGCGCGGTACCAGTTTTCATCGTCGGTGCCCTCGGGTTTGCCGGCTATTTCCCACCGTAACTGCGCGATTTCACTGACTCGGTCCGCGTGAGATTCACTTGGGTCGGGAAGCTGTGAAGAACTCAGCAGTTGCTGCGCTAAGATATCGCGCTGCTGATTATAGTTCACGCGCGCCTTCTCCAGTTCGAGAAGCGCTGTGTCGATGGCTTGCCAATCAGGATTCGCAGCGGACATCAAAGCCCTGGCTTGCCGGACCTTACGGGCAAACTCCGCAAACGCGGTTCGATACTCAGCGAATAGTCCTGGCGCAACGCCCATACCTATTAGACGTAACGACACGCCAAAAGGTTCGAATACTTCGAGTGTCGATGCTGTTTCAATCAGTTGCGCGCGCCGTTACCGTTATGGGATTGACACTTACTGGCCGCGCAGCACACCGACGCCGATCTGGCCGTGCAAACCTTGATCTGGCCGCGCGACGTCGCCACCGCCGAACCAGACACGAATCGAGCCGTCCGGCATCTGCTCCACGCTGGGGTCGCACACCACCTGGCTATCCCACGTATTCGATCCGGCTACGACGAAGTTCGGGACGCGTTCCCAGCGAACGCCGTCGGCGGAATGAGCCAGGCCCAGCCGGCGTTGTTCCTTTTTATCGCGGCCCGTGTAAAGCATCCACCACTGGCCGCCTGAGGTCCATACGGCAGGCTCGCCGACGCCGTTCTCATCGAATGATCCGGACGCGCCGGGTTCGAGAATCGGATTGGCGCGCAACTTTTCCCAGGCGACGCCGTCGGAGGAACGCGCGATGCCCAGGCTCTGGCGTCGGGCGCGATCCTGGCCCAGATAGAAAAGATAAAAGTTTCCACCCGCACGGACCACATATGGATCGGCGACGGCCCGCTCATCGAAACTGCCGCGTGGCCCAAGCGGGACCACGGCGTCGCTCCGCCGCGTCCAATTCTTCCCGTCGCGTGAGCGGGCGAGCGCTATGCGTAACGGATAGCCGATTTCGTACCAGTAGAAAATCTCGTCTCCCACCACCAGCGCTGAGCCGTTCGCAGCGATGTACGACCCTTCCGAGGCTTGCGGAGAAAGGACGCGACCCAGCTTCGTCCACGCGAGTCCGTCCGCGGAAGTTGCGGCGGCGGTGTGCCACACTCGCCCGTCGAATTCGGAATAGAAATTCCAGTAGGCTCCCTGAAATCGGACCACCGAGGGATTCAGGACATCCGAGGAATCGCCGCGAGCGATCACCGGTTCCGGACTCGCTTCCCAGGTGAACGGCGCGTGAGGGCCAGTTGCCTCTGGAGCCGGCAAGGTGAAGTCCGCGTAGCGTCCGCAGCCGGTCAGGAATAGGAGCAGCAGCAGAAAAGGGACCGTCCGCATTTTAGAGCGGCACCCGGATCGCCAGTTTGGAGCCCCTGCCCGGCCCGGACTCGAGCGCCAGGTCGCCTTCCAGCACCTTTACGCGACGCTTGATGCTGGTGGGACCGAGACGCAGCAACTCTAATTCTTCCAGGGAAAACGAGCCGGTAAACGGGAATCCCTCGCCGTTGTCTTCCACCGAGATCTGCAGACCGTGATCGACGCGCGCCGCCGAAATCGCCACGCGGGTCGCGCCGGCGTGCTTCAGGATGTTGTTCAGCGCCTCGCGGACGATCTGCAGCACCTCGAGCGACACCTGGGTATCGGCCGGATCGTGCAGGTCGCCGCCCGAAAACGTGGTCGCGATGCCCGAGTCGCGCTGGAACAGTTCGGCCATGCGGCTCAGCGATGCGGCCAGGCCCATGCCTTCATCCGCCGGGCGCATGCTGCGCACGAAGCTCCGTAGATCGGCCACCTGCGATTGGCACAGTTCCTGCAACTGGTGGAGTTCCCGGGTGCCGGCTTCTATATCTCGCGACAGTAGCTTGCGGATCACCTCCAGGCGCATCTGAAAGCTGATGAAACTTTGCAGCGGGCCGTCGTGAAAGTCGGCGGCGATGCGCTGGCGCTCGGCTTCCCGCGCGAGCTGCGACTGCGACCGGATCATCACGTTGTGGCGCAGCGTCGTGGACATGCGCTCTTCGAGATAACGCTTATAGAGGCCCACGGCCGCGGCTGCGCCGCCCGAGGCGACCACGGTCCATACCAGATTCCCGTTACGGCCAGGAGGCAAGATAAGCGCGATGAAGAGGGCCGCGGCGAAGGTGATCGCGGCGCGCGCCTGATCGTGCAATAACACGGTGGATCCGAGCAGATAGCCGCAGGCCAGAGCGGGTTGCCAATCCCCGGGAGCTTGCCAGGTCCAGATGGCGAAGTTGGTGGCGTCCGCCACGATCGCGGTTGCCGCGCTGACCGGACCCTCATGGCGCAGTGCGAACACCGCGCCCGCCGAATACACGGTGTAGGCGGCGATCAGCGCGGTTACCCAGTTCTGCCCGAACCCGGCGGTTCGAACATAAGCCGCCGCACATGCGACCGCGAGCGCCAGGCGCGCGATGCGGAGAGCCAGCCGCCCATGATACGGAACCATCCGGCTTAAACCATCCTGGCTTCCATCATCTCAACGACGGTACAGATACAAGTGATGGCTGCGCCCTTCGCCGTCGTCGTCGATTGCCAGGCTCTGGACGGGCTTCCAGGCGGTGAACTCGAAATCGTGCGCCACGATGCGCGCGCCCTTCTTGAGTTGCTTTTCGAGAATCGGCGTCACCAGCTCATTGCCTACCGGCAGCAAGTACACGGTCAGGAGATCGGCGGACGAATAATCCTGCTGGAGCAGGTCGCCTTGGATGATGTGCGCAGTGGAGGTCAGGCCCAGCGTTTTGATGCGGTCCATGCTCTGGCGGACCAGCGACTCGTTCAGTTCGACTCCGGTAGCGTTCGCTTTGTATTTCTGAGCGGCCATGATCACGATGCGGCCGTCGCCCGAACCCAGATCGAACATGTTCTCGCCGGCTTTCAGGCCCCCCAACTGCAACATCTTGTCGACCACTGTTTGGGGAGTGGGATAGTAGGGGGCAAGCTGATCGTCCTTGGGCTGCTGCCCAGGTAACAGAATCAGGCTGGAAATGGAGAGAGCGAGCAGAAGTCCGACAAGACGCGTCACATTACTCATCAAATCACAGATCAGGGTTCAATATATACCCGGACGCGATTGCTCGGCTGGCCATCCACTTCGATGTACAGCTCGGCGGGACCGTAATTGACGATATTGGGGATCTCGATTTCCACCAGATACATGCCTACATAGCCCGGGGCCAGAATCGCGCGCGTGACTTGCACCGGAGCGCGATCGAGCAGGGCGCGGACGGAAGCAGCCACTGTGTGGAGAGTATCGGCGGGAGCGGGCAGGCCGGTGGGCCAGGCAGGCTGCACCTGGCCGAGGCCCGTGGCCAGGATCTGGATGCGCGCATGCGAGTGCGCCGGATGCATGGCATCCAGCAAAACGCCGTTATCGGCATCCAGCAGCAGCGGCGCGCCGTCGCGTGGATCCAGCTGAATCGAGGGCGCGGCCGAAACCAGCTGGACCGGCGGAAGCACGCGCGCTCCGGCGGGGCCGTCGATGGCAAGCGCCACGGAATCGCCGCGCACTTCAAACGGGATTTGAATCTGCGAACCGGTGTCGGTTGCGAAGACCACCGGAACCGGAAGTCCGCCGGCATTCGCGGAGTTCACGCGGGCGCCTTCGACGCTGAACAAGGTCCCGGGAGCGGCCGCCCGGGCTATTAATCCGGCAGAAGTGATCAGCCGCGGATCGCCGGCGCGATGGGGCGCCATTGTCTGATACATGCCGTAGCCTTCGAGCGCCACCCACAGCTGAATCGCGCTGGAGTCCAGCTTCACGTCGGCCGCGGTCACCGGCGGCAAGCCCGCCAGCGCGGCCCAGGAAACGGGTGTAACGCTCAAGGCGTTGAGATCTGTCCGAGCCAAAAAGATGCCCTGATCGGTGGCGACGTAGACGGCGTTGCCAGTGGGATCCGCCGTGACGCCGTGGACCGTGACATCGGGAAGATTCGCGGAAATATCGTCCCAGGACAGGCCGCCGTCGATGGTGTGGAGCACGCGCGGCGGAATTCCTTCCGCTCCGTGAGTGTGTGAGGCAAGCACCGCCAGAGCGACGCGCGGATCGGCGGGATTCACCCAGAAGGCCGTGACTGCTCCGCTTTGGCCGACACTTTTCTCGAGCTGCCAGCTGACTCCGCTGTCGGCGGAGACGACGATGCGGCCATCGGCCATCCCGGAATAAACGTACGGTTGGACGATGTAGTCGATCGCTGTGACAGCGGCGCCGCGAGTCTCGCTCAATACCTGGCGATACAACAGGTCATTGGCCGCGTCGGTGTTGTTTGCGGGTCGCCAAGCCTGCCGTTCGCCCGGCTGCCATGCGACGACTAGGGCGCCAGGCAGCTCGACTTGGGCTCCTTGCGCACCTTCGGGCAGGCTTCGGATGTGGACGGAGGGAAGATTTGGAAGGCTCTCATTGAGGCTGTTCCAGGACCGGCCGCCGTCCAGGGAACGAAAGATTCCGGCCGATCCGGCGACCAGAATTTCGTCCTCATTGGCCGGCGAGACTGCCAGGTCGCGGAGGTTGTCGCCGACGATGGACAACCCATGGAACGCCGTCAGGTTGTCCCAGTTCTTGCCGCTGTTGTCGGAGCGGTACACGAACCGGCCAAAAGCATACACCCGCGGACTAAGGCCCGCCGGATTGCGAACCTGAGCGCCATTCTCAGGCAAGGTGATGGACTGGCCCCCCGGCAAAGCCGGAGCGGCGGTACCGCCGGGAACCTCGGTCCATTTATCAAAGTCGTTGGTTTCAAACACCTTACCAGACGAAGCGAGGATCCAGATCTGGTCTCCCGCCGGCGAATACCACACCCGGTCCACAGGGCCGGTGGCCAAGCCGGCCAGCTCCAGGTCGATGGCGGCGTTGCCCACACGTCTCCAATCAGGGGCTTGCCCGTTAACGGGCCCAGCCGCGGACGCGGCGAGAACCAACGTGACGAGCCCGAGACTCAGTGTGGCTTTGTTACTCATGGAACGAGTCCATTGTACCCTTAACCTATCGGCAGAAAAGGCCCGAAACTACTGATTCCAGTACCCTCAGAACGACAAAAATCGTTCCGGTGCCGCACTTGCAAGTGCACTTTTGATGGTAGACTAGCTCCATGTCTGAACCTGGACTTCCAGGTCGCGGACGGGGTTTACCCATTTTTGGCCGATGGTTTTTCTGTAGATGATACGGATCATGCGATCCACGACGGCGAGGTTGTCGCTTCTGATGGCGATGACAGCCGTAGTGTGCCTGGGCCAATTCCTTCCCTCCGATGCCGGCAATTACGCCGCAAGGGTTGTGACGTTGACCGGCCAGGTTTCGGTCCTAAAGGATTTGCAGCCTTGGGCGCTTTCGGTGGGCGATAGCGTCCAGGTCACCCAGATGATTGTGACCGGTCCAGACGGACACGCGCTGCTCCAGGTGTCGGATGGCAGCACCATCGAAGTTTATCCGAATGCCAGGTTTGTGTTCCGTAAGAATCCGGGCAATTGGCGGGACCTCATTGATGTTTTCCTCGGCCGGGTGCGGGTGCACATCGAGCATCTCGGCGCCACGCCCAATCCGAATCGCGTATTGACGCCGGTCGCAGTGATTTCCGTGCGCGGCACCACTTTCGACGTTACTGTGAATGACGATGACGAAGCCACCACCGTGGAGGTTGAGGACGGCACCGTGGAAGTGCGGCACGCGCTGCTCAGCGGGAACCCGGCCATTCTGAACACCGGTGATGTTTTCCGCGTTTATCGCAACGAGCCGATCGCGCAACACATGGATAAGGGCAATGCCGCGCGCCAGGCGCTGCGGATCGTGGTCAACGTTATCGCCATCGTGGGTCGTTCGAGCGGACCCGGGAAGATTACTCTGCCGGGTAGTGGCGGCGGCGGCGGCGGTGGCCCCGTCGGCGACACAGGCGGGAAGACTCCACCTTCGGCTCCTCCACCACCTCCTCCTCCGCCACCCACCGGCTTGCCGTCGCTTCCGTAGGGTTTGCAGACCGGTCCTACATGCGACACTAGCGTGTAGGCCTATGAAGCCCCTCTTACTATTTCTCCCGCTGGTTTCTTTATCGGGCTCCCTGTGGGGGCAAGCGGCCCCCAGCGTTCCCGCACCCTGGGATGTTTCCAAGAGCGTCGGCGAGCTGGCGGCGCAGGTAGCGCAACTCAAGCCCGTCCTGGCGGAGTTGAGTCCTCAAGACTGGGTGGAAAAGGGCGCTCCCGAGGCTTACGTCGAACAGTGGCAGAGCGCGCGGCAGGAACTGGAATATCTGGATCAGACAACTCGCACCCTGGAGCAGCAGCCGGAGAAACTGACAGCCGCTCTGGATGTGTATTTCCGTCTGCAGGGTGTGGAGTGGCGATTGGAATCGCTATCGGAAGGCGCCCGCAAGTATCAGAGTCTCGCTGCCGGGGATCTGCTCGCGGCAGCCGTGGGCGAGCACGCCACCAAGCGCGATCAGTTGCGCGAGTACATCACCGACCTGGCGGCGCAAAACGAACAGCAACTAGCGGTGATGGATCGGGAAGCGCAGCGCTGCCGGGAAGCGCAGAACCAATCGCGACCGGCTCCGGCGCCGGCCAAGAGAACCACCAAGGCCAAGTAGGGAATGCAACTATGAGTGAGACGATCACCTTCGCATGCAACATCTGCGGGGAGCCTTCCACCGAGATCTGTGTGTATTGCACGAAGGACACTTGCGAAAACCACCGCTGCGCAAAATGCCAGCGTTGTAGCGACTGCTGCCAGTGCGAGCAAAGACGGACGCAGGACTGAGGTGGAGCAGGCTTCAGAGGTTGCTGAAAAACACAATTATCCGCTCGATGACTCTCGCGGCTCGGAATCGGT
>Ga0209415_10010213_pt1 | contig 15999 bp, 17 predicted proteins | sample PeaSoiSIISIP2007_FD_187696 | JGI IMG/M metagenome (GOLD analysis project Ga0209415, IMG submission 187696) | Peat soil microbial communities from Weissenstadt, Germany - SII-SIP-2007 (SPAdes) (version 2) | ecosystem: Environmental > Terrestrial > Soil > Wetlands > Peat | place: Germany...
TGTGCGTGGTGATCCTTCCGCGCCCTCAAGTCTAAATTCCCGGGGGGCTGGTGTCTCATCTTCATTGGCACGGAGGGTCGCGCCGCGCGCCGCCTGCGCAAGGCGGCGCAGGAGGGGGCCGTCGCCGGGTTCGCCAGCGCAATCACCACCGTCCGGGACGACGCGGCAAAACTCCAGGAAGCCGTCGGCCAGGCCGCCAACCCGCCCGCCATCGATGTCGGGGAAAACTTCGCCGACGGCACGTTCCTCGCCGAGCTGGCCGATGCCGCCGCCGCCGCCAACGTCACGCTGGTGCAACGCGACGGCCGCGTGACCGCCTATCCGGTCGTGCTGCGCCTGGAGCCGCGCGTCCCCGGCGTGCGCATCGGCCGCAAGCTCGAACGCCGCATCCGCCCCAGCTTCCTGGCCGCGGAATTGCGCGCGTTGCAGCAGCGGCCGAACCGGTTCAATGCGCGCGGCTTCCTCGACCGTCTGTTCAAGCCCTACCAGGCGCTCGCCACCGGGCGCGCCCCGCACTGGCGCGCGAACCAGCCCGGCGAAGGCCCGCTCGTCCCCCTCGTCGAGCTGCACGAGCTGCTCACGCTGCTGCCGGCCGCCGCCGCCGACTACCCGCTGGAAGAATTCCTCTGCGACCTGCTGCGCCTGGATCGCCAGCCCGACAGCCGCGCCGGCCGCGGCCACCGGTTCGAGCTTGGCGGCTCGACCGGCACCAAGGGCGCCAGGCGCCTGACCATCTTCGACGAGACCGGCGGGCAGCACGACTACTACGCGATCCGGTTCGTGGCCGAGTAGCGCGATGCAGGTCCTCGATGTCCAGCCGCTGACGCTCGACCGATGGCTGCAAACCATCGAGCAGGAGTATTTCGCCGAGTACCTCCCAGCCGGCGGCGCGGCGGCAAAGTTCGTCGTCGCCGATGCCGACACCCTCGCGCGCCTGCCCCCCGCCGCCGCCACCCTGGCCGAGCGGCACGGGATGCTGTCGGTCCACGTCAGCGCCGGCGCCACAAGGCTGCACATGCTGCAGGACGTGTTCTTCGCTATCGCCGGCGCGCTCCCGTGGGACGACCTGCTGGGGCGCTACCTCGAGGCGTTGTTCAACCGCAATGGCTATCCCTGGCCGCTTCCCGGCGGTGCGCTGTCGATGGCCGAGCTGGCGCGGGAATTCGGCGTCGCCGCCAACCTGCTGGCGCGCAGCCGCGACCAGTGGCTCAGCCACGACCTTTGGGAAGACCCGCATCTGGCGCAGGATTTTCGCGCGGCGATGCTGCGGCTTTGCCTGGCGCGGCTGGAGCCGGATGACGCGGACGAAGGGGCCGGCTCGCCGGTCGCGCAATGGCTGCGTGGCGAGAAGATCGGCCTGGCCCTGCTGCGGCAATACGACATCGCCGCGCGCATCAGCCGCACCAACGCGCGCGCCATGCTGATCTCGCTGTGCCACTGGCTGCGCAAGGCCGGTCCCACGGGGCTGCTGCTGACGCTGGATCTGCGCCCGGCGCTGCGGCCCGCGCCGCTGGCCGAGGGCGACCTGCGCTATTCGCCGGCCGCCGTGATGGACCTGTACGAGGTGCTGCGCGAGGTCATCGACGATATAGAACATCTGCCCGGCCTGTTCCTGCTCGGTTTTGCGGACCAGGCGCTGACGGCCGGAGATCGCCGGCGCACGCTCGATGCTTACAAGGCGCTGGAGATGCGCATCTGGCCGGATGTGCGCCCGGGCGACCGGCAGAATCCGGTGGCGCCGCTGGTCACGGTGAGCGAATGAACTTGGAAGCCCGCACCGCGATCGAGGCGTTGCGTGCCGGCGTGCCGAACCGCGCCGCCGTGCGGCTGATGGGCATCGGCGAGTGCGGCATCGAGCAGGCGTTCGATGCAGCATTGCAACAAACTGCGGACGACGCTGGCGCGGCGCATCCCGGGCTCGGCGTCGCCGGCGGCTTCGGCACCGGAAAATCGCACCTGCTGACGTATCTGGCGGAGGTCGCGCGCACCCATAATTTCGTGGTCAGCCGGGTGGTGATCAGCAAGGAGACGCCGCTGGCCGATCCGGCGCGCGTGTTCGAGGCGGCGATGCGCGGCGCCGCGTTGCCCGATCGCAACGACGATGCGATCGGCGGCGCGCTGGGCGTGCTGCGCGCCGCTCCCGACCGGCTGGAGGCGCTGGAACACGCGGTCAGCCAACCGGATGCCGGGCTGGCACCGATTTTTGCGGCCATCCTGTTCCTGCTGCGCAAGCCGTCGCTGCCGCCGGAGCTGGCCCGCCGCTGCGAGCGTTTCTTGGCCGGCGGGCGGATGACAACGACATCGTTCCGCCAGGCGCTGGCCGCGGTGGGGGCGGCGCGCATCTTCGAGCTGCGCCTGCCGGCGGCGGCGGAGCTGACGGCGCAGCGCATCCGGTTTGCCAGCCGCCTGTTCCGCGCCGCCGGCTATGCCGGATGGTGCCTGCTGCTGGACGAGGTCGAGCTGATCGGCCGCTACGCCCCGCTGCAGCGCGCGCTGGCCTACGCCTGGCTCGCCACTTGGCTGGGGCTGGACGGCGGGGCAAAGTTTGCCGGGATCGTCGCGGTCTACGCCATCACCGACGATTTCGTCACCGCGGTGATCGACCATCGCCAAGACGACGAGAAGCTGCCCGAACGGCTGCGCCTGAAGGGCCGCCACCAGGAGGCGCTGCGGGCGTTGGCGGCGATCCGCCATATCGAGGACACCGTGCGGCTGCATCGCCTGCCGCCGCCGGGCCTGGATGAGCTGGCGCGCGACTGCCTGCGCCTGCGCGAAATCTATGAGGCGGCGTACGACTGGATCACCCCGGCGCTGCCCGCGACGGAGCGCACCGCAACGCGCACCCTGCGCCAATATATCAAGGCCTGGCTGACCCAGTGGGACCTGAACCGGCTGACCGGGGCGGATGTGGCGATCGTCGAACAGCAGATCGGCAGCAATTACCAGGAAGACGAGGGACTGACCGCGCCCTCGCCCGAGCCGGACGATGGCGCAGGCTGAGGCCGCGGCAGCCGACGCGTCCCCGCCCGCCATCGCCGGGCCATTCGACATCGATGCCCTGAGCTGGCGCTTTCCGCTGCTGCCCTTCCAGCGCGCCGGCGTGCGCCGGCTGGTGGCCGAGCGTCCGGTGCTGCTGGCCGACGAGATGGGGCTCGGCAAGACGATCCAGGCGATCGCCGCGTTGCGTCTTCTGCTGCGCGACCCCGACATGCTGCCGGCGCTGATCGTCGTGCCGTCCGGACTGGTGCTGCAATGGCGCCGCCAGTTGCGCGACTGGGCGCCCGAGCTGACCCTGGCCACCTGCATGGGCGGCCGCGCCGAACGGGGGACGCGCTGGCGCGCCGCGGCGCGGGTCTATCTCACCAGCTACGATGCGCTGGTGGCCGATCTGGCGCTGTCGGCGCCGTCCGGTCCGCTGCGCCGGCTGTGGGGCGTCGTGGTGCTGGATGAGGCACAGCGCATCAAGAACCCCGCGACACTGGTCGCCGCCGTGGTCAAGTCCCTGCCGCGCCAGCGCGGCTGGGCGCTGACCGGCACGCCGCTGGAGAACCGCCCGGAGGACACGGTCTCGATCCTCGAATTCGTGGCGCCCGGCATCGACGCCCCAGGTGGAATGCCATGCGGGATGCCCGGCGGGATGCCAGTGGCCATGATGGCCGGGTTGCGGCGCTTGCTGGCGCAGGTGCAGCTTCGCCGGCGCCGCGCTGAGGTGTTGCCCGATCTGCCGCCCAAGACCGGCTTCGAGCTGGCCTGTGACCTGGCGCCGCGCCAGCGCACGGCATACGAGCGGGCGGAGCAGCAGGGGCTGGTGTGGCTGCAGAGCCTCGGCGCCACGGTGCGGATCACTCACGTGCTGGAGCTGATCCTGCGACTCAAGCAGCTTTGCAACATCTGCCCATGGAGCGGGGAGTCCGCGAAGCTGGAGGATCTGCGGCGCCGCGTGCACGCGATCGCGCCCGCCGAGAAGGTGCTGGTGTTCAGCCAGTTCGTTGCGGAGCCGTTTGGCGCCGAGATGATCGCCCGCGCGCTAGCGCCGCTGCGCCCGGTGCTGCTGACCGGACGCATGACGCAAGCCGCGCGTGACGCCGCGGTCGCCGGCTTCGTGCGTGACCCGGCGCAGCGGGTGCTGGTCTCGTCATTGCGCGCGGGCGGGGCCGGGCTGAACCTAACCTCGGCCTCGGTGGTGTTCCATTTCGATCGCTGGTGGAACCCGGCGGTGGAAGCGCAGGCCGAGGATCGCGTGCATCGGATCGGCCAGACGCGGCCGGTGCAGGTGTTTGCCTACCTGACCCCGGGGACGATCGAGGAGCGGATCGCCGCCATCCTGGCCGCCAAGCGCGAGCTGTTCGCCGACATTGTCGACGGGGTCGGCACCGAGGCGCTGCGCCGGCTCGACCTTCCCACGCTGCTGCGTGCGGTCGGCGTCAACCCTCCCTTAATAAGCGGCCGTTAGACCGCGCCCAACGTGACTGGACCGACGTACACCTCGCCCGCGCTTGCGGGAGAGGTCGCGGAGCACTGGCGACGCGGGTGAGGGTCGTGACGCGGGCACCACCCTCACCCGTCGCGCTGCGCGCGCCGACCTCTCCCGCAAGCGCGGGAGAGGTGTACGCGGGGCCAGCCGATCTGGCCCCGGAGACGCGTACGCGCCGTGCTGTTCAACTCCTATGTGTTCCTCTACGCGTTCCTGCCGCTGTCGCTGGCGGGCTACTTTCTGCTCGCCCGGTTCGGCCGCGCGCCGGCGGCGCTGTGGCTGGTGATGGCGTCCTTCGTCTTCTACGGCTGGTGGAACCCGGCCTATGTCCCGCTGCTGGCGATCTCCATCGGCGGCAACTACCTGCTGTCACTGCTAATCGGTGCCACCGAACCCCGGCCCAGGCTGCAGGCCTGGGTGCTGGCCCTGGGCGTGGCCGGCAATCTCGGCGCGCTTTGCTACTACAAGTATCTCGCCTGGCTGGTCGGCCTGCTGAACACCGCGTCGGGAACACAGCTCGACGTGCCGGGGATCGTGCTGCCGCTCGGCATCTCGTTCTTCACCTTCACCCAGCTTGGCTATCTGATCGACTGCAAGCAGGGCGTGGCGAAGGATCGCGGCTTCCTGAACTACCTCGTGTTCGTCACCTTCTTCCCGCACCTGATCGCCGGACCGATCCTGCACAATGGCGAAATGATGCCGCAATTCGCCGCTCCGGCGACATACCGGTTTTCCGCCGACAATTTCTCGGTCGGCGTCGGCATCTTCGTCCTCGGGCTGCTGAAGAAGTGCCTGCTCGCCGACCCGATCGGGGCGATCGTGCCAGCCGGGTTCGCGCATCCCGCCGAGCTGCCGCTGTTCGCCGCCTGGCACGTCGTGCTGGCCTATTCGTTGCAACTCTATTTCGATTTCTCCGGCTATTCCGACATGGCCATCGGCCTGGCGCGGATGTTCAACCTGCGCTTCCCGCTGAATTTCAACTCGCCGTACAAGGCGGCGTCGGCGATCGATTACTGGCAGCGCTGGCACATGACGCTGACGCGCTATCTGATGGCGTACGTCTACAACCCGATCGCGCTGGGCATCGCGCGGCGGCGGCTGGCGCGCGGGCTGGGCATGTCGCGCGCCGTCTACGCGACCCCCGGCGGTTTCACCTCGCTGGTGTTGCTGCCGATCGGCATCACCATGACGATCGCCGGCATCTGGCACGGCGCGGGCGCGCAGTTCCTGGTGTTCGGCCTATTGCACGCGATCTACCTGTCGGTGAACCACGCGTGGCGGATCCTGGGACCGCGGCACGCGCATGCGGCGGCGCCGCTCGCCGCGCATGTCGGATCGGTGCTGCTGACCTATCTGTGCGTCCTGGTCGGGTCCGTCTTCTTCCGTGCCCCTTCCGTCCCGAGCGCGCTCAGCATGCTCGCGGGAATGCTGGGGCTGCACGGCATCGACCCGGGCTTCCCGGTCGCGGATTCGCTGGTACCGCACGCGGGCACGCTCGGCGCGGTCCTGCACGCGCACGGCATCATCAACGTTGCGCGATGGCAGGACACCGTGCGCACGCTGGTGGCGATCGGCTCCCTGGTTGGCCTCTATGTGGTCGTCTGGTTCCTGCCGAACACGCAACAGATCTTTGTCGACACGGCACCGTCATTCGATGCGATCGAGCCTGGCCCGATCGCCTGGCTGCGCTGGCGTGGCACCCTGCCCTGGGCGGTGGCGTTCGGCTGTGCGACCGTGATCGGCCTGTTGTCGGTCGGCGGGACCGGGGAGTTTCTCTATTTCCAGTTCTGATGTCAGGTGGCGAAGGTATCGACGCACTCGTGCTGACGCCGTCACAACCCTCATGGCCGGCGAGGGCCGGCCATCCACGACTTGTCTTCGTGGCACAAAGTAAAGCCACGGGTGGCCGGCCTTCGCCGGCCATAACGACAGGAACAGCCCAACGACGCGGCTCGATTCGCTGGTTCGCTAACGAGCCCTAAGTCGACGCGCTTCGCCTTACGCCGCGATCTTCCGCGGACGGCCAGGCTTCCTGCCCGGTACCTTGGCGGCCTTCGCCTTGACAGCCACCCTGGCCGGCGCCTTGGCGCCGCTCTTGCGCCCCAGCCCGATCTTCTTCGCCAATGCCGAGCGCTTCGACGCATAGTCGGGCGCCACCATCGGATAGTCGCGGCCAAGGCCCCAGCGTTCGCGATACTGCTCCGGCGTCATGGAATGGTCAGTCATCAGGTGTCGCTTCAGCATCTTCAACTGCTTGCCGCAATCGAGGCAGATGACGTGGTCGTCGAACACCGACTTCTTCACCGGCACGGCGGGGGCGGGCCTGTCCTGCGCCGCGGGCTCGGCACCCACGGAGTGCAACGTCTTGTAGATCTGCTGGATGAAGGCCGGCAGCTCCTCCGACTGCATCTTGTTATGTTGTACATGCGCCGACACGATCTGCACGGCGAGCGTGAGGATCGTCTCCTTCCCAGCGGATTCGGCCATTTGATTACTCCAGTTGATGTGGTCGATGCCGCGGTGCCTAGAACATTATTGAGAAAATGGCCAGCACGAATTAGTTGCAGCCGGTCGCAGTTCGCCCGGCGCCTGCCTTCACCAGTCCATTGCAGCCGAATAATGGCCGGCTTATACCCGGCTCAGACGTGAAAACTCTCGCCGCAGCCGCACCGGCCCTTCTCATTAGGATTGGAAAAAATGAAGCCCGCAGCAAGCGACTTCACTTCGTAATCCATTACGGTGCCAATCAGGAACAGGCTCGCCTTGCGGTCGACCAGCACCGTCACGCCCTTGTCCTTGACGACCTCGTCACCCGGACCGGGCGCGTCGGTCCAGGTCATGTCGTAGGACAGGCCGGAGCAGCCCTTGGTCTTCACGCCGATGCGCAGCAGGCGTCCGTGCTCGCCCGAGTCGTACAGCCGGCGCAGCCGCTCCGCGGCGGCGTCGGTCAAGGCCATCATCGGCGGCAGGGCGCGGATGGTGCGCGGTGCGGTACTCGTGCTCATTGGGGGGTTCCGTCAGCCTCGTTCACACGTTTCGGTGATCAATACATGTTCAGTTGCAACCGGGCTTCCTCAGTCATCCGGCTCGGGTCCCAGGGCGGATCCCATACCGTCTCCACCTCGCAGTCGGTGACGCCTGGCACCGCCATGATGGCCTCCTGCACCTGCACCGGCAGCTCCTGCGCGCTGGGACAGGCCGGCGCGGTCAGGGTCATCTCCACCTTCACGCGCCCGTCATCCTGGATGTCGATCGTGTAGATCAGGCCGAGCTCGTAGATGTTCACCGGAATTTCCGGATCGTAGACGTTGGCGATGGCGGCGATCAGCGCGTCCTCGGTGGGCCTGGCCGCGGTCTGTCCGGCGGCGATCTCGCCGTCCGGCGTCCATGAGGTGTGCGGCATCGGCGTCGGGTCGTTCATGGCGCCACTCCTTCGCTGCTTGCCTCGCCCCGACCCTCCAGCGCCGCCGACAGCGCGTGCCACGGCAGCGTCGCGCATTTCACCCGCGACGGGTACTCGTGCACGCCGGCCAGCGGTGCCAGCCGCTCCAACGCCGGCTGCAGATCCGCCGCGCAATCCGGGCAGGCACCCGTGCGCGCCAGCTCGCGGAACGCAGCGAACAGCGCGGCCGTGTCGGCCTTGCCGCGCCCGGCGACCACCTCGGCCATCAGATCGGCCGACGCGACGCTGATCGCGCACCCGCGCGCCTCAAAACTGGTCTCGGCAATGGAACCGTCCGGCGCGTATTTCACCCAGACCTGGACACGGTCGCCGCACAGTGGGTTGTCGCCCTTCGCGGTCGCGTCGAACGCGGCGAGGCGCCCGGTGTGCCGTGGACGGCGGCCGTGATCCAGGATCACTTCCTGGTAGAGATCGCGCAGGTCGTCGAACGCGGTGTCGGACATCAGGCGAAGAACTCCCGCACGCGCGCCAGCGTGTCGGCCAAAAAATCGATTTCTTCGCGCGTGGTGTACAGCGCGAAGCTAGCCCGCGCGGTGCTTTCCAGACCGAAACGGTGCATCAGCGGCTCGGCGCAATGATGACCGGCGCGCACCGCGATGCCCTGGCGATCCAGCAGAGTCGCGACGTCGTGCGCGTGCGCGCGGTCGACCGTGAAGGATACCACCCCGCCGCGGTCCTGTGCCCGCCCCAGGATGTGCACGCCTTCCAGCGCACCAAGCCGGGCCAGCGCGTGATCGGTCAGCGCCGCCTCGTGCGCGGCGATCGCCTCGTAGCCGATCGACTGCACGTAGTCGATCGCCGCCTTCAGCCCGATGCCTTCCAGGATCGGCGGCGTGCCGGCCTCGAACTTGTGCGGCACCTGTGCCCAGGTGGAGCGTTCATAGGTGACGGATGAAATCATTTCGCCGCCGCCGAGGAACGGCGGCATCGCCTCCAGCAGCTCGCGCCGTCCCCACAGCACGCCGATGCCGGTCGGCCCGTACAGCTTGTGGCCGGTGAAGGCGTAGAAGTCGCAGCCCAGCGCCTGCACATCCACGCGCCGGTGCACCGCCGCCTGCGCGCCGTCGAACAGCACTTTTGCGCCGTGCGCGTGGGCAAGCTGCACGATGCGCTGCGCCGGCGTGTAGGTGCCCAGCACGTTGGACATGTGGGTGATCGACACCAGGCCCACCTTGCCGTCCGCCAGCAGCGCCTCGAACGCCGCCATGTCGAGCTCGCCGGCGTCGGTGATCGGTGCGACACGCAGCTCGTTGCCGCGATCGGCGCGCAGCAACTGCCAGGGCACGATATTGGAGTGGTGCTCCATGGCGGAGATCAGCACCGCTTGGTCCGGGCGCAGCACGCCACGGCCGTAGCTGTGCGCCATCAGGTTCAGCGATTCGGTGATGTTGCGGGTGATGACGATCTCGTTCCGGTCCGGCGCGTTGAGCAGAGCCGCCACCGCGTCGCGCGCGGCCTCATAGGCGTCGGTCGTGCGCTCGCTCATCCAGTGCAGGCCGCGATGCACGTTGGCGTATTGCGTCTCCATCGCCGTGCGCATCGCCTCGATCACCACGCGCGGCTTCTGCGCGGAGGCGGCGCTGTCGAGGAACACCAGCGGCTTGCCGCGCACCATCTGGCGCAGGATCGGGAAATCCTCGCGGATGCGGGCGATGTCGAGCATTTTGGGAAGCCCTGGGGGAAGCTCAGGGGGGAGCCCCGGCGGGAGCATCTCGGGTCGGGTCGTCACGTTCATGCTGCCTGTCGCTCCCACCACGCGCGCACCGCGCGCTCCAGCACGCCGCGCGCGCCTTCGTGCGTCACCGTATCGATCGCCTCGGTCAGGAACGCGCGCACCAGCATCGCGCGGGCCATTTCGGCCGGGATGCCGCGGCTGCGCAGATAGAAAAGCTGCTCGGGATCGAGCTCGCCCACCGTGGCGCCGTGGCTGCATTTCACGTCGTCGGCGAAGATTTCCAGTTCCGGCTTGCAATTGATCTCGGCGTCCGGCGACAGCAGCAGCGCCTGGTTCATCTGGTAGCCGTCGGTCTTCTGCGCGTGGCGTGCGACTTCGATACGGCCCTGGAACACCCCGCGCGAGCGCCCGGCGAGCACGTGCTTCACCGTCTGGCGCGAGGTACCGTGCGGTGCGGCGTGGCGCACCACGCTGGTAAGGTCGGCATGCTGCACGCCGGTGAGAAGCTGTGCCGCGTTCAGGTGCGCGGTGGCGCCCGGGCCGGCCAGCTCGGTATGGATCTCGGCGCGCGCCAGTCGCCCGCCAATGGCGAGGGTGAAACTGTCATAGGTGCCGCCGGCGGCGATCGAGGTATAGATCGTGGCAAGGTGATAGGCGGACAGCGACTCGTTCTGCAGCCGCACATGCGCCAGGGTCGCATCCTCGAAAACCTCGATCTCGCTGACCGGGTTGTGCAGATAGGTGCCCTCGCCCAGTGCGATCTCCAGCAGGGTCAGGCGCGCGCCGGCGCCGAGGCGGATGATGTGGCGCGGGTGGAACGCGGTAGCGCGCCCGGGCACGTCGGTCGCCAGGCTGACCAGCTCGATCGTTCCGCCATCGGTGTTTTCCGGCACCGTGATGACGGCGCCGTCTTCCGCCAGCATGGTGTTGAGCGCGGTGAGTGGATCGCGATCGGGCCGCGCGAGGGTGCCGAATGCGGCGTGCGCGGCAAACGGCGCGAACGCGGCACCAGACGGCGTGCCGGACAGGTCCGCGCGGAAGCGACCGTCAACGAAGACCAAGCGCGTGCCGAGGCTCGGCACAAGCGCCAGCAGCGCGGCACAGTCGGCCAGCGGGGTGAGCGGCTCGTGGAATTCCGCCTCCGCGACCGGGCGAAGATTGGTGTAGTGCCAGGCTTCGTCGCGCCGGCCCGGCAGGCCGAGCGTGCGCAACGTTTCGGCCGCGGCGAGGCGTGGCGCGGGGTCGCCCGGCAGCCGCGTGCGCAGCCCTTCGAATCGGGAGATGAAGCCCTGCACGCCGGTGGTGACGGGCGCGTTCATCGCAAAGCCTCTGCGAATCCGTAGTCACCGTCATGGCCGGGCTTGTCCCGTCCATCCGCGCACCACCGGCTGGGGGTGGAGGGCCGGGACAAGCCCGGCCATGACGGGAAGAAAACACCCACTACGCCGCCTCCGCCACCAGATCCGCGTAGCCGGTCGCTTCCAGCTCGCGCGCCAGCTCCGGCCCGCCGGAGCGCACGATCCGCCCGCCCGCCAGCACATGCACCCGATCCGGCACGATATGATCCAGCAGCCGCTGGTAATGCGTGATCACCAGCGCGGAGAAATCCGGCCCGCGCAGCGCATTCACGCCCTCGGCGACGATCTTCAGCGCATCGATGTCCAGCCCGCTGTCCGTCTCGTCCAATATCGCCAGGCGCGGCCGCAGGATCGCCATCTGCAAAATCTCGTTGCGCTTCTTCTCGCCGCCCGAGAACCCGACATTCACGTTGCGCTTCAGCATGTCATCGGCGATCGCCAGCCGCCGCAGCTCGCCGCGTGCCAGCTTGAGGAACTGGATCGCGTCCAGTTCGGCCTCACCCCGCGCCCGCCGCTGCGCGTTCAGCGCGGTGCGCAGGAAATTCGCATTGCCGACGCCCGGCAGCTCCACCGGATACTGGAACGCCAGGAACACGCCGGCGGCCGCCCGCGCCTCCGGCGCCATCGCCAGCAGATCCTGCCCGTCGAACGTCACACCGCCCGCGGTGACCGTATACTCCTCACGCCCGGACAGCACGTAGGCGAGCGTCGACTTGCCCGATCCGTTCGGCCCCATGATTGCGTGCACCTCACCCTGCGGCACCGTCAGGTCGATGCCCTGCAGGATCGGCTTGTCGTCGATCGAAGCGGCCAGGCCGCGTATCTCAAGCATGCGTCGTTCCTTCAATCCCCCGGGCAACCCCCGGCCTCAGCCAACCGACCCCTCAAGGCTCACCGCCAGCAGCTTCTGCGCCTCGACGGCGAACTCCATCGGCAGCTCCTTCAACACTTCCTTGCAGAACCCGTTGACGATCAGATTCACCGCGTCCTCCTCCGACAGCCCGCGGCTGCGGCAGTAGAACAACTGGTCGTCGGCGATCTTCGAGGTGGTGGCCTCGTGCTCCACCTTCGCCGTCGGATTGCGGCTTTCGATATATGGCACCGTGTGCGCGCCGCACGCATCGCCGATCAGCAGCGAATCGCATTGCGTGTGGTTCCGCGCGCCGGCGGCCTTCGGCAGGATGCGGACCAGCCCGCGATACGTGTTGTTCGACCGCCCGGCGCTGATGCCCTTCGACACGATCGTGCTTTTCGTGTTGCGGCCGATATGGATCATCTTGGTGCCGGTATCGGCTTGCTGGCAATTCGTGGTCACCGCGACCGAGTAGAACTCGCCCACGCTGTCATCGCCGAGCAGCACGCAGGACGGATACTTCCAGGTGATCGCCGACCCGGTCTCCACCTGGGTCCACGAGATCTTGCTGCGCGCACCCCGGCAGGCGCCGCGCTTGGTGACGAAGTTGTAGACCCCGCCGCGGCCTTCCGCGTCGCCCGGGTACCAGTTCTGCACCGTCGAATACTTTATCTGCGCATCATCCAGCGCGATCAGCTCGACCACCGCGGCATGCAGTTGGTTTTCATCACGCTGCGGCGCGGTGCAGCCCTCCAGGTAACTCACGTAACTGCCGGCATCGGCAATGATCAGCGTGCGCTCGAACTGGCCGGTGTTGCGCGCGTTGATGCGGAAATACGTGGACAGCTCCATCGGGCAGCGCACGCCCTTCGGCACGTAGCAGAAGCTGCCGTCGGTGAACACCGCAGAATTCAATGCGGCGAAGAAATTGTCCGCCATCGGCACGACGGTGCCGAGATACTGGCGCACCAGGTCGGGATACTCGCGCACCGCGTCGCTGATCGGGCAGAAGATCACGCCGGCCTTCATCAACGTGGAACGGAACGTGGTGGCAACCGAGACGCTGTCGAACACCGCATCCATCGCGATGTTGCTCCGCCTGCCCTCGCCGTCGGCGCCCCTCTCGCCCGCCCCTTCGACGCCGGCAAGAATCGCCCGTTCCTTCAGCGGTATGCCGAGCTTCTCGTAGGTGCGCAGCAGTTCGGGATCGACCTCGTCCAGGCTCTTCGGCCCGGCCTTTTTCTTCGGCGCGGCGTAGTAGTGCAAGTCCTGGTAGTCGATCGCGTGATGCTCGACCCGCGCCCAGTGCGGTTCCTCCATCTGCCGCCACCCGGCAAGTGCCTTCAGCCGCCAGTCCAGCAGCCAGGACGGCTCCCCCTTGCGGGCGGAGATCAGCCGGATGATGTCCTCGTTCAGCCCCTTGGGGGCCATGTCCATTTCGATCGTCGTCTCGAAGCCCCACTTGTAGCCGGACTGCGTGACGGACTGGACGGTGTCGAGGGTTTCGGTGACGGCAGACATCGCGAAATCCTTATTCCCTGGCCCTATTCGGCGGCGATCGGCCCGGTGGAGAGACCATTGGAGAGCCCAGCGGAGAGCCCGGGGGAAGGCCCAGAGGCGGGCCCAGGGGAAGGCCCAGGGGAAAGCAACGTGGCGCGCGGGGCAGGCAGACGGAAGGCGCGCGGGATCGCCGCCTCCTGCATGTCAGCCAGCGTGATCGACGACAGCGCCAGGTGGATCGCCTCGTTGACCGGGTCCCAGCGGCCGCGCACCGGGCACAGGCTTTCGGACTCGCAGCTTCCGGTTGTGCCATCGACGCAGGCGGTCAGCGCGATCGGCCCGTCGATCGCGGCGATGACGTCGGCAATCGGGATCGCCGCCAGTTGGCGCATCAGCCGATAGCCGCCGCGGGCGCCGCGCTGGGAGGCGACCAGGCCGCCGGCGGCCAGCGTTTTCAGCACCTTGGCGACGGTCGGTTCCGGGACGCCGATCGAGGCGGCGATGCCGGGCGAGGTCTGCACCGTGTCGGCATGCGACAGGCGCACCAGCACGACGACCGCGTAGTCGGTCAGTTTCGACAGCCTCAGCATGGCACCGGGAACCCTCTCCAGCCCTAATCGGACCGTTTAAGTCCTGATTGGGCAAATGGCGCATGTGCCCTGCGGCGTCAAGGGGTTGATCGCGACGCCGCCTGTCCGCGCCGCCCCCCGGGTTCACAAGCCCGCGCCACCCGCCTAATACCGGCCAGTAGCAACACCCCAACGGAGGCATTCATGCCGGGTATGATGGAAGGCAAGGTGGCGGTGGTCACCGGCGCGGGCGGCGGCATCGGCCGCGAGATCGCCATCATGATGGCGGGCGCTGGCGCCAAGGTGATCATCGCCGATATCGGCGCCTCGCTGTCCGGCGAGGGCGGCTCGGCCACCCCGGCGCAGCAGACCAAGCAGTTGATCGAGCAGAAGGGCGGCGCCGCGGAAATCTGCACCGAGTCGGTCGCGGAATGGGGTTCGGCGCAGAAGATCATCCAGGCCGCGCTGGATCATTACGGGCGCATCGACGCGGTGGTCAACAACGCCGGCATCCTGCGCGACGTGATCTTCCACAAGATGACGCCGGAGGACTGGCTGGCGGTGATCGCGGTGCACCTGAACGGCGCCTTCTTCGTCTCTCGCGCCGCCGCCGAGCACTACCGCAAGCAGGAGAGCGGCACCTTCGTGCATATGAGCTCCACCTCGGGGCTGATCGGAAATTTCGGCCAGGCCAACTATTCGGCCGCCAAGCTCGGCATCACCGCGCTGTCGAAGTCGATCGCACTGGATATGCAGCGCTACAATGTGCGCTCCAACTGCATCGCGCCGTTTGCCTGGAGCCGGATGACCAGCTCGATCCCGGCCACCACGCCGGAGCAGCAGGCGAGGGTGGCGAAGATCCAGCAGATGACGCCCGACAAGAACGCGCCGATGGCGGTGTTCCTGTCGTCGGACGTGGCGAAGGGCGTCACCGGCCAGGTGTTCGGCACGCGGATGAACGAGATCATCCTGTTCTCCTCGCCGCGCCCGATCCGCATCGTGCACCGCGCCCAGGGCTGGACGCCGGAAAGCTGTGCCGAGCACGCGGCACCGGCGCTGAAGGCCGCGTTCATGCCGCTGGATCGGTCCGGCGACGTGTTCTCCTGGGATCCGGTGTAGGCGGCGTCCGTCGAACGGCGGTCGGGCGGGTCCCGGCCACCCGCTGCTTGACGATCATCTTACCCGGTCTTACATTCGGAGCCATGGAAACCACAAGACTGTCCTCCAAGGGCCAGATCATCCTGCCCAAGGCGGTGCGCGAGGCGCATCACTGGGCGCCTGGAACGGACTTCTCGGTCGAAGACGTCGGGGATGGCGTTCTTTTGCGTCCGTTGAAGACCGCGCAACCCACGCGGCTGGACGATGTCGTCGGCTGCCTTCGCGCCAAGGGGCCCACGCGGACAATCAGGGAGATGGACGCCGCCATCGGCGATGAACTGCGCGCGCGCCGTGATCGCGGCCGATACTAACATCATTGTCCGTCTGCTGACCGGCGACGATCCGCGGCAGACGGACAAGGCGCGCCGTCTGTTCGATACCAATACGGTGTTTCTGCCGAAGACCGTGCTGCTGGAATCCGAATGGGTCCTGCGGCGTCTCTATCGTCTGGATCACGCAGCAATCGTCCGCGCCCTCGACGCACTCATATCCCTATCCAACGTCCGTTGCGAGGATGAGCCCGTCGTGCGCCAGGCCCTGGTATGGAGCCAGGTGGGCCTGGACTTCGCCGATGCGCTGCACTTGGCCGCGAGCCGGTCGGTCGAACGATTCGCGACGTTCGACCGCGCGCTGATCAAAGCGGCAGCTTCTGCCGTATCCGACGCGGCCGTCTTCGAGCCCTGACATGCCGGAACCTTCGCGCCGAGCCGCACGTGCCCGCGGCCCGTGCGGACCATCGACTACGACCAGGGTCTCGAGCGGGAATTCAGCCGCGGCCGCGGGCCGACCGCATTCTCTTCAGCATGGCATCCGCTCTCGCCGCCGCTCTATTCAAGCGGTGCCGGTTCGCCCTGGTTGGCACCTCCAGCGATCTGAGTCGCGGTAGGGACGCGCATTACTGCGCGCGCCCCGCACAGAACCGTACGTGCGGCATTCCCGCATACGGCTC
>Ga0209415_10010215_pt1 | contig 15996 bp, 14 predicted proteins | sample PeaSoiSIISIP2007_FD_187696 | JGI IMG/M metagenome (GOLD analysis project Ga0209415, IMG submission 187696) | Peat soil microbial communities from Weissenstadt, Germany - SII-SIP-2007 (SPAdes) (version 2) | ecosystem: Environmental > Terrestrial > Soil > Wetlands > Peat | place: Germany...
CTGGGCGTGCTGGACGAAGAGCTGGCCGAGGGGGAAGAAGCGTTTGAAAGGGCGGCGAAGAAGCCGCAGTCGAATTGTCCGGATGGAAGTTGCGGGACGGAGCGTTAGCAAGCCAGCGAGTCAGCAAGTCGGCAAGTTGAGTTTTGTGGTTTCCCACCCTAGCCGAAAAACAAAAACGCGGCGAGGGTGGGGCACCCTGAGGGTGGCGGAGGTCGCGCAGGCGGTGAAGTACCTGACTGAGTTTCGGAATGGGGAGATCGCGCAGCGGATGGCGCGCGAGATCCACCAGGTGACGACGCGGCCGTGGAAGATCATGGAGGTCTGCGGCGGGCAGACGCACTCCATCATCAAGAACGGGATCGACCAGATGCTGCCGCCGGGGATCGAGATGATCCACGGGCCGGGATGCCCGGTGTGCGTGACGCCGCTGGAGCTGATCGATAAAGCGCTGGCGATTGCCGGCCAGCCGGGCGTGATCTTCTGCTCGTTCGGCGATATGCTGCGTGTTCCCGGAACGGAGGGGGATCTGTTCCAGGTGAAGGGGCGCGGCGGCGATGTGCGCGTGATGTATTCGCCGCTGGATGCGGTCGAGCTGGCGGTCAAGAATCCCGACAAGCAGGTGGTGTTCTTCGGCGTGGGCTTTGAGACGACGGCGCCCGCGAATGCGATGAGCGTGCACGTGGCCAAGCGGCGGGGGCTGAAGAATTTTTCGCTGCTGGTGTCGCACGTGCTGGTGCCGCCGGCAATTGAAGCGATCCTGAGCGCGCCAGGCCACCAGATCAACGGATTCCTGGCAGCGGGGCATGTATGCAGCGTGATGGGGTTTTGGGAATATCCGCCGCTGGCCGAGAAGTTTCGCGTGCCGATCGTGGTGACGGGGTTTGAGCCGCTCGATCTGCTGGACGGCATCCGGCGGGCCGTGATTCAGCTTGAGGCCGGACGGCACGAGGTGGAGAACGCGTATAGCCGCGTGGTGACGTTCGAAGGCAATCGCGCGGCGCAGAAGCTGCTGGGCGAGGTGTTTGAGGTAACGGATCGCGCGTGGCGCGGGATCGGCGTGATTCCGAAGAGCGGCTGGCGGCTGAACGAGGATTATCGCGAGTTTGACGCCGAGGAGCGCTTCCACATCACGGGCATTCATACGGAGGAGTCGGCGCTCTGCCACTCGGGCGAAGTGCTGCGCGGAGCGATCAAGCCGGCGGAGTGCCCGGCGTTCGGAAAAGAATGCACGCCGCGGCATCCGCTGGGCGCAACGATGGTTTCAAGCGAAGGCGCCTGCGCGGCGTATTTCAACTATGGGCGGTTTTTGTCGGCGGAAGAGTTGAAGACAGCTTCTAGCGCTTAGCCATTAGCTATCGACTCTTGATCCGGAAAGGTTCGATCATTGGCGGACTCGTCGAGAACATCGATCGATTTTTCGAACTGGAGCTGCCCGCTGCCGTTGGCCGATTATCCCACCATCGTGATGGGCCACGGCGGCGGAGGCAAGCTGGGCAACGAGCTGGTTGAACATTTGTTTCTGCCGGCGTTTCGCAATCCTGAACTTGAAAACTTGGGGGACGCGGCTGTGCTGGAAGCGGCAGGCGCACGGATGGCGTTGAGCACCGATTCGTTTGTGGTGCAGCCGTTGTTCTTTCCAGGCGGATCGATTGGCGAACTGGCGGTGAATGGGACGGTGAACGATCTGGCGGTGTCGGGCGCGGAGCCGAAGTTTTTGAGCGCGAGCTTCATCCTGGAAGAAGGATTTCCGCTGAACCAATTGGCAGCGATTGTGAGTGCGATGGCGAAAGCCGCGGCAACAGCGGGCGTGAAGATTGTTACCGGCGACACTAAGGTGGTGGAACGCGGGCACGGCGACGGCTGCTACGTAAACACGGCGGGCGTGGGTTTTCTGCGCGCGGGAATCCAGGTGGGCCCGCATCGAGCGCGGCCCGGCGATGCAGTGATCGTGTCGGGGACGATGGGCGACCACGGCATGGCGATCATGAGCGTGAGAGAGGGCCTCGAGTTCGAGAGCCCGATCCGGAGCGACTGTGCCGCGCTGAATGGAATGATCGCCGAGGTGCTGGACGCGGCGGGTGAAGCCGTTCATGCGATGCGCGATCCGACGCGCGGCGGGCTGGCTTCCACGCTGAACGAGATTGCGCAGGCGTCAGATGTGGGCATGGTGATCGACGAAACGAGCCTGCCGGTGCGGGCAGAAGTGCAATCGGCTTGCGACCTGCTGGGACTTGATCCGGTGTATGTGGCGAACGAGGGCAAGGCGGTATTCTTTGTGGCGCCGGAGGCTGCGGATCGCGTGCTGCAGGTGTTGCGAGCACATCCGCTGGGATGCGAAGCGGCGCGCATTGGCCACGTCACTGCACAGCATAGGCGCATGTTGGTTTCGCGCACTGCGATGGGCGCGAACCGCGTGATTCCTACGATGATTGGCGAGCAGTTGCCAAGAATCTGTTAAAGACAGGGACCAAGGGAGCAAAAAGGCCCGCCAAATTCATCTTGTTTCTTCCTCGCCACCTACGGATTCGGCGCCGCAGTGGGCAGTTCTGGCGTGGGTGCTTCGCGCTGGGTAAGTACAATGCGTTTCACCTTGTTCCGGTCGATGTGCTGGATGGTTCCACCGACGCGAACCTCCAAGTCCATGCCGGAGATCGAGACCAGATCGCCGTTGAGTACACCGCCATCGCGCAGCTCAACCGAGTCGAAAGCAGCGTTGCCAAGCTCAAAGCTCACCGTTCCACCTGAGACGTCGTTTGGCCCGATCTCGAGGGGAAATCTACCGTCTGTGAATCCCTCTTTGGAAAAAGTAAGGATGTGGTGCCCGGGCCCCACGGTGATCATCCGGGGAGTTTCGCCGACTTCCGCCCCGTCGACTTTGAGCAGTGCGCCCTGAGGCGTCGAGTTGACGGTCAGAGTGACGACCTTTGCCGACTGTGTTATTGGTTCAAGCGAAGCCGAGACAGGAGTGTCCGAAGCCGCGACGGTGGTTTCGAATTTGACGGATTCACCCGGGCCGACGTTGCTCACTTCAATCCCGTCTTCGCCCACGCGCGTCTTGTCCTTGTTGAAGAGGTAGACGTGAAATTGTGCGTTGGCGATCCGTTTTGAGGATAGGTTCTGAGCTGTTACATCCATGACGTATCCGTGAAGCGGACCCATGCCCGGAAGAGACTTGAACTTGCTGAACGTAAATCGCAGCGCCGGCGTGCCGCTCTCGGGCCAATCAATCGTCAGGAGTGGCGTGTCCTTAGCCTTATCCTTGGCCAGGGTTGGAAGGACAAACAGCCCCGGCAAGGCAATCAACAAAACATGGCGCAATAGTGGGCGTTTCATGACGCAACCATGATAGGCCAATTCCTGCATTTGCGACCGAAACCTGCAAGCAAGAAGCCGGCGGCTATTTTCCGTTGGCGGAGAAAAGGCAACCGCAGATCCTTTGACTCCGCCCCGCTAAAGCGGGACTTCGCTCAGGATGACCGGCAGGACATTATTCCTTGAGTAATCCGTAAAGTCCCGTGTATTGTGGTCGCTCTTCGGCCCGACTGAAGCAGTGCCCTTGTTACAAAGCCATTGATGCATCCAGTTCCAGGTCCCTTGTTCGCTCGCTCCCCTGTTCCCTGTTCTTAGCTTTCTAAGTACATTCGTAAGCTGAACCCACTCACATTTCGGCTTTTCTCGCTCAGACGCGCGGATTCCGCGCCGATATCTGAGAGAAGGCAAAGACCGCGACCGCGCCAAACCAGACGCGCTGCGGCTTTTGTTCCTCTGAAGGACCGGAATGTCTCAGAATCTGAGAGCCTCCTCATTTTTCGCCGTCGCGCTCGCCCTCGCAGGCTGCGGCGCAAATGGGCGCGTGCCGCCGGCTGGTGCGGGTGGACGAGACACTGGCGCTGCGCAGCCGGCGACAGGAGCCGGCGAGCCGACCGTCACGCTCACCGGCAATGTGCATCCTTTGGCGCGAGCTGCGTTCGATCAGGGCGCTATCGATCCCGAAACGCGCGTGGAGCGTCTCCTGCTGCTGTTGCAATCGTCGCCTGCGCAGCAGGCAGCGCTCGATGAGGTGGTTGACGCGCAGCAGGATCCCAACTCGCCGCTTTATCGCCATTGGCTGACGCCGTCGGAGTTTGGCGCGCGTTTCGGCGCCGACGACGAGCAGCTTGCGCAGGTGACGTCATGGCTTACCGCGCAGGGATTCAATGTCGACGAGATTGCAGCGGGACGCAGGCTGGTGATCTTCTCGGGAGAAGCAGGCCAGGTCTTCAGAGCGTTCAACACGGAGTTGCACCGCTATCGCGTGGACGGCGGGGAGCATGTTGCGAATGCCGAAGACCCGCAAATTCCCGCGGCGCTGGCTGCAGTGGTGGAAGGCGTGGTTTCGCTGCACGATTTCCGACGCCAATCGGAGATTGCGACTCGCAGGCCGCTCGATGCGGATCCCGAGTACACCGCGGGCAGCACGCACTATCTGTTCCCGGCGGATTTCGCGACGATTTATGACTTGAACCCGTTGTACGGATCGGGGACAGATGGAGCAGGCGTTTCGATTGCAATTGCGGGTCGAAGCAACATCAGCGTGAGCGACGTAGCGAAGTTTCGCGCGACCGCGGGCCTTGCGCCGAATAGCGCGACGGTGACGCTGGCTGGATCGGATCCTGGGCTGGTGGCGGACGATCAGGAGGAAGCGACGCTGGATGTGGAATGGAGCGGAGCGGTTGCGCCCGCGGCCGCAGTGCAACTGGTGGTGGCGAGCTCGACAGCGACGACCGACGGCGTGGACCTGGCGGCTGCGTACATTGTGAATCATGCAATGGCGCAGGTGGTGAGCGTGAGCTATGGCAGTTGCGAGCAGGAGATGGGCGCTTCGGAGCTGGCATTCTACGACGGCCTGTGGGAGCAGGCGGCAAGCGAGGGAATGAGTGTTTTTGTGGCGTCGGGCGATGCAGGCGCGGCAGGGTGCGCGGCGCCGACTGACACAACCGGAGCAGGCACGGCCGTGAATGGATTGTGCAGCTCACCGTATTCCACTTGCGTAGGTGGGACAGAGTTTAACGAAGGCAAGAATGCCGCGCAGTATTGGGCAGCAGGGAATACGGTAGGTTACGGTTCGGCGCTGAGGTACATTTCGGAACAGGTCTGGAACGAGAGCGCATCGAACGGAGGAACGGGGCTGTGGGCATCAGGAGGGGGAGCGAGCGTTGTGTACGCACAGCCGGCGTGGCAGGCGGCGGTGAGCGGAGCGAGTGAGGCGAACGGCATGAGGGCCGTGCCCGATGTGGCGCTGGCGGCGGCCGATCACGACGGCTACTTCATGGTTGAGGATGGATCGTACTGGATCGCTTCGGGAACGTCGGCGTCGGCGCCAGCCTTCGCAGGGCTGATGGCGCTGGTGAACGAGAAGCATGGCGCAGCGCAGGGGAATGCGAATCCAGAGCTGTATTCGCTGGCGAATGCGCCGGGCAAGCCATTTCACTTGACGCCATCCGGGAACAACAGCGTGCCCGGCGTTGCGGGATTCCGGGCGATCGGCCTCGACTATAACCTCGCCACGGGATTGGGATCAGTGGATGGCGCGCTGCTGGCGCAGGAGTGGGGCGCAGGCCGAACGGTGGCTCCGGTTACACCGCGGCGAACCGGATGCGTCGCGTCCGATTTGTTTTACCTGCGCTGCAAGCCTCCGCTGCGGCCGCCGGTGATCGGGCGGGGCATTGGCGCGCGCTGAACGGAGTGCAGACGCTTATTCGAAGAGTGCGAAGGATTTCTCAATCAGGGATGGCAACGCAGCGCCGGGATCCGGGAGCGTGTGGCTGATTTCGAGGACGGTTGCGGGCGGGGTGGCGAGTGCCTTGAGCGCTTCGGCGGTCGCCGGCCAGTCAATGGTTCCGTCGCCGGGCCAGAGGTGCTCATCCTTGGTGCCGTGGTTGTCGTGAACGTGAACGGAGGCGATGCGGCTGCGGAGCGATGCGATGGCCGCAAGCGTGCCGACGGTGATGTTGGCGTGGCCAAGGTCGAGGCAGACGCCAACATTGTCAAGGTGGCCCATCTCGAGAATCAGGGCAAGATGATCGGGAGTGGTGGCCTCGCTGAGCAGGTTTTCGACGAGCAGGCGCACGCCGAGCGGGCGCGCAAAAGCGCCGAGGTGCTCGAGCGCCGTGTGCGCGAACTCGATAGAGCGCGGCGACCAGGAATCATCGCGTTCGCCGAGGTGGACGACGAGATTGCGCAGGGGAATGTGCTCGGCGGCCTCAAGAGCGCGCTTGATTTCATCCATGGCGTCGATGCGGCGGGACTTTTCCGGGTGCAGGACGTTGACGCCCGGCGCGCCAGCGCGACCCATTTCGCGGTCAGGGAAAAGCGGGGCGTGCATGGAGAAGGCCTGAAGCGAGTTGGAGCGGAACCACTCGCCAAGCTCGGTGACGGTTTCGCGGCTGGTGTAATCGAAGTGTTGGCGCGCGGCGAAGATTTCGACCGCATCGGCGCCGGAGCGGGCCACGAGCTCAAGCAGGCCCGGATGCAGGCGATGGGACAGGAAAAGATGAGTCGATAAGACGCGCAGCATGATGGTGAGGCCCCTTGCGCCGGTCCGATGGGTTACACGAGCCGGTATCTATTGACATTTTCGCATCTTTGCGGGAGTTTGCCGCGAAACGGCTGTTGCGTGGATTGGTGCGCGGGGCGAATGGGGGTGCAGGCGGATTTGGCGGGAGTGGCAGGTGACGTGGCAATTGCGCCCGGCTGACTGGCTTGCGAAGATGCGGAATCTGTTCGAGCGTACCGGCTATGATCAAGAGCGGGCAGGTCGTTTTGGGGGAGTTTGAGCACTTGGACACCGTTCTGTGGATTGAAGGAAGCGAGCCGGTGGGATTGGCAATCGTGATTCGTCCGCGCGGCGACGAGGAACTGAAGGACGATCTCGCAATCATCAAGCACAGCGGAGTGGAGACGCTGGTTTCGATGCTTGAACCAACCGAGGCTCTCTGGCTTGGGCTGAAGGACGAGGGCAAATTGGCCGAGGAGGCGGGAATGCACTACATCTCCTACCCGATTCTCGATGTCCACGTGCCGGATGATGTTGCAACCTTCAGGGAATTTGTGGCGAACCTGGCGGATCGCCTTCGCTCGGGAGACCGAATTGGCGTGCATTGCCGGGGAAGCATCGGCAGGTCAACGGTGACCGCGGCGTGCACGTTGATCCACTTGGGCTGGAAGGCAAAAGCTGCGCTGGCGGCGATCCAGGCGGCGCGAGGGTGCCTTGTGCCCGATACCAATGAGCAGAGGCGCTGGATTCTGAAGTACAAGGCGCAACCGTGAGCGTGATGCCGGGCGGGGTGATCGTCGACCTGAGTTTTCCGCAAAACTGGAATGCGGAGGTGCTTGCGGCGAGGCCGATGATTTTGCCGCAACGTCATTTTGTTTATCCGCGCGAGGTTGAGGAAGTGGAACGGGGAGCGCTGGAGGTGCTGGTGCATCCCGGTGCTTCGGGCGCGGGGCCATTTCTGGCAACTTGCGCGCTGGGGTTTCGCGATCCGGCTGTACCCAGCGGGATTTGGTCGGCGCCTGACCCGAATGTGATCTGCGCGGTTTCAGGCGGATATGTGTACGTGATCGACACGGCTGCGCCGGAGCGATTCACGATGATTGCGTACCGGCCGGTGCTGGGGGTGCGCGCAGTGATTGAGGAGCGTTTGCTGTTGTTCGCTGGACACCGGTCCATCCTGGCGTGGGGGCGCGAGGGCCAGGCATGGGAATCGGAAAAACTTTCAGACGAGGGCGTGACGATTACGGAGATTGAAGGCGGCGTGCTTCGCGGCATGGGCTGGGAGATGCGGAGCGACGCGGAGAGGCCGTTCGCGCTCGACCTGCGAACCGGGCGGCGAATCGCGGCCGCCCAGCCCTGAGCGCTCAATATTTCTTGAAATTCACTTCGATGGTGATCGCAACGGCGACTGGCTGACCTGCGTGCATTGCGGGCTTGAACCGGTATTGCCTGATCGCCTTGATGGCCTGGGCATCGAAATCGGAATTGTACGAGCGGGTGATGTGAACGTTCTGCGGCATGCCATGCGAGTCGACGATGACGCCGACGAGAACGACGGCGCTGAAACCCACCTTGAGGGATTTGCCGGATTTGGGGAATTCCGCTTCAGTGGAATGAAGGACAGACGGCGGGCTTACGTCTTTGCCGATTTTGTAAACAGGGCCGTAGGGCGCAGTTTTGTCTGGCGGCTTGCTGGATTGATCGGCGGCAGGTGTTGATTGCGGCTCAATGACAATCGCTTTGGCAGCGGCGACGATTCCCGAGGAAGCCAGCAGCAGAGCCGCCAGAGTTGTCAGGCTGTAGCGTGCAAGGCGCCCTGCACTTTGTGTCTTGGAACTCATGATCATGATTCGTTTCTCCAGAATGTTGGCATCGAAGATACCGATGGCGTGGGCTGGCTCGTTTTGCGACGAGGTTGTGACCAGGGAGGCAAGGCGCAACAGAGAGTGGGCATAGGCACGGGCGTTGAGAGCTTTCTCGGCAACGACGCTGTCGCAGATCATCTCGCGGCTTTGGGCGATGCCGGCCTTGATGAGCCAAATGGCGGGATGAAAGGCAAGAGAAAGACTGAATGCTTCGTAGAAGAGGTTTTTCTGGAAATCGCGCCGCACGGCGTGAGCGCACTCATGGGCGAGCGCGGCCAGAAGGTCGGAGTCGCTGCAGCGCGCAGTGAATCCGGCAGGCACGACCAGGACCGGTGTTCGCAGGCCAGCGACGACGGGGCCGGAGATCGTGGCCGAGCTGAGGATGGGTGTGTTGACTAATCCAAGCAATCGCTGACAACGGTCCCAAATCTCCCGCTGCTCGCGTGTCAAAGACAGCGGCACTGAGCTGCGAATCATCGCCCGGACGCGGAAGAGCGACAAGGCGATGCGCCCTGCGAAGTAGCACAGCGTGCAAATGTAGCAAGCGGCAAGAAGCCAGATGGCGAGCGCGGGCCATTGATGCGGGCTGCTGAAGGCGCTTGCAGCCTGAGGGAGAGCACTGAACGAGATCGACAGGCGGACGCCTGCTGAAGGCTGGCGGAGCAGGAGCGCGGACAGCGACCGAAGCAGCGGAGCTGCGGGAGTGAGAACGGCAATGGCGAGAGAGGCGACCCATCCCACATGTTCTGCGCGCGGCCCCAATCTCTTGAGAGCACGTGTCGCGAGCCACCCGGCTGCGGCGACGACCGCAACCTGCCACACCGCGTTGACCAGACAGGAAACAAGACGACTAACGCCGTTCATCCGACGCGCTCCTTTCTTCGGCGGCAAGGCGCCGGCCCAGCTCGGCGATCTTCTTTGCATCCACCTGGCGCGACTTGATCAGGCTCATGACCAGCTCTTCAGAGGAACCACCGAACATGCGGTCAATGAGGTCGCGCACGGCCTGTCCCAGCACGGTCTCGCGAGAGGCGACTGCTCGATACACGTAGGCGCGGCCCTTCAAAGCCCGGCGCACGCGGCCCTTGCGATGAAGAACGTTGAGCATGGTCTGCACGGTGTTGTAGGCGAGCTCGTCAGCCGGCAAAAGGTTCTGCTGCACGAGTTGGACGTTACTCGGGCCCTCTCTCCAGAGCACCTGCATGATCTTGAGCTCGAGGGGGGTGAGCCTGTTGGAGCCTTTTTTGCGGCCGGGCATCTGTGCTCCTAAACAAATAGGAATCTAGGCCCAAATCCGGGACTTGTCAACCTAAAGATTTAGGACTAGCTCAATCGTCTTCGTCGCCGCCGAGCTCCAGGGTCATTTTGAAAACGACGCCGACGGGGCTGCTGTTGCGACCCATGCCCGCCGGCACGGCAACGCCCATTTCGAACCAGTGAGGCAGGCGCTTGTAGATTCCCGGCGTGACGTAGAAGCTGTTTAGGCGATTATTGCGTTGAATTCCAGCGTCGGAATCCAGTGGTGCGCGAAGGGATGGTCAGCGGCGACGTTGTACTCGAGCGAAGTTTCGTCGCCGCCGAATTCCGGGATCACGCTGGTGTGAATCTGATATGTGCCGAAGGCCTTGGCAATAAGGAGTTCCGGCTCGTAGCCGAGATCCCCGCGGGATTTGAGCGGCGCATCAACGCCCATTGCGCCGCTGAATGCAAATGGATGGTTGCCGCGGATGAACTGGTAGAGCAGGCTGAAGTCAGCGGTGCTCCAACTGACGGGAATCTCGCTCGTGGCAGTGGATTGAATGCCGTAGGGGGCTTCGAGGCCGAATTGCAGGCGCGGGGTGATGCCGTATTCGAAATCAAGACCGGCGGACTTGCCGTCCATCGAGCTTCCGCGGCCCCGAAAGGCGGTGCCGTCGACCGTGAGTTGCAGCTCGTTGCGCTCTTCGCTGCGGACTGCTTCGGATAAGAAAAACTCCTCGATATATTCCGGCAAGGGGCCGTTGGCGGTTGGCTGGGCGGGAACGGATGAAGACGACTGCGGTGATGAAGCCTGGCCTATCGCAACAGCAGGTATGGCTGCCAGCAGGAGAAGGCAGACGACGCAAGCGCACGGCGCCAGTGCAATATTTGGATTTCGGTTCAAGGGCCCCTCGATTCCGTTTGCGCGCAGGAAGAAGCATCGCGGAGGAGACACGATGGCACAGGCAAGGTCTCACCGCAGAGAATGCGAAACCGGCGAGCATTGGAATCAGATGCGAAGGGGAGTAGAAGGAGGCGAACTACCGGGGAAGAATGGCAGAGAGGCCGGGAGCCGAACCGCTGCCCGGGCCGTGCACGAGGCGACATGCCGGAATGGAACAAGCGGGAGACGACTGTGAACGGCGATCAACACCACTGTCGCAAGAAGGCCGGCGGAAACTGCCAGCGCAGCGACATGGAACTCGGTATCGCTGGCAAGACCCGGCGTCGAATCCCAGCGGTCGAATGTTTCGAGCACAGGGGCGAGCGCTGCCGTGAGGAGCAGCAAAACCAGAGCGCGCCGGATCAACATTCGGCCCATAGCAAAATCTTACAAGGCCTGATTGTGGGGCGGCGCTGTGACGAAGCTTTGAGTTCTTCTTTGTTCCGCGTTGCACTCATCCGCGGCGGAGTCTGAAACCGCTGATGCCGGAACATGTGAGGGAGGTTGCTATGGCTCTCTGCCCTGGCCGAAGTGCAGCGGCATGAGTGCTTCAAGGAGCCTGCGGGTTCCGGGGACGCCGTCGCTTCGAATCTCCAGCGGATCTTCGGCCGCGATGAGGGCGAGAGCGATAAACAGCAAGATGAACGGGAAATTCACGATGAGCGAGACCAACGGCTGAAAGATATCCAACTTCAGGTGGGAGACTCGCATTAGCCGGATGAGTTGGATGATGAGCTGATTCGAGAGCTGATCCAGGACAACCGCGGCCGTTCCCGCCGCCGCGGCAAAGATTCTTCCCAGCTTCTTTCGTTCGGCGGAAACGGCAGTTGCGTCGATGGGGCGGATGAGTGCAATCGCGAGCGGCGCCATGATCCATGCGGAGCAAGAAGTACTCAGAAGCTCCCCGCCTGTAATCGTCACGGAATAGAGCAATTGACTCGCGTGATACTTGGCATTTAGCAGGTAGCTCGAAGGGAAAGCAATCATCAAGGCAGTCAGCACCAGGATGAGTGCACAGAAGATGAGAGTGAAGCGAAAAATCCTCCTGGGAGTGGTTCGAAGTGTCGGCAGGGCAATCGCCAGATCGGGCTTTTCGCCGCGAAGGATCATGACAACAAGAACGGCTGTGAGGATGAATCCCATGGTGTAGAAGCAGGCATTTGCATAGCGCGTTCCCCATTCCACAGGGATTGCCAGCAACGACGCTTTCACCATCGCGGCGTGGTCGAAGTTGGTCGTAACCGCATCTCCGCCTAAGACGGAGTGCAGATGCTTTGTGGTAACCCAATGGAAGATCGCATGTGTGGAAACCTGGCGGAGCCATGTGAGGCAGGAGGTGGCGAGGTCGGCGCAGAGATACGGTACCCAGAGAATGGGGTACGTTCGGAAGAATTCTATCGTCTTTCGCCAGAGCTTGAGCACGGCGCATTCATGTTAACCCCAACCGCGACTTCCCGCTGCGGCAAGATCGTTTGATAGGCCGAGTAGATGCCTTCGAAGACGGAATCCCAACTGGCGGTGAGGGCGTAGGCGCACGCGGCGTGGCGCATCCGGGCCAGGCGGGCGGGATCGGCGAGCAGGGCGGCGATGGCTGGAGCAAATTGATCGTCGGGGATGATGCGGCCGGTGACGCCGTCGCGGACGATGGTGCGCGGGCCGCCGTCGGGAGTGACAATGGCGGGCACGCCGCTTGCAAGAGCTTCAAGCACCACGTTGCCGAACGTGTCAGTGTGCGAGGGGAAAACAAACAGGTCCATGCTGGCGTAGGCGGCGGAGAGAGCTTCTCCGCGCAGGACGCCAGTGAACTCCGCCTGCGGCAGCCGCTCGCGGAGCCAGGGCTCATCGCCGCCGTGGCCGATGATGAGGAAGCGGAATTTCTCCTGGTTCCGGAGGAGTTCCTGATTGATCTCGGCGAGGAGGCCGATGTTTTTCTCGACGGAGAGCCGGCCGACGAAGCCGAGGATGCGAACCGGATCGCCGGGATCCCGCTTGCGCTTGGAAGGGTGGAAGAGGTCGGCATCGACGCCGCGCGGCATGAGATGGCATGGGCGGCCGGTGGCGCGCTCGAGGAGCGTGCACAGCCCGGGATTGGGCGCGAAGAGGACCTGCGCAGCGGAGTAGAACCGCGCCGCGGTAGCCAGGGCCAGGTCTTCGATGATTTGGCCGGTGACAGCGGATTGGCGCCTGGGCATGAGGCGCAGAAGCCAGTTGGCGCGCTGGGCGGCGTACTCATGAACGTTGGTATGCCAACTGGCGGCAAGCGGCACGCGCAGGTGGTGGGCCAACGCCGCGCCCAGGATGCCGACTTCGCTGGGGCCGGTGATGTGAATGAGATCGGGGCGGAATTGCTCGAGCACTTCGCCGATCAGCGGGACGTGACGCAGGAATGCCGGATCGAAGCGCAGATCTTTTTCGAGTGCGAAGGAGAGGAAGCCGCGCGGCAATTCAAGGGTCCACAGGTTGCCTTCCCGAATGAAGGCCTGGGCACGCGAGCTGGAGTGCGCACCCGCGCGCACGCAGAGGAAAGGCAGATTGCGCCGACGGGCGAAAGCTTCAAAATGGCGGCTGGTGTGCGCGACACCGTTGACTTCGTGAAACGAATCAGGGAAGTATGCGACGCGGGGAGAGGCAGAGGAGATAGCGGTGTTGGCGGGGTTAGCGGAGCTGACGGAGACGGCGGGTTTCGTGCATGCGGAGGTATCGTTGTTCGCTCCGTTGACCACGCCAACTCCGCGAACTCGGCTAAACTCTGTTAGAACTCAGGCTCGCCCAGGGCGAGGCGCAACTGCTGCGAATCGGCCCAGGCCATGCGCAGACTGCCGGCAAGCAAGCCCTGACCCATGAGCTGCACCATGGCGATGACGCCGCTGATGAGCCGCGGCGCGGAACCCTTTGGCCAAATCTCGCTCAGCGGACGAATTACGCCAGCGGCATCGGGGTGGAAGACGCGGTCATCCCATGTGCGCGAGCCCAGCGGGAATTCGGGGTAGTGGCGCACGGCGTCGATCGCCGACTGCAGGATGCGGTGCTTCCACGGCTCGGCATATTGCGGCATAAAGAGGACGTGGCTCTTCCGCTTGCGCCGGATCTCGTGGACAAACTCACTGAAACTTGCGGCGTTGGTGAGATTGATGTTGGCGTTGGGCTCGACTCCGTGACGATCGCCGCCGGAGATGAGCAGCATGTTCCATTTTTCAGCCAGGCGGCGGACGTCGCGATTCTCGTCCCAGTTGCGCAGGCCATTGAGCTCGAGCGCGTGGAGATAGGCGCCGTTCTTTTGCAGGAATTCATTGACCAGGAACTGATGCTTTTCCTTGCCGACCAGGTAGAGATCCCACATGGGGTGATTGAAGACGACGAGGACATTCGGCTCGCGGCTCAGCTCGATGAGAATTTCAGTGAGGCGCTTGTCGCTGGGGTGCGCGGTGAAGTCATCGAGAGTTGCCATCCACTCCGCAGCTCGCGCGCTGGGCAGGTTGTGCACTCCGAGATGGAAGGACTGAATGCCGCCGTAGGGCGCGCTCCACTCGAGCGACACTGGAATCTGGCGCGCGCTGGGCACGGTGCGCAGGAGCATGGGCGCTTTGATGTTGTCGTGATCGGTAATGGAGACCATGGGAGCGAGGTTGAGCTTTTCGATCTGCCGGGTTTCGAGATCGAAGGCCAGCTTGGGAGTCATGGGAGGGGTCCAATAGCTGGCTGCGTAGTCGATGCGGATGCCGTGCATTTGCTCGGCCCTGCGCTCAAGCCGCGAGAGAAGCGGGCGCATTACGGGAAATTGATTGCCGAAATTCGCGAGAAAATCCAGAGTCTCGCGCGATTGATTGGTGTGACCGTGCAACGAGACACCGGTTCGGTAGCCACTGGAGGCGAGCTGATCGCGCCAGAGATACGAGATAGTGGACCCAGGCATAAATGCTCCTCGAATTATTTCTCGATCTGCTCGGATTTCCACAGTCAGTATCCGTTCGGGGCGGTGAATTTGCAGTTAACAGCTCGCGAATTGCCCTTCAATTGATGCAAAAACGGAATCAAAGAAGTTACCAAAATACTGTGCTCCGCAGAGGAAAGCCAGTGGTTTCCATCATCTAGGCGGATGCAGCGCTCTATCTAAGGCCATTCTGCCGAATTCTACTGTCGTGCGTCGCAGACACGATGATGGCCAAACATCCTCTCAAGCCATACAAATTCCATCAATCTTCGGTTAACCGCTTCGGTTAAACGGCCGGTCGGAGAGAGGAGAGCAAGTGCCTTGGGGGATATCCTGTTGCGGCGATCCCTGAAATGAGAGGCCCCTGCATCAATTTTATCAGGACTTCTCTTATTTCTTGGTTTTGGCCAGTTCCGGGCTGAGAAAGTCGTCCATGCTCCAACCGGACATCAGATCTTCTTCAGACGCTTTCTTGCTTTCAGGGCGTGCGGCGGCAGCTGCGGCCTCTGCGGCGAGGTAGTTGTCGGTGAGCCCTTGCTTCAGCAGTTCGAAGGCTTGCTCCGGAGTGTCTGCGTACTGGAACAAATCGAGGTCCTTTGGCGAGATGGCGCCGGTATCGACGAGTGCCTCAAGGTTAAAGACCTTTTTCCAGTACTCCGGGCCATAGATGAGCACGGTGATTTTCTTGGCGAGCTTCTGGGTCTGGGCGAGCGTGAGGATCTCAAACATCTCGTCGAGGGTGCCGAAGCCGCCGGGAAAAACAACCAGCGCCTTGGAAAGATAAGCGAACCAGAGCTTGCGCATGAAGAAGTAGTGGAACTCAAAGTTGAGCGACGGCGTGATGTAGGGATTGGGCCGCTGCTCGAAGGGGAGAAGAATATTCATGCCGATGGTTTTGCCGCCAGCCTCGTAGGCGCCGCGATTGGCCGCCTCCATGATGCCGGGTCCACCGCCGGAAGTGACCACGAAACGATGCTTGCGCGAAGGGATGGTCTTGGCCCATTGCGTGAGCAGCTGGGCCAGGCGGCGCGCATCCTCATAGTAGCGAGCCATTTCGACGGCGGAAACGGCACGCTTGCGCTGGAGCTCAGTGGCTTTGCCCGTGGCGATCTCCTGGGCCATGGCAGGCTGCTCCTCACTGGGAGCGAGGCGGGTGGAACCGGTGTTGTCGAGGAGTTCGAGGGCATGATCGGCTTCCTCGCGTCCGCGAAAACGCGCGGAGCCGAAGAATACGACTGTGTCCTGAATCTGCTCGCGGCGAAATCGCGCGAGAGGCTCGAGGAATTCTGAGACGATGCGAATCAGGCGTCCATCGGGGCTGTTGAGGAATTCCAGATTCTCGTACGCGAGCGGGGCAGGCTCCAGGACCGGCGGCGATCCATTGCCGGGAATGACCGCACGCGGCACCGCTGCGGCGGCCGCGGCTTGAGGAGTTGCAGCGGGCTTCTTCGGAGTCTCGATCTCTTGCTCCCTCGCTCCCTCG
>Ga0209415_10010216_pt1 | contig 15996 bp, 14 predicted proteins | sample PeaSoiSIISIP2007_FD_187696 | JGI IMG/M metagenome (GOLD analysis project Ga0209415, IMG submission 187696) | Peat soil microbial communities from Weissenstadt, Germany - SII-SIP-2007 (SPAdes) (version 2) | ecosystem: Environmental > Terrestrial > Soil > Wetlands > Peat | place: Germany...
CGCTGTGTTTTTCGGCGATCAACGGCTCAACGGCACGCATGACGCAAGCCTTTCCGATTCCGTATTGCAACTCGGGCTCAAGCTAGAACGGCCGCACTCAAGCCAACGATGTCTTGACTCTGGGCGAAGTCAACGCCGGACTTGGAGTAGCCTTCTTTTCGTCGTACACAGCCTCCTCGCGAATCAAACGAGGATAGATCATGGCGATGGCGACGATGAGCCAGAACATATAGGTTTGTTGTCCCCATCCGAAAATTGCCACGTTCGTCATCATAAAGCAGAACGCGCAAATATTGGCGAGCAGCACCACGCACAGCTGATTCGCGGGCTTCGCGAGACGGAAACAGTTGCGAAGCGTGATGACACCGACCTTGAATAGCATCAGTACCACAATCAGCAAACCCACGTATCCCGTCTCAATCATGAGTTGAGCGATGGAACTGTCGCAACTGTCAAAGGTGACCAGCTTGCCTTTGAAGTCTCCGACGTCGAAAGTTCCCTGCCATCCCAGATATCCAAACGATTCCGGGCCGTATCCCCAGAGTGCGCGCGCGGAATCGTGGTTCAGGTGTTGGAATCCAACCTGGTAAAGGGCGTACCGCCATTGATAGGACTCGCCTTGCGGACTTTCCGGATCGAGAGTCGCCCCGTAAAGATTCGAGATCGACTCCCAAACCCCAGGCCGGACAATCAACGTGGTGGCTGCAAGCAGCGCGATAATGATGACGTAGCGCCGCATCAATCCGCCGCCGAACACGGCGAGCATCGCGAGACCAATCACGGCTGCAAGCCACGGTCCCCGGCTGTCCGTCTTGTAGAGGTTTAGGAACATGAGCAGGACCGCGCCCCAGAGAAACACTTTGCGCTTCGCGGTCTTGGCCTGGGCAAGGAGGTAAAGGGCCATAGGAATGGCCATGGCCAGCGCCGATCCGAAAAGGATGGCATGGCCAAAAGTGGCTTGCACTCGAACGCCTCGGTCCGTATCCGCCCCGGGCGCGCCGCCGATCAGGTGGGTCGTCGGAGGGAAAATGGAAATGATGCTCCAACCCTTGTACGCCTCCAGGGCGCCAAACACCGAGCAGAGGAACATCGCAGCGACAAAACCCATCAAGATCTTGTTGACCGTCTTGACGCTGGTCACGCTTTTCCCAAAGATGTAAAAGGCCAAATAGTAGTCGAGCAATTGCGAAAGGACCGTCTTGAAGCTGACGGAGAAGACCACGGAGTTCAGCGTCGCAAGCAGCATCCAGGCAATCTGGAGGATGATGAGATACTTAAGGGGCAGGCTGTTTTCCCCCGGCGATTGCGTCCGTTGCTTTTTCCCGCTCCACAAATACAGGATAAATAGAGTGACAATAATTACCCGCTGAGTCGTCAAATCGAACAAGCCCGGCAGCGGAATCTGGCACTCGTTGGGAAAAACGAGGACCAGAAACGCAGCCAGCGGCAGGGTTTCCTCGAATCCGCGCATCAGGTTCGATGCGCAGAGCAGGACGACGACCAGCACATCCAATGCAATGACGAGTGGCATGTTTTAGCTCGAGGCCTTCCAGGCCAGGGCGGTTCGCTAAGCGACGGATTCGATCCTTCGAATGCTCAAGACTTATTCGGGCTGAGTCCCGCGTGCGTTCGCGCGGGCTTCGATAACGTCAAGGAAGAAAATATTCTCCGCATCTGCTGCTGCCTTCTGGCCCGCACGAAGTCCGGACTTTGCAGTCTGTCTTCGCCTTTCGCATAACAAACCAAAAATGCAAAAAGATACATCAGGGGCGACACGGGATTCTTCAGCTCGAAAGTGAGTTTCACGGTTTTGGCCAGAACATGGAGCGGATGACTCCACGTGTAGTATTCCGCTTTCCCGCGCTGCCAATACACGCGAGTTTGGCGGATTCCTTCGCCGGTGGGGCGGCGATGAATTACCCGGTACTCGAAGAAACTTCTGGTATTCCAATTCTTGGTCCAGGCAAATACCTCATCAATCGTGTCCCAACCAATGCGAGTGGTGATGCCGCCGATCTGCTCAAAGCACTCGCGGCGATACATCTTCAGGGCGCCGCGCACGTGAAATTCGGGCACGATCTCAAGCTCTAAACGGCCGTTGCGTTGGACGTACAATCCGCCACCCGCAATGCCCAGCCGCGGGTCCTGATTGAATTCCCCGAGAATCCGTTCGACGTAGTCAGGCTCGAACAGAAGGTCCGCGTCAAAGCGCGCCAGGAAGTCGAATTCCGCGAGATTCAAATGATGAAGTGCCTGAGCGATTGCGCCCTCGCCCCCGGGCGCTCGATGCTCGCGGCGGGGCAGCTCCACGATTTCCAGGCAGGGGGCCCGGCGGGCATATGTCCTCAAGATTTCGAGCGTTCCATCGGAGGAGCCGTCGTCCACAATGATCCATTTCGTGGGCGGCACGGTCTGCGCCAAAATGGATTCGATCATCGGCCCGATAAATTTCTCCTCATCGCGAACGGGCATGATGAGTGCGTATCGGATTGGTTTTGCGTCGCTCATGATTTCGCCGAGAGGCGCTGCTCTACCTGGCCACCGCTCGGACTTGCCGGGACTCGAGCCCGATAGCCCAACGGAAGATCCGCGACCATTTCTTCATGACACTCGCCGGGCGTTTGTTTCCCATCGCGGCCTTTCCAAAAGGAACCAAGCACAAAGCCAGGGCGACGCGCACGGCCGCGATGCCCGCCATCGAGACTCGATACAGCGCGGCGTAGATGGGGCCATGCGCTTGCCGGAAGAACTGCGCCAATGACTCGCGCTGCCAAAGATCGGCGAAGTTATCCTCCTGCTTAGCGGAACTTTTCCCGCCATGGTGAGTCACGGTGCAATCGCTCAGGTACAGAATGCGATAACCCGCCTTCTTAATCTTGAAACTAAGGTCGAGATCATCGGAATACATGAAATAGGTCTCGCTGAACATGCCGACTTTCTCGCAGATGTTCCGCTTCATCATGAAACACGCGCCGGAAATGGCGTCGACGTCAGCCGGCTCGTTGTCTGTCCGGTAGAGCGAGCGCGTGCCCCAAAGCTTCCAGGTTGGGAATTTGCGCCTGAGAAAATCGAAGTCGAGCAGTTGGTTCGCGATCGTCGGGAACGACTGCACGCAACTGGTTTGCAGAGAGCCATCCGTGTTGAGCAATCGAGCGCCGGCGGCAGCCGCTGCGTCGTTGGCCCGGAGGCGGCTCAACATCCTTAAGAGTGAATCGTCGCTGATCTCGGTGTCGGGGTTCAGAAAGAGCACGACCTCGCCGGATGAACGCGCAAATCCAATGTTGTTCGCACGCGCAAAGCCGCAATTCGCGCCGGTCTGCACAAAGGTTACGCCGGGGAAATTTTCTCTCAGCATCTCCTCGCAGTGATCGCCCGAGGCATTGTCCACCACGATTATTTCAAACTCGATCCCGCGCAAGAATCGATAGAGCGAATCGACGCAAGCCCGTACGTAATCCGCGGAATTCCAGTTAACGATGATGATCGACAAGTCCATAGTTGCGCTTTGGGTCAACGTTCGAAGCTTCCAGCCAATTGCGGACTGGCCGAACCTTTCGCAAATCGCTTGATCGTTCTCTTGTAAAACTTCTGGGCAGTGTGCAGCCAGTCGTACCCGCCTTCCAATTTCGCGGCTAAGAAGCGCAGATCGTCATGAGAATTTACCGGGAGGCGCGGCAAGAAGAACCAGTCGTGGCCAGGGCCTGCCGTCCCCAAGATCGTGGAGACGCCATTTTCGTAACCGTGCGTCTGTAAAAGGTCTTTCAACCTCTCCACATATTGCTTGTCCTGCTCGGGGAAGGAATAGGGGTACGAAAACGAGCGAACGGATTCGCCAAGAGCGTCCTCGATGGTTTCCTTCGATTGCCGGATTTCGTACTCCAAATCGCAGGGACTCAGCCGGTAAAGCTCCGGATGACTGACGGTATGTGAGCCTATGCGGATTCCATAGGATTGCATCTCCCTGATTTCGGGCCACGCGAGATATTCTTTGCCGTTGCGGGCAACGGGGCGTTCACCCGTTAGCCCCGTGATGATGAACATTGTGGCCTTGAATCTGTACTCCGCCAGGACAGGAAAAGCTTCCGTGTAGAAATCGCGGAAGCCATCATCAAAAGTGATCGCGACCCGCTTGCGCACAGTACGCCCCGCCATGATCGCTTCGATTGCTTCCGACAAATCCACGGCAGAGTAGCCATCTTCATGCAGGAAGCGCATGTGTCGGGCGAACAGTTCCGGCGTCGTATTCGTCTCGAAATAAGGGTGTCGGCTGCCCAGCTCGGGAGAAATGCTGTGGTACATCAGGATCGGCACACGCGTCTCGTGAGTGTCGGCGAGCAAACTCGACATGGGACGAAACAATCCGATGCTGGCGATGCGATCTAGCCTCATGTTCGGTCTGCTAGCGGTCAATGGGAACGGCTTTGCACAACTTCCGTGGCATTCGCTTCGTTCGTAGCGCGGGCGGAATTCTCCGCTGCCTTGGTCTTGGGATGGGGCAGCCGCTGATGCAAATTGTCAACCAATTGCAGGTACTCAAACTTCTTTTGCTTCCACGAATTCTGCTCGACATAGTCTGTCGCCCCGGCCACGAGTTCCCGGCGAAGCGCCGGATTTCTCCAAAGCTCCAGCATGGCGGCGGCAAGTTCGGCCACATTCTCGGACTCAAAGAACCGGACGCGGGAGTCGTCGTGATAAAACTGGTCGACCTTGGTACGCGAAACGATTAAAGGGACTCCCAGGGACATAAACTCCATTATCTTCGTGCTGGCGGCTTCATTGCCAAACTCAGAACTCGCGCGCTTCGGGACCACGGCCAAATCGGCCTGGGCCATCACCGCCGCAACTTCCGCAGTGGGAACAGTTCCGTGGAAGATCAGTTGATGGGTGAGGCCGAGCTCTTTTCCGAGGTCGATGAGCGCCGGTTTCTGCGGGCCATCACCGTAGATATGGAACTCGGCGCCGGGCATCTGTCCCGTGACCAGGGCGAAAGCTCGAATCGCAATATCCACGCCTTGGTGCTGATTCAAACTCCCCGGGTAAAGGATCACGAACTTATCTGCGGTCATGTCTTTCGGCCGCGGCGCGAACATTCTGGGGTCCGGGTAGTTGATGAAAATCGTGCACTTTTCCGGTTTCACGGAACGCGCGACGACGCGCTCTTCCCACAGATGATTCGGAAGAATCGCGTGATCGGAAAAGGCGATCGAAACTCGCTCCGTGAGCAGAAGCGCCTTGAAGACCAGAGAGTCTCTCCCGACGCCGAATTTGCTGGCGTAGAATTCCGGAAGAATATCGTGAATATCGAGGATGACGCGGGCTCCCATCAGTTTGGGCAGAAGCGCCGCGAAAACTAGAAAGTCCGGCACGGAGTGGACGTGGATGACGTCGTACCGCGCGGAGAGATGCCGTTTGGTGACGATGAGACCGGAGAGAACCAGAAACCTCAAGATCTTCACGAGATAGGACAGATGCCCCTTCTCGGTCACCCGGCGGGTTTGGATGCGATAAACGTTTACGCCGTCGAGGACCTCAAAGGCGGGTTGCCCCTCCATGCGCAACGCCAAGACGTCTACGGTGTCGCCGCGCTCGGTCAGCGCAGTCGCATACTGCATGATACGCGTGTCCGTCTCATAGAACGCGTAGGCGATCATGCAGATTCGTTTTGGTTTTCTGTCTGGCATTATTTGCAAGGGGCGCCGGCCCGTATCCGTGGCCGGCCATCGGCTGATTCTTCAAGAGAACTGCGGCGGATTGCTCGCCGGGCTAGGCGATCCCGGGCATAAACTGCGAGCAATCCGTCATCGGGCGCGGAAAGAACGATTGCGCAAACGACGGCCTAGGCCATCGGGATATTCAGGGACATGAACGCGACCAGGCTTTCGGCCACAACTTGCTGCTGCTCCGGAAGCAGATGCGCGTGCATCGGGAGAGAAACGGCGTGCGCCGCCACTTTCTCCGAGACCGGGAAATCCCCATCCTTGTAGCCGAGGGCACGGTAAGGGGCCTGAAGGTGAACTGGAATTGGGTAGTGAATTCCCGTGCCGACTCCCGCTTTCGCGAGATGCTCCATGAGTTTTTCGCGCTCGGGAGCGAGGATCACGTAGAGATGATAGATCGATTTCGCGGAGCTGGATTCAAATGGCAACGTGATGGCCTCGGCCACGGGCGATAGGAGTTCTTGATACTGCGCGGCGGCCTTCCGGCGATGCTCATTCCACTTGTTCAGATGCGCCAGCTTCACGCGCAAGAATTCCGCTTGAATGGCGTCGAGCCGCCCGTTGTAGCCCTCGATATCATGGTAGTAGCGCTTGGACTGGCCATGATCGCGCCACATGCGGACCTTGCCCATGAGGGATTCGTCGTTGGACGTGACGGCTCCGCCTTCGCCGCAGGCTCCCAAATTCTTGCCGGGGTAAAAGCTGAATGCGGCCGCGTGGCCCATGGAGCCGGCTTTGCGCCAGCGGTTCTGTTTTTTCGAGAAGTACTCCGCGCCGTGCGCCTGGCAGGCGTCTTCAATCACGATCAGCTTGTACTGTGCGGCGAGATCTAGGATCGGATCCATGTCCGCCATCTGACCGTACAAATGAACGGGGATAACGGCCGTTACCGGCTTGCCGTGTTTCCGATCGATGAGCTGACCAGTCTTGGGGTCCACAGCGCACCGGGTCTTGATGTATTCGCGCAGCTTCTCGGGATCCAGCGTGTACGTGCGCGGATCGACGTCCACAAATTCCGCGCGCGCGCCGGCCTGGGTGATGGCCTCCGTCGTCGCGATGAACGTGAGCGGAACCGTGATGACGATGTCGCCCGCTTTGACGCCCGCGGCCAACAGGGCAAAACGCAGCGCATCCGTGCCGCTGCTCACGCCCGCGCAAAATTTGGCGTCGCAAAACTGTGCAAACTCGCGCTCAAAGCCCTCCACCGAAGGGCCCCCGACAAACGCGGCGCTTTGCAGCGCCTTCTTGAACGCGTTCACGAGCTCGCCCTCGATCTCCAGATGCTGAGCGACCAGATCCACAAACGGAATATTTCCAGCCTGTGTCATTCCTTTGTCCTCTCTGACCCCGGTACGGGCCGCAGAATCCGGGCCGGATTCCCGGCCACAATCATGTTCGCAGGAACGTCGCGCGTGACGACGCTGCCGGCGCCGACAATGGCGTTCTCTCCGATCGTCACGTTGGAAAGAATGGTGCTGCCCGATCCGAGGGAAGCGCCGCGCTTTACCACCGTATTCTCGACCTTCCAATCCTGCTCGGTCTGGAGCGCGCCGTCGGCGGCCGTGGCTCGCGGGTAGGAATCGTTGATGAACGTGACGCTATGGCCGACGAAGACGTTGTCTTCGATCGTCACACCCTCGCAGATGAACGTGTGGCTCGAGATCTTGCAGTGGCGGCCGACTCGCGCGTTCTTCTGAATTTCCACAAACGCGCCGATTTTCGAATCGTCGCCGACTTCACAGCCATACATGTTGATGAATTTCGAGAGCTTGACGCCTTTGCCGAGCTTGACGTCGGGGGCGATGGAGCAGTATTCGTGGCTCACAGGCGGACCAATTCTCCCCTCTTCTTGACCGAGTTCTCCGCCGCTTCCAGCATCTTCACGACGCGCAATCCGGCCTGGCCGTCGTTGAAGGGAACCTTATTGTTCATGATGCAGTCGGCGAAGTAGCCGAGTTCGACGTAGAGCGCTTCGACCTGCTCGATTTGAGGAGACCACATATCGCCGGACCGGTAGCTGACGAGCAGTTCGCGGACGCCTTCGGCCGAGGTGATGTCCACACCTTTGTCGTAGACCTTGATTTTCTCGTCCGCCTCGACGTCGTTCCACATCAGCATTTTCTTCTGGCCGCCGATCAGCGTCGTTCGAACCTTCACGGGCGACAGCCAATTCACGTTGATATGCGCGATGACGTTGTTCGGGAAATAGACCGTCATGAACGCGATGTCTTCATGGCCATTGAGGTGATTCTCGCCGGTGGCCACGACGGCCTCGGCCTTTTGCGAGATCAGAAAATCCATGATGGAAAGATCGTGCGGCGCCAGATCCCAGATCACGCTGACGTCGTGCTGGAAAAGCCCCAGGTTCACGCGCGTCGCGTCGTAGTAGTAAAGGTCGCCCAGGACATCGCTCTGGATGAGCTCCTGGATCTTCCGCACCGCTCCGGTGAACAAGAACGTATGGTCCACCATGATTTGGAGATTCTTGCGCGCGGCGAGCTCGATGAGTTCCATCGCCTGTCTGGCGCAGGAAGTGAAGGGCTTCTCGACGAAGACATGTTTGCCGTTTTCCAGCGCGGCCTTGGCCAACTCGTAGTGAGTCCAAACCGGCGTGATAACCGCGACCGCGTCGATCTCCGGTGATTTCAGGACTTCGGCGGGATCGGAAACCGTCTTGACGCCGGGATAGATTTTTTCGACACGAGCGAGAGCGGAGCGGCTCTTGTCGCAAACCATCACGACTTGCATAGCGTCCAAACGGTGCAAGTTACGGACGATGTTCGGACCCCAGTATCCGTACCCGATTACTCCTACTCGAATCATGGCTCTCCTGAATTGGGACTAAGGATTTCGACTCTCGTTTTACCGATGGCTCCCTCAGACCCATCCGGCGAACGGCCTACCTCGAAACTCGTTGGGTTTCCCGCCAAACAGTTGCTTCAGCAAACTGTGGAACTGGTTGCGAAGTTAATGGCGCTGGGCGACGCTTCCGCCATCAGAATTGCCTTCCACTTGATATAAGTAAGGCAACCGACTCGCCAAAGGCGAGTAGTTTGGCCTTGCGGAAGCCGAACCTTGCACCCCTCCATCACTCTCATAAGAAAGCACTTAGCCGCGCGTTACAGAAATTGTGGAAATTACTAGACTCCTGACCCTCCAAACAGCCCAGAACGATGAAAAACAATGTCCAAATGTTCCAAAGTCCTTCCTAGGACTGCGTCCCACCAAATCAGCCGTTGTCCGGCTACGGGACGGCAGCCCAGAGGCTATCCTTTTAGTGCTTGCCGTTGGAGCCCGCCTGGACGGAGCGGACCAACGCGGCCGAAGCGTAACGCGCCCCGGAAACGAACTGCATGAGGGGGCCGAACGACCAGACTGCCGGCGCACCCAAGATGTGCAAACCATCGATGGAAGTTTCGAGGCCCGGCTTCAAAATGGGAAAGCCGTTGTTCCGGTTCATGGACTGCTTGATCTCCGGCGAGAAGAGTTCGTACTTGGAGACGTCCACTTTGTAACCGGTGCCCAGCAGAACGTGATCCACGGTTCGCTCGCTGCCGTCGTCCAGCTTGACCCTGACGCGATCACCCACAGCCTCGGCAGAGACGACTTTGGCGCCAAGCTTGATGGGGACATCACGCAGCCTCTCCACCAGCCAGCGAGCACCCGCCGGTCGGACCGAACGTTTGCGCAAGCGGTCTTGCAACCAGCGCGGAAGCTTCCGGACGAGGTTCGGACGAGCCATGAGTTGGCTGATGCCCGCGGGACCCACGTCTGTCGGCGCGTACAGCAGCTTCTTCACAAATTTGCCCATGCCGTGATGAAGCGTTCTGGACGCGACGCCTCCGAGCCAGTGAATGACGCGCGCGCGGCCGATGACTTCAGTGTGCCCCACGCCGCCTTCATGAAGCAGCGCGGCAGATTCGAGCGCGCTTTGTCCGCTGCCGATTACGAGAACGTCCTTGCCGGCAAATTTGTTGAGATCGCGATGCTTGCTGGTGTGCGCCGCCAATTCCACAGGAAGGTGCTGAAACTCGGCCGGGATCCATGCAAAGGAGCCGATGCCGACGGCAACCACCACCCGGCGTGAAATTACTTCGTCGCCGTCTTCGACGAGGACTCGAAATCCGTTTGTATCTTTTTCGATCGTTGTGACCTTTCGACGATCGAGATTGGGCACGGCCTCCCGCTGATACCACTGGCCGTAGCGCACGAAGGTTTCAATGGGCACGGGCCTCGCGGCCGTGCCCGAGCCCGGCGGCAGACGATCGCCCGTCGCGTCCTGATAGGCCTCGAGCGTGAGCGCGCCATTGGGATCCGCGATTTGCGTCGCGGTCCAGTTGGAACGCAGGAACATGCCGATCGGCATGTTGCGCTCCCAGAAAGACATGGGCTCGCCGAACGTGTGCACATCCAAACCCTTGATAGAGCGCAGATGTGCAGAAGACGCCAAACCGTAGGGGCCAGCACCGACAACCGTTACGTCACACCGAATCATTGTGATTTCTCCCGGATATAAGTTTCATTACTTCGAGAACCCAGAATTAGCGGTTAAAGAAACCGCGTCGAACCATGAGATACGGAATGAGAGCAATCTCGGCACAACCCGGCACCGGATCGTCCCAGGTGTAAACTGCTTCCTCATCCGCTTCGCGCACCGTACGCAGAAACGCCCCAAGGGGGAGGTTCCCGCGGAAGATTTCCCCAATGGAGGTCGGGAAATCCGTCAAGACCCTAATCCAGTGGACATCCGGCTTGCCCCGATAGGTTTGACCGGAACGACCGAGTTGATCGTCGAAGAGCAATGCGGGGAAGTCCACGCCGGCGGCGCGGCCGATGGTGTGATAACCCCAAGTGCGGCCGTTTACGTCGAGAATCCGGTACTGGCCGTCGCGCTCGTCGCGCTTGTACTCCACCTCGACAAGCCCGTAATAGTTGATCGCTTTCAGGAATCGCTGGGAGTAGCACTCAATCTCAGGTACTTCGACTGTTTCGACGTAAGTGCTCGACCGGCCAAACTCGGGAGGATGCTGGCGCTGGCGCTGAGCCATCAGACTTCCCACCGCTTTTCCATCCTTAAAAAAACAGCAGTAAGCAAACTGCGAGGTGCCGCTTCCGGGAATGAGGTCCTGAATCATCAACTCGCCCTTGGGCACAATCTGCGAGCCCCTTGCGAATAACTTGCGAAGTTCTTCGGGCGTATCCGCGCGCCAAGCTTTATCTCCCGTCGCGTAAATGAAGTGCTCTTTGATGGCGGGCTTAAGGGCGACTGGCAGATGCGGGTAGATCTCTTCGAGTTCCTCTTCGGTTTCGGGCGTCCAGGTTCGAGGAGCAGGGATTCCTAATTCGGCCGCCAGCCGGTACGTCTTTCGCTTGTCCCACAAATACTCGATGGCGCTCCAGGCCGGCGTCGGAATGCGGAAATATTCGGAGAGTTCGTCCTTGGCGCGTGAAATTGCGGCGACATTTTCATCGCGAGTCGGAAAAAGCACCCAGCCTTTCAAGCCCCGGCGCTTTGCGACGTCAATCAGGATACCCGCCGTCTTCGAGGGATCGCGCAGATCGGTAACCCGATCCGTGAACGTTGAATAGCGGGAAAATCTGGAAATCGAAATCTCGTCGTCAATCACCCAAATGGGAATCCCGAGGCGGCCAAGGCTCCGCACAATGCCCAGGCCCTGATAGTCGCCGCCGAGGACGGCCGCGCCGAATGGATAGCCATTCGAACTGAAGTTTTGGGACATGGCTTGAGGCGCAGCCCTCTCTTCAAATCTTGCAATCTGCTTGCCGGCTGGAACGCATTGACTCGAGTGCCCCGATTCAGCGGCTGATTGACTTGCCGCCTCTGGAGACTATCCGAGTCTCAGGCTTCACCGCGGTGGTGCCGTCCAAGGGCGCCTGCCCAATATCACCCGGTGGGGCACCCAACATCGAAGTTCCTCTGAAGACCAAGCGAGGAAGACCGGTCAGTTCGCTGAGGCTCTATATGTGGAGAGTGGAGCGCTTAGACAAGCTACCGCCATTAACGCTCCATTCAGCTTAACATAAGCTAGGCAACCGGCTCGCCAAAGAGGGCCCGGATTGCTAAAGTGACAACGAACGCATCCTCTTCAAGCCATTACAAATAAAAGACTTATTTACTTGCTCCCATATCGAAACTGGTCTCTTCAGCGCACGAGGCCTCAGGGACCTGGTAGAGAGAAAAACTTTCCTCAAATGTGCCAATCCCCTTCCTAGCCAACCGATCGGAACCGGCACCCAGGAAGGGCTGCCAACTCGCGACAGCACCCTCGGTTTCCCCTCCCGAGCTAGCTTCCGGGGCGCCTCTCGCCACCCCTCCCAACGAGCACATTCCGATTCGATCAGGTCAGGTGGTTCAGACCGCGTTGTCGGCAAACATAGCGTGCAATTGAGACTTCCAATCCGGCAATTGGACGCCGAAGACGCGCAGCAGCTGCGCATTGGACAAGACTGAGAACGGCGGCCGGCGCGCGGGAGTCGGATAATCCGCTGAGGTCGTCGGGACAATCCGGCGAGTGATGAGTGGCTTTCCGTTGGTGGCAGCGGCAAACCAGCGGGCGGATTGCGCAGAGTGCTTCGCCTCCTCCAGGATCAGCCTCGCGAAGTCGTACCAACTAGCTTGTCCGGCAGCGGTCAAGTGATAGATGCCGCTCAATTCCGTGACGGAGCCGCCGCCTTGCTCTACTGAGAACACCCGAGCCAAAACCTTTGTTGTGGCTTCCGCAATCGCCCGGCTCCAGGTCGGCGAACCAATCTGATCCTGAACGATGCGCAACTCTTCGCGTTCCGTGGCCAGCCGCAAGATCGTGAGCAAGAAGTTTCTGCCCTCGCGCGCGTACACCCATTCCGTCCTAAAAATGAGATGCGATGCGCCGGAGTCTGCAATGGCGCGTTCTCCCGCAAACTTCGTCCTGCCGTAGGCGTTTTTCGGATTCGCCGGATCCTCTTCGAGGTAGGGAGAATTCTTCGCGCCGTCAAATACGTAATCCGTCGAGTAGTGCACGAAGAGAGCGCCGATAGCCTTCGCCTCTTCGGCCATGACGCCCGGCGCCTGGGCGTTGATGGTGAAGGCGGCGGGCTCGTCCGTTTCGGCCTTGTCCACAGCTGTGTACGCTGCCGCGTTCACGATTAGATTGGGGCTCGAGGCGCGGATCGCGCGCCGGATGTCGCCGGACGAAGAAAGATCCAACTCGCTGCGGTCGAGCGCGGCCAGGCTGCCAAGGTTGGGCAACGAGCGAGCCAATTCACGGCCGACCTGGCCATTCTTGCCGATCAGCAGAATTCGCGGTTTCATTTTTCGGAGTAGATCGGTAGCGATTCGCGGGGCGCGGCCGAGAGCGTGGGACACTTGGCGTCTTTTTCCGAAACGATCGGATCCAGCACGTTCCAGTTGATTCCCAACTGCGGATCGTCCCAGCGGATTCCGTACTCATCCTTGGGATCGTGGAGATCGCTGCACTTGTAGAAGAATTGCACCGTCTGCGTGAGCGCCAGAAAACCATGCGCAAAGCCGCGCGGAATAAAAATCTGATTGTGCTTTCCCGCGGAAAGCAAAACGCTCGTCCACTTGCCGAAGTGCGGCGAACCCACGCGGATATCCACGGCCACGTCCAAAGCCTCCCCTTCGGCGACGTAGCAAAGCTTCGCCTGCGGATGCTTCAGTTGATAGTGCAGCCCGCGCAGCGTTCCCTTTACGGAGCGCGAGTGGTTGTCCTGCACGAACACGTCGGTCAAACCCTGTGCGGAATACTTGGCTCGGTGGTAGGTCTCCAGAAAAAAGCCGCGCTCATCGCGAAACACTTTCGGCTGGATCTCCAGAACGCCGGGAAGGGATGTCTGCAAAATTTCCAACGGATTCAAGACCTCGCAGAATTAAAGATGAGCCGCCCCCATTGAATGTTCCGCGAATGGGCTGGAATTCCTAAGCGGGCCGGCGTGGAGTCCCGCCGGACTTTGGACCGGATGCTCCGATCGCGCTAAGGGAGGACTCGCGGTCTTCGTAGTATTTTTGATAGTAGGCGCGATAGTCTCCCTGCCGGACGCCTTCCAGCCAGGCGGTGTTGTTTTTATACCATTCGATCGTTTTCTTTAGGCCATCCTCAAAGTTGACCAACGGTTTCCAGCCGAGTTCCCTCTCCATCTTATCGGTGTGGAGGGCATAGCGGCGATCGTGGCCCGGGCGGTCCTTTACGTAAGCGAGTAGCGATTCCGGCTTGCCCAGCAATCTCAGCAAGCGGCGCGCGATGGCGATGTTCTCTTCGATGTCCAGGCCGCCGATGTTGTAAACCTCGCCGATCCTCCCGCGCTCGAGGACCGCGAGGATTCCGCGGCAATGATCCTCAACGTGGAGCCAATCCCGCTGCTGCTTGCCGTCGCCATAAACCGGCAGGGACTTGTTCTCGATCGCATTCGTGATCATCAGCGGCAAGAATTTCTCGGGAAACTGATACGGGCCGTAATTATTCGACGCGCGCGTGATTATCGCGGGGAAGCCGAAGGTGCGGACGTACGCGCGAACCAACAAATCGGAACTGGCCTTGGAAGCGGAATAGGGGCTATTGGGCTGCAGCGGTGAATTTTCGTCGGCGAACGCGCCCGGCTCCATATCGCCGTAGACTTCGTCGGTGGAAACGTGCACGAATCGCTCGATATTCAGAGTGCGCGCCACCTTGAGAAGAACGAAGGTCCCGGTAACATTGGTTTCGATCACCGGAGCGGGTTCGTAGATGCTCCGGTCCACATGGGATTCGGCCGCGAAATGCACCACGGCGTTGCATCCCCGCATCGCCGCTTCCACCGCCGCCGCATCGCAAATGTCGCCTCGCACGAAGGAATAGCGCGGGCTTGCCGCAACGTCCTTCAAGTTCTCCAGGTTGCCGGCGTAAGTCAGTTTGTCGTAGTTGACGATTTCGTAGCCTTTATCAAGGCCGAGAACATAGCGGATAAAGTTGGATCCGATGAAGCCGGCTCCGCCGGTGACAAATAGTTTCATCGCCTGGCCCTCTCGGAGCGCGTCCCCGAAGTCACAAACCCGCCGGACATTTTGTTCGCTCCGGTTTCGGCCACCAAATCGTTGGCGCGGAGGAGCGAGTCAAATGTTCCGGCGTCGGTCCACCAGCCATCCAGGACTTCGTACGTGAGCTTGCCTTCCTCAATGTAGAAATTGTTGACGTCCGTGATTTCCAGCTCACCGCGCCCGGAAGGCTTCAATCGGCGGATCTTCTCGAAGACGGTCTTGTCGTAAAGATAGACCCCGATGACGGCGTAATCGGACTTCGGGTTCTTGGGCTTCTCCTCGATGCCGATGACCCGGTCTCCGCGCACCTCCGCGACGCCGAATCGTTGCGCGTCGGTGACTTTCTTCAGTAGGATCTTTGCGCCGTCTCCCTGTTTCCGGAAATTATCCGCCGCTTGGCGAATATTGTTCTCGATGATGTTGTCTCCCAAGATCACGCAGATGGGTTCGCCGCCCGCGAAATACTCCGCCAAACCTAGCGCTTCCGCGATACCGCCTTCCCCTTCCTGGTACGTGTAATTGATGTGCTTCAGGCCGAAATCCCGGCCATTTCCCAGGAGCCGGAGAAATTCTCCGGCATTCTTTCCTCCGGTGACGAGGAGAATCTCGTGAATGCCGGCGTTGACCAGCGTTTGAATGGGGTAGTACACCATCGGCTTGTCGTAAATTGGGAGAAGATGCTTGTTGGTCACACGGGTGAGAGGGTTTAGCCGACTGCCCGTGCCGCCCGCCAGAACCACACCTTTCATTCCAACCTCCCAATTTTGCTTGACGCCTGGCTCTCGCGAAGCGCGTTCCCATCAGCCTCAAATCAACCGCTCCGAGCTGCCGGCAGGAGCGCCAATCTGAAATTGCTTTGTGGCATCCCGCTAGCCGCTCGCGCGCGGATGACTCTCTGGGCGCAACGCGCCGTCTCCGCAGAGTTCAAATCGAAGAGAACGATTCCCAATCACGGGCCGTTCTCGCAAGAAACTCAACTAGTCAGAGCCTATCCAAGAAACTTTTTGGAAGATAGCGATTAATCCTCCCGGATTGCCGCAGAAGTACCGTTCCCAGCCTCTTTCCGCGGAAGGGTACGGCATCGTGGCGTTCGCGGACCTGTTTGATTCGGTTGCCGCTTGCTCAGTAGGTGAAGCGGTGCGACCACTTTTGTAACGGGCCCTCGAAGTATTTCCAGGAAAGCTCGGCCAGCCCGATCGTCAGAGGAAAAGCGATTAGGGCGGCCAAGAGGTCGGTTCTGGCGCT
>Ga0209415_10010218_pt1 | contig 15995 bp, 8 predicted proteins | sample PeaSoiSIISIP2007_FD_187696 | JGI IMG/M metagenome (GOLD analysis project Ga0209415, IMG submission 187696) | Peat soil microbial communities from Weissenstadt, Germany - SII-SIP-2007 (SPAdes) (version 2) | ecosystem: Environmental > Terrestrial > Soil > Wetlands > Peat | place: Germany...
CGCGCGTGGTCTCCTGGAAACTGGCGGCGGAGATGAACGAATCGGTGGAAAGCGAAGCTTTGGTGATGCCCAGCAGCACGGTTTTTCCGGCTGCCGGACGCCCGCCGGCTTCGAGCACTCGATTGTTTTCTTCGCGGAACTTGAACTTGTCGACAACTTCCTCGGGGAGGAACTCGGTGTCGCCGATGTCGTCCACTTTCACCCAGCGCATCATCTGGCGCGCGATGACTTCCAGGTGCTTATCGTTGATGTTGACGCCCTGCAAACGGTAGACTTCCTGGATTTCGTTCACCAGGTATTTTTGCAGGTCCTTTTCGCCCATGACGGCCATGATGTCATGCGGATTGCGGGGGCCATCCATGAGCGGATCGCCGTGTTTGACGCGCTCGCCTTCCTGCACGTTGATATGAACGCCGCGCGGGATGGGGTATTCGCGCTGTTCGCCATCGTCGCCGACGATGTAGATCTTGCGCATACCCTTGGCGATTTCGCCGTATTTTACCGTGCCGTCGATTTCCGTGATCACCGCGGTTTCGCGCGGCTTGCGGGCTTCGAACAGCTCCACCACGCGCGGCAGTCCGCCCGTGATGTCTTTGGTCTTGGTGGTGGCTCGCGGGATCTTGGCGAGCACGTCGCCGGCGTGCACTTCATCGCCGTCGGAGATCATCAAGTGCGCGTGGACCGGCATCAGGTAGCGTTTTTCGTCGCTCTTGGTGCCGCCGGTCGGCCGCACGATCAGCGCGGGAACGCGCTTTTCGTCGGTGGAATCCATGACCACCCACTGCGAACGGCCGGTGATTTCGTCCACCTGTTCCTGCATGGTGGTGCCGTCGTTCAGATCCTTGAAGTGGACCACGCCGGTGACTTCGGTAAGGATCGAGAAAGTATACGGATCCCATTCCAGCAGGACCGCGTTGGCTTCGACTTTGGCGCCTTCGCCGAAGTGAATTTTCGCGCCGTAAACCACTTGATAGCGCTCTTTTTCGCGCTGCTTGTCGTCGATGATGGCGATGATGCCATTGCGATTCATCGCCACCAGCTCGCCCTTGGCGTTCTTGACGGTGATGACGTTGATGAACTTCACGCTGCCATCGGACTTGGCGTCCTGCTTCGACTGCTCCGCCGAGCCGGTGGCCGCGCCGCCGATGTGGAACGTGCGCATGGTGAGCTGCGTTCCAGGCTCACCGATGGACTGCGCGGAAATGATTCCCACGGCCTCCCCGCGCTCGACCATGCGGCCGGTGGCGAGGTTGCGTCCGTAGCAGAGCTGGCAGACGCCGCGTTTGGATTCGCAGGTGAGCACGGAGCGGATCTTGACGCGCTCGATCCCAGCGGCCTGAATCGCCGCGGCCAGATCCTCGGTGATCTCCTGATTCACGTGGACGATGACGTTGCCTTCGTAATCGAGCTGATCTTCGAGGGCCACGCGGCCGACGATGCGGTCGCGCAACGGCTCAATGATTTCGCCCGATTCGATGATCGGCTCGACGTAGATTCCGTCGCTGGTGCCGCAATCGAATTCGGTGACGATCACGTCCTGGGCGACGTCGCACAGACGGCGGGTGAGGTAGCCGGAGTCCGCCGTCTTGAGAGCGGTATCGGCCAGACCTTTGCGCGCGCCGTGCGTGGAGATGAAGTATTCGAGTACGTTCAAGCCTTCGCGGAAGTTCGCGGTGATGGGCGTCTCGATGATTTCGCCGGAGGGCTTGGCCATCAGGCCGCGCATGCCGGAAAGCTGGCGGATCTGCTGTTTCGATCCACGCGCGCCGGAGTCCGCCATGATGTAAATCGGATTGAGGTAGCGGCCGGTGCGGTCGTCCTCCTCCATGCGCTTGAACATTTCTTCGGAGACGCGTTCTGTGACTTTGGACCAGATCTCGATGATCTTGTTGTACCGCTCGCCGTGCGTGATCGCGCCTTCCTGATACTGGGAGCGAACTTCGATCACGGCTTTTTCGGCGTCGCGCACCAGGCCGGCCTTTTCGCCGGGGACGATCATATCGTCGATCCCGATGGAAATTCCGGCGCGGGTCGCATAGAGGAATCCAAGCGACTTCACCTGGTCGAGCATGGTGACGGTGATCGACAGGCCGTACTTCAGATAGCAATATTGAACGAGCTGCGTGAGCCCTTTCTTCTTGAGCAGGCCGTTGATGAACGGCATTTCGTCGGGCAGAACGTCGTTCAGGATGACGCGGCCGACGGTAGTGTCCATGTACTGCTTGGAGAACTCGATCGGCTCCGTGTGCATGACGTTCTGGTTGTCGAACGCCTTCACCAGGTCGATCACTTTGCCGGTGTAGCGGAGCTTGATCGGCGTCAGGGTTTCAACCTCGCCCATTTCGAGCGCGATCAAAACGTCGTCAATGGAAGCGAAGGTGCGGCCTTCGCCCTTGGTTCCGGGGCGCGCCTTGGTCAGGTAATACAAGCCGAGCACCATGTCCTGGGTCGGAACGGCGATCGGCGAACCATGCGCGGGCGAGAGAATATTGTTCGCGGACAGCATCAGCGTCGAAGCTTCGATCTGCGCTTCAGGCGAAAGCGGAATATGGACCGCCATCTGGTCGCCGTCGAAATCGGCGTTGAAGGCGGTGCAGACCAGCGGGTGAATTTTGATGGCCTTGCCTTCGACCAGGACCGGCTCAAATGCCTGAATGCCCAAGCGGTGAAGCGTCGGAGCGCGATTCAGAAGAATCGGGTGATCCTTGATGACTTCTTCGAGAATGTCCCAAACCACGGGATCCTGCTGCTCGACCAGTTCTTTGGCCTGCTTGATGGTGGTGCAGTGGCCGCGCTGTTCCAGGCGATGATAGATGAACGGCTTGAACAACTCCAGCGCCATTTTCTTGGGAAGACCGCACTGGTGCAGCTTCAATTCTGGACCCACGACGATGACGGAGCGGCCCGAATAGTCGACGCGCTTGCCCAACAGGTTCTGGCGGAAGCGTCCCTGCTTGCCTTTCAAGGTATCTGAAAGGGACTTGAGGGGGCGATTATTGGCGCCGCGCAGCACGCGTCCACGGCGGCCGTTGTCGAACAGAGCGTCGACCGCTTCCTGCAGCATGCGCTTCTCATTGCGCACGATCACGTCGGGAGCGTGGAGCTCGATCAGCTTCTTCAGGCGGTTGTTGCGATTGATGACGCGGCGGTAAAGATCGTTCAGATCGGAAGTCGCGAAACGTCCGCCATCCAGCGGAACCAGCGGGCGCAGTTCCGGCGGGATCACCGGAATCACATCGAGAATCATCCACTCCGGTTTGTTGCCGGACTTGCGGAAGCTCTCGGCGACACGCAGGCGCTTGGCGTATTTGAGTTTTTTCTGCTGCGAAACTTCGGTCTTCATGCGCTCGCGAATTTCGAGGCTGAGCGAATCGACGTCGACCTTTTTGAGCAGTTCCTTGATGCCTTCGGCGCCCATCATGGCGACGAATTTGCCGCCGAATTCGGTGTCGAGCTGGCGTTTTCGCTCGTCGCTGATCACTTCGGCTTTTTTGAGATCCGGCACTTCGCCGGGATCGACCACCACGAAGGCTTCAAAATACAGAACGCGTTCCAGCTCACGAAGAGTGATATCGAGCAGGTAGCCGATGCGGCTCGGGAGGCCTTTGAAAAACCAGACATGCGAGCAGGGGCTGGCGAGCTCGATGTGTCCCAGCCGTTCGCGGCGGACGCGCGACAGGGTGACTTCGACGCCGCACTTGTCGCAAATAACGCCGCGATGCTTCATGCGCTTGTACTTGCCGCACAGGCATTCCCAGTCCGCGATGGGACCGAAAATGCGGGCGCAGAACAGGCCATCGCGCTCCGGCTTGAAGGTCCGGTAGTTGATGGTCTCGGGCTTGGTGACCTCGCCATGCGACCAGCTCCGGATCTTTTCCGGAGAGGCGAGCGAGATTCGAATGGAATCAAAATCCGCGATCAGGTTCGCGCGATCGTATGGAGATGACCGGTACATATGATCTCCCATGAGGTTTTATCCACTCTCCTTTTATGAAATTTTCAGAACGCTCTGCTCTTTTTTAAAGCGTCAGTCCGCCGCGATGGCCGTTTCCAGCGCTTCCCGCGGCTTCTTCATCAACTCGACGTCCAGGCACAACGATTGGAGCTCGCGGATCAAGACGTTGAAGCTCTCGGGGACGCCCGGCTCGGCTGCCGCTTCGCCCTTGACGATGGCTTCATAAATCTTGGCGCGTCCGTACACGTCGTCGGACTTGGCTGTTAACAATTCCTGCAATACGTAGGCGGCGCCGTAGGCTTCGAGAGCCCACACTTCCATCTCTCCGAAGCGCTGGCCGCCGAACTGAGCCTTGCCGCCCAGCGGCTGCTGCGTGATCAGCGAATACGGTCCGATGGACCGCGCGTGAATCTTGTCGTCCACCAGGTGCGACAACTTCAGCATGTAGATGTATCCGACGGTCACCGGCTGCTCAAACGGCTGGCCGCTGATGCCGTCCCAGAGCCGAACCTTGCCGGACGTCGGCAGGTTGGCGGAGGTCAGTTGCGATTTGATGTCTTTTTCGGTTGCTCCGTCGAACACGGGCGTGGCGAATTTCACGCCCAGCGCGTGCGCGGCCCAGCCAAGGTGCGTTTCGAGAATCTGTCCGACGTTCATACGGCTGGGAACGCCCAGAGGATTCAGCACGATTTCGACCGGAGTGCCGTCGGGCAGGTACGGCATGTCCTCTTCAGGAACGATGCGCGCGATCACGCCCTTGTTGCCGTGGCGGCCGGCCATCTTGTCGCCGACCGAAAGCTTGCGCTTCATGGCGATGTAGCACTTGACTTGCTTGATGACGCCCGGAGGCAGTTCGTCGCCTTTGCGAAGCTTGGCGATGCGCTCATCGGTGATCTTTTCGAGCACCGCGATCTGCCGCGAGGTCATCTCTTCGATTTCGTCCACCTGTTCGTTGAGCCGCGGATCCTTGTCCTTCAGCTTCATGCGCTTCAGGTCACGCGCCCGCAATTTTTCGATCAGATCGCGGGACATGAACGTGCCCTTGGAGAGCAGTTTCTTGTTGGTCTTTTCGTCGTGCAGATCGGCCAACAGTTCCTTGCCGTCGAGCATGACCGCCAGGCGCTTGGACCGCTCATCGTTCAAAATACGTTTTTCGTCTTCGAGATTGCGGCGAAGGCGCTCCTCGGAATTTTCGAGGATCAGCTTGGAGCGCTCGTCGAGTTCCGCGCCTTTTCGCGAAAACACCTTGCAATCGACCACGGTGCCTTCGATTCCCGGCGGGCAGTAGAGCGAAGCGTCCTTCACGTCTCCGGCTTTTTCACCGAAGATGGCGCGCAGCAGCTTCTCTTCCGGAGTGAGCTGCGTCTCGCCTTTGGGCGTGACTTTGCCCACCAGAATGTCGCCCGGCTTGACCGTGGCGCCAATTCTGATAATTCCGCTCTCGTCGAGATTGCGCAGAAATCCTTCCGCGATGTTGGGAATATCGCGCGTGATTTCCTCGGGTCCAAGCTTGGTGTCCCGGGCGTCGACTTCGAACTCCTCAATGTGAATCGAGGTGTAGTAGTCTTCTTTGACCAGCTTTTCGGACACGACGATGGCGTCCTCAAAGTTGTAGCCGCGCCACGGCATGAACGCGACCAGGACGTTGCGGCCGAGAGCCAGCTCGCCTGATTCGGTGCAGGGACCGTCGGCAAGGACGTCGCCTTTTTTCACGCGCTCGCCTTGAAATACGATCGGCTTCTGGTTAATGCACGTGTTCTGATTGGAGCGCTTGAACTTGGTCATCTGATAGATGTCCGCGCCCACTTCGCGGGAAAGCTGGCCTTCGTGGCTGCTTCCTTCGACGCGCACGATGATGCGCTCGCTGTCGACCGAATCGACCACGCCGGAGCGCTTGCACAGAACTACGGCGCCCGAATCGCGGGCGGTGACGCGCTCCATGCCGGTTCCGACATAAGGAGATTCGGCGCGCAGCAGAGGCACAGCCTGGCGCTGCATGTTCGATCCCATCAGCGCGCGGTTGGCGTCGTCGTTTTCAAGGAACGGAATCAGGCTGGCGGCAACCGAGACCAGTTGCTTCGGGCTGACGTCCATGTACTCCACTTCGTCGACGTGCTTCAGAACGAAGTTTCCGGCCTGCCGGGCATTGACCAATTCAGCCGTGATGCGTCCCTTTTCGTCCAGGCCGACGTTGGCCTGCGCGATCAGGTACTTGTCTTCTTCCCAGGCGGAAAGATAATCGCAGTGCGCTTCGGATTCGGCCGGCTGCTTCTTGGCGCCCTTGTTTGCCTTGTCGAGTTCGGCGCGCGGCATGACCTGTCCGACCTTGAACTCGGTGTCGCCCGGGTTCAAAATGCGAACCTCGTCCACTACCACTCCATCTTTGACGCGGCGATACGGGCTTTCAATGAAGCCGTATTCGTTGATGCGCGCAAAACAGGAGAGCGAGCTGATCAGCCCGATGTTGGGGCCTTCCGGCGTTTCAATCGGGCAGATGCGGCCGTAGTGCGTGGGATGCACGTCGCGGACTTCGAATCCGGCGCGCTCGCGCGAGAGACCGCCTGGCCCGAGAGCCGACAGACGGCGTTTGTGCGTGATCTCCGACAGCGGATTGGTCTGATCCATGAATTGCGAGAGCTGAGAGGAGCCGAAAAATTCACGAATCGCGGCCATGACGGGCTTGGCGTTGACCAAGTCGTGCGGCATGGCGGTCGACATTTCCTGGTAGACGCTCATCTTTTCTTTGATGGCGCGTTCCATGCGGACCAAGCCGATGCGGAACTGGTTTTCGAGCAGCTCGCCCACGGCGCGAACGCGGCGATTTCCCAGGTGGTCGATGTCGTCGACGGCGCCGATGCCTCTGCGCAGCCGGAGCAGGTACTGGATGGTGTCGATGAAATCCTGGTGGTCGAGCGTGCGCTTATCGAGGGAGGTGGCGTCGGCCTTGTCGTGCAGCTTGATGTTGAACTTCATGCGGCCGACGCGCGAGAAATCGTATTTGCGGGCATCGAAGAACATGCCCTGGAACAACTGCGTCGCGGTATCGACCGTCGGCGGATCGCCGGGGCGAAGCTTGCGATAAATTTCCAGCAGCGCGTCGTTCTGCTGCTTCACGCCGTCCTTGCGCAGGGTGACGGAGATGACGTTGCCCACATCGTCGAGCTCGGGGAAGAACACGTCGAAGTTGGTGATGCGAGCTTCGATCAGCTTGGCGGTGATCGTCGGTGTCAGCTCATGATTGGCTTCGATGAGCACTTCGCCGGTTTCCATGTCGACCACGTCGGCGGCGACGTAGGCGCCTTCAAGATCGTTCGGCGCGACTTCCACCTGTTCGAGCTTGGCTTTGAGGATGTCCTTATAAACGCTGTTGGTGATTTTACGGCCCTGCGGCACCACGGTTTCGCCGCTCTTGACGATGGCGTGGGAGAGCTTGTGGCCGATCAAGCCTTCGCTCACCTTCCAGAACAGCTTCTTGTCCTTGATAATAATGTCGTTGCACTTGTAGAACGCGCGCAGGATGTCGGCGTCGGTTTTGAGTCCCAGAGCGCGGAGAAACACAGTGCCGTAAAATTTGCGCTTCCGGTCGATGCGGACATGGAGAAGGTTCTTGTTGTCGTATTCGAACTCCACCCAGCTTCCGCGGTATGGAATGATCTTTCCGAGGAAGTAGCCCTGCGCCTGCTGGCGTTCGAAGAAGACGCCGGGCGAGCGGTGCAGCTGAGAGACAATGACGCGCTCGGTTCCATTGATGATGAAGGTGCCGTTTTCAGTCATCAGCGGAATTTCGCCGAAGAAAACTTCCTGCTCCTTGATGTCGCGGATGGTTTTGTTTCCGGTCTCGGGGTCCTTGTCGAACACCGTGAGTCGAATGGTGACCTTAAGAGGAGCCGCATAGGTCATGCCCCGCTCTTCGCATTCGGCGACGTCGTACTTCAGTTGAAGACCCACGGGATCGCCGCAGCGGTTGCAAAACGTAACGATATTCTTGTTGAAGGTTCCGCAGCGCGGGCAGAGAACGTCGCCCAGGTGGAACGGATCCGTTTTGATAGTGGCGCCGCAGGCCGGGTTGCGGCAAGTGGAACGCAGATGGTGCAGACCTTTGAGGTTGCCGCACTTGCACTCCCAGTTTCCGATGGCGTAGTCGACGAACTCGAGCTGGCTCAAGCCGCGAAAATCGGAGATGGGGAAGACGCTTTTGAAAACGCTCTCGAGCCCGGTGTCGTCCCGCTCGGACGGAAGCAGGTCCATCTGGAGAAAGCGTTCATAGGATTTCTTCTGAACCTCGATCAGGTTCGGAATCGGAATCGTGGTTTTGATCTTCGAAAAATCAACTCGTTCCCGATGTTTGGTCAATTCCTGGGTTTGCATGTCTCAAAATCCTCAAGCAGCGAGAGCCGCTAACGACGTTCAAATGGGGCCATATTTGGCCTCCAATCTAGAACCAAGACTCAAAACGAAAACGCCCGAAGGCTAAATACACTTCGGGCGGGAGATGTGCACGCAGGGCGAAGCCTAGCGGTAGTTCAGACGAACTGCCGAGCAGATCGCGGGGTAACAAAATCACTGTAAAAGGGCCGGGGCTCTCTTCTCCGGTGTTCTAAGCATATCAGATGCCAATCGTTTCGTCAAACGGCATCCGACCTGCTTGATTCGGCGCTATCCTACTTAACCTCGACGGACGCGCCAGCGTCGACAAACTTCTTCTTGATTGCCTCCGCCTCATCCTTATTTACGCCTTCTTTGACGGTCTTGGGGGCGCCGTCAACCAGATCCTTGGCTTCCTTCAGTCCGAGGCTGGTAACTTCACGGACCACCTTGATAACATTGATCTTATTCGCGCCCGCTGCGGTGAGAACCACGGCGAACTCGGTCTTTTCCTCAACCGGAGCCGCAGCCGCTGCGCCGCCGCCAGCCGGAGCCGCCGCTACGGCCGCAGCCGCCGCGGAAACGCCCAGCTTTTCCTCGAGGAGTTTGACGAGCTGAGACGCTTCGAGCAGCGTAAGCCCTTGAATCTGTTCCGCAATCGCGTTGATATCAGCCATTTCTTTATCCTTAGATAGTGATTGAATCGAGGTGCTGTGAGGCTACCCCTTGAACTTGTTTTCCTTGACGCCCTGATCTACCACAACCGCCAGATTGCGGCCTACCCCATTGATCGCCGTCACCAGCCGCTGGGCTGGGGCGTTGATCAAAAACAAAAGCTTCGCGTAAATCTGCTCTTTCGAAGGCAACGATGCCAGATCGTTGATGCCGGTGACATCCACCACGCGCCCTTCCACCATGCCGGCGCGGAAAGTCAGTGCCGGATTCGCCTTGGCATACGCGGTAAGCGCCTTAGCCAGCGCCACCGGATCGCCCGACGTGTATGCGAGCGAGCACATGCCCTTCAAGTCCTTGAGCAGCTCCCCGGCGGGAGTTCCTTCGGCAGCCTTTTCAGCGACGCGATTCTTGATCACCTGGTAATTCGCGCCCGCGCCGCGGATGGCTTTACGCAGCTCGAAATCCTGGGAGACGGTCATTTTCTCGTAGCCGGTGAGGAACAGGTTGCCGGACTTGGCGAGCTCCGCCTTCAGCTTCTCCAGGTCCTTCTGCTTTTCCGGTTTCTTCTTCATTTAGACCACCTTCTGGTTGTAGGGCGTCACGTCGAGGGCGATCCCAGGACCCATGGTCGAACAGATGGTCACGCTCTTGACGTACTTACCCTTGGCTGCGGAGGGCTTCGCCTTCACCACGGCTTGCAGGAGACTGTTGACGTTCTCGAGCAGTTTTTCGCTCGAGAAACTGATTTTTCCGAACGGTACATGGATAACGCCAGTCTTGTCGACGCGAAATTCGACTTTACCGGCTTTCACTTCCTTGACCGCTTGCGCGATATCGACGGTAACGGTTCCGGTCTTCGGATTCGGCATCAGGCCACGCGGGCCGAGGATCTTACCGAGGCGGCCTACTCCGCGCATCATATCCGGAGTGGCGATGACGGCGTCGAAGTCGGTCCAGTTTTCAGCCTGGATTTTAGCGACCATATCGTCGCCGCCGACGAAATCGGCGCCCGCTTCCTGCGCTTCACGCTGCTTGTCGCCCGAGGCGATCACCAGAACCTTTTTCGATTTGCCGAGTCCGTTGGGCAGCACCACGGTGCCGCGGACCATCTGGTCGGCGTGTTTCGGATCGACGCCCAGGCGCATATGCAGCTCCATGGTTTCGTCGAACTTGGCGAACTTGACCTTCTGAACGAGCGGCACGGCCTGCTCGATAGTATAAGGTTTGCGCTCGACCTGCTTGAACGCGGCAGAATACTTCTTACCTGTTTTGCGGCTCATGTTTTGACTGGTCCAAACGGCGGGACACGGTACTTCTGGCCCAACGCCTCCCAAGGTGACTACAAAAATATAAGGTAACAGACAGGAGTCGGTTACGCAACTGGTATTAAAATAAGGCAGCCATGTCTAATGATGACGATCGACCAGCAACCAAGAACGGTCTCGACCGGCTCGAAAGCGAAATCAGCCAGCTTCGAGGCGGCCTGATCGAGGGGATGCGCAAAATGCAGACGCAGATCCTGCGCGAGTTCCAGGGGAGGGCGCGCACGACGGACATACGGCTGCGATCGCTTGACGAACGCCTGGCTCTTTTAGAAGAGCGCGTACGCATGATCGAGCACGAAGCAATCGTGCGAAAAATGGCATCAATCAGTTGAGCTAGGCTCGCTCTACTATTGGCCCTAGTGTTAACCTTCATGTATGCGACGCATCACGTTTGCTCTCTTTTTTCTTGCTCTTTCACTTTGCCTAACCACTGAAAATGCGATTGCTCAACGCGGTGGCCGGGGGATGGCTGCGGCTGGACCTCGGATCGAAGGGCCTCTCAAGGACATTCGATGGCGGCAGATCGGGCCGTTTCGCGGAGGGCGCGTCCTGGCGGTAGCAGGCGTCACTTCTCAGCCCCAGGTTTACTACTTCGGCGCGACCGGCGGAGGGATTTTCAAGACTACCGATGGCGGAGCGACGTGGGTTCCGGTTGCGGACGGGCAACTCGCTAATGGAGACGTGGGAGCGCTGGCGGTGGCGGAGTCGGATCCGAACGTGGTCTATGCCGGCATGGGCGAAGCTTGCATTCGCGGCAATGCATCGCCGGGCGATGGAGTTTACAAGTCGACCGATGCGGGGCGGACCTGGAAGAACGTCGGACTGAAAGACACGGAGCAGATTGGCCGCGTCGTGGTGAATCCTAAGGACGCGAACATCGTTTTCGTCGCGGCGCTGGGACATCAGTTCGGACCGAACGAGCAGCGCGGCGTGTTCCGGTCGACCGATGGCGGCGCGACCTGGAAACAGGTTCTGACACGCGGCCCCAAAGCCGGCGCGGTCGATCTTTCCATGGACCCGAACAATCCCAAGGTGATCTATGCAGCGTTCTGGGAAGTGTATCGGACGCCGTACAGCCTGGAGAGCGGCGGCGAGGGCAGCGGAATATGGAAATCGACTGACGGCGGCGATACATGGAAAGACCTGAGCAAGAATCCCGGCATGCCGAAAGGTCCGATGGGGCGCGTGGGAGTGAGTGTTTCTCCCGCGAATCCGCAGCGCGTGTATGCGTTGATTGAAGCGGCCGAGGGCGGAGCATTCCGGTCGGACAACGGCGGCGATACCTGGGTGCGGACGAATTCGCACAACGATCTTCGCCAGCGCGCGTGGTACTACACGCACGTGTTCGCGGATCCGAAGAATGTCGACACGGTGTATTACCTGAATACTGGATTTTTCAAATCGACCGACGGCGGGCGCACCTATTCGTCGATTCAGACGCCGCATGGCGATAATCACGGGCTGTGGCTGGCTCCGGACGATCCCCAGAGGATGATCGAATCGAACGACGGCGGGGCCAACGTGAGCTTTAACGGCGGTCGTTCCTGGTCGACCATCATGAATCAGCCGACGGCGCAGTTTTATCGCGTCGCGCTGGACAACGATTTTCCGTATCACGCCTATGGCGCGCAGCAGGACAATTCCACAGTGCGGACGGCGACGCGCGGGCGTGGAGGCATCACCGAGAAAGACTGGTACGACGTGGGCGGCGGCGAGAGCGGCTGGATCGCTCCGGATCTTCGCGATACCAACGTGGTTTATGCGGGATCGTACGGCAACTTGATTACCCGGTTCGACGCGCGGACCGGAATCCAGCGCAACATTAATCCTTGGCCGGATAATCCGATGGGGCACCCGGCGTCCGATCTGAAATACCGTTTCCAGTGGAGCTTTCCGATCGTCATTTCGCCACACGATCCGACGGTGATCTATGCGGGCGCGAACGTGATGTTCAAGTCGACCGATGAGGGGCAATCCTGGACGCCGATTTCGGGAGATTTGACGCGCAACGACCGGTCGCGGCAGGGATCGTCGGGCGGGCCGATTACCAAGGACAACACCAGCATCGAGTATTACGACACCATTTTCACCATCAACGAATCGCCGATCTCGAAGGGGTTGATCTGGGTCGGATCGGATGACGGGCTGGTCAATTTAACGCGCGATGGCGGAAAGACCTGGACCAATGTGACTCCGCCGAAAGACATGATGCCGGAGTGGATTCAGATCAACGCGATCGATCCTTCGCCGCACGATCCGGCGACGGCGTATGTCGCGGCGACCATGTATAAATCCGACGATTTCAAGCCGTACATGTATAAGACCACCGACTACGGCAAGACATGGACCAAGATCGTCGACGGCATTCCAGACGATCATTTCACTCGCGTGGTCCGCGAGGATCCGAACCGCAAAGGGCTGATGTTCGCCGGAACAGAATTCGGGATTTATGTTTCCTACGATTCGGGCGATCATTGGCAGTCCATTCAGCTCAATCTGCCGGTGGTCCCGATTACCGACCTGGCGTTCCACAAGCGCGATGACGAGCTGGTAGTCGCGACGCAAGGGCGGGCGTTCTGGATCATGGACGATCTGGCGCTGTTGAATCAGGTTCGCGGCGCGAATCCGACGGAAGAAGCGAAGTTGTATCAGCCGAGGTCGGCGATGCGGACTGAAGGCGGGCGCGGCGGCGGTGGCGGTGGACGCGCCGGAGTCGCGGCGGGTGCGAATCCTCCGACGGGCGCGGTGATCGAGTTTTACTTGAAGGACCGGCCGCAGGGTGAGGTGACGCTCGAGTTCCTGGATGTTGCGGGTAAGTCGATCAACAAATATTCGAGCCGCACAGCGGAGCGATCGCCGGAACTCCAGGCCATCGCCGAGCAGGAAGCTGAGTTCAATCCTTTCGCGGGAGGCGGGCCCGCTCGCGTGCCGGCGCAGACTGGCATGAATCGATTCGTCTGGGATCTGCATTATCCCGATGCGACGACATTTCCGAACATGATTCTGTGGGCGGGATCGACCCGCGGGCCGATGGTGGTGCCCGGAAATTACCAGGTGCGGCTGACAGTCGACGGGAAGACGCAGACGCAGCCGTTTACAGTAGTGAAGGATCCGCGGCTGAAGACCACCACAGACGAGTTCAACCGTCAGCTCGCGTTGGCGCTTCAGATCCGCGATAAGCTCTCGCAGACCAACCAGGCGGTGATCGACATCCGCGAGGCGAAAAAGCAGTTGGGCGAATATGTTTCGCTGTGGAAGGATAATCCTGCTGCCAAGAAGGTAGTCGACACGGCGCAGGATCTGACCAAGAAGCTTTCCTCGGTTGAAGAAGAGCTTTACCAGGTGAAGAATCAGGCTCACGAAGATCCGCTGAATTATCCGATCAGGCTGAATAACCGGATCGCCGCGCTGCTGGGGGTCGTCGAGGGGACGGATGCCGGTCCGACTCGCCAATCCGAAGCGGTGAATGAGGAGCTGACCACGGAGGTCAACGTTCAACTGCGCGCCGCACAAAAACTGCTGACCGAGGACATCGCGGCGTTCAACAAGGCGGTAAAGGACGCGAATATTCCGGCGGTAACAATCGCTAAGCCGAAGAGTGGCGTAGAGTAGCCTACGGCTACTTTCGGTCGCCTCGACGGTCGATGAGAATCCGCGACACTGGTTCTGTGCGGTTCGATCACGCTAGTTTGTAGGAGCAGCCTTGGAGCTATATTTTCTGCGCCACGGGATCGCCGAGGACCGCGCGCCCAGCGGCCGGGACGCGGACCGGCGCTTGACCGAGGACGGAAAAAAGAAGCTGCGCCGCGTGCTGGACCGCGCGGCTAAAGCGGGTGTGAATCCGTCGCTGATCCTTTCGAGTCCCTTGAAACGAGCCATCGAAACCGCGGAGATTGCGGCTGAGGCGCTTCAATATCAGGGTGAGATCGCGCGCACGGGCGCGCTGACGCCGGACTCCGCGCCACGCGATGTCTGGGCGGAAATCCGTGCACATCGCAACCAGGCATCGATTCTGCTCGCCGGGCATGAGCCGTTGTTTTCGCACACGGTGGCGTGGATGCTGGGATCCACGCACGCGATGGTCGAGTTCAAAAAAGGCGCGTTGATGAGGATTGACTTCGCAGCCGTGGGAGGGGAGCCGCGGGGCGTATTGCAGTGGATGCTCACGGCCAAGCTCTCTCACGAATAACGCGTGGTAACCTGAAATTCCTGTGGCAGAAACCAAGCCCAAATTGTCCGCCGGGGAAGGCTTCGCGCGGCTGGTCGAAATCATGACGCGGTTGCGCGCCCCGGGCGGCTGCCCGTGGGATCGCGAACAGAACTTCGACACGATCAAACCGTATCTGCTCGAAGAATCTTATGAAGTCATGGACGCGATCGACGCGCGCGATTGGGAGGGGCTGGCAGAGGAGCTTGGGGATTTGCTGCTGCAACCGGTTTTCTTTGCGCAGATGGCCGCCGAAGAAGGGCGCTTCGACATTGCGGATTCGCTCGACGCGATCAATTCGAAGCTGATCCGCCGTCACCCGCATGTGTTTGGAGACGGCGACGCTCGCACGGCCGACGATGTGAAGAAGCGCTGGGATGAGATCAAGGCCGAAGAGAAACCGCGGCCGAAAGGGCTGCTTGAAGGCGTGCCTCGATCGCTGCCGGCGCTGGTGGAGGCGCAGCAAATCGCATCACGCGCGGCGGGCGCGGGGTTCGATTGGGAGAACGTCGAGCAGGTGTTCGAGAAACTCGACGAGGAACTGGACGAACTGCGCGAGGCTGGGAGCGCAGGTGAGATCGAGAACGAAATCGGCGATCTGCTGTTTGTGATCGTCAACATTGCTCGATTCATGAAAGTGGATCCCGAGCAGGCGCTGCGCAAAACCAACGCGAAGTTCCGGCGGCGTTTCGCGCACGTCGAAAACGGACTGGCGGAGCGGGGGAAGACTCCGCGCGAATCGACCGTCGACGAAATGGAAGCGCTGTGGCAGGACGCGAAACGCCATGATTGAGATTCACGCGCTGCATACACATGACGAATTCGTCGAAGCCGTCCAGTTGCAGCAGGTGATCTGGGGATTCGAAGAAGTGGAATTGCTGCCGGTGCGTTTGTTCGTCACCGCGACCAAAGTCGGCGGTCAGGCGTTTGGCGCGTTCGATGGCGGACGGATGGTCGGATTCTGCCTGGCGATTCCAGGGATCAAGCCGGGCGGCGGATCATATCTGCACAGTCACATGCTCGGCGTGGCGAAGGAATATCGCGACGCCGGCGTCGGTCGATTGTTGAAACTCGAACAGCGGCGCGAAGCACTATCGCGCGGAATCGAATTGATGGAGTGGACCTTCGATCCGCTCGAGATTAAGAACGCCTATTTCAATCTTGAGCGGCTGGGAGCGATCGTGCGGCGGTTCGTGCTGAATCAATACGGGACCACTTCGAGTAAACTGCATGGCGGGCTGCCGACCGATCGCTGCATAGCGGAATGGTGGCTGACCAGCCCGCGCGTCGAGTCGATTTTATCCGGCGCAAAGCGCGAGCGGCCGCCGGAAGCCGCCCGGATTTCCGTCACGTCGGAGATTTACAAGATCAAAGAAACGGATCACGCGCGGGCGCGGGAAATTCAGGCGCGCGTCAGCGAGCAATTTCAGGAAAATCTTGCGAAAGGTTTGGCCGTGACCGGATTCGA
>Ga0209415_10010219_pt1 | contig 15994 bp, 17 predicted proteins | sample PeaSoiSIISIP2007_FD_187696 | JGI IMG/M metagenome (GOLD analysis project Ga0209415, IMG submission 187696) | Peat soil microbial communities from Weissenstadt, Germany - SII-SIP-2007 (SPAdes) (version 2) | ecosystem: Environmental > Terrestrial > Soil > Wetlands > Peat | place: Germany...
TGGAAGGGCGGCTCATCGCCCCACCAGCCCTTCCACTCCTCGTCGGTCCACGGGCCGCGCTGCGGGCCGAACTTGTTGCGGCCCATGATCTCCGCGCCGATGCCTGTTCCCCAGTCGCGCGCGATGACGTCGTCCACGCCGGTGCTGCCCCCGGGCTCGCCGTGTATGGACCGGAAGGTACGGGTGGCCATGAACCATTCCAGCAGCCGGCCTTCCGCGTGCCCGAAGGGCGAGTCGATGTTCTGGCCCTCACCGGTGCCGAAGCCGTCCAGTGAGACCGAGTAGCCGTGAACGCGGGCTTGGGACATGGCAGCATCTCCATTCGTTTATTTGCACGCGTTGACCCGGAGGGTATGGTCGTTCCTGCCTCCGGGGAAAGCCGTCGCAAGGTTGGACGACTGGTCCCGGGTGAACTTATCGGCGCGTTGCAGCGACTGATGTCTCGTGGCCGGCGGACTCCCCCGGTGTGACAGGGCGGGCGGGGCGAGTGAACAATGAGGCGTGTGGCCAGGCTGCTGATTGACCAGCGCAGGGTCACGGTACGCCTGTCGGTCATGGAAAAACTCGAGGCGCTGCACCTCAATGTCACGGTCCCGCGCACCGCGGTGATCGCCGCGCGGGAAGTTCCGGACGGGTTGGCGGAGTTGGGCGGGATAGGAACCGGGACCGGCTTGCCGGGCGTGATGATGGTCGGCACCGTCCGGGACGGTTTCGGGCTGACCTTCGCGGTCTGCCGCGGGCGCGGCCCCGCGGTCGTCCTGGACCTGGCTGGCCATACCTATTACCGGATCGTGATGACGGTCGCGGATCCCGGTGAGATAGTCAGTCGCCTTCCCTGAGTCGGCCGGTTACAGGCGGTTGCCGCAGGATCCTAAGATGCCTCTATGGTCGGCCATGCCGCCGGGTGGAACGTCGAGCCCGTGGTGAACCCCAGCTTGCGAGAAGCAAAGCGCCAGCGTCTCATCCGCACGACAAACGAACAGATCGCGGGGCGCAGGGGGCCGGTACGTCAGATCCGCCACCGGGATGAGGTTGTGTCGCCGCTTGATCTCGCGTCGAGCTCCGGCGGGGGCACTGCGGGGCCGATGACAACCACCATCCTGCTTTCCCAGCATCGCGCGATAGAGATAGCACGGGACGCGACCACGGCCCGGATTGCGGCGATTGAGCAACTGGCGGCGCAGGTGGCGGCGGCCGAGGCGGCGCGGCAGGACTGGGAGACGGCCCACCGGATGGCGGCCAACAACGACAAGTACCTGGACCTAGTGGCACGCACCGCCGTGGACCAGCGTGCCACCGTAGAGATCACCGACCTGGCCCAACAGGCCGCCCAGGCGGCGCACGCGTTCCGCGAGACTCTACAGCGGGCCACTCTGGCGGCGGAGGCACTTGCGCTTCCGGAGTCGCGTTAGCCACCCGTTCGCCCGGTCAGCCGGATTGTTGGTTATCCGGCCATCGCAGCCTTGATCGCCGCGCTCGGTCTGCGGCATAGGCGGGTGGTCCGATGGTCGCAGTGACAGGGCCGCGGCGGATGGCACGGCGGGCGGAGGCGCACACTGCTGGGGTGCGTATCACTGTCCGGGTCCGGCCAGGGTCTGCCCGTCCCGGCGTGGGCGGGCACCACGATGAGGCCCTGGTGGTCCGGGTCAGCGAGCGAGCCACGGATGGCAAGGCGACTGCGGCTGCGGTGGCTTTGGTGGCGGCGGAGTTCGGAGTCAGCCGTGGCTCGGTCACGGTGGTGGCAGGGGCGCGAAGCCGGGTGAAGATACTCGACGTGGCGGGCGCCGATCCGGCAACGCTCGAGCGGCTGCTCGCGCGATAGGACCGCGCCTGGCCACAGGCCGGTACCCTCTCCCGGCGGCTCCAGGGTGATCGGCTCCAGTGTGATCGGTACCGTTCGGGTTATGACCATCGAGCCTGACACCAAGGACTGGACCTGGGTGCTGCAGCGGCCCTGCCCGGACTGCGGCCTGGACACCCGCAGCTTCCCCCGTGACGGGATCGCCGGCATGATCCGCGTCAATGCCGCTGCATGGCATGACTTGCTGGCTGGGCCCGGTGATCACCGGCGGCGTCCGGCACCGGGGAAATGGTCAGCCCTGGAGTACGGCTGCCACGTCCGTGATGTCCTGCGGCTGTACGACCAGCGCCTCTCGCTGATGCTCACCGAGGATGGGCCGCAGTTCCCCAACTGGGACCAGGACGCCACCGCGATAGCTGACCGCTACCGCGAGCAGGACCCCGTCACGGCCGCCCGGGAACTGGCCACCGCCGCCGGTGTTATCGCCGCGCACTTTGACGGCCTTGCCCCAGATCAATGGCCACGCACCGGCAGCCGCAGTGACGGAGCCCACTTCACCGTGGAGTCCTTTGCCCGGTACCTCATCCATGATCCGGTCCATCATCTCTACGACGTCACCGGCACCCGGCACACGACCTGGCAGTGACACACCCGCGGCCGATGATTGTGTCCACCCGGTGCGACCGCGGAACCGTACCCATGATATATCTGCTAGAACCACGATGAGATATATTCGCTAGTGAGGGGAGGTGACTGACCATGACCAAGACTCTCATCGACATCGACGACGAGTACCTTGCCGCTGCCCAGCAGGCGCTGGGCACCACCACCAAGAAGGACACCGTCAACGCCGCCCTCCGCGAGGTCACCGCGCTGGCCGCCCGGCGCCGCGATCTGCAAAGGCTTACCTCCCGCGGCCTCCCCGACCTTGAAGACGAGGACGTGATGCGGGCCGCATGGCAGCGGTAGCACGCTACCTGGCAGACACCAGCGCGCTCGCCCGGCTGCACCGCCCGGCTGTGGCAGCGGTCCTGGTGCCGCTGATCGAGTCGGGAGTCGTAGCGACTTGCGGTGTCATCGAGTCCGAGCTCGGATGGGCCACCCGCAGCAGCACAGAATTCGACCAGTTGCGAGCCGATCGCGATGCCGGCTACGAGTGGCTGGCCACCCACGATGAGGACTGGCGACGCGCGCTTGAGGTCCAGGCCTCCCTGTGGCGAAGCGGGCACATGCGGGCCGTCGGCCTGCCCGATTTGCTGGTCGCAGCGGTGGCCGAGCGCGAACGCGTCATTGTCCTGCACTATGACGGTGATTACGACCCCATCGTGCAGGTCACCGGCCAGTCGATGCAATGGGTCGTGCCTCGCGGAACAGTACCCTGACCATCCCCCAGAACTGCCGGGACCCGCGCAGGCGTCAAATCCCTGCCCAGGACAGACTGGCTGCCGATAACAAGCACATCCGGATCGCCGACGATCGTTGACGCGGCGCGCAGAATATGCTCAAGCTGCTCGCGGGTCACGCAGTATGCGCCTGACGCCAGTGATTGCGGAACGCCTGGAGGGCGGCTGTCCGATCCTGTTGGCTGAGTACGCCTGCAAATGGGCTGTTCTGCCGGAGTTCCACAGCGTGCCTCGATGGGGAAGTCAGGGCACTGAAAACCGCGTCTTCGCCGCTGTCGAGGATCTTTTGCCACTCGGTCAGCCACTGTGCTGTCGCTCCCTGGGGATGGACCTGCCTGAGGTGCTGAAGGTTCTTGCCTGCCCGGGCCAGCACTGCGTCCGGGTCCAGGGCAAGGCGCCCGGCGACGACCCGGTGCAGCCACAAGGACCGCTCCTGATCCCTGGTCAGTTCCCCGCTCATGAACCCCGTCACATCCGCGCGGCGCACGCGCCGATGCGACCCGACTGACACAAACGGCAGCACGCCGCGCACGCACAGGTCGACGACATGCTGGCGCGAGCACCCGAGCAGTCGCGCTGCCTCGCCGGTGCTCATCAGATCAGCTTGCTGGCCCATGCCCTGAGGATAGGCCCTTAAACCCAAAAAACACAACAGGCCAGTTCCCTGCCGGCATGACCCGGTCAGGCTCCCCAGGCCGCCCCGGCACGGCCTCTTATCACTTCCTGCCGGCGACTATCCGGTATGCGGAACGGCCGGACGTATCGGAAACCCCGGAACTCGCAGTTAGGATGCGCAGTGTCGCCGGATCCAGCAACCGCCTGACGGACTCGCTCGGCTGGCGGCACGATGGGGTTCTGGCCGAAACGCCGCGAGTTCGGGCTGCTGCCATCACCCTGTAGACAAGCTGAGGCAGCGCTAGCTGGTAAAGGATGCCCGCGAAATGGATGGAGGTGGCCACGGTGAGCCAGAAGCAAAGCCGACGATCCAGCCGCCGGACGCGCCGGCCGGCCCCCGAAACTGCCGCCGACCAGGCTTATCCCATCTGGGTCGATGTTTCCGGTCGGCGCATGTTCGTCGTCGGCTATACATCGGGCGGAGCCCCCTACGGCATCTTCGAGGACGAGATGGATGTCGGCCCAGACGACCTTGATCTGGGTAACTGTGACCAGCTGTACTGACTCAGCTTCGCGCTTAACGCGGCAAATGAGTACGTGCGTGATAAGAGTGGCGATGTATGAACACGCGGACCTGGTGGCCTGGCCGGCGGGACTGCAAGCGGGTCTGCCTTGCGGTCAGCGATGCGAGAAGCTCTTGATAACCGCGTGTCGACCGCCGATCTGATCGGGTCCTCATCGACCGGGTCGGGGAGAACTGGGCAGGCTCTGATCGGTTGTCTCCGGGAGTCTTGTTGTGCGCAGCGTCGAAGCGGAATGCGGCCTGGGATAGTGCCTCGTGGCCACCGGCGGTGGTGGTCCTTTCTGGCTCGCGGCGGGGACTGCGGCCCTGGTGAGAATTAACGGGGATCTAGGTCGATGCGTACCGTTAGCGGGCTGGTGCCCATCGCCGCTGACGCGCGCATGCGCCAGCGGCGCGCGAGGCCGGCCTGGGGTAGGAGCCGTTGCCGCTCGCGCGGGTCGTCCTGGTCGAGGATGTGCGCCGTCCCGGCCCGCCAGCCGATGCCGGAACCGCTGCGGAACTTGACCCGGACGCGCGGGTTCGCCGCGATGTTGCGGACCCGGTCGGCGCCGTGCCCGCGCTGGGCCGCCAGCCAGAAGGTATCCCCGTCCAGGCCATCGCGCGCTGGCGTGCGCCGGGGCTGCCCGGGACGCCGCCCGGTCGTCTCCAGCAGGGCGTCGCCCGGCGGCGGGAGACCCACGTCCCGCGCGAGCAGGACGATCGGGTTGACCGCGTGCTTCTCGAGGGGGTAGATGATGCGCTCCCGGGCGTCTGACCCGGCCATCTCAGGGCCTGTCCCTTTCCGGGGCGGTGACCGCCAGCGACCCATCTCGTGCAGATAATCTAGGCCGCGCCCGGGTCCAGGCGGCGGCCTGGGCGGGGTAGCCCCGGCGCCGGGTAGGTTGATGTCATGCCGGGCCGGATCGTGCTGTACGGGGCCACGGGCTATACCGGTGCGCTGACCGCGCAGGCGATGGTCGCCAGCGGGGCGCGCCCGGTCCTGGCGGGCCGTGACCAGCGCCGGCTGAGCGCGCTCGCCGCCCGGCTCTCGCAGGCAGGCGACGGGACCGAGCTGGAGACGGCGGTCGCGGCGGGGGACGGGCCCGGGCCGCTGCGGGACCTCATCGGGGCCGGTGACGTGCTCGTGTCGACTGCGGGACCGTTCATGAAGGTCGGCCGGGCCGTGGTGGCCGCGGCGGTGGATGCGGGCGCGGTGTACCTGGATTCCGCCGGCGAGCCGCCGTTCATCCGCCAGGTGTTTGAGGAATTCGGCCCGCGCGCCGAACGGACCGGTGCGGTGCTGCTGACCGCGTTCGGCTATGACTTCGTGCCGGGAAACCTGGCCGGGGCGCTCGCGCTGCAGGCCGGCGGGCCCGCCGCAGCGCGGGTACAGGTCGGCTACTTCGTGCGCGGGGACATCCGGCGGGGAGCAAGCGCGGGCACCCGCGCATCGGCGGCCGGCGTGCTGCTCGAGCCCGGATACGCCTTCCGCGGCGGCCGCATCGTGAGCGAGCGGACCGCTGCGCACGTCACCTCGTTCAAGATCGACGGCACGAAAAGGGAGGCCTTCTCCCTTGGCTCATCAGAGCATTTCGCGCTGCCCAGGCTCCGGCGGGCAGCCGGGGCAGACGCCGTCCCCGCGCAGGTGCCGCTCACCGACGTGGGCGTCTACCTCGGCTGGTTCGGCCGCGCCACCAGGCTCGTCCACTACGGCTCCGTGCTCGCCTCACCGGTACGCAGCCTGCCCGGTGTGCGCCGGGCCCTGGATGTGGCGGCCCGCCGGATTCAGCGCAGCAGGGCCGCGCCCGCGCCCGCCGAGGCCATCCGCTCCGACGTGGTGGCCGTGGCCCGCGATCCGAGCGGCAGGGACCTGGCCGTGGTGCACCTGACCGGCGGGGATCCCTACCTGTTCACCGCGCTGATCCTCGCCTGGGCGGCGGGCAAGGCGGCCGCCGACGGCGTGCAGCCAGCCGGCGCGCCCGGCCCGGTTGAAGCCTTCGGAGCCGGCATCCTCGAAAGGGCCTGCGCCGGCGCAGGATTTCACCGCGAGCGCACCTGATGAGGATAAGCAATTCGCGATAAGACCGGAAATCGGGCGCACCGGTCAAACGGCACCCGGCCGCGCAGAATCGGACCAGCCGCGCTCAGCCGCCCGGGCGGGCTGGCCTGCCGGTAAAGCGCTCCGAGCCGGCGATCCGGCTCTATGCGAGCAGGAAAGGTTACGTAGCAATTGCCGCTGCGACGTAAGCGCGCTGGCTCAATAATGGAATATCATGCATGGCCGTGCATAAACACGTGCACAGGAAACTCGCTCATTTCGGCAAATGCGAATAGAAGGACCGCACCTGGTGGTCCAGGCTGGGCTCAGGCAGCGTGAGGGGCTATTTCCACGATGAGGTCGGCGTCGAGGGCCATGCTGATCCGCTCCAGTAGCGGGATGGTAGGTACCACGCCGCCTGCTTCCAGGCGGGACAGTGCGGGCTGGGTCATGCCAGCGCGGGCGGCCAGTTCGGTCTGGGACAAGCCCAGGGCCAGGCGGCGTTCACGGACGGCCTGGCCGATCAGGAACGCCCGGCGGGCCTCAGCGTATCCCTGGCGGTACTGCTCGCTGCCGCGGCGCTCGCGGCCGAGTTCTTCGTAGGCGGAATGCTCTGCGGTCATGTCAGTTCACCTCCTGGTCGAACACTTGATGGGCCCGGCTGTGCTGGGTTTCGCAGATCATCTGGGCGCGCAGGGCACGGGCGGCCTCGGCAGGCTCCGCGCCGCGGTTCTTACGGAAGACCGTCAGTAAAATCACCCGCCGGCCCGGTGCCAGCCAGTAGGTGACCCGCGTCTGCTGGCGCAGTAGGTGGAACCGCAGCTCCCTGACCTTCCCGCCGAGATGACGGGTGTAGGGCTCACCCAGATCCTCGGCCCGTTCGGCGAGCAAGCCGGCGAGGAAGTCGACCCGGCCGAAGTCGCGGTCGGACAGACTGGCCAGCCAGGACCGGACTTCGGGCTCGATCTCAACCTCATACAAGCTCGCCATGCATCTAATGCTATATGCATCCGCTGCTATAGCCAAGACGGCACGGATATCAGGTGCCGGAGGCCATGTAGGCGGCGAGGATGTAGTTGGGGTGCCGGTCGAGGTTCGTGCGGGCCCGCTCTGGTGCATGGTCGTCCGGGGATCGGCGTGCCGGGCGGCGATCTGGACGTCGCGCAGGTCGACCCCGGCATCGAGCATCGTCGTGACGAAGTGTGCCTGAGCATGTGGGGATGAGGCCTGGTGATCGGCATGCTGGCCTGGTCCGCGAGCTGCCTCAGGCGGGTGGCGGCGTGCCGGTCCATCCGGGCACCGCGGCTGTTGAGCAGGATCGGGCCGCGCATCCGCCCTGCGACGGCGCGGTCGATGGCCCGGCCGGCCGCCGGGGGAAGCGGGACCAGGACGACCTTGCCGCCCTTGCCGCACACGCGAAGGACCCGGTGACCGTGCTCCTCACCCAGGTCGCCGATATCAGCGCCGGTGGCTTCGAAGATCCGCAGGCCCAGCAGCCCGAGCATGGCCACCAGCGCGAAGTCATACCGGTTCGCGGACTCGCGCGCGGCGGTCAGCATGGCCTCGAACTGCAGGTGGGTGAACCCGGGCGTGGGCGACTCCGGCGGCACTGACGGGCGGCGGACATGCTCGGCTGGTGAATGCTCCAGCGCTCCGTCGATCACGCAGGTCCGGTAGAACCCGGCGGCCACGGAGAACCGCCGCGACACCGTGGACGGCTTGAACCGGCGGAGCTCTTGCATCCACCGGATGTACAGCTCCAGATCCGCGCGCCGCGCGGCTAGCGGATCCAGGCCGCGGCCGGCACACCAGGTGAGATAACAACGCAGGTCGGATCCGGTGTGCTCGCGGGAGGAGCCCTTGAAGCGGCCCAGATAGGCAGCGGCCGCCAGCCGTACATGATCGGCCGGCCCGTCGCTGGCGGAGGAGATCGGGATTGGCTCGCTGAAGTGCATCATCCCCCGACAGTGCGCCCAGTCGGTGAGCGTGCAAAGCAGTCCATCCACCCGGCGCGGCATGAGCGGTAAATCAGTCGGCCTCTGTCGTTGCCTACCAACAGTGCCGAGACTGGCCAACTGCTCGCAAGATGGCAGCTAAGGACATTTAATGGTGCAGACGCCTTCTCCTCACCATTACCCACATCGTGCCGCACGAGTCGCCCCGGTTACCGCATGCGGAATTTTGACCCAGCCCAGAATATTCCCGTATGGGGCAATGTCGCCGAAACTGGCGATGTGGATGATATAAGAGCTCTAGCGGAACACCGCAGGTTAGTGGTTCAACGTAGCAATGGGTCCCTTTCTCGTGGTGGCACTTGATATCGTCACGCTGGCAGGCGGCGCATTATTAGAGTCGCGTCGAAATCGTCATTAGGGGGGATTGTTGAGCAACATGCACCAACCAGCGCGGGTTTCATCTGATGAAGCACTGGAATGGTCTTGATGCGGCGTGCTGGCGGGTTATAAACACTGCCGCTGAGGTGGGCTGAATGAGGCGGGGTGATGTTTAGTCTGGCGTATTTTGCAAATCGCTCCGGGAAAATGGCCGGCGTTGCGGCGGCCTGCTGCCTGCCGGGTTGCGCTCTGCCTACATCTGGTGAAAGATTCCTTCGTCTGATGTAAGTGACGGAGAGTGGTCGTGATGGGGATGGGGCGGGCGGGTCGCCGGGGTGAGAACTAACCGCAGGGCGCGGCCAACCCAGGCCGGCAAGTAGACAGCCTCTAGTAATTCGTCAGGGCTAGACACCGAGCGGGTAGCGGATTCCGAGCAGGCCGCCCGCCACGGTGCGGAGCTTGCCGTTGTCCCACAGGGAGGGCTGCTGCCGGCCGTTGACCGTGATGCCGTAGGCGTGCGGGCAGGCGCCGAGCGTGACGACCACGGATGGTCCGCCGGCCGCGTGTGGCGTGAACCGGAGCGTGTACACGATGGCCACCGGGGCGCAGCTCATTGCGTCCACCACGGACGGGGGCGCCGGGACGCCCCCGTTGATGATGGCCGCCAGGCGGGCGATGTCCGCCTGGGCGGTGAACGTTCGCGTCCGCACGCGGGACTGCCACGGCTGGGCGGAGATCGTGACCGACCGATAGACGGCCGGGTCTAGATGCTCGGCCGGCGTCCGGGCTGGCAGCCAGGCGGCCTCGGCTCTGACGTCAATCAGGATCGTGCCGTGGGACAGTTGCACCAGCGTGACGGCGAACGCGGCAACGTCAAGACCGGGTGCGGGAGCCTGCAGTATCGAGGCGGCCGTCGCGCCGGGGGTTAGGCCGCCGATGTCGTGCAGCGGCGTGCGGGCGAGCAGGCCGGTCCACTCGGACGCCGGCTGGGCCGGTGCCTTGAGGGTTTCCGTGACGCGGACCCAGCCGGGCTGCAGCGGGGCCTGCGGCTGGTTCAGCGGCCACGGCAGCTTCGCAAGATGAACCGTCCTGGTACCCGGCGGCGGGCTGAGCTCGCCGACGAGCCGCCAGGCGAGCGCGAGTGCCCGGGTACGGATCGGGACGGCCGGTGCCGCGACCGTGTGCGCGCGGACCGGGGCGGCGGTTGCGGGTTTCGCCAGTGCCGTGCCGCAGCCCGCGAGCAGCATGGCCGCCACCGCGGCGGCGAGCCATATCCGCATCGGTGGCTCCTCCGTTCTACCCGGATTGGACGCCTGGATGCCGGACCGGGTTCCGTCCGCGAGCAGGTCGGCGCCTCGTCGGCGACGGCGAGATGATCGATGCGGGCCGAGCTTGTCAACGGCATCTGAAAACTGGATCCAGTATTCGACAACAGAGCTGATCGTGCGCCCACCCGAGAGCTGTGCAGACACCATCCTTCGAAGCTCAAGAGTTATTTTGCCGCGTCCTCCTCGCTCCTCGCGCGCTTGGGGGCATCTGATTGAGGCGTACGGACTGGTCATGCATGTCCTTCCGCGCCCCAGCGTTCCGCCCTGGGACGGACCCAGGTGAACACGAGGAGAAAGGCCCCGATGTTCCCGAATGCTTCACGGCGTGTAGCCGTACCTGTTCTCGCTGTCCTTGCGGTGTTCCCCGGCTCCGCCGGGGTGGCGGCAAGCGCGGGCACGGCCGCCGCTGATACGCCGTCAGGTTTCACCGTCAGTGGCCACCGGATCCTCCGTGACGGGCAGCCGTGGATCCCGTACGGGTTCAGTATTTACACCTTCGCGAACGGCCTGGACACGTTCGCCCGGGACGAGGCCGCGACCGTCGCCGCGCAGATCCGCGCCGTCGCCGGGGCATGGCATGGCAACACGGCCCGCTTCCAGGTGGAGCAGGATGAGTTCCTGTACGGCGGGGACGGCCACAGCGCGGGCACTTTCCGCGCCAAGGTGTTCGCCGCCATCGCCTATGCGCAGAGCCTCGGCCTGGCGGTTGTCATCAACGACACGACCGAGGCGACGGACGGCCTCGACACCCGGGACGAGCCGCTGCCCACTGCCGCGACCTTCAGCTTCTGGAGGGCCATGGGCCGGTACCGGAATGATCCCGATGTCATTCTCGACCCGTTCAACGAGCCCCGGCTGGGGGTCGACGGTCCCAGCCCGGACGGCGACTGGGGCACGTGGTTCCGCGGCGGCGGCGGGTACATCGGCGCGGACGCGCTCATCCGCGGCCTGCGCGCCATGGGCTGGGGGAACCAGCTCTGGATGGAGGCACCGGGCAACCTGGCGCTGGCCGAACTGGTGGCCACCTGGCCGAGGTACCGGCTGTCCGGCAGCAATATCGTGTACTCCTACCATCACACCGCAGTAGAGCAGAGCGCCGACCCGAGCGTCACGGAGTGGAACGCGCAGTTCGGCAACCTGGTCACCAGGGACGACGTGCCGGTGGTGGATGGCGAATGGACCAACCGGTCCGTGCCGTACCGGACACAGCGCGGCATCTTCCACCCCAGCGGAGACACCGGGCAGTGCTGGGGGCATGCGCCCAAGTTCGTCCCGCTGTACTTGTCCTACCTGGCCAGCCACGGTATCGGCATGATCGTGTGGACGCTGGGCCCCTACCCGGACCAGCCGCACTATGACCCCATCAACGCCGACGGGGATAACAGCAACTTCACCACCGCCAACAACTACAGCAACTGGCACGGCTGCATAACACCACCCGATGGCACCACCTCCGGCGCCGGGCAGCTTCTCAAGGCCTGGTTCACACAGCAGGACCGGTACACCAGACAGCAGTGAGGAGCAACCAGTGACCACCACCGCCCTTCGCAGATACGGCGTCACTGCGAGTGCTGGTGCTCGCTGCCCGTACCCTGCGGCAGCGTAACCGTATCCCCGCCGCCATTGGACACATACACAATCCGCGCCAATCCCGGCACCTCATCTCCTGACGGGGAGCCTCACCCGCTTCCGATTGTGCAGCCCCCCAGGGCAGGCCGGTCAAGGGCGTATCGTATCGAGCGCAGCGGCCAGCAAGGGCGCGGACGAGGTAGAGGCAGCGTTCCGAGCCAGTCCAGAGCCCGATGATCAGCGCGTACAATCACACCCAGTAACCACGCCATGAAAGTCATCCTGAATACGCGCCGGACAAATACGCTCGTTCACCAGTCGATCGAAAATGATCATAAGCGGACTGGCTGTCATAGCTGCGGCCATCGGCACAGCGCCGGGCAGCGCCATGGCAGCGACGGCGGGCGTAGGCCAGGCCCGCGCGGTGGGAACGATGATGGAGCGCACCGTTACCGAGCATGCCGCGGGGCAGACCATCACAGGGCATACCGTGATATCGACACGGCTGCTGAGTGAGCGGGCGTTGCAGCGAACCATATCGGCGGGCGCGGTGCGGCTGGTGTGGGCCACGCTGAGACATGCGACGCGGGCCGATATCTTCGGCCCAGCGTTCACCCAGCAGCCCACGCTTACCGTCGACGACGGTGCCAGCGGCCTATTCGGCTACTCGGAGGCGGTACAGGGGAGCACGCTCGTGGTGGGTGCACCCGGGGTGGGCGCCGGCGGTTCGGTTTACGTGTTCACCCGCACCAGAGGCACGTGGTCAGAGGCCGAACTGCTGACAAGCACCGCCCCTGCTGGCGTCAACCTCGGCGTCACAGTCGCGATTCAGGGCAGCACGATCGCCGCGGATGCCCCGGGCTACGGCGAGGACGGCCAGGGTGCGGTCTACGTCTTCACCAGCCACCGCGGCACCTGGTCACAGGCGGCGGTCCTTACCGCACCCGACGTCGCGGGCGGCTATCTGGGGAGCGGCCTGGCGATCAGCGGCGACCGGATCGCGGCAGGCGCGCCGGGTGACGGCACCGACAGTCAGGGGTCTGTGTACATCTACACGGGCGCTGGCAGGGATTGGTCCGAGCCTGTGGAGCTGACAGCCAGCGACGGGGATAACGGTTGGCTCGGCAACACGGTGCAGCTTTCCGGGAATACCCTCGCGGCCAGCGCACAACAAGCAGGCGGCGGTCAGGGCGCGGTGTACGTCTACACCGACAACCTGGGCACTTGGTCCGAGCCGACAGAACTGACCGCCAGCGACGGGGACGGTCAGCTGGGTTCGTCACTTGCGTTCAGTGGTGACTTGCTTGCGGCCGGCGCACCTGGCGCCGGCACCGACAGCCAGGGCGCTGTCTACATCTATCGTGGCCGCGGTCTGTCATGGTCGGATCCGGTGGAGGTGACAGTCAGCGACGGGGATAACGGCGACCTTGGCGGGATCGTCGGGCTCGCCGACCAGGAGCTTGTCACCGCTGCTACCGGCGCGGGCACACTGTACCTGTTTGCACTGTCCAGGGACGGGTGGCAGCAACGGCAGTCGTTCAGCACCCCGACCGGCGGTGGTATCGGGCTCACGGACGGGGCCGACCAAGACACCGTCGCAATCGGCTCGCCCGGCGTCGGTGAGAACGACGAGGGCGCGGTGTACATGTTCGCCGCTGGCTTCTGATAACTATCGCAGGGTGCGACAGCCCGGACTGCCCGCGCTCCGCGCCACGTCATTCTGGGGACAGAGGATCCGCCTGGTCTCACCCGGCCAGGCGGATCGTCCGGAACTTACAGGCGCTTGCGGATGCGGCACCGGCGAGCCGTCTAGTCCGGCCAGCACGGCGAGTCGCTGAGGTACAAGCCTGACGTCCTCGCCGTCCATCTGGTCCGTAGCCTCCGACGCTGGTACAGCGGTCAGCCCGGCCACCAATGCTCTGCGGCAGCATGCCGTCGGTACGAGTACCTCAGCGACACCTCATCACGGCCATGCGATCGGGCCAGGTCAAGTGGCAGGAAGTCCTCTCGAACACCGTCCTGGGCCGACTTCAGACGACAATCGGCGCCTTGATCGTTTGCCACTTATCAGGCCCGCCCAGGTCAGCGCCGCCCTGGCAGGCCGACTTATCTGGCACCGGACAGTCAGTCGCGCAGGCCATGGGCGGAGCGACACCTGTCATCTGGTTCACAGGCACCTCGACAGCTCGTGAGGCTGCTAGTCGGATTGTCCTCCGATGCGAGCGGGAAAGGCTCCTGGCGCGGCCGCCGCCCGCGGCGCCCGGCCGACCGCTACGCGCAGCCCGGCCGCGGCCCGTTCCCGGCCGGGCTGCGCGAGCTGGCGCGGTTGCGAGAGCGCCCGGGCCGGCCTCGTATCAGGGCTCCGGGGCCCGCACCCTGTTCGGCGCGGTGGCCCCACCAGTAGCGCGCCGCCGGCACCCGGATGTGCGGCGTGGTGCGTTCTGCGCGCAACCGTTCCTGTCGTGCCACCGTCTGTAATGCGGACGGGGATAAGCAAGAGGCCATCACACGGAGCCAGGAATCCGCCATGACAGTCCGCGCACACGGCTTTCGCGCACCGCGGCCGAAGCTCGCCGGCGGCCACGGTCCCGCGCTGGCGGCGAGCGGGCGTGCTGCGCTGCGGGCGGCTGGCGCACCGCGGCTTGCGGGTCGCCGCGCCGTGCTCGCGGCCACAGCGCTAGTCACGCTGGGCGGTGCCACGGCGGGGTGCACGGCGACCGGCACGTCAGCCGCGACACCACCCGCCGCCGTTGCCGAGTGCCCGGCCGTCGGCCTGGTCATCACGACCGGTGCGGGCGAGGCGGCTGCCGGGCGCTCCTACCTGACGCTGATCTTCACCAACTCCAGCGGGACCCCGTGCTTCCTGCAGGGCTACCCGGGCGCGGATCTGACCACGGCCGGCGGCGGCACGCTCGGCGCCCAGCGCACCACGGGCGCCGCGGCCCCGTCCCGGGTGACGCTCGCCCCCGGGCAGTCGGCTTCCGCGCTGATCGGGTGGGAGCATTTCCCGCAGAACGGCAGCGCGGCCGTCTCACCGGCCGACTGCCCCGGCTACGGCGCCACCGGGCTGCTGGTGACCGCACCGGATCAGACCGTGCCGACTCGGCTGACCCCGCCCGGCACGACCTCGCCGGTGTGCTGGGGCTTCGAGGTCAGCCCTGTGGTGCCCGGGTCGACCGGCCGGTCTTCCGCGTCGTCCTAAGCGGCGCAGCACTGGCCGGTCCGCGAGCGAGGATGCGGAGGACCGCAGCCGGCCGGGGCGCCGGCGCAGGCCGAGCGGAGGCATTGCGGGCCGGTGAACACGCACGCACCGCCCGCCCTGCCGGTGTCCGCCGGGACTCATCCGCGGCGCGCCTGCGGCATCTCCGCACACCGGTGCCAGGTTGATCTCGCCGGGAATCATGTCGCCGCAGGTGGTGACTGCTTCGCGGATGAGGGCGCAGGCCTCGCCGGCGCAGTGAGCGTAGTGGCCGTCCAGGGCGCGGGCCAGGGTGGTTCCGGCGATGGAGGCGGCCACCTTCCCCCCTGAAACGGATAGATGGTAACCATCACGTCGCGCCATGACCTGAGGTTAACGACTGTTCGCCAACGCGGGTGCGGTCAGCGGGAACGGTCCGGCAGCTAGCGGCAAGGGTTCCTGGCTGGGCTGCGTGCTGCTGGCGGCAACCTGTCCGGCGTCCGCCCGCGGCCACTGCGCAGGCGTGCGGGTGGCTTCGCCGCGCGGGTGCCAGGCGTTCGCCGGAATGGATGCCGCCTGCTCATAGTTAGCAAAGTTAATGACTTTGGCTAACGACGATGACAGCAGCCTGTCCCAGGCTGGGCGCCCACCTGGCAACAGCGCTACGGATCTTGATGACCCGGCTCGCATGAAGGCTGCGCGCCGGGCGGATGGCGCCAGGCCCGCAGCCCGGGCTTTCCGGCACGCAGCTGGCCGCGCCGGGGCGCCCGGCCACGATGATGCCGGGCGGGCTGGCCAGGCACGATACGGTGCAGCCGCCATCGATGACCAGGATCATCGCCGCGCCGGAGGACCGCGGGCTGGCGGCCAGAGTGCCGCATCCGGCGGACCGGCGCCACGTCGTCCTGACCATCCCTCATCACGGCGGGCGGCCCAGAGAACTGAGCCGCCGGGAACGGGCGGTCCGGCGCGCCGCAGCCCTGATCCTGGCGAAGCTGCGCCGGTCCTGGCAGCGGGCCGCGGGGAGGGCGGGCGCACGGGGCGGGCGGAGGCCACGCGCAGGGCCAGCCGCACCTTCGGCTCGCTGCACACCCGCAACTACCGGCTGTTCGCGACCGGCCAGGTGATCTCCAACACCGGAAGCTGGATGCAGCGGGTCGCCCAGGA
>Ga0209415_10010220_pt1 | contig 15992 bp, 8 predicted proteins | sample PeaSoiSIISIP2007_FD_187696 | JGI IMG/M metagenome (GOLD analysis project Ga0209415, IMG submission 187696) | Peat soil microbial communities from Weissenstadt, Germany - SII-SIP-2007 (SPAdes) (version 2) | ecosystem: Environmental > Terrestrial > Soil > Wetlands > Peat | place: Germany...
TATTGGCCGGAGGAACAGCTCCTCGTCGTTTCCGACCTGCATCTCGAAAAGGGATCGTCGTTTGCGGCGCGCGGTATCCTGCTGCCGCCCTACGACACCGCGGCAACCCTCGAGCGGCTGGCCTCGCTGCTGTCGCACTACGCGGTGCGCATGGTCATCGCGCTCGGGGACAATTTCCACGACGGCGGGGGGCCGGCGCGCCTCGCCGCCGGCGACCGCGCTACGTTGCGCGAACTCCAGCACGATCGCGATTGGATATGGATTGCCGGCAACCACGACCCCGATCCGGGCGACGGCATCGGCGGCGTATTCGCGAGGTCGTTGGCACTCGGGCCTCTGGTGTTCCGCCACGAGCCGCGGCCGCAGCCGAGCGAAGGCGAGATCGCCGGCCATCTGCATCCGTCCGCGCGCGTGCGCCGCCGCGGACGCGTGCTGACGCGGCGGTGCTTCGCGAGTGACGAAACGCGCCTGGTCATGCCGGCCTTCGGGGCATATACGGGCGGGCTCAACGTCCGCCACGTCGCCTTCATGCAGGTGTTCGGCGCACTCGCCTTCACGGCGCATCTCATGGGGCAACGACGACTCTATGCGTTCGCGGCGGCGCGCTGCCTGGCGGACGGCTAAGGGCGGACTCTGAGCGATGATTACACGAAGACAAATTCTCGGTGCTGCCGTGGCCGGAGCTGCCGGCTTGGCAATGAGCAGTGATGCGAACGCTGAGGAAGCCCCCGCGGGCAAGACGGTGTTCTTGACGTCGGACGATGGCCCGGACGCTGCAACCACGACGATCATCGATATCGCTGAGCGTCAAAAAGTGCCCCTCACCTTGTTCATGATCGGAATGAATGCCGCCGCCGACAAGGGGCATCGCAGCCTGCTCGCGCGCGCTCACGACAGCGAGTGGATCACGGTCGGCAATCACAGCTTCAGTCACTGCTCTGGTCACTATGCACGTTGCTATCACGATCCAATGGCGCTGGTGTCCGACTTCGAGCGAGCCAACAGCGAGCTCGGTCTCGAATCTCGCCCGGTTCCGGCGCGAGGGCCCGGGCGTGACGTCTGGCGTCTCCCGGGCTTGCGGATGAACGATCACGCAATCTCCGCCACCGAAACGCGCGTGGAGGAGACCGCTTATGATGCCCTCTTTGCCGACGGCTTTAACCTGTACGGCTGGGACATCGAGTGGTCGCACCGGCGTGGGGTCCCGAGGCAATCATCGAGCAAAATGGTGGATTACCTCGCCGGCCCCGGGCTCCACACCCGGCGGCCGAACAAAGTCGTGATGCTGATGCACGACGTCATGATCAGGAGCGCGCGCGGCGCAAGCGAGTTCAATCGGATCATCGAGGGTGTGAGAAAACGCGGCGCGACCTTCGGACGACTGAGCGATTATTGAGACGCCCCTTGCAGGTCACCGACAAGTGCCGGTGAAGTCACGGGGCAGGTGCTCTGCGTACTCGCATCGTGTCGATCTATCCTTCCCCAACATAGGCCGATGGCGTCTCCTCGCCGGTTGCCGCGGTTTGAGTGCGTCGGGCGACTTGCCGCTCGATGACGAAATAGAACGTCGGCAAGAGAAATAAGGTCAGAAGCGTCGCCATCAAAAGCCCGCCGGCCACGACCGTGGCGAGGCTGCGCTGCACGTCGCTGCCGATCCCGGTCGCCAATGCGGCCGGCAACATGCCGACCGTCGCGACCGTCGCGGTCATCAGCACCGGCCGCAGGCGTTCGCCGGCACCCGCCACCACGGCGTCGATGAGGGAGTCCTCGTGGTCGCGGCTGCGGTTGAGGTTTGCCACCATGATGACGCCGTTCATGACGGCGACGCCGAACAGCGCAATGAAGCCCACGGCGGAAGCGACGTTGAGGGTCACGCCGGTGGCATGAAGCGCGATCAGGCCGCCGAGCGTCGCCAGCGGCACAACGCCCAGAATGAGCGCCACGTGGCGGAGCGCCGCGAATTCAGCGTAGAGGAGGACGATCATGAGCCCGAGCATCAGGCCGAAGATCAATCCGAAGCGCGCCTCGGCGCGCTGCTCGCTCTCGAACTGCCCGCCCCATTCGATGCGGTAGCGCATCGGATCGAACCGCACCCTGTCGGCGATGGCTTTTTTTGCCTCCGCAATCAACGCCGGAACGCTGCGATCTTCGTAATTGAGCTTCACCAGGGCGAAACGGTGGTTCATGTCGCGGCTTATCGTGCTTTCGCCGGTTTGCAGCCGGATATTCGCCACCTGCGCCAACGGCACCAGCGCGCCAGCGCTCGACGTGAGCAGGAGGCGCCCGATCGCTTCCGCGCTGTCGCGCGTGTCTTGCGGAAAGCGGACGGTGACGTCGTAGCGCCGTTCCCCGATGAAGACCTGGCTTACCGCAATGCCGCCGATGCCGGTCTGGATCAGGTCCGCGATGTCCGCCACGTTGATGCCGTAGCGCGCCGCGGCCTCCCGGTCGACCTTGATGGCGACCTGCGCCAGCGGCGGTCGCGGGTCGACCGCCACGTCCGCGGTCCCGCGGACCGTTTCAAGCACCTCGGCGATCTCCTTGGCAATGCGGCGCAGCTCGTTGAAGTCATCACCGAAGATCTTGACCCCCAGCTGGCTGTGCGGGTCGAACACCTTGTCGACGACGCTGTCGATGATCGGCTGGCTGAACGCGATTTCATAGCCCGGTAGATCGGCAAGGCGTGCCGCCATGCGCCGGATGAGATCACGCTTGGTGCCGCCGTTCGGCCACGTGCTGTACGGGCGCAGAATGACGCCGGCTTCCACATGCGACGGCGTCCACGGGTCGGTGCCGTCGTCATTGCGTCCGACGTGGGTGACGATGGACGAAACCTCGGGAAATTCTAGCACCGCTTTGCGCAGGTCCGCGTCCATCTCCATCGCCTTCGCGAGCGAAATGCCGGGCGTCATTTCGGCGTGAAGCCAGATCGAGCCTTCGTCCAGCTCCGGCAGGAATTCGCGCGGCACCGTCAGCGCCAGAACGACCACTGCGGCGGCGGCGGCGGCGCTCAGCGAGTATACGATGGTCGGACGGTGCAATGATGCTGTAAGCGTGCGCCGATACGCGGCCTCGATTGCGCCGAGCACCGGATTGCGGAAAATGTGCCGGGGTTTCCGATAGGCGAGATATGCAAGGCCTGGAACGAGCGCCAGCGCCATCAGGAGGGCGCCGAACTGCGCAAATCCGATCGCGTAGGCCATTGGATAGAACAGCTTTGCCTCGACGCGCTGGAACGCGAACAGCGGCAGATAGGCCGCGATAATGATCAGCGTGGCGAAGAAGATCGGCCGCGCCACCTGCCGCGCCGCGTCGGCGACGTCGGTTTCGTCGAGCGGTTCGTCGGGCCTTGCCTCCCGGCGCCGCAGAATGGCTTCCGTCATCACGATGGCGCCGTCCACGATGATGCCGAAATCGATAGCGCCGAGTGACAACAGGTTGGCCGGAATGTTGGCGAGACCCATCAGGATGAACGCCATCATCATGGCGAACGGAATGGTGAGACCCACGATGACGGCGCTGCGCGGGCTGCCGAGGAACAGGATAAGGACGATCAGCACCAGGCCGACACCCTGGAAAATGGTGTACGAGACCTTCTCGACGGTCGCATCGACGAGGTCGGCGCGATCGAGATAGGGTGCGATCTGCACGTCGTCGGCCTTGAGCCGTTCGTTCAGCTCCGCGACCTTGGCATGGACACCGTCCAGCACGCGCGAGGGATTCTCGCCACGCAACAGCAGGACGGTTCCCTCGACGACGTCGCTCTTTTCGTTCTCGCCGACGACGCCGTGGCGCTCCAGGTTGGCGAGCTTGAGCTTGCCGAGGTCGCGCACCAGGATGGGGGTGCCGTTACGCTGCGTGACCACGATCGCGCCCATGTCGTCGAGCGTCTGGACGAGGCCGATGCCGCGGATCACGTAGCCGAGCTCGCCGCGGGTGACGACGCTGCCGCCGGCGCTGGCGCTGTTGGCCGTGATAGCGGTCTCGACGTTTGCCAGCGACAGGTTGAAGCGCGTCAGCTGCTGGGGATCGAGCTCGAGCTGGAACTGCGTGGTGATGCCGCCGAAATTCGAGACGTCAGCGATGCCCGGGACCTGCTTCAGGGCCGGAATGACGATCCAGCGCTGGATCTCCGACAGTTCCCGCAGCCCTTTGGTGTCGGATTTGAGCGTGTAGTAGTAGATCTGGCCGGTGGGAGAGCTCAGCGGGTCGAGACCCGTCGTAATTCCGGGCGGCAACGTTGCATTTTGGATGCGCTCGTTGATGCGTTGGCGCGACCAATAGTTCTCGACGCCGTCGCGGAACACGATCGTGATCAACGACAGCCCGAACGTGCTCTTGGAGCGCATGAACAGCAGCCCCGGCGTGCCGTTGAGCTCGCGCTCCAGCGGAATGGTGATCCGTTGCTCGATCTCCTCGGCCGCCATGCCGGGCGCCTGGGTGACGACCTGGGAGCTCGTGTCGGCGACGTCCGGATAGGCTTCGACCGGCAGCCGCGTCCAGGAATAGTAGCCGTAAATAGCCGCAAAAAAGCAGACCATCGCCACGACAAGTCGTTTGCGCAGGGTGAAGGCGACCAGCCAATCAATCATTGAGGAGCACCCCGCCTTTCACGACGATGCGCTCGCCGGCTTTCACGCCGCCCTGCACCATGGCCTGATCGCCTTGCTGGAACGCGATGTCGACCGGGCGCGCTTCAAAGACCCACGGCGCGACCTCCACGAAGATCTGATCCATCTCGTTCCTCAGGACCAGCGCAGTGGTTGGGATCACCGGCATCATCTGCATGGGCGCCAGAAAAACTGCGCTCGCGAACATGTTCGGCTTCAATCGCATGTCCGGGTTGTGGAACGCGATGCGGACCTTGGTGCGGCGGGTGTCGGGGTCGAGTACGTCGCTGACGAACAGCACCTCGCCCTTGAAGACCTCGCCGGGATAGGCCGTGAAGACGACGTCGGCCGACTGCCCCTTTGCGATCAGCGCGGTATCTTTCTCGGGAACGTTCGCGGTAACCCAGATTGTGTCCAGGTTGGCAATCGTCATGATGGCGGCCGTCGGGTCGTTGACGACCGCTCCGGTTGCGATCTGCAGGTCGATGATGCTGCCGGACACCGGCGCCTTCACGGACAGCAGCCGCGACCCTTCCGGGCGTTCGGACGTTACACCGATGGCTCTCAACCGCGATTGGGCACGCTGCAACTCGGCCTCGGCCTGCGCGTGATCGTTCTGCGCCTGCTCCCGGTCCTTGACCGAAATGGCGGAGTATTTCTCCAGGTTAAGGAGGCGGTCGAGTGCTTGCTTGGTGAGCTTGAGCGAGGCGCGCGCCTTTTCGTCGTCGGCGTAAGCCTGCGCCAGATCGCTTGAATCGATCACCACAAGCTCTTGTCCCTGGGTAACCCGCTCGCCGAGCTGGATCTTGAGATCGATGACGCGGCCGGCGACGGGCGGCAGGACCTTTACGGTATGGGCCGGATCGGCTTCCACGACCGCCGGTAGCGTCAAGCTGCGCTGGATTTCCTTTTCACCGATCGCCTGGATGACGAGCTTGCTCCTGATGGGCGAGCTTTGCGGGACGGTGATCCGTGAATCTTCCTTGACGAATTGAGGCGCGGACTCGCGCGTGTCCGACACTTGTGCCCGCGCCGGTGGGTCCCACCACCTGGCGCCGAACCGATAGGCGCCACTCACGAGAGCGAGCGCCGATAGGATAAGCGCGAGCACGATACCCGAACGCCTAAGGCGGCGTCCGAATGTCGCGCCCTGCTGATCGTCTGGTATCCCGAATTTCGTCATCCGGGAGAATCCTAAGTTTTGCGATGATTTGATGACTACCGAATTACCGGCTGACGCGGATTTCGCGGCCGATCGCTAGAATGGCCGCACGGGTGGCGTCATGACGGCGATTAGGGCATTGTCCGGATGCCGTCACCCGAAAGGATCAGCCGATCGGAGGCGCCCGCGATTGAAAAAGAAGATGCGGCACCGCCGCCAATGGATCGCCGACATTCGTCCAAAATCGCACCGGGCTAACGACAACCGGCACTGGCGATGCGGGTGCTGCTCCCGGCATCCCGGACGCAGCCAGATTTATGACCGCGCATATGGCGCAGTATTCGAGCGATTGCTTGACCGGTTTTGACGGTGCCGACGATGCGTCCGGCTCGCCCGCAGACGGGTTAGCGACGTCGGCGACCGCGGCGGTCAGGGATCGAATTTTCAATGCCAAGTCAAGCGAATGGGCATGTCCGCACAGCAACGCAATTTGCGTCACCATCGCAATCAGGGCGCACCACGAACCCAGCCTGATATTTGACCGAACCCACCGCATAAAGGCACGAGCCTTTGAACTTTCGGGCGAAAAGAATATCAGTTCGCTCGCGAAAATGCATCAAATCTAAGAACGCACAGCCAACGTACGACCCCGATTTGACCAACCTGATACTGTATTGGAGCCATTAGAAACCACAATGTGACGCCAGGATATGACATGTGTCAAATTAGCGCGTAACAGGATCCCACAGTGAACGCCCGATTTCCATGAGACGCGCTCCCTCTTGGGCTTGGGGAAGGCCACAGCCTTGTTCGTCTCGCCGCCCGGACGATCGGGACAGGTCAATCCCGCCTGAAGATTATCGAGGCGAACCATCCGGTCATCACCGCCATCATGGCGGTGGCGAGACCGTAAAGCAGGCCGTGATCGACCGCGGCGCCGGCGATGAAGCGTTCGAAGCCGACCGTCACGATCTCGAACGCCGAGGTGGTGCGTGCGATCGCGGCGCCGTCGGCGAACAGCTTGACGTCGACCTCATAGTTTCCGATCGGCGCTTCCGCCGGCACGAAGATCGAGGCGCGATAGAGCGTGGGCGTCAAGAACGTCACGCCATTGGGGATTTCGTCGTAGAGGCTGCGGTTGCGCTTGAGGCGAACGAAGGCCTGCCGGAACGCATCGTTCGGCACCACGTCGGCGACGTCCGGACCGATCTGCTGCGGCAGCGACGTGTCGGCGATGCCGATCTGCTGCCGGCGCAGCGTTTCGGCATCGGCGATAGCCTCGAACGGCCGCGTCGCCAGTACCGCCAGATAGGACGGCACCTCCACGAAGCTTCGTGATTCCGCATTGACCCAGATGCCAAACATCCGTTCCTTGCGCCGCGTCACGAGGGATTGGCGCGGCCCGATCACGGTCGCCACGATGTCGTAGGGACCCTTGCGCGGCACGGTCGCCTGGTCGTTTTCCACGGTTCCGAACAGCACCAGTTCGACGCCGGTGAAGTTCGACGTGATCTGCACTATATGGCTCGACAGCGACGACACCAGACGCTCGGCAGACGCTGGCAGAGCCCATGAAGCGGAAAGCGGTGCCAACAGCGCGCAGGCGAACAGGTTGCGCCTCATGGAGGTCCCGCTCATCGGGATTCCCCGATGGCGCGGATGGTGTAGAGGTCATCTGGCGCGACGATGAGATCGTAGGCAAACCGCAACCCGACGGCGAGCACCAGGATTCCAAGCAGAAGGCGCAGGCGCTCGCCGCGCATCTTCTGGCCGGCGCGCGCGCCGAACTGGGCGCCCGTCACCCCGCCCACCATCAGGATGAGCGCCAGCACGGCGTCGACCAGGTGATTGGTCGCGGCGTGCAGGATGGTGGCGGACGCCATGGTGACCAGGGTGAGCACCATCGAGGTGCCGATGACCACGTTGGTGGGTACGCGTAGGAAATAGATCAGCATCGGCACCAGCAGAAAGCCGCCGCCGATGCCCATTATGGCACCGATGAATCCCATGATGAACCCGATGGCGCAGACCGGGATCGCCGATACGTAGATCTTGGATTGCTTGAATCGGACCTTGAGCGGCAAGCCGTGGACCCAGGTATGGCTGCCGGGCCGGCGCAACTCGACCGGCTTGCCCTGGCGCGCGCGCAGGATCGCCCCCACGCCCTCGGTCACCATCATGGCCCCCACCGATCCGAGCAGCAGCACGTAGGAGAGCCCAATGGTGATGTCGAGCTGCCCGAGACCGCGCAAGGCCGTGAACAGCCACACACCCGATCCGGTTCCGACAATGCCGCCCGCCAGCAGCATCAAGGCAAGTGCGAGATCGAGAGCGCGGCGGCGCCAATACGCGATGGCGCCGGAAAACGACGATGCCGCGATGTGGGTCGACACGGTCGCGACTGCGACCGCCGGCGATATTCCTAAGAAGATCAAGAGCGGGGTCATCAGGAACCCACCGCCGATGCCGAACATGCCGGAGATGAAGCCGACCGCGAGCCCCATCGCGAACACCAGAAAGACATTGACCGGGAGGTCGGCGATCGGGAGATAGATTTCCACGGGCTCGGTCCGACGGTGCCGGCATTTGGCACCAGATTCATGTTGATGGGTGGGCCGCCCCGGGTTTGCGGCGGCCGATTTTGATCGGTATCCGGTTGGGGCGCAAACGCAAAGCTTTTTTCGGGCGGAGGTAATAAATGACGAATCCGCCACCTCGCAGGAGGCGTTCTCCGATCGACCCCGTCTGTACGAACGTTGGCGCGCCCACCCCTGTGGGGGCGCGGCGCTAGCGGGCGCGGCTCTTGGTCGGCGCCGCCGCCACGACCTGGTCCCAGCCGCCGGTGGGCGCTTTGGTGGAGGTGGCTTCGTCCGGTTGCTGCTCCGGCACGAAGGATTCGGCCGCCTGCTTGGCGCTTTCCAACTGCGGCGGGTCGAGGCGCGCGGCGATTTCGTCGCGCTTCTTGGCGGCGTCCTTGTCACCACCTTTCGCCGCCAGGGCGAACCACTTGTAGGATTCGGCGATGTTGCGCTCGATCCCGACGCCGCGGGCATAAAGAATGGCGAGATTGTATTGGCTGTCGACGACCCCGTAAGCGGCGGCCTTGCGGAACCATTGCGATGCGACCGCATAGTCCGGCTTGCCTTCGAGCCCTTCGGCATAGAGCACGGCGAGATTGTGCATCGCCTTGGCGTTGCCCTTGTCGGTGGCGGCGAGATAAAGGCGGCGCGCCTCCTGGAGGTCTTTTCTGACGCCGAGGCCCTTCTCGTACATGCTGCCGAGGCGGAATTGCGCCGGTGCCAGGCCGCTGCGCGCGGCGTGGTCGAACCACGCCGCCGCCTGCGCAAGATCCTGGGGAACATTGCGGCCTTCCGCGAAGCGGACTGCGACCTCGTAGCTCGCACCCGGCTCGCCGGCGACGGCGGCTGCGAGGAGTGCCTTTCCGCCGATCGTTGCCGGCAACGATCCTCGGTTGAGATCGTGCGCCGGCGCTGTCTGCTGAAGCCCGGGCGCAGGAGACGGCGCCGCGATGCGGCTCGCCGACCCCTGGAGCAGCGGATTTGTCATCGGCAGCGATCCGGTCGCATCCGGCGCGGCCGGCGTCGATGCCGGTGCGGCGACCGGGCGCTGCAGCGGCGCCGGAGCCGCAAGATCGGCCAAGACGCCCGAGGTCGGCATCTGCCCGAGCGTCGTCTCGCCTGAGAAACCCGCTGCGCTGCGCGGTCCTGACAGGGCCGGGGTCTCGAAACCAGCACCTTTGCCGGTGCGTGGCGGATCGGGCGGCGGCGGTTGCGGCGCCGGTGGGCTCGCTTCGGAAGGATCCGCATCGTCCATGCGGGTAACCGGCGGGGTCGAGCTGTCCGAAGTGAACAGATCGAGCGCAAGGCGGAGAGCCCCGAGAACCAGCAGGATCACGCTGATACCAAGCACCACGGATTTGATGCGCGACCCCAGCTTCTGCAACAGCTTGCTCGGCGGAGCTTTCTCTTTGGGCTCGTGAACGGTCTTCTCGGCCCGAGCAGCCGGCGGCTCGCCCAGCTCGCCCGCCACCGCCTGGGCGGCTCGCCGTGCCGCTGCGACGAAATTGGCGCGCGCCGGCGGCGCGGCCTCGGGCGGCTTGGCAGCACCGGCGACGGCCTCCGATGCCGCAATCCGATCGATCGCGCTGGCCACAACCCTGACCCGGCGAGCGCCGGAGCCGGGCTCGAGGGGGGCATCGGGGGGAAGATCCGAGATGATCGGCCGGCGCGCCTGCGCCGGCCCCGCGTCGGACCTGGCGGGTGGATTTCCGGGCGCGGCCATGACCCTGCCGGTCGATTCGGGCCGTATCTGCGGCTCGATGACGGGAGCCGCAGGCGGAGCGATCGCGGGAGCATCCAAAACCGTTACGGTCGCCGGCAACCCCGATGGTGCCGGCGATTCGCCAAACGGCTCCCGCATGGCGGTCAAGGGAGCGGCCAAAGGGGCTGCGGAGCTGCCGGCAGCGTGATCGGCGGCCGGCCGGCCGCGAAGACCTTCCTCGATGGTGGCAAGACGGTCGACGACCTGCTCGATGGTGCCATAGACCGCCTCGAAAGTGTCCTGCGTCCGCCGATCCGCGGAGGCCTGAATCTCCTTCAACGTGGCGACGTCGCGCCGTATCGCTTCGGCCGGCGCGCTGATCGCTTCAGCCGTGCTGGTCACGAGCTGCTGTTGGATCGCCTGAAGCTTGTGCTCGTTCTGCACGCGCAACTCCTTGAGTTGCGCCAGCAGTTCCTCCATGCCGCGCTCGGCCCCATCCTGGCGGCCAATCCGAGCCTCGGATTCCTCGAGCTTGTCGACGAGCTTGACGATCCGCTGCTCCAGGCTCTTGAGAGCACCCTGATCGGCGGCCGGAAGCTGAGTCGCCTCCAGCCGGTCGGCCAGCGTCTTGATGACGGCGTCGAAGTTCGCCGGGATGGCCGGACCTTCGGCCGGACGGCTGCGCCCGACGGCTTCCGCCATTTCGGCAAGGCGCCGCTCCAGCGTCACCATGATGTCGGGATCGGCCTGCCGGCTGCTGCGATCGATCTTATCGCCGAGTGAATGAATGTCGCGCGACAGCCCGGCCACGGCATCCTGAGAGGCGACCTGTGAGGCAAGGCCGTGCAGCGCGCCGATGGCATGCTCCAGTTGATGCAGCATTTCGGGCGCTGTGCCGTCCGACCCTATCGCATCGGCCCTGCGCGACAGCGACTTGACGGCCTGACTGAGTTCCGCAAGATCCTCCGCCGGGGTCAGCACCCGCAGCCGATCGCGGATTTCCGCGAGAGCGTGCTCGAACTCCGCCGTCGACGGACTTTCCACGACGGAACCCCGGTTCGCCTCCAGACGCTCGCCGAGCGCTCTCACCTCTTGCTCGAGAGCCGCAATCGCACTCGTCGGCATGGCATCGTGCAGCACCGCGCCGATTTCCACGAGGTCCTGGCGCAGCACCTGTGCGATCTCATCCATCGGTGCCGGCGCATGCAGCTTTGATATCTGGGCGTTGAGGGCGTGGACCTGCTCCTCGATCGACGCCACGGCGCGCTGCGGAATTGCGTTCGTGAGGACAGCGCCGATTTCGTCGAGATCGCGGCGCAGCGCAGTGGCGATATCCTCGACGCGAAGCGGGGGGTGCAGCTTGGCGACTTCGCCGGTAAGGGCCCGCACCTGCTCCTCGATCGCGGCCATGTGCGGCGGCGGGGGCGCGTTGTCGAGGGTCGCGCGGAACGCGGCGAAATCCTTGCGCAGAATGTCGGCGATGTCTTCGGCGCGCGGCGGCCGTTGCAGACCGGCGACCTCGCTCGATAGCGCGCGGATCTGCTCCTCGATCGAGGTTACGGCGCGTTGCGGCATTGCCTCGTTGATGTGGCGGCCGATCTCGGCCACATCGCGGCGCAGCGATTCCACGACTTGATCCATCTGCGCCGGCGGCCGCATCGATTCGAGCTGGGTCGTCAGCCGTCGGAGCTGCTCCTCGATGCCCTCGATGGCGCGCTTGGGGGCGGCATGCTCGATGGTGCGGGCGATTTCGGTCGCCAGGCTGTCGCACCGCGATGTGCCCTGCAGTGCCTTGATCCGGGTTCCGATGTCGCGCAGCTGCTGCTCGATGAGCGAAGGATCGGCCTGCGCCCGCGGCGTCTCATTTCCTAGGGCCGACGCGCCAAATGGTTGCGTCTCGGGCGATTCAGCGTCGAGGAGCTGCTGCCGGGCGGCAATTTCGGCGAATGCGTCGTCAACACCGAGGTTTCGCTCGGGGCTCGGCGGGTGGCTCGCCTGATAGGTCGCGTGACTGGGCCCATGGGGCCCGCCGTTGCGGTTGAGGCCCTCGAGTTGTTGTTCGATGCGCGCAATGGATTCGGCAAGCTTCGCGCCGCCCAAGGCGTCGCCTTGGTCGAACGGTGTCCGCGGGCCGTGGCCCTGCGACAGGCGATCGATCTGCCATTTCAGCTCGTCGATGTCGCGGCGGATCGCCCCGAATCGCGTATCGTCGCGGTTCGGCTGGAGATGCGGGCTGTGCGGCACGGGTTCCCGGTAGTCGTTGGCGGCCGAATCATCGTGGGCCGCGGCATCTATGATGAGCGAGTTCAGCCACTCGCCGACCGAAAGCCCGGAGCGGCGCGCGGCGTCCCTTGCGACCTCGCGCGCATCGGGACGAACCCCTTTTACGTGCCAAGGCACGTTTCTCATGCTCACTCCGGCATTTGGGCCTTTGGACGCAACGATACGATGCTGGGCAGTTCGGGTGCCGCCCCAACACCTAAACAACGCCCGAACCCGAACGAGGGGTTCGCGGTCGTCATCCGGACTTTCTCCGGATTAGGGTAAAGAGGGGGTTAACGCGCCGCCCGTTGCGGCGATATTTCCGCCGCCGGACGCAGTTTGCCCACGATGACGCGCGGATTGCGGTGGCCGGTCGCGCGGACGATGCGTGTCGGAGATTGTTCATTCGCCTGTGCGACTGTCTGGCGGGGAATCATCAAGCACCCGCCAGTTCCGGCGCGGCTTCAATCGCCGGTGGCTCTGCGTCGTGGCCGCCGCCGCGGGGCGTCGAAGGAGACATGCATGACCGTCTACAAGGCGCCGGTCGATGACGTTCTGTTCCTGCTCAACGACGTCTTCCATATCGAGCGCTTCGCCAACCTGCCCGGGTTTGCGGACGCCTCGCCCGATGTGGTGCAGGCCATCGCCAGCGAGGCAGGCAAGTTCTGCGAGGAGGTTCTGGCTCCGCTCAACCGGATCGGCGACCGGCAGGGCTGCCGGCGCGACCCCGACGGCAGCGTCGCGACACCGGACGGCTTCCGGCAGGCCTACCGGCAGCTCGTCGACGGCGGCTGGATCGGGATTTCGGTACCTCCGGAGTTCGGCGGCCTCGGTCTGCCGATCGCGCTCACGCAGGTCATCAACGAGTTCCTGTCGTCGGCCAACATGGCGTTTGCGATGTATTCGGCACTCACTCAAGGCGCCATCGCGGTGCTGCTGACCCACGGCACGCCGGAGCAGAAGTCTCTGTACGTGCCGAAGATGGCCGCCGGCGAATGGACCGGCACCATGAACCTGACCGAGCCGCAATGCGGCACCGATCTCGGCCTCATCCGCACCAAGGCGGCACGGCAGCCGGACGGCAGCTACCGCATTACCGGGACCAAGATCTTCATCTCGGCCGGCGAGCACGATCTCGCGGCGAACATCGTGCATCTCGTGCTGGCCCGCATCGAGGGTGCTCCGGAAGGAACGCGCGGACTGACGTTGTTCGTGGTGCCGAAGGTCATCCCGAACGCCGACGGTACGCTAGGCGCCCGCAATGCTGTGTCGTGCGGCTCGATCGAAGAGAAGATGGGCATCCACGGCAACGCCACCTGCGTGATGAACTACGACGGCGCCACCGGCTGGCTGGTGGCGGAGGAGAACCACGGCCTCCACGCCATGTTCGTGATGATGAACGAGGCGCGGCTCGGCGTCGGCGTCCAGGGGCTCGCACTGTCGGAGGTCGCCTACCAGAATGCCGCCCAATACGCCAAGGACCGGCTCCAGGGCCGTGCCATCTCGGGCACCAAGTTCAGCGACCAGCCGGCCGACCCCATCATCGTGCACCCCGACGTGCGGCGCATCCTGCTGACGATCCGGGCGTTCAACGAAGCCGCCCGCGCACTCATCCTGTGGACCGCGATCAAGAGCGACGTCGCCCGCCGCTCCGACAACGACAAGGAACGCCAGGCCGCCGACGACCAGATGGGCCTGCTGACGCCCGTCATCAAAGGCGTGTTGACCGACCTCGGCTTCGCCAACGCCGTGATGGCCCAGCAGGTGTTCGGCGGCCATGGCTACATCCAGGAACACGGCATGGAGCAGTTCGTGCGCGATGCCCGCATTCCGATGATCTACGAGGGCGCGAACGGCATCCAGGCGCTCGATCTGGTGGGCCGCAAGCTCGGCAAGGACGGCGGGCGGGCCGTCACGGCGTTCTTCAACGAGGTGCAGGGCTACGTCAAGGAGCACGCCGGCGATGCCGCCATGAAGCCGCTGGTCGAGCCCGTCGGCAAGGCGCTGGGCCACCTGCAGCAGGCCACCATGTGGTTCGCGCAGAACGCGGTGGGCAAGCCCGACAATGCCGGCGCCGGTGCCACCGACTACATGCACCTCTTCGGCCTCGTCGTGCTCGGCTACATGTGGTGCCAGATCGCGGCGGCGGCGCATGCCGGGCGCGCCGCGGACACCTCGGGCCGCATGAACGCCAAGCTCGTCACCGCGCGCTTCTTCATGGAGCGCATGCTGCCCGAGACCGCCGCGCATCTCGCCCGTATCCAGAGCGGTGCCGGCAGCGTGATGGAATTGCCGGCGGAGGTGTTTTAGAATGGGGTAATCATCAGCGAATTTCTCGAAAGCTCCGGTCAGTCCGCGCTTGTGGGCGGCGGTTTCCGCTGCAACGTCAGTGTGTTTGCGGGAGATTCCCTGTCGGGCCGAACAGCGAAAATATTTCTCCAAAACAGCGAATTTAATGAACCCGGAACAACGAATTTCATGAGTGAGAACAGGGAAATAGGGAATTGCTGTGTCGGCACCGGCTTGATGGCGGCCCATTCACAATCGGTTAGTTCATAGCGCATGATTCGAGGCTCGGGTCTGGGAGCTTGAGTCACCCAAAGGGCGGGACCATCAATCGACAATATCCATCTCGTTTGGTTCCGCTTTCGGGACATCACGGACATGGAGAGTTTTTCGGCGCCGAACGATCTGTAGCGACCGACCGCGTAGCCTGGACCCGGAGCTGCCGTTACGGCCGAGACCGGGGTGGGCGCAATGAGCGAAGCGCATTGCGCCATTCCGCGGATGCACGCTGCACGGGGGGATGCCAGGCCGATACTATCGACTTGCGCGGGATTGTCCTGGCCAAGTGATATCGATTGGCAGCGCCGGGTTAGCCGTAATCTTAATGTTCGCACAGTGGTGGTAGCTGTAATCTCCATCCCGATTGAGAGCGTGTTCACCCATCCAAAAGATGATCTGCAGCGTGCATTTCTCGCAGTTGATGTTGGGGAGGCGAAGGTCGGTCTCATGAAATGAGCCCGGGGCTGGACGTTCGGTGTGGACGAACAGCCCGTCCGCCAGCACCGGTGGCTTCGGGTTCGGATCGATCTTCGCAGAGACCGAAAGGGGGCCACGTGGGCTTGCGCGCGTGGTGGTTTCCGGGTCGGGGGGCAGTTCGGTGATAGAGTTCACTGCCAAGGCTGCTCGATAATGGCCCGGGTGGAAGACCGTTTCGGTGATCTTGATGTGGAGCATGTCGCCACCGCGCGCTTCGGTAATCGCGTTGCTGGGGGTTCCCCGATCCTCCGATGTACCGCCGCACGGAGCGGCCTTCTGCGGATCGCCGCGGTTGTTCTGGACCAACAAATTCGCTGGCTCCAGCAGCAAAAAATGCGAAGAGGCCGCAAACGGCGCCAGCAGAACAACTGCGCCAACAGCGAAAGATGCGTACTTTCTCATTTTGGAAGCCCTCCAAAGCTTGCCTTCGGGTGCTCGACGCTGACAACTATATCATCCAATCGGATGAAATGGTTCATGAGGCAACAATTCGGCCGAAGAATTTCCGGTTCGTCTGTGCCGTAGGGCGATCCTACCCCTTGTCCGTAGCTGGCGAAAGCTGCCGTAGAGGTGACAAGGTGGGCGGCGGTCCTTGACCAGTGCGGAAGCCTCTGCTGCATCGCAGCGGCGCCCTC
>Ga0209415_10010221_pt1 | contig 15990 bp, 13 predicted proteins | sample PeaSoiSIISIP2007_FD_187696 | JGI IMG/M metagenome (GOLD analysis project Ga0209415, IMG submission 187696) | Peat soil microbial communities from Weissenstadt, Germany - SII-SIP-2007 (SPAdes) (version 2) | ecosystem: Environmental > Terrestrial > Soil > Wetlands > Peat | place: Germany...
GTGACGTCGCCCGACTCGGTCAAGGAAGGCTTCAGCAAGGCGCTGAAGGACAAGACCCGCATCGACGTTCTGGTCAATAACGCCGGCATCGCTCGCGACGGCCTGGCGGTTCGCATGAGGCTAGCCGATTGGGACCTGGTGCTCAAGATCAACCTGGAGGGCGCGTTTCTGTGCATCCAGCAGGTGCTCCCCGGGATGATGCGCAATCGCTGGGGCCGGATTATCAATATTTCGTCGGTGGTGGGACAGGCGGGCAGTCCGGGACAGGCCAACTACGCCGCGTCCAAGGCCGGACTGATCGGCCTCACCAAGGCGCTGGCGCAGGAAATGGGCAGCCGCGGCATCACCGTGAACGCGGTGGCGCCCGGCTACATCGCCACGGATATGACCAAGGATCTCCCCGAGGAACTCAAGCAGAAGATGCTGTCCTCGATCCCGCTGGCGCGTATGGGCAAGCCCGAAGACGTCGCCGCCGCTGTGAAATTCCTGGCCGGCGAGGATGCGGCGTACATTACGGGGCATGTGCTGGCGGTCAATGGCGGAATGTACATGTGAGAAAAGGGGGTTAGGGGTTAGGGGTTGGGGGTTGGGGAAGGAGGCTCGCTAACGCTCGCGTCTTTTTCTTTCACCGCGTGCCGCTGCTGTGCCCTCGGCCCCGTGGGCGAGCGAAGCGAGCTTCAAAGCCCCAACCCCCAACCCCCAACCCCCAACCCCTAACCCCCAACCCCCTTTTTCTTCCTTTTCACACCGTGTGCCGCTTGGTCCTGGCGAGCAACTCCTCCGCCCGCTTAACCGCCTTCTCCTCGGCCTCTTCGCGCGTCGCGCCCGTGGTGCGCGTCAACGCGGCGCCCGGCGAGACATTGTCCGCCTTGCAATGCCACTCGGCCCCCAGCCGATAGCTGGCCAGATTTACGGGCCAGCCCGCCAATTCGACCTGTCTTTCCTGATATTCTTCGGCGTTCATGTTTAGCCCTTGGCGCTGGCTGCCGCGCCCTTCTCCACATTGGCGCCCACCAGGTTGCCCCACTCGGTCCACGAGCCGTCGTAGTTAGTCACATGGTCGAAACCCAACAGGTACTTCAGGACGAACCACGTGTGGCTCGACCGTTCCCCGATGCGGCAATAGGCAATCACCGGCTTCGATCCGTCGATGCCCTCGCCCCCGTAGAGCGCCCGCAGCTCGTCGGCCGATTTGAACGTGCCATCGTCATTGCATGCCTTGCCCCACGGAATGCTGCGCGCTCCCGGAATGTGGCCGCCTCGCTGGCAGGTCTCCGGCAATCCCGGAGGCGCCAGGATTTCGCCCGTGTATTCCTGCGGGCTGCGCACATCCACCAGCCCCGAAGACCGCGCCGCCGAGGCCTGCTGCACCTGGGGGAGAAACGCGCGCAGCGAAAGATCCGCGGCCTTGGCGTGGTAAGTGGTCCGCTGCACGCTGGGTACAGAGGTGGATAGCTCGCGGCCTTCCGCCAGCCACTTCTTGCGCCCGCCATTCATCAGCCGCACATCGGCGTGGCCGTAGATTTTTGCCTGCCAGAGCGCCCAGGCCGCGAACCAGTTGTTGTTGTCGCCGTAGATGACCAACGTGGTCTCGGGGCTGACCCCCGATGCGGACATCAGCTCTTCGAATTGCTCCTTCGACAGAATATCCCGCCGCACCGTGTCGCACAGTTGCGTATTCCACGCCCAGGCGATGGCCCCGGGGACGTGGCCTTCGTCGTACGCCTTGGTGTCCACGTCTACTTCCACTACTCGCACATTCGGATCCGTTGCATGGCTGGCCGCCCAATCGGTGGAGACCAGCGTTTCCGGATGACTGTAATCTGCCATGACACTCCCCTTTTGAAATCCGCCCCAATTATATCGGCCCCTCATTATATCGACAACGCCAAGTCGCTGTACCATAAAAGCGTGAAGCTCTCGCGCTGGATTTATGTTTTCGCCGCGGGCCTCCTGGTGGCCCAGCCGGCTCCCGACCCCGCGGCCGTCGCCAGGAAGGCTCTGGATCTGCTCGTCGCCGAAAAGTATTCCGAGCTTTTCCAAATGTTTTCGCCCAGTTTGCAAGACCCCAAGGCCGTCCCCCTGGACGCCTTGGGCAGGATCGGCGCCACCCAGGTCAAGCCCCTGGGCGCGCCGGAGAAGATCGGCGATGCCGCCTTGCGCAAAGCCGGGACCAATACCATAGTGACCATTCCCGTGACGTTCGCCGCGCAGAACGTCAACTTCCTGTTCGCCGTCAACCCTGCCGGTCAGATCTACATCATGAACCTGCAGCCGGGCGAGGTGATCTGGAAGCGCCCCGCCTACAGCCAGCCCGATTCCTTCCGCGAGCGTGCGGTCACGGTGGGCGAGGACGAGTGGAAATTGCCCGGCACCCTGACCGTCCCGGTGGGCAACGGCCCGTTCGCGGCCATTGTGCTGGTGCACGATTCCGGTCCGCTCGATCGCGACGAAACCACCGGCGGCAACAAAATCTTCAAGGATCTCGCCGAAGGTCTGGCCTCGCGCGGCGTGGTGGTTTTGCGCTACGAAAAGCGGGCCCGGCAATACAGCGCCAAGATGGCCGGAATGGCCGGGAACACCGTCTCGGAGGAGACGGTTGACGATGCCGTCGCCGGCGCCGCCCTGCTGCGCACGCAAAAGGAAGTGGACCCCAAGCGCGTTTACGTGCTGGGCCACGGCTTGGGCGGGTACGTCGCGCCGCGCATCGCCGAAGACGACGGCAAGCTCGCCGGCCTGGTGATTCTGGGCGGGCATGTACGGCCCATCGAGGATCTGGTGGTGGAGCGCAGCGTGAACCGCGGAGCCACCGGCAAGGACCTTGACTCCGTCAAGAATATGGCCAAGCAGGTGAAAGCACTGGAGCCCGCCGATGCCGATTTGCCGCCCATTTTCGGAATGCCCGTGTCCTATCTGCTCGATCTCAAAGGATACGATCCCGCGGCGGCGGCCAAGAAGCTGACCATCCCCATGCTGATCCTGCAAGGCGAGCGCGATTTCCAGTCCACCATGAGAGACTTTGCGCTTTGGAAGGCTGCCCTGGGTGCGCGCAAGGACGTGGCATTCCACAGCTATCCCGCGCTGAACCACTTCATGGTTGTGGGCGACGGCAAAAGCACCGAAGCCGAGTATCGCAAGCCGGGCCACGTGGCCCCCGAAGCGATCGACGAAATCGCGAAGTGGATCAAGTAAGACAGGCCTCCTGGCCTGTCATTCCGGAAATGCATCCCTGACCTGCAGGAGCGACTCGGGAGCAGCGAGCGGAGCCACACTCTCCTCCTCGCTGTAAGCGGCCACGGAAGCGTACTTCCCCGCCTGTGGATCGCGATGCACGATCAGCCGGCGGCCGGCCACATCCGGCACCCAGTATTCGACGATGCCCGCCCGAGCGTAAAGGGCGGCCTTGGTGGTGAGGTCGAACCACAGCGTAAAATCCGCCACCTCGACCACAAGCTCGAGGTCTTCGGGGCCTGGGTTCTCCTTCGTGAAGTCGGAGAGGTCTCGCTTCAGGACGATGAGATCCGGCTCGGGCTCGTTGGAGGGATTGTCCTCTGGCGCAACATCGATTGACGCCCCTGGGTTTACCCGGCGCACACCGAAAACTTGTATTAGCCATCCCTGGAGCAGGTTCAGCGAAATCACGTGCGGCCGCTTCTTGCCCATCTTGTCGATCAGGTCCCCTTCGACCAGCTCCAGCCGCTGGCCATCCAACAATGCTGACGCGTAAAGCTCATCGTATTCCGATCGCGTCCAGCGCTTGCGCCGCGAATCCAAATTCGCCGGCAGTTCGATGAAGGTGGTAGGCATTGGCAGTCCTCCGGCTACACAAACACATCCCCGACCCGCAGGAACGACTTCGGGGCGCCCAGCGGAGCCACGCTTTCGTGTTCGCCATAAGCCACCACGGAGCGGTACCGCCCCGCTTGCGGATCGCGATGCACAATCAGGCGGCGGCCGGCTACATCCAGCACCCAGTATTCGACGATGCCCGCTCGAGCGTAAAGCGCGGCCTTGGTAGTGAGATCGAGACCCAGCGACGAGTCGGCCACCTCGACCACCAACCGCAGGTCTTCGGGGCGCGGATTTTCCCTAAAAGAAGACAGATCTCGCTTCGTAACGCTCAGATCCGGCTCGGGCTCGTTGGTGGGATTGTCCTCCGGCGCCACATCAATCGGCTCCTCATGACTTACCACGGTCCATCCGAATACCCCGACCAGCCATTGGTGCAGGAGCCTCAACGAATTCCCGTGCGGCCGATTCTTGCCCATTTTGTCGATCAACTCCCCCTCGATCAGCTCCAGCCGCTGGCCATCCAACCGTGCGGACGAGTAAAGCTGATCGTATTCCGATCGCGTCCAGCGCTTGCGCGTCGGATCCAACTTCGCGGGCAGTTCAATGACGGCAGTAGGCATGGCGGTACTCCTTCAATTGTATCGCCCCGCCTCAGTTCCCGACCACAAACAGATGGCCGTCGTTCTGCGTGTACATCTTGCCGTCCGAACCTAGCGAAAGAGGCGTATACGCAGCACCCAGCGCCAGGTTCATGAAGATGTTCCTGGCGTTCGTGCCGCCCTGACGGATCACGTACAGATTGCCATCCTCCGAGTTGGCGTAGACGTCGCCGTGCAGATCCACGGCGGGCGCATTGATGCACCACTCGAATCCGTTCGGATGGTCCGAAACGCACGATAAGGTGCCATTGGGGTTGCGATGGCAGCTCAGCGTATTGGTGTTCTGAAACTTCCACTCCGGCACCAGGTTTGGGTTGAGCTGCGTGATGTAGTACGGTCCCGGAGGAGAAGTCCCGCAGGCAGTGCCGCAATACCCGGGGGCATCGTAGTGGTTGTCTTTCAGGATTACGGAGAACGTGCCGTCGTGCTCGTAGATTGCCGGCGTCCTGTCCCAGCCGAAATCATAAGCCGCCAGGAATTGCCCGCTGGCGCTGAACCGGAACAGGTGGCCGCGATAGTCGTTGTAAAGCGTCAAGGCGCCATACACTACGCCCCCATCCGGGGTGACCACCGGACTGGACGTCGCCTCGTCGCTCACGCGGCCGGCCGGCGGCTCGTTGGTCGCGGGGTCGACGCCTTTGGTGGTCCCCGCGCGGCATGCGTTCGGTCCGCTGCTCGGCAGCAGCACGCCGCAGCCGTCGTTCAAACGCCCGCGCAGCGACGCCGCCCATTTAAGCGTCAGGTCGGGCCGCAACGCCACGACGTAAGAATAGCGGTCGGCGTAGGGATTGTGCGCGAACGTCGCCGAGTAGATTGTTCCATCCGGCGCCACCGCCGGCGCAATGTTGAGGCCGGGCCGCTGCGAGAGGCACGGCACCGTGCTCTGCACCTTCGCGGTCGGGCTCGGAGGCCACGGCAGAGCGTCCCCATCGTATCCGAAGGTCGTCTCGCAGGTCTTGGGCGCCCCCGGAATCAGCGTCTTGTAACTCACCATCCGGGCGTCCCCGTCATCGTCCACCTTCACCAGCCATGCCCCCGCAATGTCGGCCGCGTTCTGCCCGTCGAAGTTGGGACCGTACGACCACGGGTCGTTGGTCGCCTGGCTGTTGGTGATGTTCAGCTTGAGCACGTTGTAGTAGACATTTCCATCCTCGTCCACCGTCAGCGGGCCGGCCACGAAAGTACTCGGATCCACCGTCCTGCCGAACGGATTGATGCGCGCCTTTACCTCCCCATCGTCCTTGTCCAGTTTCCAGATGGTGCCCCCCAGCCCCGGCACATAAACGCTGTCCCCGGACACGGCGGCGTGGAACACCGGCTCCCAATCGCCCAGTTCTCCGCTGGCGTCCGGCTCCGGTTTCCAGTCACTGGCAAAAGTCCACCTGGTCACCAGCTTGCCATCGTCCCAATGCAGCTTCTTCTCGTTCCACACCTGGTTGTTCCAATTGTCCGGCCCGCAAGGATACGGCGCGTATGTGCCGGGCGGATTGCAGCTTGTATAGGTGCCCGATTTGAACTCCATGAATACGTCGTCGCCCTGGACCAGCGGCGTCTGGTAGTGCGCCAGCAGCTCGCCGCCATCCTCCGCCTGCGCCTGCGGCACGAACGGATCGTAAATCACGTCGGCCAGGATGTGTGCCGGCTTCTGCCCAACCGCAAACGTGCGCCCCGTGTGTTGCGCGTTCTGGCCCCCACTGCAACCAGTCCTCCGCGAATGCCAGGGCCACCACTGCCACTCCGGCTGTCATGACAAGAATCGGTTTCCGCATCTTCCTCCTCCTTGGGTCGCGCCCACCGGCCCGGTCTCGCAAAAAACACTAACTCCAACGGGAATGCAAACCGTTCCGCCCGCCGCCATTTCCATCGATTCCGCCGGAGTATGATGAGGGTTCATGCCCGCGCGCAGCCCAGCCAGAAATATCTACCAGGTCCAGGTCGAGTTGTTGCACACCGAGCCGAAAATTTGGCGCCGCCTCCTGGTGCCGCCCCACTTTACCCTGCGCCGGTTTCACCAGGCCCTCCAGGCCGCCATGGGCTGGACCAACAGTCACATGCACGAGTTCCGCGTCGGCTTACAGACCTACGGAGCGCCCGATAAGGACAACGATGCGTTCGGCATCACCCGACGCAAGGACGAGCGCCATGTGCTGCTGCGCGAGTTGCTTCCCCACTCCGGTACCAGCGCCTTCTACACCTATGACTTCGGCGATTCCTGGGAGCACGAAATCACGCTCGAGAAGCTGCGGAAGTTCGATCCGGGTGCCATCTACCCGGTCTGCATCGCCGGCGAGATGGCCTGCCCGCCGGAAGATTGCGGCGGGCTCCCCGGTTACTGCCAATTACTGGAGGCCATCCGCGATCCCCGGCACGAACAGCACGCGGAAGTGCTGGAGTTGGTCGGCCAAGGCTACGATCCGCTGCGTTTCCCCCTCGATCGGGTCAACCGCCGGCTGCAAAAACTGAAATCGCGCGCCTGAATGGCCGGGGCGGTTTCCCGACTAACTACCGATTAGAGCCTGTCAGGAAATAACTGTGCCAACCGCTCCCGGGGTGCCCTCCGGGCCGGGTGCCCTCGGGGCCCGGCTCCGATGCGCCTTCAGAGCCGGGCCCCGAGGGCACCCCGTTAGGGAGCGGTCAGGAGTTGCCGACTCAGTCCATGCGCCCCGGTCCTGCCATTCCCACGAGGTCCGCGTGAGGATCCTGGTAGCCGGCGACAATCCGGTCTCTCCGGGCGTGCTCAGAGCCATGCTGGCGAACTGGGACTATGAGGTGGTGGTGGTGAGCGGCGGAGAGGAGGCATGGTCCGCCCTCCAGTCCGCCGATGGCCCGCGCCTGGCGGCCAGCAGCGAAGATCTGGTCACCGCCCTGGAGACAGGCGCTGACGACTACGTCACCTAGCCGTTCCAGTCCGCCGAGCTGCACGCGCGCCTGCGAGCCGGCCGCCGCATTCTCGAACTTGCAGGAGAAGCTCCTTCTCGCGCATCTGGATTCCCCCCGTTCCCTCGAGCCCCGGCCCCACCCCTGTTTTGGGGCTTGACATGCGACACCTGTCGCGTGTATTCTGTGACAGATGTCGCACATTGCCGACCGCCTGACCCGCCGCGAACGGGAAATCATGAACGCCCTCTTTGCGCTGGGCAATCGCGCCTCGGCCGAGGAGATCCGCGCGCGCCTGACGAGCCCGCCCAGCGACTCGTCGGTTCGCGTCATGCTCGCCCGGCTCGAAAAGAAGGGCTGCCTAAAGCACCAGCAGGACGGCCTCCGCTATATCTACTCGGCCACCATCTCGCCGGCCGCCGCCAAGCGGACGGCGCTGCAACAGTTCCTGCAAACCTTCTTCGGCGGCTCGCTGAGACAGATGATGACGGCTCTGGTGACCGAGGCGTCCTGGACTGACGACGAGCTGGACGCACTCAAAGCCGAGATCGATCGTGTTCGCAAGGAAAGGAAGAAGCAGTCATGATGCCCGCCATCCGCGTAGTAATGCTGGCAGTGAGTAGCTCGCTGGCCGCGTCGATTGTCGTCAAAGTCACTGTCGCCATGGCGTTGGCTCTCATCGGCACATGGCTGGCGCCGAGGAGCCGCGCGGCGGTGCGCCATGCGCTGCTGGCTGCCGCCTTCGGCGTGATGCTGGTGCTGCCGGTCGCCTCCATGGTCGCTCCGCCCGTCCGCATCGCGCTGCCGGTCGTGCCGCAGGATCGGGCCGTGCCGTCTCCTCTCGCGCCGGCCACCGACGCGATCCCACCCGTCATGCCGGCGGGCGCGGGTGTTCGCGTTGCGCCCGCAATTCCGCGATCGTCGAGGCCTTCGCCGGCCGCCCTGTGGATCGCCGCATGGGCCGCCGGCGCCGCGCTCTCGCTGCTGCCGATGTTCCTGGGTCTGAGGCAAGTACGTTGGCTGCGCCTCTCCGGTCTGCCGTGGGCCGATGGGCAGTCGGCCGCCGAACGCCTGGCGCGCGACGCCGGCATTCACCGGAGCGTCGAAGTGCTGCTGCACGAGGCGCTGCCGGGACCGATGACCTGCGGCGTCCTCGATCCCGCCATCGTGCTGTCTCCGGATGCACAGGCCTGGGACCGGGAAGACTTGAATCGAGCCCTCGTGCATGAGCTGGAACACGTGCGGCGCGGCGATTGGGTGAGTCAGTGCCTGGCGCGGGCCGTATGCGCCGTGTATTGGTTCCATCCTTTGGTCTGGATCGCGTACCGCCGGCTCGCGCTCGAAGCGGAGCGCTCCTGCGATGACGCCGTGCTGCGACGGTCGGAGGCGACCGCCTATGCCGATCAACTGGTCGGGCTCGCGCGGAAGCTGTCGCTGCGCGCGGCCGCGAAATCACCGCTCCTCGCCATGGCGAACCGTGCCGATCTGGCGGCGCGCGTCGGCGCGGTTCTCGACAGCCGGCAGCCGCGCGGCCGGGCCGGGGCGTTCCCGGTGGCGCTGGCCTGCGCCGCGGCGGCGGTGCTCGTCATCGCCATGTCGCCCCTCAGGATGGTGGCCGCGCCCCAATCCGCCGCTGCTCAAACCGCTGAGGCGACCCCGGCATTCGATGCGGTCTCGGTGAAACTTCTGAGAACCACTGAGGGGAGTCAGCATTCCGATGAAGACAGCGATCCGATACGTCTTGTGATGAGGGGCTCGATGCACAGGTTCATCATACGGGCCTATGGCATTACGGATGGGCAGCTCGGTGGCGAGCCGGATTGGTTCAACAACCATTTGTACTCCATTGAAGCCGTTACCTCCACTCCCGCCCGCCAGGATCGAATGATGGGTATGCTGCGCAGCGCGCTGGCCGACCGCTTTCAGCTCAAGCTTCGCCAGGAGTCTCGGGATCTGCCGGTCTATGCGCTGGAGGTCGCCGCCGGCGGTCCGAAGTTCAAGGAGTTGAAGCCGGGCGAAGTTCCGCAGCATGAGAAGGAGCCTGCGGGCGTTTTCGCGAGAAATGCCACTTCGATGACGGACTTGATGAACACACTGAACAACGTCTTCGGCGCCAGGCTGAGCCTCGACCGCCCCGTCGTCGACCGCACCCATCTCACTGGCAGATACAACATGCAGTTGCGGACCGACATGGAAACGCAAACCGACGACTCCGGCCACCGCACTACGCAATTCCCCAATCTCTTCCACGACATGCAGTCGGAGCTGGGCCTGAAGCTCGTGCCCACCCGTGTCAGCATGCCCTATTTTGTGGTCGAGCATGCGGCGGCGCCCGCGCCCAATTGACCGGCGCCGTTCCCAACCGCACCCCAACTACCAAACCCCGGCGCTTCTCCGGCGTCCAATCTCCATGCAAAACACTGGCCACGACCTCCGCTACGCCCTCCGGCTGCTCGCCCGCGCCCCGGGCTTCACCGCCGCCGCTGCCACCGTGCTCGCCTTGGGCATCGGCGCCAATTCCGCGATCTTCAGCGTCGTGGATGCGGCCCTCCTCCGCCCGCTGCCCTTCCGTCAACCCGCACAATTGGCGATGCTCTGGGAGCATCCCCCCGGATACGCGCACAACCGCGTCTCGCCCCTGAATTTCCAGGACTGGCACGACCAGAACGCCGTCTTCAGCTCCATGGCCGCCGTCTCGGGCGGGGCCAAAACACTGCGGACGCCCACCGGCGCCGAGCAGATTCCCGGGCAGTCCGTGACCCTCGATTTCTTCAACGTGCTCGGCATCCAGCCCGTGGCCGGCCGCGCCTTCACCCCGGAGGATGAGCGCACTCGATCCGACGTCGTGATGATCGGCGAGCGGATGTGGCGCACGCGCTTCGGCGCCGACCCCAAGCTCATCGGCGGCATCCTGCAACTCGATGGCAAGCCCTTCCAGGTGGTCGGCGTGGTACCGGCCGGCTTCCAGATCCTCTACGAAAGCGATCTCTGGTCCCTGTTTGTCGTCAAGCGCAGTCCGGAGCAGCGCCGCATGCATTACCTGCAAGTGGTGGGGAAGCTGAAACCGGGCGTCTCGTTCGAACAGGCGCGCGCCGCCATGGCGCCCATCGCCGGGCACATCGCGGAAATCGCGCCCGACACCAACAAAGACTGGGGCATCACGGTCGAGCCTTTGCGCGACGCGATGGTCGCAGGCGAGCTGCGCGTGACCACGCTCGTGATGGCCGGGGTGGTGGGGTTCGTCCTCCTGATGGCCTGCGCCAACGTGGCCAACCTGATGCTGGCTCGCGGCGCGGGCCGTGCGCGCGAAATGGCCGTGCGCGCTTCGCTCGGCGCCGGCACCGCCCGGCTGGTGCGGCAACTGCTCACCGAGAGCGTGCTGCTGGCCACGCTGGGCGGCGCGGCCGGTCTCGCGCTCGCGTGGGCCATGATCCGCATCGCGCCGGCGCTCATCCCCGAAGGCACCCTGCCCACCGGATTGACCCCTGCGCTGGACGCGCGCGTGGCCGCCTTCGCCGTGATGGTGTCGCTCGCCACCGGCATTCTGTTCGGGCTGGCGCCGGCCTGGCAGGTGACGCGAACTTCTCTTGCCGATGCGCTGCGCGGCGGCGGACGCAGCGCCACCTCCGGCAGTTCCCGGCTGCTCGGCGGGCTGGCCATGGTGGAGATCGCCATCGCCGTGATGGTGGTGGCGGGCGCCGGCCTCTTTCTGCGGACGCTCGAGCGCCTCGGGAAGGTGGACCCGGGCTTTCACGCGGACAACGTCCTCACCATGCACATGATCCTGCCCATCAACCGCTATCCCGATCCCGGCCGCGCGCTCGCGTTCTACCAGGCCGCGCAGCGCGATATCGAAAACCTCCCCGGTGTGCGTGCTGCGTCCTTCGGAGGCAGCCTGCCGCTCAACGGCTGGGATATCGGACAGGGATTCCAGGTGGTGGGCGCGCCCATCACCGACGCCGCCAACACGCCCGCCGCGCACTACCAGATCGTGGGCGCGCCCTACTTCGAGACCCTCGGCATTCCGCTCGTTGCCGGCCGCGCCTTCAACGATCGCGACTCGCAAGCGGCGCCGCAGGTGGCCATCGTCAACCGCGAGTTCGTGCGCCGGCACCTCGGCGGCCAGCCGGCGCTGGGAAGGCACGTCCAGGTCGATGCCATGGGCATGAGCGGCCCCGAGATGGTGGACCGCGAGATCGTCGGAGTGGTGGGGCAGGTCAAGGTGGACGGCCTCGCCGAAGCCGAAAATGCCGTCGAAATCTACGTGCCCATCACCCAGAATCCCTGGTTCGGCGCGTCGCTCTCGGTGCGCACGGCGGCCGATCCGCTGGCCATGACGGCGGCGGTGAAGGCGGCCATCGCGAAGACGGACAAAGACCTGGCGGTGACCCGCGTCGTCACCATGGACCAGATCGCGTACCGATCCGCGGCGGGGCCCAGGTTCCGCGCGCGGCTCCTGGCGGCATTCGCGGGGCTCGCGCTGGTGCTGGCCGCGGTCGGCGTGTTTGGCGTGCTGGCGTTCGCGGTGGCCCAGCGCACGCGCGAGTTCGGCATCCGCATGGCCCTGGGAGCGCAAGTCGCGGACGTGCTGCGCATCGTGCTCTCGCGCGGTCTCAAGATCGCGGCCGGAGGCGTGGCGGCCGGATTGGCCGGCGCCGCCGTGTTGGCGCGGAGTATGTCGGCGCTGCTCTACGGAGTGCGCCCCGTCGATCCGGTAGCGTTCCTGGCCGCCGCGGCCGTCCTGGGATTGGTGGCGCTGGCCGCCGCCTCGATTCCGGCGCTGCGGGCCGCCCGTGTGGATCCTGCAATCGCGCTGCGAGAGGAGTAGCACCCTTTCCGAGTGCAACGTCATACGACCGGGGCCGTGATCTGAAGACCGCCGACAGAAGCGGTCCGAGGCGGGACACTCCGTTGCACGGAGCGAGACGATCGGTTTCTGTCGTCTGTTTCCATCCGCCACCGGACCAAAGCCGATGAAAAATGCTCGCCCGCTTGTGGCGCGGGCACTCGTGCCTGCCGCGTCCCGACTCATCGGGACGCTTCTTCCGGGTCCGGTGGCGGATGTTTTTCGAGAGTGTCTCAGCTCTGATCGTGGTGCAGGATTTCATCCTGCAGCCGGCCTTCAGCCGGCTGCACCCCCTTGCATATGTGTTATCAATTTGATAACATCTCCTCGTGAACGTGATCGGCAAGAGCGGTCTGCGCAGGCTGACGGCCAAGCACCCCGGCGTGGAATCCGAAGCGCTCGACTGGTACCGCGTGGCCGCATCTGCCTCTTGGACGCGCTTTGCCGGCGTTCGTGGCGATTTTCCGAGCGCGGACATGATCGGTCAAGTCTTGGTCTTCAACCTGGCGCATAACCGCTACCGCTTGATCGCAACCGTGTTCTTCGCCACGCGCGAGATCTACGTAAAAGACCTGCTTACCCACAAAGAGTACGACCGAAAGGAATGGAAGAAATGGTGCTGACACTTAGTCCCATCAAATACGGAAAACTGCTCTCTAAGACCCTGCCGAAGCGCATCGACAACGACGCGGAATTCGACCGCTTTGTCGAGACCATGGAGAAAATAAGCCGCGCCATCGAACGCCGGGAAGCGACCCCCGAAGAACATGCGCTCCATTCGCTTCTTTCGACCCTCATCAAGGAATACGACGATCGCACCCAGCCCCTGCCCCCGCTGGATCCGCTCCGCATGCTCCGATTCCTCATGGATCAACGGGGATTGCGGCCCGTGGACCTCACACCCATTTTTGGCGCGCGCTCCATCGCATCGCTGGTTCTCAGCGGCAAGCGGGGACTCAGCAAAACGCACATCTGCAAGCTTGCTGAGTTCTTTCACGTCTCGCCCGCCCTGTTTCTGGAAGGGAGCGCAAGCGCGAAGTCCAGGACGTGACTGATTGCGCCGTGGGCTGCACCGGCCGTCCCGCCTGCTCCTTTATACCGGCGGCTTTGCCGCGCTGGGGGCCGGACACCCGGAACCGATTGCACACAACCGTGCCCTTGTCTGCGGCCCGGATTCGCGCCCGTCCCAAAAACGGCTTCAGCGGAGCGGTTGGTCAGCGTTAGAACCACTGGCCCTTCCCGATGGCTGAGGCCGGGTTCAAAAACGACTGTTTTAGGGACCGCCTTGAACCAATGAGATCAGATAGACTTCTATTTGGAATGACCACCTTTCTAGGATCTAGGACAGATGCCGTTCTGGCGCTGTGGCTTATTTCTGGGCCTCCGATCATCCTGCTGTCGAGCCTTTTCACGGTACCGGGGAGGACGCTTAACCCAACCTTGGTGAAGCTCTTGGACCTCCTGGCCATGGGCCCGAGTCATCGTGCATGCGGGCGAAGTGGACTGCAAGGATGACTATATCCGCTTGGCGGCCCGTGTGGATCCCGCGATCGCGCTGCGAGAGGAGTAGGACAGGCCTCCTGGCCTGTCCATTTGGCCTGCCACCGGAGTGTGTACCCCTTGTCGGGTCCGAGGTGGGACAGCCGGTGAAAAACGTGGCGCACGCACTCCTGCGGGGGTGCCCTCTGGGCCCGCCGAGACTTCCAGCTTGCGGACCCGTTCCGGGCGTCTCGGCGCTTCTTCGAGCCGAGTCAAGCGCGGCTGTTCTTATAAATGGACAGGTCAAAGGCCGGCCTGACTCTGTGATCTATCGGCTCTAGATAGATAGGTTCTGTCATACTCAACCTCAAATAGTCGCTGTCAAATAATATTGTGCGGCGAGAGGTTCAATAACCTTCATCCTTCCATGACCTGGATTCAATTGCTCGCGAATCTTCAGCAGTCCAAAGGATTCCAGGACTTTCACATCTCGACTAACGGCTTTGCGATCGCGCTTGAGCATCACAGCGAGTCTTGATACGGTTGGTTTGGTAGTGTGATGTTTTTGAAGGGTCTTGATTACTCTCATTCGTTCGACAGAAAGCGCGCGCAACATGTCGATAGGATCTTCGAACGTCACCCGGAGTTCTGGAGGTAGCAGTTCTCGCCGATCCATCTTCCTGGCATCTTCGTGAGCACGCTTGAAAAACTCTTCAACGGTTCCTGTGCCCACGATAACCTTGACTTTTCGCTTGTTCATCTTCTTTCCTCCACATCCCCGCTGGTTCATCCTCGAATCGCTGGACTATGGTCTCGTAGCTGTCGAATAACACCGGCTCAACCGATCCCATGAAGTGCCGGTGATGACCCTCGTGGCTGTTGTCGTATCCAAGCACACGCCCATTGTCCCGCCCGCAGATTCGATGGTTGATGTAAGCGAGGTTGTATCGCACGACTTCTCCATCCTCCGATTGCCAAACTTCCCGTCTCAGTTTCGCGCCTTTTCGTGGTTTGGTGAGCTTGTACTCCTCGTCAACCGTTTTTATGATCGACCGCCGCTTGGGCGTTCTCTTTACCACATTTCAGTTTACTGCAGCCGGGATGTCAAACGCCATGAAGCTCCGCATCGTAGCATTCGGCATTATTCCACTCGCGCTGATAGCCAAGCGCACTCAATGCAATCCGAATGTTACAACAGGCTGTACCTGTCATTCCTGGTTTCAAGACGTCGGCTTGCCCAGGCTCGCGAAATGCACCCTTTAATTCCTCGAAAGTCATTCTTCCGTTCCAGAGACATACTCACCGCGGCATTTCGGGATTCGACGTCTCCGTCTGCAGTGCCCCGCGCGCCCCTCGTCTACCGACCAGTCTAACATAAAGCCCTTTGGTCAGGTTCGTCGCGCGCCAATAGACAACAGGAGTATTCATATGTCCGTCGTTGGCCCTCGAAAACACCTACGAGCGCGGATTCGCCGAAGCCTTGGAGAACTGAGTCAATCGCCTCGGCTATTGCTTTGTGCTCTGGAGATGCCATTACAGCCTACTCTAGCGTTGCACGAGTCGCACCGCCGGATTGCGCAAATCGCGTCATCCAATTACCCGAGCGGGGCGTCCAGTCTCCTTGTAGAGTGGGTCCTCTGGCGCAGAAGTCCGCGCTCCGGACGGATGACGCGCCACTCAGAAACAGCGGCTTCCCGCGGGCTCTCTGTATGGCGAATATTGTTGACGGAGCCACGCCACCCAACGTTGAAACTGACAGTGCCTTGCCCAAGTCGTTGCCTCCGACGCCGAAGCAACCGCCTGCGGCTAAAACCCGGCCGCCGTCGGCCGTGTCAGTCCCCGGGGCCCGCACGCCGGTGCGAAAACGCCGGAAGTGAAACACGGGCGCCGCCGTCAAACGGCTGAACCTCACCGCCAGGATCTGGCTCAAGTCGCCCAAATCACCGTCCGCCCCACCCCAAAAACACCCCAAATCCACCCCTCCAAAAAACACGGTCACAAAATTTGGCGGAAAATTTTCTCAATTATTTCAACAACTTCCGAATTTCAAAGCCCGCAACGCTGATGACTACCCCTTACCTTGAAATTAGGAGAGGAATTGATGCAACCCAAGCTACTCACCAAAATGATCGACCTTGCCCACCGCGGCCACGCCTTCACCGCCGCCGATGGCCAAGCCTTCCTCCGCTTCAACACCTTCGATGGTTGCCACACCGTGGCCGTCCGCTCCGCCGGCTTCCGCGGCTGGTTCACTTACGCCTGCTACTGCGAGCTCGACTCCCTGCCCACCTCCCGCGAATTCCACGCCATCCTCGACCTCCTCGAAGGCGAGGCAAA
>Ga0209415_10010222_pt1 | contig 15989 bp, 14 predicted proteins | sample PeaSoiSIISIP2007_FD_187696 | JGI IMG/M metagenome (GOLD analysis project Ga0209415, IMG submission 187696) | Peat soil microbial communities from Weissenstadt, Germany - SII-SIP-2007 (SPAdes) (version 2) | ecosystem: Environmental > Terrestrial > Soil > Wetlands > Peat | place: Germany...
AAACGGGCGTGTACCCGAGGTCCTGAGCGAGCCGCGACCCATAGGTGGACTCGGTCTTCGCCCCGTGGCGATCTGCGTGTAGTCGCCACGACTCCTCGGTTTCACCCAAGCCGTGGATGAAGACCGCAAGCTTCGAGGTGGCCTCGGGGAAGGCGGCTTCGAGCGCGTCGTACCGAGGGGCGATGTCTGCTCGGGTACATCGGACGGCCATCGGTATGGCCAATGGATTGCCCTGGTCGGCCAGCTCATCGCCCAAGGTCGCATTCAGCACAGCCAATGCAAGGTTACTCCGGGGCGTTGATCCGGCCGGAGGTGCTGACCCCGCCACCGCCCCGAAGAGGTCGCTGGCGATCGTCCCGACGGCAAGGCCAGCCCCTCGGATCACGGCATAGATGCCGCCGGCGATACCATCGTGGATGACGCGGGCGGGGAGGCTGGCGGGAGCGGTCAATGCAAATGCCCTCGTTGCGGCCGCGCTGTGCACGTGCTCGACGTGCGAGATGGTGTCAGCCAGTGTCCGCGTTGCCAGCCGACCCGCAGCCCGCAACTCATCAGGCGTCATCGTCGCCGCTCCCCCGAACGAGGCTAGATTCTGCCAGTGTGGCACGTAGCCACCGCACCCGGTTGGATACTCAACTGGCCCAGTTGCTCTCTCAGAATCGTGCCAACAGAAAACCGCCCTTCAGTTGGTACGCCTTCCTTCTATTTCGCAGACGAAGCGGACTTCCGGTCGGAATCGGCTAGCGCCTTTTCCGACACGTCAAGGATGTTCTGCGCAAGTCGAGTGGAAGCGCCAACCAGCTGCTCGGTCATCTTGAAGGCCGAATCGATGATCTTGCGGCGGGGTCGGTCATCGCCGCCCACATCGGGAAACACGCTGTCGACAGCGTCGAGAAAGCTCCGTACCGCCTCAAGCGACACGTGCTCAGCATGCTCGATCGTGCCGATGACACGAGCGGTGCCTTCTTCTTTGGTCTGGTTGGAAGCCATGTCCATTCCTCTCCTACTCGAACGAGCAACTCTTCACATCCACTGTGGCGATATCGCCCCAAAACAACCAGGGCCTTTCGGCCTGTCGCGAAGCGCGGGTGGGCGGGCGCGCACCGTGACATTGGAGCCGGCGACCTGTCACGGAGGGACCTTCGACGACACGTCCTCACGCACCTGCCCACCGATCTCCGCATACTCGCCGAGCCCCTTCACCCAAGGTGGGCGTAACCGGCCACCGGCCCGGGATCGAATGAGATCGTCATACCCACTCCTCGGAAAATGGGGCGACGTCGTCTACAAAGTCCGGCTCACCTCTGCCGCGCCGCCGGCCTGATTCACACAGCCCGGTTCCTGAGCCGCTGAGGTAGCGGTCGGCGACACCGTCGACCGGATGATTCGTCCACACATCGTTCCTCGGCCGCATCCGGCCTTCCTTTCGTACGCAGCACCCCTCAACCGGGCTGCGCCCACATCCAGGAGTAATGATGCACCCCGATTTGATTTCTGCGCTCGAGCGCGAGCGCCACGCGGAGCTTCTCCGCGCCCGGCAATTCCGAGATACGGCGAGAGACGACTCTGTGTCTCTCGTCCCCAGACGGCGGACCCCCGTCCACCATCTCCGTCGAGCCGTCGGTTCGGCCCTGGTGGCCGCCGGCACCCGCCTCATGCCGCCGAACCAGACCACGGCCGACTGGATCGTTCAGGCGTCGCGGCGCAACACCCTCCCGTAGGCCAGCGCGAGGAGGGCAACGGCTGGGCCCGCACCGCCCGTCACAGCGGTGGGCCAAGATGCCGGGATGCCGGACCCGAGAAGCCTTGGCCGGTGCGTCGTCGTGGGTCCGGGCGACGAGGCCCCGGGACCGTGGCGGGCATGCCCCCGGATGGCAGTGGTCGCCGTCGAGACCGAGACGGCCGACGAGCTCGGCGCCTGTTGGCGCGAGAGGCGCCCCGTCGTCATCGAGCTGCAGCCGGGTCTCGGGCTCGACGATCCCGATGCAGCACCGGCCGAAGCGGTGACAGGCCGCCAGCCGTGGGAGTGGGCCGTCGACCTCGACCTCGTGGGCGAGCGGCTGCACCACGCCATCTGGGCCAACTCCGTCGACGCCCGGGCCGGCGGCGGGGCGTCCCGGTGGCGATGGGGAGAGGTCGCCTGTCGTCTGGGGGCCACTCTCGGGAGCGGCGACAGTGGTGACGCGGCAGACGTCGTTCTCCCCGACGGCCGGTCAGCCGTCTGTGACGGGGGACCTCTCGACGCCGACCTGGGTCCACGTCTGGGCCTGGCCGTCGTCCACCGGATCTCGCTCGAACACGGCATCCTCCGACCTCTCGGTCCGAACGATCCTGCCGGGGTCGACCTGGCCGCTGATCAGCTCGGCGCCGTGGCCTCGCCCGGGGCCGGGGCCCGCGTCATCGCCCCGGCGGGATCGGGTAAGACCCGGGTGCTCACCGAACGGGCTCGACTCTTGCTCGAGCAGTGGGGCCTTCCCACGGCGGCGATCGCCCTCGTGGCCTACAACGTACGGGCGGCCGACGAGATGAAGGCGCGGCTCGGCGGTCTCGGCGACGTGCGGGTGCGGACGCTCAATGCCCTCGGACTGCGGCTGTGCGGACGGAACTCGACGATCGACGAGCTGGAGGTCCGACGGATGCTCGGCGGTCTCGTCACCGTACCGAAGCGGGCCGAGACGGATCCGCTGGCGCCGTGGATCGACGCCCTCGGCCGGGTCCGGCTGGCACTGGCGGACCCGGCCACGGTGGAGGCCGAGCTGCCCGACGTCTCCGACCTCGATCGGGTGGCACGCCTCTACCGGGGACAGTTGGCCGACCGCGACGTCGTCGACTTCGACGAGCAGGTGACGGGGGCCATCGAGCGGCTGCTCGGGGACCCGGTCTTCCGTCAGCGGATGCAACGTTTCGCCCGGGTGCTCCTCGTGGACGAGTTCCAGGATCTGACTCCGGCCCACCTGCTGCTCATCCGCCTGCTCACCGGTCCGGCCGGGGCGGTGTTCGCCGTGGGTGACGACGACCAGACCATCTACGGCTACGCCGGGGCGACCCCGCGCTGGCTCGTCGACTTCGGCCGTTGGTTTCCGGGCGCGGCCCTTCACTCGCTCGAGGTCAACTACAGGTGCCCGCCGCCGGTCGTCACCGCCGCCTCGAATCTCCTGTCCCACAACGCCCTACGGGTGTCCAAGGTGATCCGAGCGGCGCCGACACCCGACGCCGAGCGACAGGGGGCGGGGAGCCTGTCGGTGCGCGGCGGTGACGGCGGTCCCGCCGCCCGCACGGCGCGTCGCGTCCGTGAGCTTCTCGACGCCGGTGCAGTCCCGACCGACGTGGCCGTGCTGGCCCGAGTCAATGCGTCTCTTGCTCCCGTTCAGGTTCTGCTACGCAACGACGCGGTGGCGGTGAACGGGGGCGTGAGCCGGCACTTCCTCCAGCGCGGGGGCGTCCGCGCCGCCTTGGCGTGGCTGACGGTGGCAGGCGCCGCCGGTACCGATCTGTCCGGCTCCGTGCTCCGGGAGGCGGCGCGCCGACCCAAGCGTGCCATGAGCGCATCGCTGCTCGACCTGGTGGCCCGCAACACCTCCGTCGAGGGGCTCGTGAACCTGGCCGAATGGCTCGAGGGCAAGGACAACGCGCGGGAGTCGGCCAAAATACGAGACCTGGCCGACGACGTCAGACGGGTCCGGTCGGCGGCCCGGAACGGGACCACCACCCAGGTGTTGGACGTACTTCGCTCGCAGATCGGCGACGGCGGCCTCGACGCCAGTGCCACGGCGCTCGATCAATGGAGCCATGGCGCCGGCTCCGCCCACGGAGACGATCTCGACGCGCTGACGGAGCTGGCCGAGCTCGAGAGCGACCCGGGCCGGTTCGCCCCGTGGCTGTCGGAGCAACTGAGCGCGGCCGGTGACGACGAGGGGGTCACGTTGGCGTCGATCCACGCCGTGAAGGGTCGGGAATGGGACCACGTCGTGGTGCACCACGTCACCGGCGGCCTGCTCCCCCACCGGCTGTCCGATGATCTCGAGGAGGAGAGGCGCATCTTCCATGTCGCTCTCACCCGCTGCCGTGGGAGCGCGTCGATCGTCCCCGGATCACCCCCGTCGCCGTTTCTCCTCGAGCTCGACGCACCGGGCCACCCCGCGGCGAAGGCCCAGAATCGGCAGGACCGCGCCTCTTCGCCTCCCGACGGCCGATCCCGGTCGACCCGGCGCCGCCCGGCACCGTCGACCGAGTCCGCGGTGCTCGAAGGCTCGGTGGGAACGGCCTTCACCCTCGGAGGTCACGATCACGAGATCGTGGAGATCGACGGAGGAGCTGTCCGCACCCTCATCGGCGGCGGGCCCGCCACGACGTTGACCGCCTTCGGGACGTCGGTGACCGTCGGGGGCCGGCCGTTCGTGCTCGTCCACCCCCGCTTCGCCGACGCGTGGGATCAGCTTCGGGCCTGGCGAACGCGCCGTGCCGCCGGCAAGCCGGCGTTCGTCGTGTTCGACGACAAGACCCTGTGGCTGGTGGCCGCCACGTTGCCGACGAAGGAGGCCGGGCTACTCGCCATCAGCGGGATCGGTCCCGTGAAGCTCGAGACCTACGGCGACGATCTCATCTCGATCGCCGAAGGACTGCGCGCCTGATCGAGCGGTCGGTAGGATGAGCGCCAAGACATGGGGTGCTCGGGGGAGCTCGAGGGCTCCGACGACCAGGGGGGCGTCGTGCTGTCTGAGCTGCTGGACAACCCGTCGCAGTCGGTCCCGGGCCCCCGGCCCAGCTGGCTGAGCGGTGCCGTCCTGCTGGCCGGGCTCGTCCTGACGGGTTCGCTCGCCTGGGTATCGGAGACGATCCACGATCACGACGAGACCCGGCTACTCAACCTCGAGCTTCACCAAGCTGCGTCGGTCGTCGCCGTCGCCATTCCGTCGATTCAGCTCCCGCTGTCCTCGGCGTCCAGTCTGGCGGCGGCGACGGATGGTGACCCCCAGCAGTTCCGGAACTACATGGGGAGCTTCGTCGGCGGCAAAGGACCGTTCGTGTCGGCGTCGCTGTGGCGGGTGGAGAACGCAACGACGACGATGGTCGCCCTAGTGGGCTCTCCCCCGGAGCTCGCCACGACACCGGCGCAACTGACGGCCGCGCTGTCGCAGGCTCGACGCACGCCCACTTTGGAGGTTCTCAATCTCCTCAACCGCCCGTCGGCCAGCATCGGGTACGCGTCGGCCTCGCTGCTGCCTCCGGGACCGTGGGTGGTCTACGCCGAGAGGGATCTGCCCAAGAACCGGAAGTTGAACGTCACCACGAATTCGGCCTTCTCACAATTGAACTACGCGCTCTACCTGGGCCGATCGACGACGCCGCCCGACTTGCTGGGCGCGTCTCCCGGATTTCTCTCGACGGGGGGGACCAAGGCCAAGCAGACCGTCGCCTTCGGAAGCAGTGTCATCACTTTGGTGGCGACCCCGAACACAGAGCTCGGTAGCTCGCTCCTCGCCCGCCTGCCATGGATCGTGGCCGTGGCGGGAGGAGTGCTTTCGATCGTCGCCGCCCTGGTCACCGACTACCTCGTGCGCCGGCGACGACAGGCGGAATGGCTGGCGGCCGAGAACCGCCGGATGTACAGCGAGCAGCGAAGCATCGCCGAGATCCTGCAACACGCGCTGCTTCCCCAGACCCTGCCAGAAATCGCCGGAGTGGAGACGGCCATCCGGTACGTGGCCGGCGGTGACGGGGCCGATGTCGGAGGAGACTGGTACGACGTCATTCCCTTGGACCACGACCATTTCATCTTCGTGCTGGGCGACGTCTCGGGACGTGGCGTCGAAGCGGCCACGATCATGGCCCGGCTGCACTTCGCCATCCGCGCCTACGCCGCCCAAGGCGACGGGCCGGCGGCGATCATGGGCAAGTTGGGAAAGCTCCTGAGCATCGACAGCGACCGGTCCTTCGCCACGATCCTGTGCGCCGTCGTCGACGTGGCCGGCCACTCGATCACGCTGGTGAACGCCGGTCACCCTCCCCTCCTCATGTTGAACGGGAGTTCGGGGGCCTTCATCAGGTCGACGATCTTTCCCCCGGTCGGCATCCAGGAATCGACCGACTACCGGGCAGAGCACTTTGACGTCCCTGCCGGGGCGACCGTCGTCGCCTTCACCGACGGACTGATCGAGAGGCGGGACGAGACAATCGACACCGGGCTCGAGCGCCTGCGGGCACTCACCCTCGAGCATCCTCTCGCCCTCGACGATCTGCTCACCAAGATCCTCACCGAATCTCGTCGGGCTGGATACCATGACGACACGGCGATATTGGCGGTGCGATGGAAGAGGTAGAGGCAGGTGAGGCCGCACTCGGCATCGAGCGGTCCTCCGACGCCAGCGGGGATACGGTGATCTCTCTCCAAGGTGAGCTCGACATCTCGAGCGCCGACACCTTGCGGGCCACGGTGGAGGAGATCGTGGCCGAAGGTCCGAGTCGGCTCGTGTTCGAGTTGACCGGACTCACATTCATGGACAGTTCCGGAATCGCGGTGATGGTCTATGCCGCCAACAACGTGGACACCGTCGAGTTGCTGCATCCGTCGAGCATCATCCGGCGGGTCGTGGAGGCGACAGGGCTGTCAACCGTCCTCCGACTGGGGCCGTCATGATGTTCGAGGCCCACTTCCCCGGCGTCCCCCAGTCCGTCGTAAGTGCCCGCCGCTTTGCCGCCGGTGCCTTGAACGGCGTGTCGGCGGAGGTGGCGGAGGCGGTTGTCCTCATCGCGTCCGAGTTGGCGTCCAATTCCGTGCGCCACGCAGCATCGGCGTTCGAGGTGCGTGTCGAGCAACTCCCCGACCAGATCCACATCGAGGTCGAAGACGACGGGGACGGCGAACCGGCCATCAGGACACCAGGCCTGACCGATACGTCGGGGCGAGGACTGCAGATCGTGCAAGCGCTGGCCGACGAATGGGGTGTCGTCCCCAAGGTCCAGAGGTCAGGGAAGACCGTGTGGGTCAAGATCGCCGTGCCGCCGGACGACCGGGAGCGGGCACACCAGGGTGACGACACCGATGCGGCGCCGGAGCGGGCACGGCGGGGTCGGAGAACGGGGTCGTCGGGGCCGACGACGACGCTGTCGCCGGTGACAGGGAACGGTGACCAGGCGGGCGCCCCCGTTGGGCGCCGTCGGTGGACCGGCCACGAGCGGGCCGTGGTCCTTCGTGGACGCGGCTGTGCCCATCGGCGTGCCCGGCACCACGCCTGACGCTCAGCGTCCGACGTATCCCCGGGCCACGGCCCCGAATGCCTCGGCGCCGGCGCGCCACGTCTGATCCAGATCGGATCCGGGAGGGTAGCGGTCGTCGAGCTCGAGGATCACCATTCCGTGGGCGAAGGACCACAGGGCCTGAGCCAATGACGCGTCGCCGGTGACGACGAACCACGGATTCCCGGCCCACTCCTCCAGGCCGGCCGGCAGGCTGGGACGGAGCAGGGCTCCGTTGGTAGCCAAGCGGTACAGGTTGGGGTGGGCTCGGCAGTAGGTGCGATAGGTGCGGAGAAGGCTCGCCAGCCGTTCGTCCGGCTCCGATTCGTGCAGGGCCCGGTGCGTGACGTCGCCGATGTCGAACATGGCGTCCTCGATCAGAGCCGACTCGAGAGCGGCCTTGGCCGAGAAGTGCTTGTACAGAGACGGTGCCTGAATCGACAGCTCCTCGGCCAGTCGCCGCATGGTGAGAGCGCCGGCGCCTTCGCCTTCCAGGATGCGGCGGGCGGCGGCGGCGATCTCGACCACCCGCCGGGGACGCTCCGGGGGCGCGGAGGGACGCGCCACTTCGCCGGGGAGAAGCCCCGGCACCCTCACGTCCGCTCACCACCGGCAGAGAGGAGGAAGACCGGGTGATGGGGAGCGATCCGCTCGACGTCATGCTCGTCGGAGTCGGCGGTCACGCCGTCGAAGAAGACGCCCACCTCCATCTTCCATCGTCGCAGGTAGGCCCGAAGGATCGGTGACTTCTCCGCGTCGGGGAGCTCCCGGGCCGTCCGCTCGTCACGGCGACGGCCGAGGAGGAGGGCGAGACGGCCTCCGTCGGCCCGGAGGTTCCGGACCCACTGGCCCTCGCCGCGTGGCGAGACCAGGTACTGCCGACCATCGACCTCGAGGAGGTTCACCGGCGTCCGCCGAGGAAGGCCGCTCGTTCGGCCCCGAACCTCGAGGATCCGACTCCCCCAGATGCTCACGCCGAGGCGCAGCATCAGGAGGACCAACGGATTCATGAATGCCCGGGTGATCCGGCCCGGCTTCCGGTAGTGCGTCGTGGGTTCCACCGCTCGCTCCTCTCCTCATCGCCCCTGGTGGGCTAACGCTGTTAGCTAGTTTGGCTTACAGCGTTAGCTTTGTCAACCCGGGTCCACCGGCGGTTCACGTCGGGGATTCGGCCTCCTCCGCCAATGCCAGCCACGCGTCCTCCGCCTTCTCCAGCTCCGCCTGGGTCACCGCCAGCGCGTCGCCCAGGCGGCGCAACTCCTCATAGGCGGACGCAGCCGCCAGGGACTCGATGATCCCGTCGCGCCGGCGCGTCAACCGGACCACCTCGTTCTCCGCCTCTCGGAGCTGTCGTCCGATGGGGGGTCGACGACCACCACTTCCCTGGGTACCAGGCTTCGTGGCCGCTGCCCGGCCCGTCGACGGGAGCGGGGACGTACCTGATCCCGGCCGGCGGATGTCGCCGTGTTCCGCCCGGGCGATCCAGCCGGCCACCCCCCCGGGGACGCCGGCCACGGTCCCGCCGGGCTCCACGGCCACCAGGCGCTCGGTGGTGCGATCCAGGAATGTGCGGTCATGGCTGACCACCACCAGGGCGCCGGGCCATCCCTCAAGGAAGTCTTCGAGGATACGGAGGGTGTCCAGATCGAAATCGTTGGTGGGCTCGTCCAGGAACAGGACATTGGGACGGCGGGCGAGGACGAGGAGCAACTGGAGCCGTCGCCGCTCGCCCCCCGAGAGCGTGCCGACGCGGGCGAAGGGGAGGTCGCCCGAAAACGAGAACCGCCTCATGAGCTCCACGTCGGCCAGGGAACCGGGGAGGCGGTGGGGACCGGCCACCAGGTCCTGGACCCGGGCATCGGCATCCAAGGCCGAACCCTTCTGGTCGTAGTACCCCGTCACCACCGTCGGTCCCACAGTGACCGTTCCGGCCGAGGGACGGCGGCGGCCCGCCAACAGATCGACGAGGGTCGACTTCCCCGTCCCGTTGGCGCCCACGATTCCCAACCGTTCACGACGCCCGAGCAGCAGATCGACACCCGACAGAATGAGGGGTCCGTCTCGATAGCGGAACCCGACCCCGACACACTCGATCACCAGATCACCGAGACGGGGTATGTCCTGGCCGGCTTCGACGGCCATCGCCCGAGGTGAAGGGGCCGGTCGGTTCTCGATCAGCTGTGTGGCGGCGTTGATCCGCGCCTGCGGCTTACGGGACCTCGCCTGCGCTCCGCGTCGAAGCCACGCCAACTCCCGTCGGGCGAGGTTGCGTCGCGTCGATTCCTCGGACGCCGCTTTGTCCTCACGCTCGGCCTTCGCTTCCAAGTAGGACGCGTATCCGCCCTCGTGCACAAAGACATGTCCGCCCTCGAGCTCCACCATGCGGGTGGTGAGCCGATCGAGAAGGTGGCGGTCGTGCGTCACCAGGACGAGACCCCCACGGAACTCGAGCAAACGGTGTTCGAGCCAGGCCACCGCCGCCAGATCGAGGTGGTTGGTGGGTTCGTCGAGGACGAGGAGATCGACCGAATGCGTCAGTGCTCGAGCCAAGGCCACTCTCTTGGCTTGACCCCCCGAAAGATCGGTCACCGCAGTGGCCAGCGAGGATCCCATCCCCAGGCGGTCGAGAGCGGCCTCCGCTTCCCATCCCTCTCCCACGGCGGCCCCGACGGTGCCCGACGGCAGCTCGGGAACCTGTTCGAGCAGTCCCACCCGCGAACCGCGACCGCGCCGGACCTGGCCCTCTTCGGGAACCTCGACACCGGACAGAATTCTCAAGAGAGTGGACTTGCCGGCACCGTTGCTGCCCACCACGCCGATCCGGTCGCCGTGAGAGACGGTCAGAGACAGTCCTTCGAACAACACCTTGTCGACCCGTCGTACGGCCACCTGTTGGAGATCGACGAGAACAGCCACGAGCCGCCCAGAGTATCGGCGCACCCGCGCGGTCAGACGCTCAGGTCACGTAGAGCTGACCGTCCGATCCCTCGGCGATCCTGATCTTGAGAAGCCCGGAGGCGGCGGGGCCCTGCTCGACGGCTCCGGTATCGGCGTTGAATTGTGACCCGTGGCACGGGCAGATGAGAATCTTCGACGCCGTGTCGTACTGCACGACACACCCGGCGTGCGGACACACGAGATCGAACGCCACGAACGATCCCTTCTGCGGTTGGATCACCAGAGAAGGATCGCCGGTGGTGGGATCGTTGAAGGACCCCGCTCCGCCCACGGGGACCTGGGCGGCGGCGCCGATCGCAGTTCCGGCGGGGCGGGGCCGGGTCGTCGTCGGCGGCGCGCTTGTTCCCGACCCGGGTGTGGACGTGGCCGGTGCCTGGGTGGCCGGTGTCTGGGCGGCCGGTGCCTGGGTGGTCGGCGGCGCCGTGGCCGGGACTGTCTTGGACGTTGCGCCGAGGGCCAACGGTCCCCCCTTGGTAGAGGCGCCTCCGAGCAGGCGACCAAGGCCGGCCGCCATACCGCCGCCCACCAGCGCCACCAAGGCGGCGGCGGCCGCCACCGTGCCCTGCGCGGTGAAGGTGCGTCGGTCCATCTCCGTCTCGACCGAGCGTCGCGCCGGCGTGGACCGGCCGATCAGGAAGGGACAGGGGGCCGGTTCGCACGGAGCACCCCGGCGAGCCTTACACCTACCGTTTTCGAACGATCCACACACATCGCGCACGGTGGCGAATGGGATCGGTACCACGTAGGCCGAATCCTGACCAGCCCTCATGCGCACGCCGTTGGCCAACAGCGCGTCGACCGACACCGCATCTCCGGATCCGGCCAGCAGTAACGGGATCCAAGCGAAGACGAATACGATGTCCGAGCCCGTGTAGTACGGACTCGAGTGAAAGCTGACAGTGAGAAAGAGCATCAGGGACAGGAGCAATCCCCCCGCCGCGGCCACCCTCGTCCAGAGACCGAGGAGAGCACCCAAGCCAACGGCGATCTCGCCCAGAGAGATCAGGATTCCCAGGGGAACGGCCACGTGGACGAGCGGGGCGACGAGAGCGTGCACCGGACTCCGGCGGGCCGCCCCTGCCAACTGGGACTGGATCGAGACAGGGTTCGTGGCGTCGAAGAAGCCGGGATTGGCGAGTTTCTGCAGTCCGGCGAAGCAAAAGGTCAGTCCGAGGAAGAGCCGCAACGGGATCAGGGCCCAGCCGGAGGAGGCCAGTGCCCGCGGCGGCGGCCTCAGCCATACCCAATTCCCCCTCGACACCGAGTGATCGACGCCGGCCGACGACGTGCCCCCGGGCGCGGCGTGCCGTCCTCGGGCAGGTGGTCGATGGCGGCTGGCACCACGTGCAGACATGTGTCTTCCCCGCGTCGTTGTCGGCGCCGCTCCGGGGCCGTTTGGTCACATTCAGGATGCGCCAAGGTCCATGACGGAATCGTGAAGGCACACGTGCCTGTGCCCCAGACCGGGTCTATTCATCCGCTCGTCACGTCGGACGAGTAGACCGTTGGGCATGAGAGTGCTCGTGGCCGAGGACGATGACGCCCTGCGCTCGGTCATCGAGCGGGGCCTGCGCGAGAACGGCTACGTCGTCGATGCCGTCCCCGATGGAGAGAGGGCCATGTCATTTCTCCAGACGTACGACTACGACGTCGCCGTGCTGGACTGGCGCATGCCCAAGGTGTCGGGACTCGACGTGATCCGCCAGCTGCGCCGTTCAGGATCGCCGGTCCCGATTCTGATGCTCACGGCTCGCGACACGACACGCGACCGGGTCACCGGGCTCGACGAAGGGGCCGATGACTACCTGGTGAAACCCTTCGACTTCGGAGAATTGTTGGCACGGCTCCGGGCGCTCCAGCGCCGTGCGCCAGATGTACACGGGCCGCAGTTGACCGTTGGGAATCTCGTCTTCGACCCGGCGACTCGCCAGGTCCACATCGGTTCCACGAGTCCCGGCCTCACCGGCACGGAGATGTCCATCCTGGAGATCTTGATGAGGCGGCATCCGAGCGTCGTCGAGAGGCGGTCGATCGCGCTGCACGTCTGGGCCGATGAGGCCGACGCCCTCGGTTCGAACACGATCGACGTCCACCTGGCACGACTCAGAGCGAAGCTCGTGGGTGGGCAGGTCCGTATCGAGACGGTCCGAGGAATCGGGTACCGCATCGTGGCCGCATGAGCGGCGCAGGCGTACGGAAGCGTCCCTTTTTCGTCCACGCGGCACGCGTGGCGGCCGTCGCCACACTCCTCATCGGAATCGTCTACGTCGCCATCGTCGTGGGGTTCGACGTTCTCGACGCCCAGCACCTCGTGCATCAGGTTGACGTCAACCTGAGCGAGCGCCTGACCGATGCCAGCCATCACGAAAAGTTGCTCTCCTCCCACAACGAGGCCGACGATGACAATGACGTCGACTCCGCCCCGGTTTTTCTGTGGCGGGTCTCCACGGCCGGGCGTGCCCGGACTCTGAGCGATGGAGCACCGCCATTGTCCGAAACGGCATGGATTCACTCAGGGCACCCGATCACCCTCGACATCAATGGACACTCGTTCCGTCTGGCCGAGGTTCCAGTACAGGGTGGATGGCTGGTCGGAGGGCAGAGTTTGGCCGAAGAGGAACACGTCGAGCGGGTGCTGCTCGCGGTCGAGATCATCGCCGGTCCCATCGTGCTGGTCGCTACTTTCCTCGGAACGTCCGTCATCGGCCTCAAAGCGTCGGGTCCCATCGAGGAGGTCCGTCGACGTCAGCTGGAATTCACCGCAGACGCGTCGCACGAGCTGCGGACACCGCTCAGCGTCATCGAGGCGGAGGTCGGCCTCGCCCTCAGCTCCTCCCGGGACGCCGGTCAGTACCGCGACACGTTGGAGAGGGTGGCACGTGAGAGCGGCCGGCTCCGACATCTCGTCGAAGACCTCCTGTGGTTGTCACGGTTCGACTCCGAACCCCCTCCCCCGGGGAACGAGCCGGTGGATCTGGTTCCGATCGCCGAGAGTTGTGCCGACCGGTTCGCCGCTTTCGCCGAGGCCAAGGGGGTCACGCTGGCGGTCATGCAGCAAGGGGAGGCCCAGGCGTGGATCTCCGCACCTCCGGAGTGGGTCGATCGTCTCGTCGGTGTCCTCGTGGACAACGCCTGTCGCTATGCCGGGCCCGCCGGGACGGTCCGCATCGTCGTGAAGGCTCAGGGGTCCAGGGTCAGCTTGGCGGTGGAGGACAGCGGGCCCGGCATCCCGCCGGACGAGCGCACGAAATTATTCGACCGGTTCCACCGGACCACCGATCACGGCACGGGCGCCGGTCTGGGACTCGCCATCGCCGATTCCGTCGTCCGCTCGACGGGCGGCCGCTGGCACGTCGGCGACACCTCACTCGGTGGGGCGCGACTCGAAGTCTCCTGGCACCGAGCCGGGTCTCGCGAAGGCGGATCGCGCAAGACACACCATGCCAGCGGGTCGGACAACCTCCTGCAGCCGACGCCGTCCACGGAAAAACTCTCTTCGTCACCCTCGCCGACGCGAGACCGAGTTCCGCACGCGCAATCCCAGTCTTCGGACGATCGGTAGCCGGAGCGGCCGGCCGGCGCTCGATTCCTCGTGATGGACGTGGTGATCTCGTGATGGTGGACGTGGTGACACTTGACTCACCCTTTGATTCATGTGAGTGCGGGCACCAGGGATTCACAGGGTTTTCCAAGGAATCCGTCATGTTCCGGTCATGGTCAGTCGCTCACGATGGAGGCCGAGGTGATGCGCCATGACCATTTCCAGCTACCCAGGCCGCACGTACGACCCTCGGATGGCCGCCATCGCACGCACTCGGCGCGCCTTTCGGTGGACGGTGGCGGCGGCAACGACGGCAGGAGCCGTGATCTTCGGTGTCGTGGCCCACGAGCTTCCCGGTCATTCGAGCGCCGCCCCCTCCTCGACCGCCGCCCCCTCCTCGACCGCCGCCCCCTCGACCGCCCCCACGCCCGGCGGCTCCCCCGCGCCCGCTTCGACACCGGTGGCTTCGGGGTCGACCGCCAGCGGCCTCCCATCAGTACCTCCGAGTCCCCCGACCACGGCGCCGGCGCTGGCGCCGGCGCCGGCGCCCACCCAGCGTGCACCGGTAGCGGTATCGGGGGCGACCGGCTGGTGACAGGCGGAGAACGTCCACACTCGCTCGGGATCGAGAGCGGGGTGACCCGTTTCCGCGCCTTCGGGACCACGGTGACCTTGGCCGTCGACAACTGTGACGTGTTGGCCCGGGCCGAGGCTTCTCTGCGCCTCGAGCTCGACGCCGTCGACCGAGCGTTCAGCCGGTTTCGGCCCGATTCGGAGATCTGGAACCTTTACGCAGGCGGGCGGGCCGTCAAGGCCAGTCCCCTTCTCTTCGAGGCCATCACCACCGCTCTGACCATGGCGGAACGTACCGGGGGTGCGGTCGATCCCACCGTGGCGCGTGCCGTGGAAGAGCTTGGATACGACCGGGATTTTGCCGATATCCCGACGCAGGGGCCACCGCTCGACCGTGACCCCGTCGCCGCACCCGGCTGGCAGTGTGTCGAGCACGATGCCTGTACCCGCATCATCCGAGTGCCACCCGGGGTGCGCCTCGATCTGGGCGCCACGGGAAAGGCGTTCGCAGCCGACCGCGCCGCGTCTCACATCGCCTCGTCGACGGGATCGGGCGTGCTCGTGAGCGTGGGGGGAGATCTTTCCGTGGCTGGTCCGAGCCCGGAGGGCGGATGGGCAGTGGCGATCGCAGTCGATTCGTCGGAGCCTGTCGCAGACCAGCCCATCGTCGCGGTGTCGGAGGGTGGGCTGGCGAGTTCCGGCACCATCGTTCGTTGCTGGCGCCGCGGGAACCAGAGGGTCCACCACATCGTCGATCCTGGCACCGGTCACCCGGCCCATGAGTACTGGCGCCTGGTGTCAGTGGCCGGCGCCAGCTGCGTCGACGCCAACGCAGCCAGCACCGCGGCCATCGTCTGGGGCGAAGACGCGACGGGCCGTCTCGCAGCGATGGGACTTCCGGCACGCCTGGTGCGGCACGACGGCGCGGTGATCACCTTGGCCGGATGGCCGGCTGACGCAACGACAAAGCCACCATCGCGACGCGTCACGATGCGCTCGAGATCATGACGGCGATATCGTCATCGCAATTGCTGTGGTACACGACGCGCGCCACCGGCGTCGTCGCCCTCGTCCTCTTGACCGGGTCCATCGTCCTCGGAGTCCTCACGTCGGTTCGTGTTCGAACCAGGAACTGGCCCGGTTTCGCCTTCCAAGATCTCCATCGGCGCGTTGCGCTCTTGAGTGTCGTATTCGTCGCCCTGCATGTCGTGACAACGGTGTCCGACTCTTACGCCCCTATCGGCTGGATGTCCGTCTTCGTGCCCTTCACATCGGCCTACCGCAGACTGTGGCTCGGGCTCGGCACCGTTGCCGTCGACCTCCTCCTTGCCGTGGCCCTCTCGAGCTTGTTGCGTCGGACGATTCGTCCGACGGCGTGGCGGGCACTGCACTGGCTGGCGTACGCCAGTTGGCCTCTGGCCGTCGTCCACGGACTGGGAACCGGGACCGACCCTCATCTCGAGTGGATGATCATCGTCGTGACGGTCTGCGTGGGCGCCGTCCTCTTGGCGGTGGGCTGGCGTCTCGTCGAGGGGTGGCCCAGTCGAGCGGGTGCCCGGGTCATCGTGGCGGCGACGAGCATTTTGGCGGTCGTTGCTGTCGCAGGGTGGGCGGTGGCGGGTCCCCTGCGCCCAGGATGGGCCCGGCGGGCGGGCATGGCGGCGTCCCTGTCGGGCCCCCG
>Ga0209415_10010224_pt1 | contig 15988 bp, 16 predicted proteins | sample PeaSoiSIISIP2007_FD_187696 | JGI IMG/M metagenome (GOLD analysis project Ga0209415, IMG submission 187696) | Peat soil microbial communities from Weissenstadt, Germany - SII-SIP-2007 (SPAdes) (version 2) | ecosystem: Environmental > Terrestrial > Soil > Wetlands > Peat | place: Germany...
TCGCAGTACCAGCGCGCGGCGCAGCGGTGGTGGAGCGGCGTCGAGCCGGGGTACCTGCGCAGCGATCACGCGCGCCGCCGCCCGGCGTACTTCGTGTCGTCGAACACGCACGCCATCGCGAACCTCGTGGGCGGCTACGCGCGCTCCCAGTTCCAGGCCATCGCAGATTGGGCGAAGCGGACCAACCCCGAGGGCCTCTGGCCCGAGATCGAGTCGGCCCTGACGTCGGGCGACGAGGAGCGCGCAGCGCCGATCCTGTACTACCTGCTCCGGGGCTGGATCCACGATGACGCGAGCGGCGCGCGCATGCGTGAGGTCCGCGACTACGAGCTGTCGGCCGGCCTGTCGCACCTGTCGACGCCGGGGCACGTGGACGTCGACGTGCAGATCATGGAGGTCGCCAAGCTCGACCCCGCGCGCCTCGATCCGCGCCTGCGTGTGCCCGGCGTCGAGCAACTCCGGAAGAGCGACGCGGTCATCCTCAACATCGACTACCCGCTGGGCATGGCGGCCTACTACTGCCTGTCGCGCCTGGGACAGGGCGTCGGCGAGCTGCGCGGCGTGTACGTCATGGGCAAGGCGGCGACGCTCAACGGCCGCGTCGGCGACGTATCGCTCTCGGGCAGTTGCTACGACGAGCACTCGCGCAACACGTTCCTCTTCAAGAACGCCTTCGGTGCGCGCGACGTGGCGCCGTGGCTGCAGCACGGCAGCGTCTTCGACAACCAGGGCGCCCTGAGCGTGCGCAGCGCGTTCCTGCAGAACCGGCGCTACATGGGGGCGTTCTATCGCGACGGGTACACGGTGCTCGAGATGGAGGCGGGCCCCTTCCTGGGCGCGATCTACGAGCTCATCTACCCGCACGCCCTGCCGCGCGACCAGATCATCCACCTCACCGACAAGACGCCGTTCGACCTGGGCTTCGTGCACTACGCGTCGGACACGCCCTACTCGCGGCGGCAGTCGCTGCTCAGCAAGAGCCTGAGCTACTTCGGCGTCGACGCGACGTACGCGTGCGCGATCGCGATCGTCCGCCGCATCCTGGAGCAGGAAGTGGCGAGGGCTCAGCCCCCGACGAGCGGCGCCAGCAAGTAGACCTGGTCCCCGTCGCTGAGCGTGCGGTCCAGGTTTTCCTCGAGCGGCGTGCGGTCGCCGTTGAGCATCAGCGTGTGCGCCAGGTGCGGGCTCTTTGCGATGGCGTCGCGCAGCGCCACGCCGTCGCGCTCGGCGGCATCCAGGAGCGTCGCGAGCGTCGCCCCGGGAGGAAGCGAGAAGGTGCGATCGACGTCCTGCCAGCCCTCGCCGATGCGGCCCTTCACGAGCACGTGAACCCGGATCTTGGGGGACTTGTCCCGCGAGAACAGCTTAGCGTCGCCGCGCGTCCGCGCACGAGTAGCGCGTCGTACCCGGCGCGCCGCAGCTGGCTGGCGACGCTGCCGCCGGAGTTGCTGTCGGCCCACGTACCGGTGAGCGGCGACTTGCCGGCGATCTGGATGCGCCCCGAGAACGGAGTGCGCACTCCCGTGAGCAGACCCGCGACGATGGCAAAGCACGCCTCGGGCGCCAGCGCGTCGGTACCCGCGGGGAAGTGCTTCCACATCAGGTACGCGCCCAGGCCGTACCCGCCGAGGAACTGCTTGTAGAGCGACTCGTCGAGCGACTCGACGCTGGACGTCCCGGTCGTCAGATCGACGACGAGGACCTTGCCGTGGGTGCCGTAGCGAAGCGTGGAGACTGCGAGGGCGGCCGACATGCTCGACGACACTAGCCCATCAGCGCGACGGCCTCACGAGAGAGCCGCGCTTGATGGCGGACTCGTCACCGAATCGGTCCGCGATCTTCGCGGTCACCCGCTCGATGGCCTGGCGCTTCTCGGCCTGCTGGTCGGGGAAGAGCCCAGCGGGGGGGCTGCCCGCGGAGATCCCGCCGAGGCTCACCCCGGTGAGCCGGACGCGTCGCCCCTGCAGCGGCACACGGGCGAGCAGCTCCAGCGCGGCGCGGTGGATCGAGTCTGTGTCCTGTACGGGCTCGGGCAGCGTGATGCTTCGCGAGCGCACCGAGAAGTCGGCGTACTTGATCTTCACCGTGACCGTCCGCGCCGACAGATCCGCGCGCACCATCCGTCGGGCGACGCGCGCAGCGTGCTCGAGCAAGCTGGCGCCGACTGCGGCAGGCCCCACGAGGTCCTCCTCGTAGGTCTCCTCGGCGCCGATCGACTTGGCGCGCCCGTCGGGAATGACGTCGCGCGAGTCCTCTCCGAGCGCGAGCCGCGCGACCTCGGGTCCCCACGAGCCGAGGACCCGCTCGAGCTGCTCGGTGGAGGCGCGCGTCAGGTCGCCGAGGGTCCGGTATCCGAGCGCGTGCATCTTCGGCGCCGTCTTGGGCCCGACGCCCCACATGCGCTCGATGGGCAGCGGCGCGAGGAACGCGGCCTCCTCGCCCGGACGCACCACGAGCAGCCCGTCCGGCTTGCCGAGATCGCTGGCGACCTTCGCCACGAACTTGCTGGGCGCCACGCCCGCCGACGCGATCAGCTGCAGCTCCTGCCGAATGTCGCGCTTGATGGCGGCTGCGATCTGCTCGCCGTCGCCGAAGAGCGACTGGCTGGCCGTGACGTCGAGGAAGGCCTCGTCGAGCGACAGCGGCTCCACCAGGGGCGTGTAGCGGCGGAAGATCTCGAACGCCTCCTCGCTCGCCTGCGTGTAGCTGTCGCGGCTCGGCCGCACCACGATCGCATGAGGTGCCTTCCGCAGGGCCTCCGCCATGGGCATGGCCGATCGCACGCCGAAGGGCCGCACCTCGTAGGACGCCGCCAGCACGACGCCCCGCCGCGACCGGCCGCCCACGATCACCGGCTTGCCGCGCAGCTCGGGGTGATCCCGCTGCTCGACCGACGCGTAGAACGCGTCCATGTCGACGTGCAAGATCGTCTTCACGGCCGTTCCATCATACCTTTCCCGTGTGAGCGAGACGTCGTACTACGCGCGTGCGAGCGTCGAGCTACGGCAGAGCCTCGCGCAGGCCCTGCCCGCCGAGACGCTGAAGGAGCTGCAGCGCCGCCGGCCGTGGCGCCACTTCCTGGTGCTCGTGCGCATGGCCTGCGTCCTCGCGGCCAGCATGGCGGGGGCGGCGCTGCTGGACCGCTGGTACGAGTGGTTGCCGTGCTCGATCGCGGCGGGCTTCACGATCTTCGGCTTCACGGTGATGCTCCACGAGGTCGTGCACAACACGGTCTTCGCGAGCCGGCCCGGGGCCAACCGGGTCCTCGCGTGGCTGTACGCCTTCCCGAGCGGCATCTCGCGCACCCAGTTCACGCGCTGGCACCTGGACCACCACGCGCAGCTCGGCGACGCCGAGGCCGATCCGAAGCGCCATCACCTCTCGCCCAAGCGCAACGCGCGGTGGCTGAAGCTGCTCTACCTGACGCCGGCGCTCTTCTTCATCTACTTCCGCGCGGCGGCTCGCGAGACGCGGACCTATCCCGCCGACGTCCGGGCCCGCGTCGCGCGCGAGCGCACGATCACGGTGGTGGGGCAACTCGCGATCCTGGCCGCGATCATCGCGCTGGCTGGGGGGTGGATCGCCTTCAAGGTCTACGTCGTCCCTTACTTTCTCGTGTTCCCCGTGGCGTTCGTGCTCAACCGCCTCGGGCAGCACTACGACATCGACCCGTCCGACCCGGCGAAGTGGAGCACGCTGATGGCGCCGTCGCGGTGGTGGGACTTCGCGTTCCTCTGGTCCAGCTACCACCTCGAGCACCACTACTTTCCGAACGTGCCCTTCTACAACCTGCGCCGGCTGCACGTGCTGCTGCGGCCCTTCTTCCTCGAGCGCGGCATGACCCCGAAGACGTACCGGCACATCGTCTGGGAGTGGTTCGTGCGCAACAGGCCGCCGCATGCGAACTGGGACGCGATCGACGGGGCTTCGGGCGACGTTTCGTGAGACGCGATCGAGGTCGATCCTCAAGGCGGCGTCCTGGAGGATCCTGGGGACGCTGATCACGGCGGGTCTCGTCTTCGCCGCGACCGGCCGCTTCCTGCTCGCAATCGGCATCGGCGGAGTCGAGGGGGTGCTCAAGCTGGGGTTCTATTTCGTGCACGAGCGGGTGTGGAACACCATCGACGCTGGCAGGGAGGGGGCCGACCCGCGTTGAGCCAGCGGGCGTCGTGATACCGTTCGAAGATGAACCCGGGTCGCGGTGCGCCGGCAGCGGATCGCCTGAACCTTCACGACCGGTTCATGGCCGCCGGGAACATCGGCGACGCGTCGCGCCTTGCCTTTCTCCATGGTCCGACGACGACATGGACCGAGGCCGAGATCGCCGCGCTCTGGGAGGGTGCCGTGCGCTCGCCGGCCAGCCCGCTAGAGCCCCAGAACTGCGTCTACGTGCACGTGCCCTTCTGCAAGTCGATATGCCATTTCTGCAACTACGACCGCCTGCAGCCGTCGTCGCCCGACCTGCTCAAGACCTGGCTCGCCCGCGTCCTCGGGTCGATCGACACGCTCTCGCCCGGGGTGCGCCGGCTCACCTTCCACTCGTTGTACATCGGTGGTGGAACGCCGTCGGTGTTGCCCGCGCGCATGCTGCACGAGCTCCTGCATGCGATCGACACGAAGTTCGCCTGGCATCCGCGCGCCTCACGCAAGCTCGAGTTCGACCCCGGCGTGATGAATCGAGAGCGACTCACGGTCCTGGTGGAGCACGGGTTCAGGGATCTGTCATTCGGCATCCAGACTCTGGATCCGGAAGTCAACTCCCGGCACAACCGCGGCCGTCAGGGGCTCGAGATGATCGAGCACTCGTTCGAGGACCTGAAGGCCCTCGGAATCGACACGGTGGCCTGCGACTTCCTGATCGGCCTCGAAGGGACCAGTCCCGAGGGGATCCTGGCGGAGCTGGAGACCGTTCTTCGCAGGTTCCGGCCCACGTGGGTCGACGTCTTCATGCTGACTCCCACGCACGAGTACGTGAAGCGCTTCTTCGGCGAATCGTGGAACGCATTCTGGGCCCACTATCGAAGATTCGAGGACGTCGTGCCGGCCGCGCTACCCGCGCTGGCGAACCGCGCGGGCTACGTGGTGCAGGTGGGGCAGGGACACCACATGTGCCTCAAACGCCGTCCCGGCCTGCTGGAGAGGCTCAAGCCGATCAGGCTCCCCATTTGTTCGTACACGCCGCTGGCCGCCAATGCTCGCCGTCCAGTCAACGTGCTCGGCCTCGGGCGCTCTGCACGCTCGGGGATCTTTGGTGTCGCGGCCTTCGAGTCGCGCGACCCCGGTGACGACCCGGCGATCGAAGGAGCACCTCACTACAGCGGCCACCGTGTCGATGTGGGGGGCGAGGCGACGAGTTATCTCGCCCACCGCCTGCGGGACACCGACAGCCTCGACCGTGCCGAGTTCGAGCAGGTCTTCGGCCGTGACGTCACCGACGTGATTCCGGAGGCGCTGGCCGGCTGGCAACTCGAGGGCACGGCCCGGCTCGACGAGCGCGCACTGCGCTTCGTGCCGCAGGACCGGCTCGCGCGTATTCGCAGCCTGATGTGGCTCGTGCCCCGAGAGGCGATCGAGTTCGACCTCGGCAGGCAGGGAACCTCTGCGTCCCGGCCCGCGGTCACGCGTCTCAGGATCGCCGGCCAGTGAGCCTCACCCCTCAGGGGGCGGCTTCCAGCCGGAAGAAGCCGATGCGGAACGGCCCCTTGCCTCCGGTAGCGTAGCTCAGCTGCGAATACCCCTGGGTGTGGAGCTCCTCGACGAACAGCGGCTGCAGGCGGTACCGATCGTGCACAGCCTTGCACGATGCAGTCATGGGTTCCGGCGACGGCTCGTCCTGGAACGCGAAGTAGCAGAACATGCCCTGGTAGAAGATGAGGTCCTCGCCTGGCGGGGGCCAAGGCTCGTCGCCCGTTGCGGCCCGCCCGACGTCGACCATGTCGTAGCTCTTGCCGGCTCGCGACAGGAGATACTGCGGGAACGCATCGAGCTTGTGCCCGCCGATCGACGCGGCCGCCAGCAGCGTCGCATGGTCGGGCAAGCGCGGCACCGTGCGTTCCAAGAACGCCCACTCGAGCTGCTGGTCGCGCAGCTCGGTCACGAAGGGTCGCGCTGCGAGCACGACGAGTGTGCCCAGCACCGCGAGCGCACACGCCCCCACGCCGAGAGCCATACGCACGCGGTGGCCCCAGATGGCAATCCACGCGGGCGCCGCGCCGGCTGCGACCATCACGACGAAGCTCGTCGGCAGCAGCTGCGAGCGAAGGTTGAAGACCGGGTTGCTGAAGAGAGACAACGAGAGGAGCGTGAATCCACAGAACACCAAGATGACCCAGAGAACGAATCCGGGCCTTCGCAACGCGCCCCACGCCAGGCCGACGGCGAGCAGCGCCCAGTAGACTGCGGGTGTGACCTGGGGCTGCAAGAGCACCAGGTTCGCGAAGTAGCGCCCCACGGTCGGGAGTCCGGGAGCGAACGCCGGTGGACTGGCGAGGGACTGCCGCAGCGAGAGCATCCTCGGGATCAGCAGTGTGGCCATCGCCGCAAGCGCCACGAGAGTGCGCGGAGCGATGAGTACTCGCCAGGAGCGTCGCTTGGCCAGGAGCAGCAAGGCCACCGCCACGGCCGGGAAGCAGAGCATCTCCGGCCGCGTCTGCATCGCCAGCGACAGCGCCAGGACTCCAAGGAGCGCATCGCCCAGGCGGCGCGTGCGCACGTAGACGACCAGGAGTGCCAGCGACCACATACCGAGCGTCACGGCCGGCACGAAGAGGTCTTCGCTGGCCGAGAAACGCAGGTGGTGGGGCAGTACGCAAAGCAGCGCCGCGGCGCAGATGGCGCGCGGCCAACTGCGCATGAGGGCGAGGTCGAGCAGTGCGACCGCAGGAATGGCCAAGGACGCGACGACGGCATTGGTCGCGAAGATGACCTCGACGTCGTCGGGCCGCCCCAGCACGCTGCCCACGAGGCGGAACAGCGCGGGGCCGGCGTTGCCGTAGGCGGGCGCCATCTCGCCGGCCAGGTACGCGGAGATCGTCTCGGCGATGTGGTAGTACTCGTGCAGGAAGGTGTGCGGCGAGAGTTCCAGGCGTAGCGCCAGCGCCACCCCCCACACGAGCACGAGCGCGAGCACACCAGTGGCTGGCGGCCTCCGTCGTCTTGCCTCGCGATAGAGGAGCCGAGCCGTTCCCAGCACGAGCAGCACGAACGACGCCGCGAGCAGCGGGTAGCTCGCGCGACCGAGGTTGCCTCGGCCCGGGCCCACGCCAGACTGCCTCGGCGCCGCGGCTGCCGCGAGCACGCGCCCGATCGCCCCCACCGTCTCGTGGCAGGCGTAGTCGGCGTCCGCCGGCACTCCGAGCGTCCAGCCACCGGCTCTGCGGCCCACGTCCCCGTGCGCATTCGCCGTGGCGAGGTCCAGCGAGTGGTGTGCACCCGAGGGTGTGCGTAGCCCGATCTCTATTCGGAAGCGGCTCGTGTCGAAGCTCACCAGGCGGCAGCCGTCGGCCTCGTGCAACGGCGCCAGCTGGCCGTAGAGCGCGTCCGCGACGGCGGGCGTGATGGCGGCGCCATCGCTCACGGTGGGCTGCGCCGCCACCGACGCCGGCAACAACAAGAGGATCAGGGCGACGACTACGCCGATCGAGGCGGGCATCTAGGTGGAGGACGGCCCCCCCGATAAGGTTCAGCTCAGTGACAGCCGTGCTGCTTGATGCACGTCGCGAGATTGTTCGCGGCCATGGACACCTGGCTCGACGCATCCGCCTCGCACATGGAGGCGCACGCGGCGCCTCCGGCGTCAGTCGTCTTGACGCAGGTCTGCACGCACTGGAAGACCGGGCCGCACCCGGTGGTCTGCGAGCACGTCGTGACTTCCGCGCAGCACAGGTCGAGACACGGGGCGACGGTCGGGGGGATCACCCCCGCCTCGACCTCTGCCGCCACGATGGCGCAATACGGCGCGTCGAACACGTCGCTGCTGCCGGAGTCGCTGGGCGAGCCGCCGTCGTGCATGCCCGTATCGCCCGCTGTGCCCGAGTCGGCCGGCATGCCCGTGTCGCTGCCCCCCGTGGTGCTGTCCCCCGCAGTGGTGTCGGACGCGCCCCCCGAGTCGGCCGGCGGCGAGCTCGACGAGGAGGAGCTCGAGCATGCTGGCGCGATGAACGCGGCCGCGATCGTGATGGTCGCCAGTGCGAGCCCGCTCGTTCGCTTCATGGTCGTGCCCTCCGGGGTCACCGAGCGTACATGATGCGGTTGGCGTCGTCTCTACCGTGTGGTCCAATTGAGGTTACGTGGCCATACAACCGTCCCCGGCGGCGGGAGACCTTTCGGAGTCCTGGCGTGCGCTACGCGAGCGATACGCGCTCCTGCTCGTAGATCGCCTCGGACTCGACGGGCAACTGCGAGCGGTCGCGGTCCATGCCCTTCAGGGTGGCAAGCGGCTTCGCCCGATGCTGGCCGAGCTACTCGGGCGTGCGCTGGGCGCGCCGCCACCGGCCGTCACGGAGGTGGCGGTCGCCATCGAGTACCTGCACACGGCGTCGGTGATGCTCGACGACCTCCCCTGCATGGACGACGCAGCCGAGCGTCGTGGCGCGCCGGCCGCTCACGTGCGCTTCTCGGAGGCCGAGGCGATCCTGGCGGCCCTGGCCCTCATGTCCCGCAGCTACGCGATCCTGCTGCTCGCCCCCGTGCCCGATGCTCGCGCCATGGCACTGCTGGCGACCGAGACGGTGGCGGGCACGATGGCGCTCGGGCAGGCCATGGAGTTCGCGGAGGGGGCCACCCCCTCGGTCGAAGTGATCGAGCGCATTCACGAACGGAAGACGGCGTCGTTGTTCGCGCTATTGGGGCGACTCCTCGCCGGGTGCGCCGGCGCGAGCGCTGGCGTGACGGACAGGTTCGTGGCCTTCGCGACGCTCCTCGGGCGCGCGTACCAGATCATCGACGACGTCGAGGATCGCGAGGAACCCGGGGAGGCTCGCGCGAACCTCGCGCGCGTCGTGAAGGTGGACGCGGCGAGGGCCGAGGCCAAGAAGCGACTGTCCGAGGCGCGGCAGGCAATCGCGGGGTTCGCCGCAAACGGTGAGCTCGGTGCATTCGTCGCCTGGCTCGAGCACCGACTCGACGCTTCCGACTGAGCTTTCGCGCTCAGGCGGTTCGATTGCCGGGGTCAGGGGCGGTCCGCAGCGGCCTGAGGCGCCGGCTGCTGCGGTGGCACACCCAGGGCCGTCACGCTCGATCCAAGCATCCAGCGTGGCGCAGTGAAACCGAGGATGGCCGAGAGCGTCACGTAGACGAGCACGACCTTCTGGTGGGGCGGCCCTTCCCCGAACCACTTCACCGCGAAGACCGCACCCCAAAAGACCGCCAGCAGCGCGACGTTGGCTGCGACGCGGCGCGAAGCTCGCTGCGCGAAGAGGCGAAACCGCACTGCACAGTAGATCCCGATGATGACGAACGAGGTAGTGCCCCATGCGTCGAAGATGTCGAACGGACACTCGAAAGGGAGCCACGACGCCGGTTGGGGATTGGTCCACTTCCACAGCGGGATCCGAGTGCCGGTGACCTCGACCGCGTACGCGATGGTCGTCGAGATGAGGGCGGTGAGGACCAGGGTGAGGAAGACGTTGGTCCCCGGGAAGTTGCGCCGCTGGATCATCTTGGCTAGCGCGAACGACAGCAGAGCCGTGAAGACCCACCCGGCGACCACCACGATGTTGACGGGCCCGACGTGCCCCAGGCCAGGCTCGGGAACGTACGGCAGACGGTCGTGCTTCATGATCGCGATGCGCGAAACGAGCCACTCGCGGAAGCACGCGAATCCGGTCAAGTAGGCCACGAACGTGCCCCCAGCGCGCGCGCCCTCGATGCGCCAGGCGTGGCGGATGAGTATGAGAAGGGCGGCGAAAGCGCCGGCCCGGAAGACAATCGCGCCCCAGCTCATGCGCGGTTCTGCCGCGCGCGATGGATGATCAGGAGGATCCAGACGATCAGGGCAGGGTAGGCGAGCCCGGCATAGCGTATTTCGCGGGTCGCGAAGGCGAGCAAGACCATGCAGCCAATCCAGATGCCAGCTCGCCGTGGCGTGAGCGGCACGAAGGCGGCCGTCACCAGGAACACGAGCGGGAGCAGCGAAAGCGCGAGCACAGGCTCCCCCAGCGACGCAGCGTCGATGAAGATCAGCACTCCGATCAGGATGGCGGCCGCAGCGGCAACCTCCCAGTGCTCGCGGACGAGGCTTCCGAGCGTCACCCTGTCTCCGCCGGTGGAAGGACCGAGCGCAGCAAATGGCCGCCATCCTGGTGTGACCGCAGGGAGTACTCGATGAGCGGCGCACGGGGTGCGTCGCGCGAGACGAAGTTGCACCCGAGCAGAATTCGCAGCCCCGGCTTCCGCTTCTGCCGTGCTGCGTGCCAGGTGCACTCATCCATCGCGACCACCGTTCCGCGGGCGGCGCGCACGACGAACTGCCCATCCCAGTCCTCGCTGTCGAGGTCGTGCGGCGGCGCGGTCGGCTCGCCAGCAGCTCGCGGGTGGACCAGCAGCGGCCCGTTGTCGTCGTCGAGATCATCCAGATAGAGCAGCGTTCCGATTCTTCTCGGTCGTGGGACGATGGGCCACACTCCAGTAGCCCGGTAGGCGCCGTCGTCCTGACCGCCGATGTGCGTGTGCCAGGCAAAGAAGGCGCGCGTCTCGTCGGCGATAACGGCGGCGGTGAGCTCGACGTACATGTCCTCGCCGAGGACCCTGCGCACCGCCTCGACGATGGGGGCCTTGAGGATCCGGGACGCGAAGTCCGGCCGTCGCTCCACGAGCTTGGCGATGATGAGTCCGGGCTTTGCCACGTGCACCGCTGGCCCGAGGACCTCGAGCGTGGGCGAATAGCAGCAGGGGCTGCCGAGGCTCACGTAGAGCTGCTCGATCCCGCTGCGGAACGCGTCGACTTCGCCCGCGTCGAAGGCGCCCTCGAAGACCGCATAGCCCTGGTCGAACAGCTGCGTCGCGTGCTCCTCGGGGTTCATGGGGTGCGTGGCCATGGTACTGCGTCAGTGCCCGCGGCATCGGCGCGCACCAGGAAACCCGCGGCGAAAGCGCGCCGCCCCTTCATGCGCATCGGCGTGACCGCATGCCACACACTCTGGTCGGCCAGGATGATCGACCCCGGCGGGCACCGGACGATCTCTTGTCCAGGCCACGGGCCCTCCGCGTCCGGGTAGGGAGGTTCGGTCGGGTCCGTGACGTGTCGCGATTGGACGAGCATGACGCCGTGGTCGTCGTCGAGCGGCACGGGGTAGAAGGTGCACGAGAGTCGCTCGATCCGCCGGAAGGTCGGGTAGCGCACCGGTTGAGCGAGGTAGTCCCGCGCGTCGACGAGGCCGCCGACGTGGTGATGCCAGAAGAGAAATGGGCGCGAGTCGTCGGATAGGGCGCCGCTGGCGACCTCCAGGCGAAAACCGGTGCCGAGGATCGACTGGACGACGCTCGCGACGGGCGGTGGCAGCAGGAGGTCTCGGGCCCCGGCGTTGCGATCCAGCAGGCGGTGGACGGCCATGCCCACCGGGCACACCAGCACGTCGGAGCCCAAGGGAACGTCGGAACGCGAGTAGAGCGCGGGCCGTCCCAGGTCGGACCAGATGGCCTCGATGTCGGAGACGAACTGCCGGCATAGGAGGGGAGGGATCACCGAAGGAAAGACCAGCCAGCCGCGCTCCTCGAGCTGTTGCCGTGCCGACATGCCTCGATCACTCCTCCCAGTCGGACGGGAGAGCAGGCCAGGCGGGCGTGCGGATGGCGTGTCCGCGCTGAAGGTGGGTGAGGGGTGTCGCCTTCGCGGCGAACGCCGCGCGCTCCTCGGCGGAGAGCGCACCGCCCAGCAACTCTCGCACTCGCGGGGTTGCCTTTGCGCGCACGCTGCGCCCCACGAAGTCCCATTGCCAGATCAGGGGAGTCTCCTCGTGGCAGACCATGAAGTTGAGCATGCGGCGGGACCGGTCGGTGGTGTTGTGTCCGCGCGAGTGCAGGGTGGCAGGGTCGAGCACCAGGGCGTCGCCCGCGTCGAGGAGCATCTGCACGCGCGAGGGGTACCGGTGCATGCCCGACGCCGGGGCTGGGATCTCCGGTACGGCGAGGCGATGGCTGCCGGGGACCACCCACGTGGATCCGTTGTCGGCGACGAAGTCGTCGATGGGCAGCATGAACCAAAGATACCGCGTGTGATACGGCCCCTCCGTGACGGGTTCGACGTCACGGTGCCACCCCTCCGAGCCTGCCTCGTCGTCGCCAGCGCTCGGATGTGAAACGAACAGCACCACATCGATGAGCTTGTGCCGTCCGATCACGGCCTGGCTCAGCTCACGCATTGCGTCGCTCTCGAGCACGCGCAGGCATGCGTCGCCCCAGAGGTAGAGGCCGCGCGCGCCGACCTGGAAGGCGCGGTCGAACACGCCCTCCGGGATGGTCGCCCCCAGTTCGAGCTGGCGATTCGTCTCTGCCAGTGCGCGGTCCGCAATGTCGGCCAGCGCACCGAGCTGATCGCGTTCCACGAGGGAGGGCAACACGGTGAACCCGGAAGCCTGTAGCGCGAAGGTGTGCGCTGCCAGATCGGTCGACGTGTGCGTGGATGCCGGACGACTCGCACTGGGTGGCGCCCGGTCGAGCCGCATCGCACCGCTCGAGAGCCGCTCGGCGAACGCCCGCACGAGGGCCACCGCCTCCGCCGCTGTCACTCCGGTGCATGTCCGATAGGAGACGTCACCCTGCGGCGCGCGGGCGAGAGACGGTGCGCCAGTCGGCGGCGAGACCTGCATGACGACGCGCGCGCCGTCGGATCGGCGCAGGTCGACCAGAACGTAGCCAGAGTCGTGCTCGTCCGGTCCCTGCCGCTGCCATCCTTCGAGGGCGTCCCGGTGCGGGGCGACGACCATCTGTTCACGAGCCCCGAGGAAGCAGCGACTGCAGCAGCTCTCCACCGCCGGCGAACCCGCGAATGGACTCGTCCACCCACTCGGTCGGCGGCGCCTTCGGCGACTTGAAGTAGCAGCCGACGAAGCTGCGAAGCCCGGCGCTGGTCTTGGCGCGTACCGCGTGCCAGGTGCACTGGTCCATGATGACGACGGATCCGCGCGGCACCTCGAGCTCAATCTGGCCGGGCCAGTCGATGGCGGAGAGGTCATGAGGGGGTGCCGTCGGCTCTTCGACGCGACGGGGATAGACGAGCAGGGGGCCGTTGTCGCCCCTGATGTCCTGCACGTACAGCAGGGTCATGAGCCGTTGCGGCTCGTCGAACCGAGGCCAGATGCCCGCGTGGCGATACTTGCTGTCGTCGATGCCGCCGATGTGCGTGTGCCACGCGAAGAACGGCCGGTGCGAGTCGGCGATGACCGCGCCAGTCAGCTCGAGCTCCACGTCCTGGCCGGCGTACCCGCGAATGGCGGCGACGATGTCGGGCCGAACCATGAGGTCCGCATGCTCGGGACACCGCTTGATGAACTTGTAGAAGACCAGCCCGGTCGTGCAGAGCTCGATCTCCGGCGCGAGGCGTCTCGGCTCCCGCGAGTAGCACTCCGGACTCCCGGCCAGCGCGTGCAGTCGGGTCATGGTCTCCGAGAGCCTCGCGACCTCGGCGTCGTCGTAGGTCCGCTCGAACACGGTGTACCCGCGCTCGCGCAGCTGACGAACGTGAGTCGCGACGACCTCTTCGCTCATTCGCCGATAGTCTAGCCGGCGCGGCTGCCGTAGACGAGGCTGGCGAACATCGGCCCGGCTCGCGGCAGCAGGTGGTCGAGCACGCCGAGGAAGTCGCGCGTCGGGGGCGTGTCAGTCGGTCGGTAGCGTACCGATACTCTTCCGATGACCCGGTAGGCCTCGACCCCCGGCTCTGCCGCAGAAAGCTCGATGTGGCGCGGGCCCTCCGGAGTCGACGTCTCGATCGCGACGAGTCCGTTCTCCCGCGAGATTCCCGACACGCTCCAGCGCCCCTCCGTCGCCGTCGCCACGAACGCCGATACGCGCGCGACGAGTGGGGCGGCGAGCACCTCCACCTGCGACGAGGTGCGCGGAGGCGGCTGGGGAGGCGGCGAAGGTGACTCCTCGACAGCTCGACTCTTGGTGCGCGGAAACGACCAGAAGACGTCCCCCTCGAGCTGGCCGCCGGCGTCCTCGCACATGGCGGTCAGGCGCTCGGCCGTCTCGCGTAGCGCCTTCTCGCTCCAGCCGGTGCAGCTCTTCATGTAGAGGGTGACCGGGTCGTAGACCATGTCGGCGCCCGGCGGTGCGCGCGTCATCAGGGCGTCCGGCAGTACGAGACAGTGGAACACGCGCACTCCGCACGGCAGCTGGCGTGCCCGCTGCAACGTGCGCTCGAAGCTGTCTGGAGTGTCGCCCGGCAGGCCGAGGATGATCTCGATCCTCGGGTCGGCCCCCGGCAGCGCTGCCAGCTGCCCTACGACGCGATCAAAGCGCTCCTCGTCGAACGGCCGCTGCATCTGGCGCAGCACGTCGCGGTCGTACGACTGCAGGCCGATGCCGATGGTCTGGAGGCGGACCTGCGAGAGGAACTCGAGGTGCTCGTCGCTCAGGTGCGACGGATAGACCTCGAAGCTGAGCCCCGCCTCTCGCAGATAGCCGACCTCGCGCTCGGCCGCAGCCAGGTTGCGAAACGCGCGCGGGTTCAGGTTGAGCGCGGCGTCCACGATGAGGGCCTCCCCGAGGCCCAGGTCACGCATCGCCTCGAGCTCGCGCACGAGGTACTCGCGCGAGAAGATCCGGCTGTTGCCTCCCGAATCCCCCCACTGGCAGAAGGCGCAGGAAAGCGGGCAGCCGCGGAAGGTCTCGATGTGGGCGCTCACGCCCCGCGGGACGAGGCCCGAGCGGTAGGCCGACGGCAGGGCATCGAGATCCACGATGGGTACCGGAGCTCCCGTCCGGCGGAAGCCATCTCGCGTCGGCAGGGCGAGGCCGGGGAGGGTGGAGAGGCTCGCCTCGTCTCGGGTGGCAAGCTCCACGATCCGCGAGAAGACCTCCTCCCCCTCGCCGAGCACGAGCGCGTCGCACGCGTGGCGCCTCTCGCGGTAGGGCTCGAGCGCGAACATCGCGGGTCGTGCCGACGGACCTCCGAAGATCACGGTGACGTCGGGCCGCCGTCGCTTCAGGCGTTCGGCCACCTCCACGAAGGTCGCGAAGGACCACACGTACGCCGAGGCACCCACGACGTCCGGATCGATCGCTTCGAGCCGGGCCATCAGAGCGTCGGCATCGGTGTCCCGGGTCTCGACGAGGTGGATTTCCGCACCCTCGATCCCGGCGGCCATGAGCGACGCCTGCACCCGGCGAACGGGGTAGTTGAACGGAGGGAACGACTGGTACTGCGTCCAGGGATCGACGCAGAGCAGCGCAACCTTGCGACCGGAGAAGCCCACCGAGCCTTCAGTCTACCCGACGGGTCGGCCGCCGCCTCTCCGCCTCGCTGCCCACGAGGCCCTTGCGGCGATCGAGCCTCATGCCCCCGGGGTCACGCTCGCGGATCACTCCGATCGCGTCACGAACTATCGCCGAGAGCCGCTCGCGCGCCGATCCCGTGACGGCCCGGTAGTGGATGTTGAAGGACGGTGTGCGAGCAAGCGCAGGGGCGGCCTCGTCGCTGGCGGTCAGCACGACCTCGACGCTCGAGTCGGCGTGCTCGAAGATGAAGCTGCACGCCCGGCGCGTGAGGCGGACAGCTGCGAGCCTGGCCTCGTTTCGCTCGGCGACGCCATCGACGAGCGCGCGCCACGCGGGGTGCTCCAGCGCCACGGCCATGCCCTCGCCCGGCTGGTCGGAGCCAATCCAGGGGCCGTCTTCCGGCTCCACGAAGGGACGCGTGCGCGGCGTCGGGCGCAGGGCGGTATCCTCCCAGCCGAACTTGGTGACGTACGGATGGTGCAGCCCGAGGCACGTGTCGCTGTGCTCGCACGTCGCCTCGTAGAGGCAGGCGAACTTGGGGTACGGGTCG
>Ga0209415_10010225_pt1 | contig 15987 bp, 10 predicted proteins | sample PeaSoiSIISIP2007_FD_187696 | JGI IMG/M metagenome (GOLD analysis project Ga0209415, IMG submission 187696) | Peat soil microbial communities from Weissenstadt, Germany - SII-SIP-2007 (SPAdes) (version 2) | ecosystem: Environmental > Terrestrial > Soil > Wetlands > Peat | place: Germany...
GCGCAAGGCCAGACGGCCGGCTCCACCGTTGCTCTGCGGGAGCCGGACCCGCTGGGCGAGGAGCCAGACTGGCCGCCGGGCCCGCTGGCCGTCGCGCTCCGGCGCGTGATCGCCGGCCAGGCCATCAGATCTGACCGCCCGAGCATCACGCGCTGGGTCGGCCTGGTCTGGCTGGTCGCGCTGATCGTGCTGGCCGCTAATCATCCCGGCCAGATGTTCTTCGACACCAAGCTCGGCGTCGACATCGACCCGCTCGGGTTCTACGCCCGGTTGTGGCACCTGTGGAACCCGCTCGAATGGCTCGGGACTCTCCAGGACCAGTACATCGGCTATGCCTTCCCGATGGCACCGTTCTACCTGGTCGGTGAGCTGCTGAAGGTGCCGGTCTGGCTCACCGAGCGGCTCTGGCTCTCGCTGCTCATCGCCGTCGGCTTCGCCGGGCTGGTGAAGCTGGCCGCGGCGCTGCGGATCGGCAATGAGTGGTCCAGGCTGGCGGCCGGCCTGGCGTTCGTGCTGTGGCCGACATTCACGATCGTGATCGGATCGACCTCCGCCGGGGCGCTGCCCGGGCTGCTCGCGCCCTGGGCGGTCCTGCCGCTGGTCGTCGCCGCGCGAGGCGGATCGCTGCCGCGGGCCGCGGCCAGGTCGGGTGTGGCCGTGCTGTGCATGGGCGGGGTCAACGCCACGTCCACCCTGGACGTCCTCGTCCTGCCTGCCGTGTTCATCGTGACCCAGCTGAGCGGGCGACGCCGGGTCGCGCTGGCCGCCTGGTGGGGGGGCGCGGTGTTCCTCGCCACCAGCTGGTGGGTGGTGCCGCTGCTGCTCCAGGCCCGGTACGCCTTTAACTTCCTGCCATATGTGGAGCAGTCGGCGACGACGACCGGCACGATGTCGGCGGCCACCTTCCTGCGGGGCGCGGGCAACTGGACCGCCTACCTGAACCTGGGCCAGCCCTGGCTCAGCGCTGGCTGGGCGATGGTCGCCAACCCGCTCGCGATCATGGCGGCTGCCGTCGCGTCGGGCGCCGGGCTGCTTGGCCTGGCCAGAAGGGATCTGCCCGGCCGGACCTGGCTTCGGCTGTCCCTTGGCGCCGCTGCGCTGCTGGCCCTGGCCGGATACCCGGGGCCGTGGGGCGGCCTGTTCCATGGAAGCGTCGATCAGCTGCTCAACGCGGGGCTGGCGCCTCTGCGGAGCGTCTACAAGGTGGAGCCGGTGGCCGCGGCGGTGATCGCGCTCGGCGTCGCTCACGCGCTCTCGCTCGGCGCCCGGTCCGTGACCAGCAAGGGCGACATGGCCCGGGCGACCCGGCGGCGGCTGCTGCTCGCACCGGTGATCGGGCTGCTGGCCGTCGGCCTGGCGTACCCGTACCTGTCAGGACAGGTTCTCAATCCCGGCGCGTTCCGTGCCGTGCCCGGGTACTGGTACCGGGTCGCCGCGTTCCTGCGTGCCCACTCCCCGGAGGCGCCGGCGCTCGTCGTCCCCGGGGCCGCGCACGGGACGTTCCTGTGGGGTGAGCCGGTCGATGACCCGCTTGAGCCACTCGCGAGCTCCCCGTGGGTGGCTCGCGGGCTGGTTCCGTACGGCGGCCCTGGATCGCAGCTGCTGCTCGGCTCGCTTGAGGACGCCGTGTCGTCGGGAGAGCCGGTGGCCGGGCTGGCGGCGACCCTGAGCCGGTCCGGGATCAGGTATGTCGTGGTACGCAACGACCTCAGTCCTGGCGTGCTCGGCTACACGCCGCCCCAGGCTGTCCACCAGACACTGCTGACCTCCGGTTTCCGGAGGGTCGCCGCCTTCGGGCCGCTGATCACCGGGGCGCAGCTCGATCCGGGAGCTCCGCAGATTCAGTACGCGCTGCCGTCGTATCCCGCGGTCGAGGTGTACGCCGCCGTCTCGGCGGGCGGCCAAGCGCCGCCTCCGGCTGTCGCGCTGCCGGTCAGCCGGACTGTGCTGGTCAACGGCGGGCCCGATGCGCTGCTACAGCTCGCCGGGCAGCACATCCTGACCTCGGCACCCGCCGTGATCGCCGGCGACAGGCTGGTCACCAGGCCGGCCCTGTGGGCCGTCACCGACAGCCTGCGCCGGGCTGACCACGCATTCGGGCTGATCAGCGGGAGCGCTTCGTACACCTACACGGCTGCCGAGAATGTTCCGGTGGACGATCCGCTCGGCGGCGGCGGCGGCCCGCCTCGCCAGATGCTCCTGGTGCCCGCCCGCGGCCACCAGACGGTTGCGGTGCTCTCTGGCGCTGCCGCGGTCACCACCTCGTCCGCGGGCTCGTGGCTGACTGAGACGCCGCAGATCGACCCGGTGAACGCGTTCGACGGCGATCCGGGCACGTTCTGGGCGGAGGCCAATCCGGTCAGCGCGGTGGGGCAGTGGATCCAGATCACCTTCGAGCGCCCGGTGTACCTGCCCGACACCATCGGGATCAGGCTGCTCGATGATGGCTCGTTCCGCGCCGTCGCCGACCGGCTCAAGATCAGCACCGACGCCGGCTCGGTCATCGCCGCGGTGCGGCGGACCAGCCGCGCTCAGCCGCTTCGGGTGCCGCCAGGAAAGACCAGGACGCTGCGGATCACATTTGCCGGAGTCCGCGGCGGCCTGCCTGGCGGGCCCGGAGCCGGCCTGACCGATGTGCTCATTCCCGGCGTGACCGTCCGGCGGTATCTGGAGGCTCCGGAGAGCGGCGCCGGCCAGGGGGCGCCTGCCACCGCCTTCTCGTTCCAGCGCCAGGTGCCCTCACCCGCGAGCCTGGCCGACGTGGCCGCCTACCCGCCGCTGGCCGAGATGTTCGACACGCCGGAGCCTGACTGGTTCAGGCTCGCCGCGTCGGCCATGGCGGTGCCCGGCCGGCCCCTTGACGCGATACTCGGCAGGCTCACGCCGACCCGCAAGCACGCGCTCGAGGTCACCTCCAGCTCTACCTGGGGCTCGCTGCCTGACCTGGCGGCGTCCAGCTTGTTCCGGGCGAAGTCCTCCGGGGCCTGGATCGCCGGCGGCCCGAACCCGGTCATCAGGCTGAGCTGGCGCGGTCGGCGGGTGATCAGGCGGATGGTCATCCAGCCGGTGGCGGGGTTCGCGGCGGCACCGGAGGCCATCAAGATCACCAGCCCGAACGGGGTCCGATACGCGAGCGTCGGTCTTGATGGCCTGACCGAGATCCTGCCGCCGCTGCGCACCGACCGGATGACGATCAGCTTCCCTGTCGTGCAGTTCGCCACGACCACGGAGCCGATCTCAGGGCAGCTCGTTCAGCTGCCGGTCGGCCTGTCCAGGCTCTCCATCCCGGCGCTGGCCGGCCTCAGAACGGCGACCCCCAATCCGGGCACCCGGTTCCAGCTGGCCTGCGGTCGCGGACCTGAGCTAACGATCGACGGCCGTCGCTATCTGACTACGGTCTCGGGCGTGATCGGCGACCTGACCGAGTTCCGCCCCGTTCAGGTCAGCCTCTGCTCGCGCGGGTCAGTGCTGCGGCTTGGCCGGGGGCGGCACCGCCTGGTCGCGGCGGCCCTTGGGCCGTTCACGGTCACGGGCCTCAGCCTGGCCAGCCTGAGCCAGACGGGTACGAGTCTTGCCGCCATGAGCCAGGCCTCGGCGCGGGGCAGCCAGCGGGTTGCCGGGCGTGGCCGGGCTTTGAGGTCGGGGTCGTCGGGGTTGTTGGGGTCGGGGTTGCCGGGGTCGGGGTCTGGCGCGGGGACGCAAGGATCGGGGGGCGGGTCACGGTCGGTACGGGTGCTCAGCTGGCAGCCGGAGTACCGCCAGGTGCGGATCGGCCCAGGCGCCGCTTCCTACCTGGAGGTCCATCAGAACGCCAACGCTGGCTGGACGGCCACGCTGAACGGCCGGGATCTGACGCCGGTCCGGCTGGACGGCTGGCAGCAGGGATTTGTCGTGCCAGCGGGCGCCGGCGGCATCATCGTGCTGACCTTCGCGCCGGTTGCCGTCTATCATGCCTGGATTATCCTTTCCGCGGCCGGGGCACTGATCCTGCTCGCTGCTGCTTTCGTCCGCCGGAGGCGCAGGAAGGCACGCGAGCGCATGAATGCGACGTCGGACGGGCCAGCCGCGCTCGACGGTCCTCCGTCCCCCGGCGTGCCTGACGACCTCGGCCAGCGCGCCAGCGCCCCCGCGCTCACGCCCGGTCAGCCGGAGCCGGCGGCGGCGGCGCTGGTGCCCGCGGCCGCATCGGCGAGCCGGGCGGCTGTCGACGTAGCGGCACGGGAACAGCGGTCATGGACAGCCTGGAGCGGCCTGCTCGCCTTGTCCGCGCTCATGGTCATCGTGGGCGGACCGGCGGCGCTGGCCATTCCCGTTCTGATCTTGATCGCCGCCGCGCTGCCCGACAGATTCGGCGTGATCGCGCTGGCGGCGATGGCGGCGGCCGGCGTGATCACCGCGATGGCGGCGCATCCGGCCGCGACCGGCGCTGGCGCTTTCGGCTCAGCGGCTCAGGTCTGCGCCCTGATCGCTCTGATGGTCGCGCTGACGCCGGTGGTCCGAGTGTCCGAGGGCCGACTCGGCTGGTTCGGCAGGCTCCTCCGGTCCGGCCGGTCCGCCCGGTCCGCCCGGTCCGGCAAGCTCGGTCGGTCTGGCAAGCTCGGTCGGTCTGGCAAGCTCGGTCAGTCTGGCAAGCTCGGTCAGTCCGGGCGGCCTGGCAAGCCCGGACGTCCTGGCAAGTACGGCTGGCTCGGAAACCTCGGCGGTCTCGGGCGGCTCAGCGGGCTCGGGCGGCTCGGCGGTCTCGGGCGGCTCGGCAAGACCGGATGGCCTCGCTGGCTCGGCCGACGTGGCGCGGGCACGTCATGACCGGGCTGGGCACTGACGAGCGGCGCGGGGCTCAGCCCCGGCCCGCCAGGACAAGGTTCGGCGTCGTCGACGAGCTGACCTGCTGTTACGACCGGGCTTCGGAGCCGGCCAACGTGCACGTCGAGGTCTGGCTGCCCGGCAGGCTGGACCGGGACGCATTCCACGCGTCGGTTCTGGCCGTACTGTCCGCCCGGCCGCGGGCCAGGGCAAGACGGGTCGCGGGCGGGCGGTGGCGGCGCAGGAGCCACTGGGAGTACCCGGCGGTTCTGGACACCGATCCGGTTCGCGCCTCGTCGTGGGAAGACGAGGCCAGCCTGTCCAGGCAGCGTGCGGCATTCCTGTCCGAGTCCGCGGGGCTTGATGCCGCACCGCCGCTGCGCTTCCTGCTGGCGTCGGGACCGGACCGCGACTGCGTCATCCTGAACGCTCACCACGCGGCACTCGACGGGATGTCCTGTCTTGGGCTGCTTCGAGCCGTGGCCGCCCAGTACGGCACGGAGATCGGCTACGGGCCGCACGATTGGCCTGGCGACGTCCGGCATCGCGGCGGCGCGTCTGCCAGCGCGCATCGTGTGCCTCGGCAGGCCACGGCCCCGGCCGGTGCTGCTGCCGATGCGCCCGCTCCCGGCCGCCTGGGTCCGATCGTGCGGATCGCCGGGAAGCCGGACCTGGCGGAGCACGGCCCCCGGCCGGGATACGGCGCCTGCCTGGTGGCCTGGGACGGCTTGCCGGCCGCGGCCGGCAAGCTGCGGCTGCTTGGCGGAACGGTCAACGATCTGCTGATCGCGGCCATGATGACCACCATCAGGCGCTGGAACGACTCGAACGGCGGACGGGCCGGCCGGATCCGGATCACCATGCCGGTGGGCGACCAGACTGCCGACGGCGAGCCGGACGCCTGGGGTCACCTGTCCAGGCTCACCGCGGTCACGGCACGAGTGCCTGCCGGTTCCGCGGCCGGCGACCTGATCGGCGCCGTGGTGAGGCAGACGCGATACGCCAAGGACCATCCAGGTCCGCAGCTCGACCTGCCCTCGCGGGCGCTGGCGGCGGCGCCGCTGCCGGTACCGGTGCGGAGCGGGCTGCTGCGGACTGTGCTGCGAGTGGCCGGGCCCTGGTTCTGCGACACCTCCCTGGTCACCAACCTGGGCGCGGTCGAGCCGATGTGGTTCGGGCCGCGGGCCGCCGAGCAGGTCTGGTTCTCGACCTCGGCGCACCTGCCGCGCGGTCTGTCCCTGGGTGCCGTCACCGTCGGCGGCGAGCTGCGTCTGACTTTCCGCTACCGTCGCGCGCTGCTTGGCGACGCCGCGGCGAGCGAGTTCGCTGGCCTGTACGTCAGCGTCCTGAATGAATTCACCGGCTCAGGGACGCTTCCGTGATGGCCGGGCCAGGTCTGGCCGTCGTGGTGGCGCTGCTCGCCACCACCGCATACCACCTGGGGCTCATTCTGGAGAAGCGGGCGCTGCGGCGGCTGCCTGCGATCGATGCCCGGCACGCGCTGGCCCTGCTGCGCATCGTGCTGACGGCGCCTGCCTGGCTGGTGGGCTTCGCGCTGATGGCATGCGGATTCGGGCTTCAGGTGGTAGCCCTGACACTCGCCCCGGTCAGCGTCGTGCAGCCGGTGCTCGGATCCGGCGTCGTCGTCCTGCTCGTGCTGTCCCGCCTGGTCCTGCGGGAGCGACTCGGCCGCACCGAGCTGGCCTGCGTGCTTGCGATGGCCGCGTCGATCGTGGTGATCGCGCTTTCCGCGATCGGGTCTGCCGGCCACGTCGGTCACCGGGCGAGTGGCATCTGGCTGGCGGCGGTGGCCGTTCCCGCTGGCCTGCTCGCGCTCGCGCTCGGTGCGGCGGCGCTCCGTCCCGGCGGACCGGGAAAGCACCGCGTGCCCGCCATCGGCGTGTCCTACGGAGTCGCCTCCGGCCTGTTCTACGGTGTGGCAACGCTCGCGATCAAGGCGCTGTCCGGGATCTTCGTGCATCACGCGAACTGGCTGGGCCTGCTCGCCAGGATCGCCAGCTCGCCCTATCCGTATGTGACCGTTGCCTGCTCGGCCGCCGGGCTGCTGATCTTCCAGACTGGCCTGCAGCGCTGCCGGGTATCCATCGTCGGCCCCGTCTCCAACATCACGGGAAGCATGTTCTTCATGGTCGCCGGCAGCTGGCTGTTCGGGGAGCGGCTTCCCGCCGACCCGGGCAAGCTCGCGATGCGGCTGGCCGGGATTGTCGTGGCCGGCGTGGTCGTCGTGCTGCTCTCCAGGCAGCCGGCCACTCAGGAGGCCGCCTTGGTCGCCGAGGGAAGCACGGTGCCGGCGGTGACCGCGTGAGGGGCGGCTGACCGTGACGGTCCGCCCGTGGTGCTGCCGCCCGACGCCGAAAGATGGAGATGATCATGCCGCTCGAAGGCCCGCTGCTTGACATCCTGGCTTGTCCGATCGACAAGCACGGTTTGCTCTACTTTGCCGACGAGGCGGTGCTGTACAACCCCCGGCTGCGCCGTCTCTACCGGATCGTTGACGGCAGCCCCGTCATGCTGGCCGACCGGGCCGAGCCGGCGGCCGATGACGAGCATCTCAGGCTGCTCAAGCGTGCCGCGCACGGCGAGGCGGTCGGAACCGCAGGGCTGGTGGCCGAACGGCTGGACGCCATGGACCAGGGGGTGAAGGAGCTGGAGTGACGATGACCGTCCCGGCGTCGCTCCGCAGGATGGCTCGGTGTCCACGGGCTCGGTGCTCAGGGGCTAGGTGCTCACGGGGCTCGGCGCCGGGCTGCCCCGGACGGCGAGCTGCCGCGCTGACCGCGAATCAGCTCAACCGGGATCTATCACCTGGACCTGCAACACTAGTGACACCACTGATCGTGATCAGTATCATACGTCAAACTCGTTATAATGCCCGCTAGGCCGCCAGATTTGACAGCCAATCCCCCAGGAGGATCTATGCGCCGCGTCGTCTGGTCTGTGCTTACCGGTCTGGGCGTTTTCTTCATCGTGCTAGCGCTGATGCTCAGATTCTTCCTGCCGGGCCAGGCCGTCAAGGCGCCGCTCAACGAGTACACCAAGAGCACGCTCGAGGGGACCAACCTGAGCTACTTCAGCCCAGCTCGGCTGCAGGAGCTGACCGGCGTGACGATGCAGGCCACCAATACGGTCGAGGGGGACGTCGCCGCGGCCAAGGCTGCCGGTGCTTCACACATCGCGGTCTGGAGGTCCTTCGCTGCCGCCGAGGACATTACGAACCACCTGCCCTACCAGTACTCATCCATGGTGCTCGCCTTTGACCGCTCCAACGGTCAGCTCGTCAACTGCTGCGGCAACTTCATCGACGCGAACCATCACCTGCACGTCTCAGGGCAGGGCTACCTCTGGCCGTTCAACGCGCAACAGCACAGTTACCAGGTCTTCGATACCACCCTGCTCAAGCCGGTCCAGTTCAACTTCGCGGGCACCGATGTCACCGACGGCGTCTCCACGTACCGCTACGTCGTGCATATCCCCAGCCAGCAGATCGGCACCCAGACCCTGCCAGCGTCGCTGATCGGCCTTCCGGGTACCGAGATCACGCTGCCTGAGTTCTACTCGGCGGACAAGACCTACTGGGTGGACCCGGTGACCGGCGCGCCGCTGCAGGTCACCGAGACCGAGCATGTCACGCTGCAGGACAAGACCGGGGCAACTCAACTGGTGCTGCTCGACGGCACCCTGGCATCGACGCCCGCGAGCGTCAGCAGCAGCGTGGCCCTGGACAGGCACTACCTGATCCAGGTACAGCTGGTCGAGATCATCCTGCCGATCGTCGGACTGGTGGTCGGAGTCATCCTTGTCGTGGTGGGTCTGGTGCTCAGCAGGTTGAGGACCGAGGATGAGTTTGAGGTCGCGCACTACGAGGACGAGGAGCCAGCCGGCTCCCCGGCGTAGGTGCGTCGCCGGCTCGACTGCGATCGGAGGCAGCAGGGGTGGAGTCGCAGGGGTTCTGGCACCGTGCGCAGGCGGATCCTGACTGGATCGCCGTGGTGGAGCCGGACGGGACCGAGCACGCCGCCGGAGATCTGCTCGGACGGGTCAACCAGATAACCCACGCACTGAGAGCGAAGGGCCTGCGGGCGGGTGACGGGATCGCCGCGCTGGTGCGCAATGGCGTCGAGCCGCTCGAGCTGAGCATGGCCGCGCTACAGGCCGGGTGGTACTACACCCCGATCAACTGGCATTTCACCGCCACCGAGATCGCTTACATCGTCCGCGACTGCGAGGCGAAGGCGTTCTTCGTCGATGAGCGTTACGCGCAGGTCGGAGCTGCCGCCGCCGACGAGGCCGGAGTGCCCGCGGACGCCAGGTTCAGCTACGGCAAGGTTCCTGGGTTCACCGAGGTCGACGAGCTGTGCGCCGGTCAGCCGACGGCCATGCCGGAGGACCGGACGGCCGGTGCCGCGATGCACTACACCTCGGGCACGACCGGCCGCCCGAAGGGCGTGCGCCGTGCGCTGAACGGGCTCGATCCTGACGTCTCGGCCGATCTGCTCACTGGCCTGCTGCTGCTCTTCGGGATCACGCCTGGCCAGCCGAATGTGCACCTGGTCACCTCGCCGAACTACCACACGGCGGTCACCATCTTCGGCGGCAGCGCCTTGCACCTCGGCCACACCCTGGTCTGCATGGACTCCTGGGACGCGGAGCATGCGCTCGAGCTCGTGCAGCGGTACCGGGTGACCAACACCCATATGGTGCCGATCCAGTTCAGGCGGATGCTCTCGCTGCCGGAGCAGACGCGCCGCTCCTACGACGTGTCGTCGATGCGCTGGATGATCCACGCCGCGGCGCCATGCCCGGTGCCGATCAAGCGGGCGATGCTCGAGTGGTGGGGACCGTGCGTCTACGAGTACTACGCGGCCACCGAGGGCGGCGGGACAATCGCGACGCCTGAGGACTGGCTGGAGCGGCCAGGGACGGTCGGCAAGGCCTGGCCGATCAGCGAGATCATGATCACCGACGAAACGGGGGAGGTCTGCCCGGTAGGCGTCCCGGGCACGGTTTACATGAAGATGGGGATCGAGTTCGAGTACAAGGACGATCCTGAGAAGACCGCCGCTGGCCGGCTTGGCGGGCACTTCACCGTGGGGGACGTCGGCTTCCTGGACTCCGACGGCTACCTCTTCTTGTGCGACCGGAAGTCGGACATGATCATCTCGGGCGGGGCGAACATCTACCCGGCCGAGATTGAAGCTGAGATCATCACGCATCCCAAGGTCGCCGACGTCGCTGTCTTCGGCATCCCGGACGAGGAATGGGGCGAGCAGGTCAAGGCGGTCGTGCAGCCGGCCGAGGGGGTGCCGCCCAGCGATGAACTGGCTGCCGAGATCCTGGCGTCGCTAGAGGGTCGGCTGGCCAAGATGAAATGGCCGAAGTCGATCGACTTCGTGGCCGAACTGCCCCGCGACCCGAGCGGGAAGCTGCTGAAGCGGCGGCTGCGTGATCCCTACTGGGCTGGTCGCGCCGTCGCCATCTGATCGGCGACCCCTACTCGGCTAGATTGCCTGTGTGCCGTTGCCGCGTGAGGTCGGTCAGGTCGTTCAGACGTTCCTGACCCTGATCGATGAAAAGGCACCCGGACTTGTCCAGGGTCTGTATCTACGCGGCTCGCTTGGCTTCGGCGAGTACTTCCACGGGCGCAGCGACGTGGACTTCACCGCTGTCTTGTCGAACCGGCCTGACAAGGCGCAGCTCGATGCGCTCGCTGTGACGCACGCGCAGGTCAGCGACGCTCACCCCGATCCGCACTTCGACGGCTTCTACCTTGTGCTTGCCGATCTCGCCAGGACTCCGGCCGAGTGCCCAGACGTTCCGTGCATGTTCGAAGGGCAGTTCCATGTCGAGGGCCGTTTCGATATCAACCCGGTGAGCTGGCACGAACTCGCCAGACACGGAGTCACCGCCCGAGGCCCAGCCTTGTCGGCAGACGATCTATGGACCGGCGACGCGGCGCTGCGGACATTCTCCTATGAGAACCTCAGTTCCTACTGGGTTCCAGTCGCCAATGCTCTGGTTGCCGAGCCTGGAGGGGCAGCCAAGTCGGCCGCCGCCGCGTGGTGCGTCCTGGGCGTCAGCCGCCTGCACCATCTCCTGACCACCGGATCGATGACGTCGAAGAGCGGCGCGGGCCGGCATGCCTTGGCCGCCTTCGGCCGGCGCTGGCACCCGATCATCCACGAGGCGCTGCGAGCACGCGAGCAGCCAGATGCGCCATCGGTGTTCGACCACGATCCCGGCCAGCGCGGGCGCGACACAACCGCGTTCACTCAGATGGCGATCGAGGCCAGCCTCGCCTGCGGACCGTGAGATCACCTCGCCGCGATGACCATGGTCTGTCAGCCGATCCGCGACCGGCGCGCGATCAGGGACTGGGTCGCTGGCCGCGGTCAGGCTGGCTAGCAGCGGCCGACTGGATCAGCGCTTCGATGAGCATCGCGCTCGCTGGCGGGTCGGGCGGCTGGCCGTAAGTGACGGCCAGGACCTCGCGGTGCGCGCCGGGCAGTGCACGCGCGGTGATGCCTGCGTGCCGTACCGCGCGCAACGCCAGGCCGGGCAGCAGCGCGACACCGAGTCCCGCCGCGACCAGGGCCTGGCAGGCGATGTAGTCGTCGGTCGTGAATGCGATCTGAGGACTGAAGCCGGCCGACGCGCACTGCGTCAGGAGGAAGTCGCTGCAGGTCGTGCAGCCGGCGACCCAGCGTTCGTCGGCGAAGTCAGCAAGACGCGGATGGCTGGTCCTACTGCCCGTCGCGCCGTGGGTTCCCTGACCGGTGCCCTCATCCCGGTCTGGCCCACCTGGTGCTGAACCTCGGCGGGCGCTACCGGGTAGCGGATCACGGCCGGCGATCAGGTAGACGGGCTCGTCGAGCACGAGCTGGCTGCGGAATCCCTCGTCATCGGGGATCAACGGGTCAGACCCGGTCTGGTCGACCGTGGGGAGAGGCGGTCCAGATTCGATGCTCGCCTGGTGATAGCGGAAGATCAGCGCGACGTCGGTCAGTCCGGCACGCAGCAGCCGGAGTGCGTCAGCCGGCTCGGCCTGGATTGCCGTGAGGTCAGTGCCAGGCCGCTCGGCCCGCATCCAGGCCGCCGCGGCGGGAACGATGGTGCCAAGGCCTGAGCCGAATACCGCGAGCCGTACCCGGCCCAGCCGGAGACCGATGTGCGCGGCAAGCTCGGCCTCTGCCGCGTCCAGCCTGCCGAGGATCTCCTCGGCGCGCTCGGCAAGTAGCTGGCCAGCGTCCGTCAGCCGGATACCCCGGCCGGAGCGTTCCATCAGCTTGGCACCGGTCTCTGATTCCAGCCTGGCGATGTGGTGGCTGATCGAGGGCTGGGCGTAGTTCAGGGCCTGGGCCGCCCCGGTCACCGAGCCGTGCCTGGCAACCGCAACGAGGACACGGAGCCTGGTCGCGTCGAGCATGCCTCAATGATAGATCTGGCTGAACTTGAGTGGCCGAGTCATCAATCTTGCTAGTACTCATCGGGTTATGTCCGGCCTGCCCTGGGCGCCTGACCTACCTGGCCGCCTCAACCGTCCCTGCTGCCCCGGCCGTCGAGCAGTGGTGCGCCAGGCTGCCGCAACTGCCGACCCGCGGCCATCTGCCGCCGCCAGGCGATCCCGGAGAGCGCCTCAAGCACGACCCGGTTCGCCAGATAGGCCGTGACCTCAGCGTGGTCATAGGGCGGTGCCACCTCGACGACATCCATGCCAGCCACAGGGAGTTCCATGGCTATCCGCCGTACCGCGTCAAGCAGCTGCCTGCTCGACAGGCCTCCGGGCTCTGGGGTTCCTGTGCCCGGAGCCAAGCCAGGGTCGACCACGTCGACGTCGACGGACAGGAAGACCCCGTCGCAGTCGTCCAGTGCGATCCCGAAAGCCTCGGTCAGGCAGGCATCCAAGCCCCTGCCTACCACCTCAGTCATTTCGTAGCTGCGCATCCGCTGATCTGCCATCCAGTCCAGGGTCTGCGGTTCGGGCCAGTAGCCGCGCAGTCCGACCTGCAGGAACCGGTCGCCGCGCACGGCGCCCGACTCGATCAGCCTGCGCATGGGGGTGCCGTGGCCGTACAGCGAGCCGAGCTGGGTGTTGCCTGTGTCCGCGTGCGCGTCGAAGTGGATCATCGACAGCCGGCCCCAGCCGACATGCCTGGCAACTCCAGTCGCATCGGGGAACGCGATCGTGTGGTCACCGCCGAGGATCACCGGAATAGCCCCGGCCGCCGCGGTGACGTGCACCGCTTCCTCAAGCCGGCGCAGCGAGAGCTCGGTGTCCCCGGACGGCATCTCGATGTCGCCGGCGTCGGCGACCTTGAGCTCGGTGAGCGGGTCGACGCCGAGGGCGAGGTGCGGCCGCGAGCCGTCGTGGGGCAGGTAGTCGGTGAGCCGGATGGCCTGCGGGCCGAACCTGGCGCCTGGCCGGTGCGATGTCCCGCCGTCGAACGGCGCACCGATGATCATGATCTCGGTGCCCGCCCAGGACGGCGGGTCTGACAGATCGGCGGGCGGAACGCCCAGGAACGTGGCATCTGGTCCGTACAAGTTGCCGATTCGCGTCACATCAGCCTCCAGGGCATCGACGATAGCGCGGCCGGGCGTGCGGCGGCTCTGGTCGGGCGGGTTGGCCTCGGGGGTCGTCAGGGACGAGGAACGGCCGAGGTGGCACGACAGCTCAGCGGGCGAAGGAAGTGCGAGACCCGACCGATGCCCCATCCCGCGCCGAGCGATCGGCAAGCACGACCTCATCTGCTGCGCCCCGCAATGTCGATCTTGCTTGTGCGGCCTGATTCAGTGCCCAGCAAGGGTTGCGGCCTAGTCGAACACACGAGCTAAATTATCGTACCTATCTTCTATTATTAGCGATAACAAAGCCACCCGACCGCTCACCGCACGGAGTCGCCGATGACCAGCACGCCAGTCAGCCAGCCGCCCGGCCGCCAGCCTGGCCGCCAGCGGCCGGGCCCGGCCGGTCCCGGCCGGGTTCACGCACCGTGATCCGGGGCGGGCGGCGGCGGGGTTCGCCGCGGGCGGTCCTTTGGATCTGCTGGGCCCGGGCCGGGTTCGCCGATGACGCGGGCCCGGTCGACGCCTGGACCTGCCGCGACCTGGCCGGCCGCCTGGCCGCCGCCGGGGCAGGCCCGGTGGTGCCTGACCCTGACCGGCACGGACGGCCAGGCCATCGCCCACGCCTGCGCCAGGCCCCGGGCCGGCCCGGGATCCGGCCCGCCCGGCACCGGCCTGGCTCACCCGGCTCCGGCTCGCCTGGCTCCCGGACGGCGACTGCGGCCACCCCCGGCAGGCCCCCGGCTACCGGTTCACCGGCGCGCTGCGGCACCTGATCGAGATCCGGCACCGGACCTGCGCCACCCCCGGCTGCCGCCGCCCCGCGAACCGGTGCGACATCGACCACGCGATCCCCTACGGCCACGGCGGCCAGATCTGCGAGCGCAACGGCTCACCGCCGATGATGCGATAACCACACAGGTTTGCCACGCCGGTGGGCTGACGCGGCTTCGCCTCAGGACTGGTTCACATGGGTAACCGGCCACGGGCGGCGACGATCTCCCGTTGCCGGAGGGTCCAGTAGTCAACGATCTGGGTGCGCGGGACGGGCAGTGCGTCGTCGGGATCGACGTCGTCAAAGTAGCCGAGGCCGAGCAGGATGTGGTTAATCGCCTGCTGGGGGTACTCAGGCTGGAAACGCTCGACGAAGAGCGCCAGGCCCTCGTCGGCCGTACGCCCGGTTCGCTGCTCGATAACCATCAGGTCAAAGTAGTCGCGCAGCTCGCCGCGGTCGCCGACGACCTTGAGCTTCATGGCCAGCAGGTCGCTGAGCTGTGCAACATGCAGGCCATCGACCTCCTCGGGCGGCTCGAGAAGGTGCTGCGGGCGGCCCTCGTCCGCGTGCAGGAATTGCACCCTGGTGGCAGAGAAGACGCCGTTGAGGGTCCCGGGCGCGCGCTCGGTGACGGCGAACGGGCCCGCCGCGGACAGGCACCGGGTCAGCTCGTCGAGATCGACGCTGCCGTGGTGGAAGAAGAAGTCCAGATCCCGGCTGATCCGGTGCCCGAGGTGAACGGCGATGGCCGTCCCGCCTCCGAGGTACGCGTCGGGCGGTACCAGCGGGGCGATGGCGTCCCACGTTGATGCCGTGTCCGGCGGGAGGAGCTTCCGGACGCGGTCAGACGGCATGGGGGGCGTGCCGGGCGAGGTTATGCGCGAGCGCTCGCCGGGCCGGCTCGAGGCCGCGCGCCGCCGCCGCGTGCTCCCAGGCGCTCGCGGGCAGGTTCACAGTTCCCCAGGCGAGGCCATCGGGATCGAAGGACGTGATGAGCCGCCGGGCGATGAACGGCCCCGAGGTCGCGAGATCGAGCTGGGAAGGCGCCGCGTTCCAGAACAGGTGGAGCAGGTGCGGGGGAACCCGCTTGACGTGCGCCCCTTCGGGACGGGCGGGCATGCGCACCCGGGCGATCACCGGGGCGAGCGCTAGCCACCGCGGCGAGCCGAATCGGACCTGGTACAACGTCGCCTCGGCGGCGTGCCCCCGGGCGATCATCACCGGTGTTTGCGTGATGAGGCCATCGGAGTTGAGCCGGGCGAGCGCGCGCGCGGTGGCAGTCGGCGAAACTCCCGCCCGCCGTGCGGCCTCACGGACGGACGCCACGCCCCGTGGTGACCGCGACAGCGCCGCGAGCACCTGGACCTCCACCCGGGACAGGCCGGGTACCGGCGGCGTGACGCCCAGCTCGCGGGCGAGCTCGTCCGCCTGGCGCGACGTCAGCTGGAAGACCCCCGAGGCGGCACGCTTCACGGGCATGCCAAGGCGATCCACGGCCCGTCGCACCCGCGGAGCCGAGGTCCCCAGAGCCCGAGCCGCAGCGGCAAGGCTATAGGTGTCCATATCGTTATGATAGCTGACCTCATACGCCGGAGCAGTGCTCGGGTCTAACCAACCAGAGCAGTGCTCAAGTCTAACCAAGCAGCATCAAACTGCGAATGCGACCTGATCCCATCGTGCAAGCGATAACCACACAGGTCGTTTCGGTTGCGCGCCAGTTCTGCGGCGACCGCTCAGCCGTCCTGATCGGAGAAGATGTCTTTTAGGAGGAGCCCGAGCCGCGCGGGCGGTTCCTCTTCAGGGAAGATCTCGCGCACCGAGGCGAG
>Ga0209415_10010227_pt1 | contig 15987 bp, 11 predicted proteins | sample PeaSoiSIISIP2007_FD_187696 | JGI IMG/M metagenome (GOLD analysis project Ga0209415, IMG submission 187696) | Peat soil microbial communities from Weissenstadt, Germany - SII-SIP-2007 (SPAdes) (version 2) | ecosystem: Environmental > Terrestrial > Soil > Wetlands > Peat | place: Germany...
CCGTGGCTCGCCAGTCCGCCCGCCACCAGCTCCGCGATCCACTGCCCGGATTCGCGCGTATCCATGCCGATCAGGACTTCTGGCCCGATCAGGATCTCCGGCTCGGCTTCCCGCGTGGTGACGTCGCGCGCCAAGGCCACGCCGAAGGCGAATATGGTCGCCGGATCCAGCGGGTACTCTCCCGCGACTCCGCGAATCCCGTCCGTACCGAACAGTTCTTTTCCCACTCACTCTCCTTGAAGCGCAAAGGCCGCGGCGCGGCACCATACCGCACAGGAACCGCTCGCGCCGCGGCCGTTTTGCGCGAGTTCCTTAGGAGTAACTCACTACTTCTTCCTCATGGTCACAGTCACTCGAACCTGCGGCGAAGTCTCGAAACGCACATAGGGGTCGTCCACGAAGGCGTTGACCCGGAACTCGGACGTGCCCACCACCGCGGACACGTCCACTGGATCCGTGACCACTTCCCCGATGCGAGCTACTCTCTTCGCCGCCCCGACAATCCGGAGTTCCGGAGGCTCCACGCTGCGGCTCACGATCGCGTATCCGTTTTGTCCCTCGCCGGTGAATCGCGCGCGCACCGGCACGCTGCGCACCAGGCGCCGGTCGAACTCGAACCGCACTACCGACGGATTGGCGCTCACCAAATGGACCCCGTGCGGCAGCTTCACATTCCCATCGCCGATGATGAAGGTGTGCACTCCCGGCTGCACGTTCGCCATATCCAGGATCACCGAAGGGTTCAAACCTTGCAGTTCTCCGGAAGGCCCACGCAATTCCAGCAGGATCGGACCTGCCGGCTCGGAGCTGAACTCCAGTTCCTCGGGCAGGTTCTTATATTCCAGCCGCACGGCTACGCGGGTTCCCAACTCGGGCTCGGTGGCCACCAGGGCCCAGATCAACACCGCAATCGCGAGCGAGAGAAGCTTCCACCCGAAGTTCTGCCACAACAGCGCGCGCGTCCACTTCAGGACCCGGCTCATGGTTGATTCACCCGATCGCCAGGCCGGACGTCCGCCGGCATGGGAGGGCTCTCGTGCGCCAGGGGAATGTCCGCGGCGAACTCGTCGATATGTGCCGCGGAAGGCCGGCTGACTTCGAAATGCAGATTGATGCGCTCCAGCACCGCCGGCAGGGAAAGGCCCTGCGCGATATCGCCAAAGGACGCCGCCGAAATGCGTCCGGTTTCCTCCGAAACCACCAGCGAGAGGCAGTCCGTCTCCTCGGTGATTCCGATGGCCGCACGATGGCGCGTGCCAAGCTTGCCCGAGAGCGCGGGATTCGTGGTGAGCGGGAGAAAGCACGCCGCGGCCGCCACGCGGTCCTTCTGGATGACCACTGCCCCATCGTGCAAAGGCAGGCCGGGCTGAAAGATCGAAAGCAGCAGGTCGCGCGAGAGCAGAGCCTCCAGCCGGACCCCGCTCTCGATGAATGTGCGCAGCCCGATGTCGCGCTCCAGCACGATCAGGGCGCCGATTTTGTTCTGCGCGAGATGTTCCACGGCCAGCAGGATTTCGTTGACCGCGCTCGGCGCGTGGAAGCCTCCGCCTATCCCGAGCCAACGCTTGCGTCCCAGGCGCGCCAGCGTCCGGCGGATCTCCGACTGGAACAGCACGATCACCGCCAAGCCCAGGTACGGAACGATGAAACCGAGTACCGAGCGCAGGGCCTCCAGGCCGGTCCACACCGCGATCGCGTACAGCAGCACCACGATGAGAATCCCCACCAGGATGTGCCCGGCGCGCGTCCCACGCACCACCATCAATGCCTGATAGACCAGGCAGGCCACCACCAGGATATCGACGACCCCGGCGAGAGTGAGGCTCGGCACGGATGGCAAAAAACGGAGCATATGCCCTAGAACCCCCATCTTAACTCAGCGCTCTCCGCCCCCTCAGTTCTCTCAGCTTTTGACTCTCTTTGTTTCTCCGCGCTCGTCTCCGTGACTCCGCGACTCCGCGTCAAAATCAGGTCCCTCTCGATACAATAGATCATGCCCTTTGTCTCCATTCCCGAAGCGGTCGAAGAAATCCGCGCTGGGCGGATCCTGGTGGTCGTGGACGACGAGGACCGGGAAAACGAAGGCGACCTCACCATCGCCGCCGAAAAGGTCACCCCCGAGATCATCAATTTCATGGCCACCCACGGCCGCGGCCTGGTTTGCCTCCCCTTGACCGCGGACCGCTGCGACTATCTGCGCCTCCCGCTGATGAGCCCGCGCAATACCTCCAATTTCGGCACCGCCTTCTGCGAATCGATCGACGCCCTCGAAGGCGTCACCACCGGCATCTCCGCCGCCGACCGCACCCGCACCATCCTGCAGGCCATCGACCCCGATTGCCGCCCCGGCGACCTGGCCCGCCCCGGCCATGTCTTCCCCCTGCGCGCCCGTGAAGGCGGCGTGCTGGTGCGCGCCGGCCAGACCGAGGCTTCCGTGGACCTGGCGCGCATGGCCGGACTCGCCCCCGCCGGCGTCATCTGCGAGATCATGAACGAAGACGGCACCATGGCGCGGGTGCCCCAGCTCCAGGAGTTCTGCCTCCGCCACGGGCTCAAGATGATCTCCGTGGCCGACCTCATCCGCTACCGCATGAAACACGAAAAGTTCGTGCGGCGCGTGGCCGAGGGCTGCATGCAGACGGAGTTCGGCGAATTCCGCACCATCGCCTATGCCAGCGACCTCAACCCCGAGTACCACCTGGCGCTGGTTCGCGGAGACGTGGCCGGCGAAGAGCGCGTCCTGGTGCGCATGCATTCACGCTGCCTCTATGGCGACGTTTTCGGCTCCACAAGCTGCCAGTGCGGCCGCCTGGTGCGCGATTCGCTCGCCGCCATCGCCGCCGAAGGGCTGGGAGTGCTGGTCTATCTGCACGAGACCGGACCGGGCTTCCGCGTGGAGCGCGACCCCCACGGCGAGGAGCGTATGGTTTCGCACGGCCGCGATTTCATGCACTACCAAGGGGTGGCCGGCCAGCGGCAACTCCAGCACGAACACGGCATCGGCGCCCAGATTCTGTCCGACCTGGGACTTCACACCATCCGGCTGCTCACCAATCACCCACGCAAAATCGTTGCACTGGAAGGGTTTGGAATCGAAATCGTAGACCAGATCCCAGTAGGACACAATCCCCAACCCCCAACCCCCAGCCCCTAACCCCCTTTTCCCGCCCCCCAGCCCCTGCTAATATCGAGACAGACGCCTCGTCCTGAATGATATGAACGCACGAATCCTTACCACCGCGACGCTCGCGATCGCATTTACCGCCGTCCTCCCCGCCAAGGCTGCCGACCCCCAACTTCTCAACCTCGTGATGCCCGATGCCGCCGTTTTGGCGGGTGTCAACGTGGATTCGGCCAAGACCTCGCCCTTTGGCCAATACGTGCTCTCGCAGATGCAGTCCAACGACCAGGACATGCAGAAGCTCATCGCCCTCACCGGCTTCGATCCCACGCAGGACGTGAATGAAGTCCTGGCGGCCTCCAACGGTACGCCAAACACCGGCCTGGTCGTGGCTCGCGGAACTTTCGATGCCGCGAAGATCACTGCCGCCGCGCTCGCCGGAGGCGGTACTGCCGAGACCTACGGCAGCGCCACCATTATCGAGGACCCCAAGCAGACGCATGGCGTGGCCTTCCTGAGCGCCTCGTTGGTCGTGGCCGGAGACATCGCCAGCGTCAAAGCGGCTATCGACCGCCAGTCCGCCCCGGCTCCCCTCCCAGCCGCGGTCACCACCCAGGTGAACCAGTGGAGCGGTTCCGAGGATGCATGGGCCATCTCCACCGTCCCGCCTTCCTCCTTGCAGCCTCCGGCCAACGCGCCGAAGCTGCCGGGCATGAACGGGCAGGGACCCTTCCAGACGGTTCAGTCGGCGGCCGGTGGCGTGAAGTTCGGCGCGACGGTGGTAGTCAAGGCGCAGGCCCAGTCCGACAGTGCGGCGGACGCCGCCTCCATGGGCGATGCCTTGAAGCTCCTCGCCAACCTCGCGCAGATGCAGTCCGCCAAGGATCCCACCGCCGCCGCCCTGGCGCAGTCCTTGCAAGTCAGCACGTCGGGCAGCACCCTGAATGTCACGTTGAGCCTGCCCGAGGATCAACTCCAGCAAATCGTGAAGCCCAAAGCCAACGCCACCAAACGGCAGAGGTAGGTTAGAACAGCTCGATATCCGGCATTGGGTAATGCTTGCGGTTGCGCGTCCACAGCGCGCAACCGTGTAGCACCAAGGTGCCCGCAAGTCGCAGCACCTGGTCCGTGGCGCAGGCACTCATGCCTGCCGCGTCGGCTCTCATGCCGACGCTTGGCCTCGACACTCTGTCAACCGGAAAAGGGGTCGAGACGAGTACTCACGCGTCGCAGCGGAAGTCACCTCGATGATGATATCGGTATCCAGGAGAACGCCGTTCAAAGAAGCCCCAGCCTTTTAGGACGAGTGCTTTTCCGCAGTTTGCGAATGTACTCCTCCGTATCCGGGAGATCCGTGCGGTCCGCCCACAGACCAATCACCGCCTCGAACGCCTCTCTGCGCCGTTCCCGGTCCTGATCGTATTTCTCACGCAGCGTGCTGCGCACCACGTCGGAAACCGTCGTGTCTTTCACCTCAGCCTGCGCGTGGAGGTACTTCCACAAATCATCATCGAGATAAACCTGCGTGCGTCTCACGACTTATATTATAAGTCGACGGGCACAGATCCTTGAAAAACTCGCACCGCCGGCAGCGCTCGCTCTCGTGCAGCGGGAACTCCTGCTTCTCCTGCGCCTCCAGAAAATCGCGCACCATTTGCTCCGGCGATTCCAGCAGCGACGGTGTCAAATCCACCTCGATCGCCGTATTTGGCCGCAGGAAATGCAGCCACGCGCGATCCGGCGGACTGCCCGCGACCGCTCCACCGCCAGCCCGTAGAGCCCAATTGCCAACCCGACCAGACCGGCGCAAGCGTTATGACGTACAGGATCTCCCCGTCTGCGACTCGTCCGCGCGCGGAGACTTCGAGACCGGGAGCCAGATCAACCCGTTCCTGAACGACATTCTGGCAACCCCCTTGCCCGCGCCCAAACTAGCGTATGCTATACATGAGTTGTAGTGGTTGTTTTTGCCGAGAGCGCGTTTAGGCACGGCTACCAGGAAGATGATTTCTTCGAAGTGTTGGAGATGGGCCCCCTGAAGATGAGGTCGAGACGCGGTCTGAAAAACGTTTACGAGTTGTACGGAAGGAACCTTGCCGGAGAGTATTTGCACATTGCCTACCGCCGTGAGGCGGACCGGGAGGTCGTGTTCCACATACGCCCAATGAGTCGCCGTGAAAAGCAAAGGCTTCGGAAGATCCAATGAAAACACCAAGGCCCAAGAAAAAGTCCCCTCGGATTCGGCTGCCGCAAAGAGACGCTGGCTACGCGGAATTGGCGGATTTCTTCGACCGTCACGATGGCGTTGACCTGCTGGACCAGGGCATCGTCGAGATCGATCCGGACCGCGAGGATTTGGATCGCATGCTGCGCGAGTACTGGACTCAGCCCAATACCAAGCAGTTGAACATTCGCATCCCTCCCGCCGCCAAGAGCATGATTGAGAGGCTGGCTAAACGGAAGACCGTCGAAGTCTCCACCCTGGTGCGGATGTGGGTGATCGACAGCATGCGCCGGGAAGCGGCAAAGAACTGAAAGAAGATGCGAGCGCAGCGAGCCACCTTCCCCAACCCCCAACCCCTAACCCCTAACCCCTAACCCCTAACCCCCAGTTCGACGGGCACAGGTCCTTGAAAAACTCGCACCGCCGGCAGCGTTCGCTCTCGTGCAGCGGGAACTCCTGCTTCTCCTGCGCCTCCAGAAAATCGCGCACCATCTGCTCCGGCGATTCTAGCAGCGACGGCGTCAAATCCACCTCGATCGCCGTATTCGGCCGCAGGAAATGCAGCCACGCGCGATCCGGCGGACGGCCCGCCACCCGCTCCACCGCCGCTGCGTAGAGCCGCAATTGCGAAGCGTAATCCTGCGCCCGCTGGTGCGCTTCCACCGCGCTCACGGAGTCGGTCTTGTAGTCCACGATCGCCAACTCCCCGCCCTCTTCGAACCACAGGTCCACCTTGCCGCGGACCACCAGGTCCTCCACCGACATCAGGAAATCGAACTCCCGTTCCACGCGCCTCGCCCGCGAAACCCTGCGGCCCAGCGCGCTCTCGCGAAATACGCCGGCCAGCCGCACCGCCTCCGCATCCGGCTCCCGCACCTCGATCCCCGCCAGCAGATCGTGCACCTGCGTGCCCAACTCGCCGGCCGAAAGATCGCCGCCCTCAGCCGGGTCCCCCAGCCTCCGCGCGCGGCCTTCGAACCCCAGATACTGGCCCAGGTAATACTCCCGCGGGCACACCGCAAACTTGGCCAGCGCGGTCACCGTGGCGTTCGTATCGTGCTGCTCGCTGACCCGCGGCAGCGCCACCAATTCCACGCTCTCCTCGACCGCCGCCGCCGGCGCCCGCGCGATCGCATCCGGCGCCCGGTCCGTCACCAACACGCGCGCCTTCCAGCCCTTGCCATCTGGCGCGTGGTATGTGACCACCCCGTCGCAAACCGTATCCGGGTCGAGACCCAGGCTGCCCGCCACCACTCCCGCCCAATTGAGCAGCTTCCGGCCGTTGCTCGAAAAGCTCAGGACCAGGTGCTGCTCGGCGCGCGTCATCGCCACGTAGAGCAGCCGATTGCTCTCGTCCCGCTCGCGCACCTTGCGCTCTTCGCGGATGGCGTGCAGGTACACATCGTCCTTCTCCTTGCCGCCCGCCGGATTGCGCCACCGCGCGCCCAATCCGTATTCGGGCGAGAAGGCCACATGCGGCACGTCGGTAACAATCCCCTTCTGCAGCGCGCCCAGGAATACGATCGGAAACTCCAGACCCTTGGCCGAATGCACCGTCATCACCTTCACCGCATTCGCCGAATCTTCGGGCGGCGCGTCCGGCTCCCGCGGATTGGACGCGCGCACCAGCGACAATTCCTCCACAAACTCATCCAGCGTCCACCGGCCGGCCGCATCGCGCGCCATCGCCAGGAACTTGTCGATATTCGCCGAGGCTGCGTACCCGCAATCGTCCACGGCCTCCAGCAGAAGCCGGTCGAACGATACCAATTCGCGCCGCGCCCGCCACCCCGCCAGCCGCTCGCGAAAACGGCACAGCGTGCGCAGGTCATCCGCATCGAAGCCCGCCGCGTTCTCCTCCAGCCGCCGCAACGCGACCCCGATATTGTCGCCCGCCATCTTCAGCCGCAGGAGCGCTTCCTCGGAAGCCCCCACCAGCGGCGACCGCAGCACCGTGGCCAGGCTGACCTCGTCCCGCGGATTCGCGATCGTGCGCAGCAGATGCGTCAGGTCGTTCACTTCGCGCGTCTCGTAGAAGCCCTTGCCGCGGTTTACCAGGTACGGAATTCCCGCCTCGTCGAAGGCCGCGGTGAACTCCGCGATCACCTCCGTATTGCGCACCAGCAGCGCCACGTCCCGAAACTCGAACTCGCCACCCACCAGCTCCAGGATGCGCCGCGCCACCCACCGCGCCTCCGCCGATTCCGGCCCCGCCACCGCCATCACTTCCACGCACAGGTCGCGCGGCGCCTCGAACTCGCGCCCGGCCACCAGGCTGCGAGGCTCGATTCCAGGCGCGCCCGCCAGTACGGTTTCGACCGCGCTCAGAATCTCCGCGCGGCTGCGGAAATTGTCGGTCAGTTCCACCAGCCGGCCGCCGCCGCCGGCCACCTCGTCGCGATACTCCCGGAAGCCCTGCGGCTCCGCGTGCCGGAATCCGAAGATCGATTGGTTGATGTCGCCCACCGCATAGAAGCGATCCTTCGCGCGCACCAGCTTCAGCAGCCTGGCTTGCTGCCCGTTGGTGTCCTGGAATTCGTCCATCAGGATCTGGTCGAACTGCGCCTGCACGCGCGCCCGCGTCTCGCCATGTTCGGCGAGCAGCCGCACCGCGAACTCCTCCAGGTCCGCGAAATCCAGAGCGCCGGCGCGGCCCTTGCGCTCACGATAAATGCGGTCGAAGCACTCCAGGATCTCGAGCAGTAGCCGCCGCTGCGGCCCGTAGTGTTGCGTGATCAGCGAGTACCGCGCCCGCTCCACCAACCCCCTGAGCTGCTTCAGCAGATCGTAGGCGGCATTCCCCTTTTTGCACTTCTGCAGATTGCACGAGAACTCGTCGATGGCCCGCAGCGCCGCCAGCGGCCCCGCCGCCGTCACGATCCGCTCCGCGCCCTCCAGCGCGCCCTGCATTTGCTCCTTCTGCGGGTAGCTCCACGCGGAGTATCTCTCCCCGCGGAGCCTCCTCACCGTAGCCGCGATCTCCGCCATCGCGTCGTCTTGCGGAGCCGCATACCCGGCCAGCCCCCCCACCCGCACGCCCGCCCCGCGCATGGCGTCGTAGGCCGAAAGCACCGCCTCTTCGAACTCATAGGACGCCAGCCCGCGAATGAGCGTCCGTATGGCCTGCGGGTGCTCCCGGAACATCTCCTCCATCGCCGCCGCCATCGATTCCTGCTGCAACCGCCACGACTCCCGCTCGTCCGCCACCGTGAATTCCGGATCCACCCCCGCGAAGACCGCGTTCTCCTTCAGCAGCCGCGCGCAGAAACCGTGAACCGTCGATACCCACGCGCGCTCCAGCTTGCCGCGCCGCGCGGAATCGTCGCGGAACGCCTTCGCAAGCCTCTCGCGCATATTGCCGGCGGCCTTTTCGGTGAACGTGATGGCCAGAATGCGCAGCGGGTCGACGCCGCTCTCCACGAGCTGGTAAAAGTACTCCACCAGCACCGTGGTCTTCCCCGACCCCGGGCCGGCCACCACGCACGCGTCCCGGTGCCGCTCGGAAACGTCGATGGCCTCCCTCTGCGCGGCGGTAAACTTCACGACGCACCCTCCGCCTCGTCAACCGCCTGCCGCAATTGCACCCGGCACACATCCCGGTAGTCGCAGAACCGGCAATGGTCCACGTCCGCTGGCGCCACCTCCACCCGTCCCGCGCGAATCTCCTCCACCACTTCTAGCGTGCGCTCCTCCGCCCGCTCGCGCCAGTTCTCCGGCAGCGGGACGTGCGGCAGGTCCGCCACCTGCGCGTCGCTCCACCCCGCGTAAACGATGCCGCGCTTCAGTCCGACATAGTACATCCCCGCGGGCCTCACGCCCAGCGCCCGCTCCGCCCCCATCATGTACAGCGGCGCTTGCAGCAGGTTGTCGTCGCCGTGCCGCGCCTTCACCCGCTGCGCCCCGCTGTACTTGTAGTCGATCACGTACGCGCGCCCGTCCGGCGCCACATCGATCCGATCGATCCGCCCCGAAATATCCAGCCCCTCGCGAAGCGTAAAAACGAACTTCTCCTCCGTGCGCGATCGGAACCCTGTGCGCGGCCAGCGCGTGTCCGCGGCAAACGCGCGCAGATCGTCGAGCATGGTGTTGCGCATCCGCTCCGCGTGATATCCCCGCGGAATGCGCTTCTTTTCGCACTGCCGCGCAAAGACCGATTCGAACAGCGCCTCCAAATCCTGCGGATCGGACCACCAGGTGGCCAGCACTTCGTGCACGATGGTTCCCTGCGTCAGAAAATCCAGCCGCTCCTCCGGCCGCGCGGGCGCCGTATCCAGCCGCAGCACGCGCCCCGCGAAATACTGGAACGGGCACTGCAAATACATCTCCAACTGCGTGGGCGAAAGCCGCGCGGTCTTCTGCCGCAGATAGTCGAGCAGCGCCGGCTCACGGATCTCCACCGGCCTCGCCATCGTCGGCGTACTGCGCGGCTGCGGACGGATGGTCCGCGATTCCTCGGTGACCAGCACCCGCTCCTCCAGGAACAGCGACCGCAGATTCCGATCGCCGCGGCGGTCGAACTCCGGGTAGGAGAGCGTCACCAGCAGCGTAGCCCTGGTCACCGCCGATTCGAACAGCCCCCGCTCTTCCCGCTCCCACTCCGCGGCCGTGCGCACCCGTATGCCCGCTGCATTCAACCGGCACCGCGCGCCATCCGGAAAGAAAGGATCCTGGCGGTGGAACTGCGGAAATTCCTTCTCCACCATCCCGCACACAAAGACTATCGGAAGCACCCACTGCCGCGCCTCGTGTGCGCTCAGCACATGGACCACGTTGCGCCGCCCGTCCTCCAGCCGCAGCGGCTTCAGCCGGAAAACCGATTTCACCGCCGGCCAGAATTCCTCAAGCCCGATCGGGTGCCCCGCGTCGAGGGCCGCCGCCGCTTCGTCCAGCGCCTCGTCGAACAGGTCGAGCGCCGCGGCCTGGCTGCGCAGCGCCTCGACGGGCCCTGCAGCCGACGGCCGGAACAAGTTCCGCAGCGTCCGCAGCCGCGCGGCCCAATCCTTCGGACGCAGCGCGAACAAGCGCCATTCCTCCGTCGCCCCCAGTTCGTCGATCAATTTGTTCAGCCGGTCGCCTTCTCCGAGCAGCGCCTTCATCGCGCCCAGGCCGCTGTTCGCCGTCTGCTCCAGCACCGCAAACGCGAACCGGTCCATGCTGTTCGAATCGGCAAACCGCGGCGCCAGGCGCAGCACCCTCAGGGTCGCCCCGTGATCCCATCCGCCCAGCATCGCGTCCACCGCGCCGCTCAGGAACCGGATCGCCGCTTGCTGCTCCAGCTTCTCATCGAAGTAGAAGCGCGCCGGGATGCCGAATCGCTCCAGCGTCGATCGCAGAATCGGAACGTACGTCTCCTGCGCGCGCACGATGATTCCGATTTCGCGGAACGGCCGCCCGGCGGAAGCCTGCTCCAGAATGCGCCGAGCAATCTCTTCCACTTCCCGCTCGATCCCCGGCGCGCAAACCAGCGCCATCACCGGCGTGGCCCGCGACCGCGGCAGCCGTTCCTCGCGAAATCCCATCGCCCCAAGCCGCTCGTCGATCGCGTCGAACGTCAAGGTCAGTTCGGCGTGCCTGCCCATCGCGCCGATGACGTGCAGTTCCGGATCCGGCAGCGCGTGAAATCCGTCCATCCAGATGGTGCGTATGCCTTCCACCCCGCCCGCTGCGATCCGCGCCGCCGCGCGCTCGAAGCGCGTGGCCCTCATGGCGAAACCGCGCCGATCCAGCTCGCGGTCCACTTCCCGGTACACCGCCAGGAACGCTTCGCCCAACGGCGCATCCGGCAGGCAACCCGCCAGCCGCCCGCTGTCGCATCCCGCCGCCGAAAATTCCGCGATGGTGCGCGCCAGCGTGGCGCAAAATCCATACATCCGCGCTACCCGCGCGAACTCGGGACGATCTACGCGCCGCACCGCATCCTCCACGATCAGGTACAGCACGGCATCGGGTACCTGCGCCGCATCTCCCGCCCACGGCGCCACAAACTCCGAGAGCGTTTGAATCAGCGGCCGCCGGAAGACAAATCCCTCGCGCGCAATGCGGTTTTGCAGGTGCTGCGCCATCGTCGCGGTCGGCACCAGCAACCGCACGCGATCGTCTCCCCCGCGCAACGCCTCGCGAAGCCGCTCCACCACGAACGTGGTCTTGCCCGAGCCGGCCGGTCCCGTCAGCAACTGCATTTGGCTCCAGTGTAACGAAGCCGCGGCCGGAAGGAGCATCGAGTTAAATTCCCGCCAGTGGGGTATCCCCTTCACTCAGGTAATCGCGCTTGGCGACGGATTGGTGGGGCGGACCCCCTGGTCCGCGCGGGACGCCCTCGTCCCGCCGCCGCATGGGGCGCCAGGGCCTCGATGCGGGTGAGGCCGCCCGCCGGGCGAAGCGCCGCCGATGGTACCAACCTGAGTCAAGCGATACCCACCTCCCGCCAAAATTGGGAGACTCCTCCGCGCCCAGCGCTCTCCGCTTCCTCCGTTTACTCACGTTTTGACTTTCTCTTGGTTTCCCTCCGCGCTTCCTCCGCGTGCTCCGCGCCTCCGCGTCGAGAACGCAGTAGCGAAGCTCGCAAAATTCCCCTTGACGTCCCTACTATAACGTAGTAGCATCAAATACGACATAGTTGACACCAATGACCCAGCCGAAACTGAGCAAGCTCGAACTGCAAATCCTGGAGGCCCTGTGGGCCCAAGGCAAAGCCTCCATCCGCGAGATCCAGGAAGCCTTTCCTGACCCTCGCCCCGCCTACACCACCATCCAGACCACCGTCTACCGCCTGGAAGGAAAGAAAGCCCTGCGCCGTGTCCGCAAAATCGGCAATGCCGACATCTTCGAGCCCATCGTGGCCCGCGATGTGACGCGCAACCGCCTGCTCGACGAGATTCTGAGTTTCTTCGGAGGCCGCGCCCAACCCATGATGGCCCAACTGGCCGAAGCGGGCAAACTGACGCTCGCCGACGTTCGCGAACTGGAAAAAACCATCAAAAAGCTTCAGTCCGCGGCAAAGAGCAGAAAGGACGCGTGAATCCAAATGATCGCCGGCCTGACCAACCATCTCTGGCAATCGACCTTGTTCGCAGCCGCGGCAGGACTCCTGACTGTCGCGTTCCGCAGGAACCGGGCCAAGGTCCGCTACTGGCTGTGGTTCAGCGCGTCGTTTAAATTCTTCGTCCCCTTCGCGCTGCTGATGAGCCTCGGCAGCCATCTGCAATTTGCACCCGTCCGCCAAATCGCGACTCGCATTCCATCCCCCGCAGTCTCGCTCGCCATGGTGCAAATCGCCCAGCCATTTCCCGCCGCGCCGGCGCCGCCACTCACTCCGAACACCCTCGACTGGATCCCCATCGCGACCCTCGCCTTATGGGCGTGTGGATTCGCGGCCGTCGCGCTAATCCGGTTTCGCGGCTGGCTCCGCATCCGTGCCGCCGTCCGCTCCAGCACGCCGTTAGACGTTCCGGCAACCGTCGAGATTCGCTCGACGCCGGGCCTCCTGGAACCTGGCGTGATCGGATTCTGGCGCCCCATCCTGCTCCTGCCCGCGGGCATCGCGGATCGCTTGACACCGCCTCAACTCGAAGCGGTTCTCGCCCACGAACTGTCCCACATCCGCCGCCGCGACAACCTGTTCGCTGCGATCCACATGCTGGCCGAAGCACTGTTCTGGTTCCATCCCCTCATCTGGTGGATTGGGGCCAGGCTGGTAGACGAACGCGAGCGAGCCTGCGACGAAGAAGTGCTAAGTCTGGGCAGCGAGCCGCACGTCTATGCCGCCGCGATCCTCGACGTCTGCAAGCTCTACGTGGAATCGCCGCTCGTGTGCGTGTCCGGAGTCACCGGATCCAATCTCAAGAAGAGAATCGAGGGAATTATGACGAACCGCATGCTGCTCAAACTGAACTTCTCGAAGAAAGCCGTCCTGGCAATTGCCGGAATCGCCGCCCTAACCGTTCCCATCGTGATTGGCCTCCTGAATGCGCCCCACGTCCGCGCCCAATCCGCGACAGCGCTACCGAATTTCGACACGGTCTCCATCCAGCCCTGCGCCGCCAGCCTTCCCACTGGAGGCGGCAGAAAGACAAGCGGAGGCCTGGCCGTAAGTCCCGTCACCGTGGATCCAAAGGGCAACTTCCTATTCCCGGCCACTTCGTCCCCTGGAAGCTTGAATACGAACTGCCAGAGCGTGATGCGGCTCATCTACGCGGCGTATGTTCTCTTCGCGAACAATGGTCCCAATCTCCCGCAGCCGCTTTCCATCGAAGGAGGTCCGGCCTGGATCAATTCCGACCGCTACGAGATCCACGGACAAGCTGAGGTAAGCCCGGACATGACGATGGGAACGGTGATGCAAGCGCTTCTCGCAGACCGGTTCAAGCTGACGGTCCATCGCGAGACCAGGGACGTCCCGGTCTATGCACTGACTGTAGCCGCGGGAGGCCCCAAGCTGCAGCCGTTTCAGGGCCGATGATCCTGGGCGCGAAGGACGTGCCTCCGGGCGGCGTGGCGGTGTGGCAGTGAGTCAGTCAGCCGCCTATTGTGTTAGACTCTCCTCCTATGGCCGACATAGCTCTTTCCGGAGTGCGCCGCTTTCGTTTCGGACCGTTTGAGGTGGACGTTCGCTCGGGCGAACTGCGCAAGCACGGCACCCGCCTGCGTCTTCACGACCAGCCGTTCCAGATCCTCCTCATGCTGCTGGAACAACGGGGAGAAATCGTGCTCCGGGAGGACATTCGTTTCCGTCTCTGGCCGAACAACACCATCGTGGAGTTCGACCATGGAATTAACGTCGCGGTTCGGAAGCTCCGCGGAGCCCTGGGCGAGTCGGCGGACAAGCCGCGATACGTGGAGACCGTGGGGAGCCGCGGCTATCGTTTTCTGGGCGAGGTCGAGACCGTAGGCGAACCGCCGCCCGAGGCCGCGACAAGCGATGGCGGCCTTGAGGTCACCGACCTGACGGGCAAAACCATTTCGGGCTACCGCATCCTGGAGCAGTTGGGCAGCGGTGGCATGGGTGTGGTCTATCGCGCCGAAGACCTCAAACTGGGCCGGAACGTGGCGCTGAAGTTCTTACCCTGGCCCGCGGCGGAAATATCCGAAGCCATGCACCGGCGATTCGAGCACGAAGCCCGCGCCGCATCGGCACTGAACCACCCCCATATCTGCACGATTCACGGCCTGGAGAACTTATCCGGCCAGCCGGCGATTGTCATGGAACTGGTGGAAGGCGAGACGCTGGCGGCCCGGCTGGCCCGGGGCGCGCTGCCACTGCCCCTAGCGCTCACCCTGGCCATTCAGATGGCGGATGCCCTCAGCGAGGCGCATCGCCAGGGGGTCGTGCACCGCGACCTGAAGCCAGCCAACATCATGTTGACCGGGCCCAACGTGAAGGTGCTGGATTTCGGGCTCGCGAAGGTGGAGGGTGCTCGTGGTGAAGATACGAGCTCGCCTGGGGGGAAGCTCCTGGGAACTCCCCACTACATGTCTCCTGAACAGGCGCAGGGCAAGGAAGGGGATGCGCGCAGCGACATCTTCTCGTTTGGGCTGGTGCTCTACGAAATGCTGACCGGCCGTCGGGCGTTCAACGGGGACGGCACGACCAGCGTGATCGCGGCCATCCTGGAAAGCGACCCTCTGCCGGTGACGGATGTTGCTCCCGCGGCAGTAGATCGCATCTTGCGCCGCTGTCTGGCAAGAACCCCCGACGAACGCTGGCAGAGCGCGCGCGACCTGGCGCACGAGCTGCGATGGATTTCCGACGGCGGCTCACACGAGCCTGTAGTGCCGGCGCGCCGCTCCCGAGCACCATGGGGGTGGATCGCGGCGGCGGTGTTTGCGGCGGCGTCTGTAGCTCTGGCGGCCATGCAGCTTCGCGAGAAGCCCTTGGAAGAACACGTGATGCGCTTCCAGGTTCCGCTCCCGAAGGCTCTGGCCGACTGGAATCCACAGCCCGCGCTTTCGCCGGATGGCACGCGGATTGCGTTCGCCAGCCCCGACGGCAGCCTCTTTGTGCGGTGGCTCGACACGATGCAGGTGAAGGAATTGCCGGGAACGGAGTATGCTCACCAACTCTTCTGGTCGCCGGACGGGCGCTATATCGGATTCTTCGCGAACGGCAAACTGGAGAAGATCGACCCCGCGGGTGGGCCCCCGATACTGGTTGGCCGCGTGGCCAACGCGAGGGGCGGCACGTGGAACCGGGATGGCGTGATTCTATTCTCGCCGACGCTAGACTCCCCGTTGATGCGCGTGAGCCAAGCGGGTGGAACTCCGGCGCCGGTCACCAGGCTGGATGCCGCCAAGGGCGAGTACAGCCACGCCTACCCTTTCTTTCTGCCGGATGGGAAACATTTCCTGTTCACGATTCTCGCGGCGCACCCGGACAACGCCGGAGTTTATATGGGGTCGCTCGATTCACCGAAATTCATTCGTCTGCTGACCGAAACCACAGTCGCGCTATACACAGCCCCGGGTTTCATTCTGTATGCGAGGGGCAACGCGTTGGTGGCGCGGCCGTTCGATGCCCGGCGCCTCAGGTTTACCGGCGAGGCTTTCCCATTGGCCGAGGGGCTGAATGACGTCGCGGCTTCATCCGCAGCGAACTTCTCGGCAACCGGCCGGGTGCTGGTGTATCACACCGGCGGGGATGCCACGG
>Ga0209415_10010229_pt1 | contig 15987 bp, 11 predicted proteins | sample PeaSoiSIISIP2007_FD_187696 | JGI IMG/M metagenome (GOLD analysis project Ga0209415, IMG submission 187696) | Peat soil microbial communities from Weissenstadt, Germany - SII-SIP-2007 (SPAdes) (version 2) | ecosystem: Environmental > Terrestrial > Soil > Wetlands > Peat | place: Germany...
ATCGAGAAGGTCCTTGGCGAGCGCTGGCTGCGCCTCGCCTATGAGAACCCGGTCGGCCGGTTCGCGGTCTGGCTCCTATTCCGGCGCGCCTTCTTCTCTTGGTACTATGGGAGGAGGATGAACGACAGGACTAGCGACCTGCTGATCATCAAGTTCATCGGGGATTACGATATCAAGGTCTCGGAATTCGTGAAATCGCCCTTCGATTTCAAGACCTTCAACGAGTTCTTCCACCGCGCGCTGAAGCCGGAGGCGAGGCCGATCGCGCCGGGGGCTGGCACCGCGGTGTTTCCCGCGGATGGCAGGCATCTGGCGTTCCCCGACGTCGAGAGGGCGGACGGGTTCTACGTGAAGGGGGCCAAGTTCACCCTCGAGGAGCTCGTCGGGGACGCCGAGGTGGCCGGGCGGCTTTCGGGCGGGTCGATGCTCATCTCGCGGCTGTGCCCGAGCGACTACCACCGCTTCCACTTCCCCGTGGCGGGGATCCCCTCCAACCCGAGCCTCGTCAAGGGCAAGCTCTACTCGGTGAACCCGATCGCGCTCCGCCGGAACATCCTCTACCTTGTCCGCAACAGGCGCTTCGTGACGCTCGTCGAGTCGACGATGTTTGGGACCGTGGCGATGGTCGAGGTGGGCGCGACCAACGTTGGAACCATCGTCCAGGCCTTTGTCCCGGGGCGACCGGTCCTGAAGGGGGAGGAGAAGGGCATGTTCGCGTTCGGGGGCTCCTGCGTGATCACCGTATTCCCAAGGAGCCGAATCGTTTTCGACGCGGACATTGTCGATCAGAGCGCCTCATGCACCGAAACCTACGCCCGGATGGGTGACCGGCTGGGATTGGCGACGAGGTGACTTAAGGGGCGGCGTCCGCCTTCGTCACCCTGTCGCAGGCAGCCTGCATGTTCTTCCAGGCCACGGCCGCCCTTGCCTTCGCCTCGGCCCAGGTGTGGGCCGAGGCGTTGCCAAGGTCGGCCAGCCTGGCCTTCAGCTCGGCGCGGGCCTCGTCGTACTCCTTCATTGCCCTGACACGATCCGCCGAGGTGGCGTCCGGCACCCCGGCGACCCTTGCCGTCAGGGCGGCGGTCCTGGCGTCGAGGTCCCTGGACATGCGGTCGATGCGGGCGGAAAGGTCGGCGCGCTTCTCGTAAGTGAAATCCTTGATGCTGTCCCAGGTATCGGAGACCGCCACCTTCATGTCGGCGACGGCCTTCTCGGCGGACGCCTTTGCATCCCGCATACTGGTCTTGGGGTCGTCGGTCTTGGAACAGCCGCTGGCCAAGAAAAGCGTGGCGGGGCACATGGCGGCCGCGAGCAGGAGGAGGGGGCGCCGAGTTTTCATGGGGTCAGTATAGACATCAGATCGCGCCCGAAGTGTGGGGTAAGATCCTAATTGAGTGGAGATTGTGACAAGGTGGTTGCGGCGGAGGGTTCGATCCGCAAACCTTTCCGTCATTTCTCCCTCCTCGATGCTCGGGTGGTGGAATTGGCATACACGACGGTCTTAGAAGCCGTTGCCGAAAGGCGTGCAGGTTCAAGTCCTGTCCCGAGCACCAATCTGTTAGTCCCTGTTCAGTTAGAAGATTGCTCCAGCCACGAGGAGAGCAACGCCTGCGAGGCCCGCAGCCACCCTGATGACGTGAAACGCTCCCCAGCGATCGCGAAGCTGCTGCCAGTTGCCCGGTAGAGTTGAAGCCGTCCATATCGCGATCTGTGTCACAATAGGAACCTCAACAAACACGGTTACAACAATGGCGACAATGAATAGGGCGAATCCCGCCAAGGTTAGATAGAAGGTCTCTGGCCGCTCGCCATGCGAGATGAATAGAACTGGCACCGGCGACAACAGGGCAGCCGGCATCAGAACCGTCATGAGCGATGCCATATTTCGGTTCATCCGCTGAACGATCTGAAGAAAGACCCCGGGTTCGAAAGTGGCCAGAGACGGGCTCAATGCCAGCCAAGGCCCCCAGAACATTCCGGCTACAAGAGCCGAGAGCACGATGCAGATGAGCTCACATATCTTCAGCGTCATGGTTTCACGTTGGAGCAGCCGAGAATTTCTGTCCATCCGTCTTGGGCAGCATGAGCGGCTTCGGTCTCCTGGTTGAGAGCGGATGGGCCGAGTGGCAGTTGCACCAAGGAGGCCTAGAGTCGGTGTTCGCTTTTTCTCGCCACCTTCCCGGGGTCGAGTTTCCTCTTCTCCTGGCTAGCTCTACGCGCACGATTTCCCCGGAACCCCCTTCGGAAGGATCCCGTGCCCGTCGTGGCGCGCGGGTCGCCCGGCCTGCCCGCAGCCAGGGTCCCAGGCCGGCAACTCAACTCGGCTAAGCCCAAAGGGAGGCGTTCGGAATGAAAAAGCTATCCTCTATCCTGTGTTTCTTGGCATTCTTGCTGGGGACGAAGGCAAATCTACCGGCGCAGTCATCGCTCGGGTCAGCTCCTTTCGCAAAGGGAGCCGACGTGGGTTGGCTGCAGCAAATGGAGGCTACGGGTTACAAGTTCCGCGACGCAAGGGGAGAGCGCGGGGACTGCCTTCAGATTCTGAAGGACAACGGAATCAACAGCATTAGGCTCCGGGTGTTTGTCAGCCCCTCGTCCGACAGGATCAGCGGACACTGCAGCGCTCAGGAGGTGACGGAAATGGCGGTCCGCGCGAGGAAGATGGGATTTAGGATAATGATAGACTTCCATTACAGCGATTCCTGGGCCGACCCGCAGAAGCAGAATAAGCCGGCCGCGTGGGCCAAGCACAGCTTCGCCCAGCTGCTCGACGACGTTTACAAGGAAACCTATGCCACGCTCAGCACCCTGAAGTCGAGCGGGGTTGTCCCGGAATGGGTGCAGGTGGGAAATGAGATCTCCTGGGGCATGCTTTGGCCGGACGGCAGCGCCTCCAATTGGAGCCAACTTGCGCCGCTCCTGAACCGGGGCTACGACGCTGTCAAGGCCGTGGACAGCTCGATCAAGGTGATCATTCACCTGCATAAGGGCAATGACGGCGCCATGTACCGGAAGTTCTTTGACGCCTTCCGAAGCGCCGGGGGCAAGTGGGATGTGATCGGAATGTCGTACTACCCCTGGTGGGACAAGAGGGAATATTCCGAGACAATAGGCGATTTGGGCGACAACCTGGTCGACATGGCCTCCAGGTATGGCAAGAAGGTCATGATCTGCGAGGTCGGGGGCGATTTTGCGAAGGCGCAAGACACCCGCGACATGCTGGTCGCCGTTCAGGAGCGGGTGCGGGCGGTTCCAAACAACATGGGGCTGGGGGTATTCTACTGGGAGCCGGAAGGGGAGTATTCCTGGAGCCACTACCCGTTGAGTTGCTGGGGATCCGACGGCAGGCCAACGCTGGCCCTGACCGCCTTCAACTGAAAGGGCAGCGGGGCCAGGGCGCCCGGTCCTCTTCCAGAGGGGCGAGGCTGGCAGGTGCGCGCTCCTTCAGGAGCCCGCGTGCTGGGCGGCTGCGGCCTCGCGGCAGAGCCGGACGCGCGACCTCAGCCTGAGGATCGGGCACTCGAAGCAGCGGTAGAGCGCTGCGCTCGCCGCTAGCACTACGGCAAAATAGGCAACTTCCGTGACCAGGACGCCGGGCGCGCCGGTGCCCAGCGTCGGCTTAAGATAGAGGACCAGGAGGACGCTCGCCATGAAATTGACCAGGTACATTGAATAGGACCACCTTGCGACCGCCGCCACGCAGGCATCAAACCAGGCGCCCTTCATCCGGGCGCAGGTCGACGCCCACGGCAGGAAAAGGGCCCAGCCGAGGGAAAGCACGGTCGGGTAGAGGGCCCGGGCGAAGTACTCAACGTTCATGTTGTGGCGGGCCTGATAGAGGAAGCATTCAAGGACGAGGACAGAGCCCGAGAGAATCCCGGGTATGCGAAGGCGCCTCCAGGAGGCGGGCCACGCCCGCATCGCCGCCGCCGCCAAGGCGCCCGCGCCGAGGGCGTCGAACTTGTGAGCGACCACCATGTCCACATCGAGGCCCCAGTCGTCGGGCGGGCGCATCGTTGAGCGCAGGCCGATCGAGACGAGCATCATGGCGAGCACCGTCGCCCAGTATGTCCGGACGAACCGGAAGCCGAAGATGACGCCCAGGAAGAGCGCCAGCGGGAAGAAGATATAGAACCACTCCTCGACGCACAGCGACCAGGACTCTATGAAGAACCAACCCGGCCGGTGAGCGAAGTTCTGCGCGAACACGAGGAATGGCGGGACGACCTGCCGCACCACGTGGGGGCGACGGAACGGGAGCCACACCAGGACGTTTATGCCCAGGAACAGGTAGTAATTCGGGAGCGTGCGCAGCCAGCGCCGCAGCCAGAAGCCGGCGACAATGCGCGGACTTCTCAGGCTCTCGCCGGTTTCGAAGAGGATCCCCCCGATGAGGAAGCCGCTCAGCACGAAGAAGAGATTCACTCCGAAGTCCCCGGTACTTAGCTCCTGGCCGGAAATCAGGCCCTGGTGCTGGAACACCACCAGGGAGATGGCCGCCGCGCGCAACAAATCAAGGCCGGGAACTCGGTCGCTCATCGCCAACCCGATCCGTTGACGCGGATCTCCCCAGGGTCAGGACGCAGCACGGGGAAATCGCGCGGGATTGTCATCGAATCCAGCAGACGGTCTCCGGGCGGCGATGCAAAGCCAATTAGCGGCGGCAAGCGTTGGCGACGTGTCACGCCGGCCGGAGACCGGGGCCCGGGCGGGAGGGATTTTATTCGCGTCGGCCGAAGGTCAAAACAGGCTCGGGGCACCAGTTTGATTCGGGGTAGGTGCGGGCGGGGCCGCCCAATATATTTGAGAATCCAATACCATCACCTGCGGGATGCGGAAGAAATTCCCGGGCTAACCGACGGCAGACGGCGCCCGTTCCCGACTCCCTGGGGAACTGCGCCCGGGCGGTCGAGGGGACGGGCGCGGCGGCGCGGGGCGGCCGCGACATTGGCGGCGCTCGCCTTCGTCGCCTGCGCCTCGGCGCTCGAGCCCCGCTCGATCGCGGTCGTGTGGAGGGATGGCGGCGCGCGGGGCGTTATCCTGGTCCGGCGCGGGCAGATTTCCCCGTCGCCAGGAGGCGATGTCTCCCCTGACGGGGCCTTCTCTTGCTCCGATTCGCTCCGCGTCGAGCTATCCGTCGACGGAGCTGACACGCTGTCGAACGCCGAGCGCACCCTGGTGACCGTGCGGAGCGAGAAGAGCCCGTTCACGTTCTTCCTGGACGATGTGAGGCCCGGTCACCCGATATTCATTCCGGCGTACGGCGCCGCGGTGACGGAGGCGCGGGACCGGCGCAGCTATCGGCAGATCGCCGGGGAGATACTGGCGCGCGGGCTCAGGTCGGATCTCGGGCGGATTGAGGCCGAGCCGGAGGAGTCCTTTGACAAAGCCGCCACGGCCGTCCGCGATCAGAAGGTCGAGACGTGGCTTGGACTGGGCCGCGACGTGCGGATATTCGGCGTCGGCCCCCGCATGGACTGGGTCCAGCCCCGCTTCCCATATGCGGAGATCCCCGTGATCCAGGGGGACAAGGGGGCGCCGCAGCTGCAGATGATGATCGGGCGCGGCTGGGGGGCGAGCGAGGACATCCGCCGCCGCCTGGACGGCGGCGTCCTGCCCATTCTGCAGGGAACGAAGGTGGACGGGGACATCAGCTACCGCGCGACCTTCTTTGCGTCGCTCGAGAGGAGCCCCCTGCGCGGCGACACGGTCCGGGGAACGCACTTCATCGTGGCGGACGGCCTTGGCGCCGGCCACATGTTCACCCCCGGGCAGCAGGCGGAGTTCGACCGGCTGAGGCAGGGGGAGTTGAACCGCCCCGAGGAAACCGTGCTCTACTGCCGCGTCGTGGCGGCCAACAAGGGCGCGGTGCCGCGCTACGCCTTCGTGAAGGTTCCCGGCGGCCCGCCCGCCGGCAACGCGCGTCCTTCGGTCTGGGATTACGCGTTCGACGGCGGGACGGGATGGAGCCGGCTCAAGTCGGGCGGCGTCTTTCTCGTGGGGAAACTGAACGGCAGGCCCCTCCCGCAGGAGGAAGTGTCGATACTGCTCGGTCCCGGCGAGGAAGCTACGGTCGAATTCCTCGTCCCGCACCAGCCGATCCCGGCCGATCGAGCCCGTGGCCTCGCCGGCCAGAACTTCGACGCCAGGCTGGAGGAGGCCCGCGTCTACTGGCGCACAAAGCTCGACCGCGCGGCCCGGGTGCATGTGCCGGACGAACGGATGAACGGCATGATCCAGGCGGGACTCCTGCACCTGGACCTGGTCACCTACGGGATCGAGCCCGATGGCACGCTCACGTCGCAGATCGGCATCTACAGCGCAATCGGCTCCGAGAGCGCCCCGATCATCCAATTCATGGATTCAATGGGCCTGCACGGCGTCGCGGGCCGGTCGCTCGGGTACTTCCTTGAGAAGCAGCACGACGACGGCTTCATCCAGAATTTCAGCAACTACATGCTGGAGACGGGTGCGGCCCTCTGGAGCCTCGGCGAGCACTACCGCTACACGCGGGACGTGGAATGGGTGCGCGAGATAAGGCCGAAGCTGCTCAAGTCCGCGCAGTACCTCCGCGACTGGAGGCGCCGGAACCAGAGGGAGGAGCTGCGGGGCAGGGGCTACGGGCTGCTCGACGGCAAGACGGCCGACCCGGAGGACCCCTTCCGGTCGTTCATGCTCAACGGCTACGCCTACCTGGGGCTGGCCCGGGTCGCCGAGATGCTGGAGCCGGTCGATCCCCCCGGAGCGCGCGCCTGGCGCGGGGAGGCGGAGGGCCTCAGGCGGGACATCCGCGCCGCCTTCTTCGAGACGATGGCCAAGTCGCCCGTGGTGCCGCTGGGGGACGGAAGCTGGGTGCCGACAGTCGCCCCCTGGGCCGGCTACAGCGGCCCCGTGATGCTGCAGGCCGACGGCGGCGAATGGGACAGCCATGGCTCCGTCGCGACCCGCGACTCGCTGCTGGGGCCGATCTACCTCATATTCCAGGAGGTCATCGATCCGGGCGAGCCCGCGGCGTCGTTCCTCGTCTCGTACCACAACGAGCTCATGACGGCCCGCAACGCGGCCTTCAGCCAGCCCTACTACAGCCGCCATGACTGGGCGCACCTGCAGCGCGGCGAGGTCAAGGCGTTCCTTAAGGACTATTACAACTCGGTCGCCAGCCTCGCCGACCGCGAGACGTACACCTTCTGGGAGCATTATTTCGGCGGCAGCCCGCACAAGACGCACGAGGAGGGCTGGTTCCTCATGCAGACCCGATGGATGCTCTATCTCGAGAAGGGCGACACGCTTGAGTTCCTGCCTGGAATTCCGCGGAGGTTCCTGGCCGGCGGCCAGCGGATAAGTCTCGACGGCGTAGCCACTTATTTCGGTCCGGCAACCCTCCACGTCGAGTCGTCGGCGGATCAGCGCCGGATCCTGGCGCACGCCGAGTGCGCGGCGGGCCGCGGGCCGCGCGCGATCGGGGTCCGCCTTCCCCATCCCCTGGGGCTCAGGCCGGAAGGCGTCACGGGCGGCACCTACGATGCGGCTACCGAGACGGTGCGGGTCGATCCATTCAACGGGAAGGCGGATGTGGAGCTCGTGTTCGGGCCGGCCCCCTGAACCGGGCAGTCTGGGAAATGTCCTTGTGAGCGCGCTTGCTAATGGCGGTCATTCATATCTCTAATCGCGCCGACATAACCGAAAGGAACTCCCATGAAACTCGCCGAATGGTCTATGGAGGGTGTCGAATTCGCCAACTGCAACTGCATCTGGGGCTGCCCGTGCCAGTTCAACGGGGCCCCCACTCACGGAAACTGCCGCGCCTACACGTTCGTCCAAATCGAAAAGGGGCGCTTCAACGACGTGCCCCTCGACGGGCTGCGCTGGGGCATCCTCGCCGCCTGGCCGGGACCGATCCATCTTGGCAACGGCACCTTCCAGTCGGTCGTCGACTCGAGGGCGAATGCGAGCCAGCGGGACGCCCTTGAGGCCGTGTCGCAGGGCCGCGAAACGGAGCCCGGGACCCTGATCTGGCAGGTTTTCTCGACGACGGTCACGAGGCTCCTGCCGACGGTCTTCAAGCCCATCGAGCTGACGGTCGACCTGAAGGCGCGCAGGGCGAAGGTCAGCGTGCCCGGCGTGCTCGACGGGAGCGCCGAGTCGATCAAGAATCCGATGACAAAGGCCGATCACCAGATCCGCGTGACCCTTCCGACCGGATTTGAGTTCACCGAGAGCGAATTTGTCAGCGGCTCCGGGAAGGCGCCCGGCCCGATCGAATTGGATTTCCAGGGAACCCACGCCCACCTGGCGCGCATCCATTGGAGCACGCATGGCGTGGTCCGCTGATGCCACGGCGCGCCGGTGAGCGAGCGCACGCCCCTTGAGTCCGTCCTGCGACGCGACCGCTGGCTGATCGGCGGGTCCCTCGTCGCCGCCATCGTCCTCTGCTGGGCCTGGATCGTGCCGATGGCCGTCGACATGTACGGCTCCATGACGGGTTCGGCGGCCTGGATGATGACCTCGACGTGGGACCTGGGCCACCTGGCGCTGCTCTTCGCGATGTGGGTGGTGATGATGGCGGGCATGATGCTCCCGTCCGCCGCGCCCGCGTTCCTCCTGTACGCCAGCGTCATCCGGAGGAGCCCCGAGGGCGCCCGGACGCCGGCCCATGTCTACGCGTTCGCCGGCGGCTATCTCCTGGTCTGGACGGTCTTCAGCCTGGCTGCGACGGTGCTGCAGCGCCTGCTTGCGCGGGCGCTGCTGCTGTCGCCGATGATGGACGCCCAGGACAGCAAGTTCGGCGGCGCCCTCCTCATCGCGGCGGGCCTGTTTCAATTCACGCCGTTCAAGAGCGCCTGCCTTGAGTCATGCCGCTCGCCCGCCGATTTCATCACCCGGCATTGGAGGAAGGGGGTGTCCGGGGGCTTTCGCCTGGGAGTCGCCCACGGGCTCTTCTGCCTCGGCTGCTGCTGGGCGCTCATGCTGCTTCTGTTTGTGGGCGGCGTGATGAACCTGTGGTGGATCGCCGGCCTCACCGTGTTCGTTCTCCTCGAGAAGCTGGCCCCCTTTGGCGCGCAGGGCGGACGCTTCTCGGGCCTGCCGATCATCGCGGTGGGCGTCGGTTTCCTTCTCCGGGGATTCGGCGTCTTCGGATGAACGCGCGGCCAGCGAGGTTTCCGGCCTAGCTGCGCGCGGAGAGCCCCTGCGGGCATGCGGGCACGGCTGGGACGGCGGCCACGATGCGCGGAGCCGGATATCCGTTGGAAGGCCGGCGGCGCCTCGATCGGCCCCATCTTCAGGCGTTGTGTCCCCGTGCGCCAGGAGGCAGGATGGGGGCCGGCCTGCATGAAGACTGAACAATACCTGATTGTCCTCGCGATCGGAATGGCTGTGCTAGCGCCCGCCCGGGCCGCCTCGCCTGCGGCGCCCCCAGCGGATTTCCAGGCGACGCTCAACGGAGAGCCGCTCCAGCTCCACGATTTCCCGCAGGGGGCCTTCGGCCTGTTCGAGGCCGCCGGGTCCGCCGAGGTCGAGATCCGCGCGGGCTTTGAAGTCCGCTGGGTGGATGTGCGGCCCAGGTCCGCGGGCGTCGTTCCCGCGATAGGGGGCGACCACCACGGCGTCCGGCTCCGGGTCGCGGGCACGGTCCCCCTCACGGTGGAGTTCAACGACGACACCAGCCGGGTGGTGCACCTTTTCCCCTACGCGCCCGAGAGGGACGCCCCGAGGCCCGGCGCCCCCAAGGTTCGTTATTTCGGGCCCGGATTGCACGAGCCAGGCCTTATCGAGCTGGGGGACGGCGAGACCCTCTATCTTGCGCCCGGGGCCTGGGTGAAGGGCAACGTGCGCTCGATCGGCACAAGGGGCGTCGCTATTCGCGGCCGCGGCGTCCTGGACGGCACCGACGTGGGGGGGCGCGGGACCACGGGCGTCGTGGGCCCGGGCAAAGCCGGACTGCGCAACATGATCTACCTGGAAGGGACCGACGGCGCGACGATCGAGGGGATCACCATCTTCAACTGCCACGGCGCGTGGACGGTCTACATGACCGGCACCACGGGCACCCGGGTCGATGGGGTCCGGATCCTGAACCCAAGCGCCGACTACGGCGACGACGGCTTCGACATAGTCTCGTCGAGCAACGTGCTGGTGGAAAACATCTTTGTCCGGACCAATGACGACTGCGTGGTCGTGAAGAACCTGGGCGATGTCGACACGCACGACATCACCGTGCGCCGCGCCGTGATCTGGAACATGCCCACCGGCGGGAACGGCCTCGAGATCGGCTTCGAAACGCGGAACAGGCCGGTCCACGGCGTGCGCTTCGAGGACATTGACATCATCCACGTGGAGCGTGGCTCCGCCATAAGCATCCACAACGGGGACGCCGCCGTGGTCGAGGACGTGTCGTTTGACGACATCCGGGTCGAGGACGCGCGCCGCAAGCTGATCGACTTTGCGGTGATCTATGCGCAATACGGCGCGGACCGGCCGGCAACCCGCGAGGAGAATGCCCGCCGCCTGGACCGAGGGGGGACGTGGGACGGCCTGCTCAGCTACGCTCCCGGGGAGAAGGCGGAAAGGGCGAAATTCCGGGGGCACATCAGGAATGTCCTCGTGAAGGACCTGCACGTGGTCGAGGGGGCGCTGCCCTACAGCGCCCTGGCCGGCTTCGACAGGGAGCACGGCGTCGAGAACGTGGTGATCGAGGGGCTGCAGTATCTGGGCCGCCCGATACGCAGTGCCGCCGAAGGCAGGTTCTCGGTCGAATACGCCGGCGTGGAGTTCAGGTAGCGCCCGCAGCCCGGCAATGCTGCCGCGCGGAGGTCGCGCGCCCGCGACGGCCCGCGGCTCCGATGCGCGGCGCCTCCGGGCGCGGCCTCGTTGCGGGGGCCTCAGGCCCAGGCCGCAAGGATCGCTCCCTGGACTGCGAACATGATGGCCTCGTGCCCCACGTTTATCGCGCTCAGCTTGCAGGACTTCCGCTCCCAGATGCCGCCGTTCAGGATTCGGGCCCCGACGATCAGGAGCCCCACCGCGGCGCCGATTTCCGCGCCCTTCACCCAATTCGGCACCGGATGCAGCGCAAGCACCATGGCAAGCCCGGCCGTCGAGATGAACGTGAAGAGCAAAGCCTTCGCCATCATCAAGGGCATCTTGGGCTTGGACTCCTTCATCATCTCCTCGGTGATCTTCATCTCCGCCGACCAGATCTTTCCGAATAGCGCCGAATACCAGACCCAGCCGACCAGGAAGCCGGCGACCGCAGCGACCAACACATGGAGGTAGTTCAAGCTGGTTAACGTGGACATATGTTCTTGGGGTTTTGGGGGTTGAAACAGGCCGGTGAATCCGGCTTGCAGGGAACCCCATTCTGGAGCGTCACCGGGAGTTAGAAAAGGGATATTGTTCGCCCCGGGGGCCGGTGCGATCTCAGCGGGAAGGTGGCCGATCTCGGCGCGACGGCGCTGGACGATCCTTTTTTGCCCGGCGCTTCGCGCTCAACCCCGTGGCCATTATAGTCTCCTTGGTCGGGCTCCGAAATGGCTGCCACTCCACCGCGAATTGCCGGGTTTCCCCCGGTTCGTTCCGGGTCAAACGGTGCGGCTCCGCTCACGTTGGCTCTTCATGCCCGCGCGGACGAGGCGCCTTGCCGCGCCAATGCGCCATTGACCCGTCGGGCACCGCCGCGTTGAGTACGGGCCGCTCATGAGCCCATCAAAGGCAGCGTTGGATGCCCTGCGGATCGAGCGGGGCGCCGACCCATTCCCGCCGAGGCGCACGGTGCCAACGGCCCTCGTCCTGGCGGCCGTGGCGCTCGCGGCGGCGACGGCGGTCTGGTGGTCGATGCGGCCGAGGGCCATCGAGGTGCGGACGGCGGCGGCGCGAGAGGCGGCCGCCTCGGCCGGAGAGCGCACCGTGCTCAACGCCTCCGGGTATGTCACAGCCCGCCGCCAGGCGGTGATCTCGTCCAAGATAACCGGCAAGGTGACCGAGGTGCTCATCGAGGAGGGTCTGCGGGTCAAGGAAGGCCAGGTTCTCGCCCGGCTCGACGACACGAATGCCGTTGCGAGCCTGCAGCTCGCCCGGGCGCAGCTGGAGTCGTCGCGCACGGCGCTGGCCGAGACCCAGGTGCGCCTCACCGAGGCGGAGCAGGACCTGCGGCGCCAGGCGGAACTCATCGAGAAGAACGTCGTGGCGCGTGCGGACTTTGACCACGCGCAGGCAGACGCCCTGGCGTACAAGGCGCGCCTCGGGCAGCAGGGAAGGGACGTCGCCGTGGCCGAGCGGACTGTGGCGATCTGGCAGCAGCAGCTGGACGACACGATACTGCGGGCGCCGTTTTCCGGCATTGTCACGACGAAGGACGCCCAGCCGGGCGAGATGATCTCGCCCATCTCAGCGGGCGGCGGCTTCACCCGAACCGGCATCTGCACGGTGGTCGACATGGAGTCGCTCGAGATTGAGATAGACGTCAACGAGGCCTACATCAACCGGGTCGAGGCCGGCCAGCCGGTCGAGGCCACGCTCGACGCCTATCCGGACTGGAAGATCCCCTGCAAGGTCATCGCCGTCATCCCTACCGCCGACCGCCAGAAATCCACCGTTAAGGTGCGGATCGGGTTCGACCGGCTCGACCCGCGCATCCTGCCGGAGATGAGCGTGAAGGTGGCGTTCCGCGAGGCGGGGGACGCGCGCCCGCCGGCGGGCCGGACGGTGCTAGTGCCTAGGTCCGCGGTGCGGGAGGACGGGGGGCGCGATGTCGTCATGGTGGTGCGGGGCGGGCGCGCCGAACGCCGCGCTGTGACCGTGAGCAGCGCCACTGACGAGGAGGCGGCGCTGAGCGCCGGGGTCGCGGCGGGCGAGCGCGTTGTCGTGGGCGGGCCGAAGGATCTGCCAGACGGGGTGGCCGTAAGGGAGTTGATTCCATGAACGAAACAAACACGGGCAACGGCGCGCTGGTGGACGTCAGCGGCGTGGAGAAGGTCTTTCACCGCGGCTCCGAGGACATCCAGGTGCTCAAGGACCTGCACCTGCAGGTTCCCGCGGGCGAATTCCTCGCCCTGATGGGGCCGTCGGGCTCGGGCAAGAGCACCCTGCTAAACCTTATCGGCGGCCTGGACCATCCGACGCGCGGTTCGGTGACCGTCGCCGGAGAGCGCATCGACCAGCTCTCCGACCGCCGGCTGGCGGCGTGGCGCGCGCGGCACGTCGGCTTCGTGTTCCAGCTCTACAACCTCCTGCCCGTGCTCACCGCGGAGCGCAACGTCGAGCTGCCGCTGCTGCTCACGCGGCTGTCGAAGTCCGAGCGCAGAAGGCACGTGGAGACGGCGCTGGAGGCGGTCGGCCTGACGAACCGCGCGAAACACTACCCGCGGCAGCTCTCCGGAGGCGAACAGCAGCGCGTGGGCATAGCCCGCGGCATCGTCACCGACCCGACGCTGCTGCTGTGCGACGAGCCGACGGGCGACCTCGACCGCAGGGCGGGCGACGAGATCCTGAGCCTGCTGCAGGCGCTCAACCGCGAGCACGGCAAGACCATCATCATGGTCACCCACGACCCCCACGCCTCGGCGCGGGCCTCGCGGACCGTGTACCTGAACAAGGGCCAGCTGACCCGTGAGCAGAAGGACTGATCCGGCGCGCGACGCCGACGGGACGACGTCTCCAATCCAATGAGGTTCACGCATCTTATCTGGGGCAACCTGCGGCGGAAGAAGACCCGCACGGTGCTGACGCTGCTCTCCATCGTCGTCGCCTTCGTGCTCTTTGGCTTTCTCTCGGCGATCAAGCAGGCCCTGACGGGCGGAGTCAGCCTGGAGGGGGCGAACCGCCTGATCGTGCGCCACAAGGTTTCCATCATCCAGCTGCTGCCCGTGGACTACAAGCGGCGGATGGAGAAGATCCCCGGCGTTGCCGCCGTCACGCACCAGACGTGGTTCGGCGGGATCTACCAGGACCCGAAGAACTTCTTCATGCAGAATCCGGTGATCCCGGACGAGTTCCTGGACATGCACCCGGAGGTGGTCCTCCCGGCGGACAGGAGGCAGGCGTGGCTGCAGACGCGCACGGGCGCCATCGTCGGGCGCAAGACGGCGGACCGGTTTCACTGGAAGGTCGGCGACAAGGTCCCGATCCAGTCGACGATCTGGAGCAAGAAGGACGGCACATTTCTCTGGGAATTCGACGTCGTCGGCATCTACGACGGCAGGGACAAGAACACCGACACGACGGCGATGTTCTTCCGCTACGACTACTTCGACGAGGCCCGGCGCGGGGGCACCGGCCAGGTCGGCTGGTACACGGTCCGCGTGAAGGATTCGGCGCAGGCGGCTCAGGTCGCGAAGCTTGTGGACGCGGAGTTCGAGAACTCGTCCTACGAGACCAAGACGGAGGCGGAGGGCGCGTTCGTGCAGGCCTGGGCGAAGCAGATCGGCGACATCGCGCTGATCACGGCGTCCATCCTCGGCGCGGTGTTCTTCACCATCCTTCTGGTCACGGGCAACACGATTTCCCAGTCCGTCCGCGAGCGGACGGGGGAGCTCGGCGTGCTCAAGGCGATCGGCTTCACCAACGTCCAGATGCTGGCCCTGGTGCTGGCGGAGTCCTGCCTGCTCACGGTCCTGGGGGGCATGATCGGACTGGGCGTGGCGTGGCTGCTGACGTCGCGCGGCGACCCGACGGGCGGCCTGCTGCCGCTGTTCTTCTTCCCGGCCCGCGAGGTGCTTGTCGGCCTGGGCTTCAGCGCGGCGCTTGGCCTTGTCACGGGATTCTTCCCGGCGCTGCAGGCGATGCGCCTGCGCGTGGCGGACTCCCTGAGGAGAATCTAGGATGGCCGGCCCGATCAACTGGTTCTCGCAGATCGCCGCCGTCACGAAGTTCGGCCTTCTGAGCATGCCGCAGCGGCTCGGCTCGGTGGCGGCCGCGACCTTCGGGATCGGGGGCGTCGTCGCGGTGCTGGTGGGCGTGCTGTCCATAGCGGCCGGATTCCGCCGGGCGATGGCCGCCTCCGGCTCGCCCGACGATGCCCTTGTTCTCCGGAGCGGCGCGGACAGCGAGATGGTCAGCGGCTTCATGCGCGACAGCACGCGGATCATCGCGGATGCTCCGGGGGTCGCCCGCACGCCGGGGGGGCCGCTCGCCTCGGCCGAGTTGTTTGTCATCATCAACCTGCCCAAGATCTCGACGGGGACGGACGTGAACGTTCCCCTGCGCGGCGTCGAAAGGCCGGCGCTCCTGGTGCGCGACGGGCTTAAGATCGTGCAGGGCCGCATGTTCGAGTGGGGGAAGGACGAGGTCATCGTCGGGATCGGCGCGGCCCGGGAGTTCGACGGCCTCAAGGTCGGCGACCAGCTCAAGGTCGGCCGTTATTTCTGGCCGGTGGTCGGGATTTTCTCCGCGGGCGGCGGCACGGCCGAGTCGGAGATCTGGTCGGATGCGACGGTGCTGCAGGCGGCGTACCACCGCGGCGACAGCTTCCAGTCCGTGTTCGTGAAGCTAAAGTCGGCGGAGGCCTTCAATGAGTTCAAGGACGCCCTCACCACCGACCCTAGGCTCACGGCCCAGGTCTTCCGGCAGACCGACTACTACGCCCAACACTCGGCCTCGGTGACGACGCTCATCACGACGCTGGGCTACCTGATCGCGTTCCTGATGGCAATCGGCGCGGCGTTCGGCGCCCTGAACACGATGTACAGCTCCGTGTCGGCGCGCACCCGCGAGATCGCGACCCTGCGCGCGCTCGGCTTCGGGAGCGGCGCCGTGGTCGTGTCCGTCATGCTTGAATCCATCGCGCTCGCCCTCTTCGGCGGGGTGCTTGGGGCGGGCCTGTCCTATGTCGCCTTCAACGGGTTCCACACCGCGACGATGAACTGGCAGAGCTTCAGCCAGGTCACATTCGCCCTGGCGGTGACTCCGCAGCTTCTGACCCAGGGAGTGGTGTGGGCGACCCTCATCGGCGCGATCGGCGGCCTGCTGCCCGCGATCCGCGCCGCGCGCCAG
>Ga0209415_10010231_pt1 | contig 15983 bp, 13 predicted proteins | sample PeaSoiSIISIP2007_FD_187696 | JGI IMG/M metagenome (GOLD analysis project Ga0209415, IMG submission 187696) | Peat soil microbial communities from Weissenstadt, Germany - SII-SIP-2007 (SPAdes) (version 2) | ecosystem: Environmental > Terrestrial > Soil > Wetlands > Peat | place: Germany...
CCCAGTTGCAGGGCGTGGCCGTGCTCAACATCAACGAACTGGCCAACTCGCTCAAGCCCATCGTTCTGCCCGGCGAAATCATGCGCGTATTTATCCTGAAAGAAGGCAAAGAGTACAACCAGGGTGTTGCCTATCTCGACGACGGCACCATGGTGGTCATCGACAATGCGCGCAAGATGATCGGCAAGACCATCGACATCTCGGTAACTTCCGTCCTGCAAACGACTGCCGGCAAAATGATTTTTGGCAAGTGGGATGAGCGCGGGACCAGCCGTCACGACTCCAAGATGTCGCCCCCGCCGGTAACCGTGCCTCCAGTCACGGCCACCAACGGACCACCCACCGAGACCGTGAAAAAGCCAGCCTCAGCGGTCGCTGACCGCGCCGTTGACTAGGGCATAGGGAAAAAGCCTGACGCCTGTACTATACTGATCGCCCCTATGAAGGTCTTTGTCATCGTTCCGGCAGCCGGACTTGGCACGCGCATGGCCCCGCCGTCGAGCGCCAAGTCAAAAAAAAGGGCTCCCAGCAAGCAGTTCAAAGAACTGGGCGGCGTGCCGATTCTCGTCCATACGCTGCGGAAGTTCGCCGCCACCCCCGCCGTTTACGAAATCATCGTCGCCCTGCGTAAGGACGAAATCGCCGGCTTTCGCACCCAGGTCGAAATACAATACCCGGAAATCTCGAGCAAGCGGCTGCAGATGGTCGAAGGCGGCGAGCATCGGCAGGACTCAGTAGCCAGCGCTCTGGCCAGCACCCCAGCCGATCCGGAGGACATCGTTTTGGTGCATGATGCCGTTCGCCCTTTTGTCACGCCCGAAATCATTCGCCATGTGATCGAGGCGGCGCATCTACACGGAGCCGCCATCGCGGGCTGGCCTGCCGTCGATACGGTGAAACAGGTGGAAAGAACCGCCGACGGCGCGCTCATCAAAGCCACCATCCCGCGCGCCAGCATCGTAATGGCGCAAACTCCACAAGGCTTTCGCTTCAAGATCCTGAAGAAAGCATTCGATGATGCCGTCGCCGATGGCTTTCTCGGGACGGACGAGGCTTCGCTGATCGAGCGCGCGGGCCTTCCCGTCGTGGTGGTCATGGGATCGCCGCGCAATATTAAGATCACCACGCCAGCGGACATGGAGTTGGCAGAGTTCTACTTGCAGCACGAAGATGAGAACAAATCTTGAGTCGGGAATTGCAGAAACCTGAAATGCGCATCGGCTACGGTTGGGACTCGCACGAATTCAAGTCGGGCATTCCGCTCAAGATCGGCGGCGTGACCTTGCCGCACGACAAGGGTCTGGGAGGCCATTCCGATGGCGACGTCCTACTGCACGCGATTACCGATGCTCTGCTTGGCGCGATCGCCGGTCCGGACATTGGATCGCTGTTTCCGCCGTCCGACCCGCAATGGAAGAACGCTGATTCTGCCGTGTTTCTGCGCGAGGCGTTGCAACGCGTCAAAAGCGCGGGCTACGAAATCGTGAACCTCGACTCCACCTTGATTCTGTCCGCTCCGACAATCGGGCCGCACGCGAAAGCGATTCGCAAACACGTCGCCGAGTTGTGCGGAATTCCTGAGGATTGTGTCGGCATCAAAGCAAAAACGCCCGAAGGCATGGGAACGGACAATGCCGCAATTGCACATGTGGCAGTGCTCCTCGCAAGGCGCGGGTAAGCCCGAAGACTGCCGCTGGCCGCTTGATCGAGTTCGTGCCTACCGCCGTTCTTGACCTGCGATCTATTTCCATTCACGGGACAATACGCCAAGTTAGTTGAACTTCGTTCCCCGCCTCGCGTCAAACAGTATTGCCGAGTCCGATGGGCGCAATAAAAAATATCAATTGGACTTGCACCTTGCCTCCATTTACTGTCCATATCCTGAAGCCGATTCCAAGTCACAAGGGTTAGTAAAGTCTTGAGGTAATAGGGTTAGGAGTCTCGCGTCTGGAGCGGCTTAGTTTCTAAGTTGCCCATCCTGTAAATCAAAAAGAACGTATCCAAGTTAGTTAAATTATTGATGTCATCTTTATGGTTTCTTCATGACATATCGTCTAGTCTCTCGAACATTCGGGACGAAGAACCGTACGCTTCATGCTTGGCGTCTCGGCAGACGCCTTACGAATTGTTGGATTGTCGCGAACCCTTCAAACGATGCACTCACTGGGAACTGGAAAGCCGCCTCACTCACCAGGCGCCGAATCGAGAAAGGTTCGCCACATTTCCAGAAAAAGACCGTCATGGTCCAGAAGTCTTTATGCGCTCTTTATGAAATTTTTACGCGGCCTTTATGGATTTTCCGATGTGATGGCGAGTTGACGAAAATAAAAGCGGTCTGTCCAGGTGAGGGCGGACGACCGCGTATTGGATTAACGGAACTCGGAACGGAAAGGATACGAACTTGACAATTTCAACCCTGGTACAGGCCATAGCACGCAAAGCCATAGCGATTTCAACTTTTCCTTCTATACTTATTCTTATTCTCGCGGTCGGTCAGGCTTCGCCGTGCTACGCGCAGACTCCTTCGCAGCCGGATGCGCCTGCGAAAGTTGCAGCCCTGCACGAACCAACGTCGCCTGATGTATCGCCCACCCGTCCCGCAGCCGCCCCGGACCCGGCAACCTCGGCGGACATCGCAAAAGAGCTGGCCGGCATGAAGGCGCGCATCGAACTGCTGGAAGCGGAACTGAAGAGCCGCACCGCAGCGACAGACGCATCCTTGGCGGCAGGGGCCCCAGCAAGACTAACTGCAGTCTCGCCGTCTGCAGTACCGGTTGCAGCAGCCGTCGCGGAAACGTTGGGCGATTCCACGGCCCCCGCGCCTGGGAAGCCGGAGCCGACAGTGCCTTTTGCGTATGCCGATTGGACATGGCTGAACGGCAACGCCCGCAACAAAGACGCTGTGTGGGATTCGAAATTCTTCACTCCTGAAATCAGGTTCGACACTGACTTTGTAAGCAGCCTCAACCATCCGAAGGATGACACACTGGGGGGCTCGACCGAGATCTTCCGGTCAAACGAAGTCCAGGTCGAGCAGATCAGCGTCGGGGGCGACTTCCACTGGCAAAACGTTCGCGGCCGGCTCTTAACCATGGGCGGGATGTTCGCGGTTACGACGCCGCGGAACGACGCCAGCGTTGGACGCGGCCAATGGGACCTCCGCGGCGCGTACAAGTACTTTGCCGAAGCCTTCGGTGGATACCACTTCGACGTAAACCACGGCCTCAACGTCGATGCGGGGATATTCGTTTCTTACATCGGCCTCTTTAGTTATTACAATTTTGATAATTGGGCTTACCAGCCGTCCTACGTGTCGTCTAACACCCCGTGGTTTTTCAATGGCGTCCGGGTGCAGTGGTTTCCCACCGACAAATTGAAGATCGAGCCGTGGTTCATTAACGGATGGCAATCCTATGGCAGGTACGGCAATCGTCCAGGCCTGGGAGGACAGATCTTGTACCGCCCAAAGCAGTGGGTCTCAATGGTCTTCAACAATTACGGAATGGGTGAGGATACGTTGGGTCTTAACGGCGGGCGCTCACGCATACACACCGATGACAGCGTCGAGATCAAATACTACGACCATCCCGAGAAGACCATGGATAAGATGGCGTTCTCTCTGACGGGCGATTTGGGATGTGAGTACGGTTCCGGAGCCGCTTGCTTTGGCAATAAGAAGTCCCAGGGACAGATCACCGCTTACAAGCAGGTGTTCGCCGGGTGGATGCTATACAACCGCTGGTGGTTCAAGAAAGACAAATACGCAATAACACTGGGTGGTGGCGTACTGGATAACCCGGGTCGCTATCTGACGTTACTTCAACCGATCAACGGGGCGGATGCGGTCTCCGGGTCGCCATACTTCGCGGCGAATCCCGGCCTGGTGTACAAGGCCTGGGATAACTCCGCCAGCTTCTATTACATGCCACAACAGTACATCAGTTTCGTCTGGGAGTTCGGCTATCGCCACGCCAACGTGCCTTACTTTACGGGTCGAGGTGGAATAACTCCTCCGGGCGGCAACAATGGATCTCCGGCGAACTACGTTTGCAATGACAATAGTTCGACTGGATTCGGGTGGGCCGTAAATCCCGCCAATCCCACCGACCCAAACGGCGCCAACCTCGGCAACGCACAAGCGTACTGCAATGGAACTGGGGGCGGCAATACGACGGTTTCGCACGGCGGCCTCTGGACTCCAGACCTGCGAAAGGATGAACCGAGCATCAGGATGGCCATCATGGTTAAGTTCTAGCGCCGAATTGAGGCTTCCTCGCGAGGAAGCCTTCTTCATCGGTTCAAGCGGTTTCAGACGGAGGTAATCACGGGCTTTAACTACACCGCGCGGACACGCCCCGCCTTAGCTTCGACGGCCGGAGATCGCAGACTCCGCCTGCGCTGCTCTCGCCGCCGCAATAAACGCGCGGAAAATTGCATGCGCGGACTCCGCCACCTCCGGCCCATCGTTCACACTCCGCTCCGGATGCCACTGCACCGCCAGCACAAAATGTTCGGGAGCGGTTCCTTCCAGAGCCTCGATGATTCCATCTTCCGCGGAACGCGCCACCACACGCAAGCCATCTCCCACTGCGTCCGCCGATTGGTGATGCGAAGAATTCACGGCCACCGTCTGACGCGCGCCCACAATCTGGGCCAGTTTCGATTCGGGCTCGATCCTGACTGTGTGCGCGTTCTCTACCGCCCGCCCCGCGCCGTGGTTGATTCCCGACTCTATGTGCTGGATCAGCGTCCCTGCCCGGTACACGTTCAACGACTGCAGTCCGTAGCAGATCCCGAGCACGGGTTTGCGCTTGTCATAGGCATCCTGCAGCAGCAATGCGTCCACCAGGTCTCGTTTCATGTCTGCGGGCGCCGTCTTCTCATGGCGATCGGCGCTGTACTTTTCTGGATCGATATCCGCTCGGCTGCCGGGCAGCAGAACGGCATCGCAGCCCTCGATCTGCCTCATCACCTGAACCGGGGTCTGGTCCAGTTCGATGCGCACCGGCTCTCCGCCCGCCCCGCGCACAGCGTTTTCATATTGCGGCAGCGCTCGCTCGGCATACTCTCGGTCGTTCTCGGTATCTCCGGAATGCGGCACGGGAATGGCGATACGCGGCGCTGCGTTCTTCAACTTACTCATACTCGACTTACCCGTTCAATCCCGTCCAGCGCCCTCCGCTGCCGGTAGTTCCGAATTTCCATCGCCACCGCCAGCACCAGCACGATCGCTCCCACCGTGATGGCGAACGGGAACGCGATGTGCCGGTAGGCAAACGTGAGGTTGGGCGCGACGTGCTTGACCTGCGAGTACACCACGGTCCCAAGAATGCTCAGCAGCAGCGCCACCGCAAATGACAGCAAGGTCAACAGAAACGTCATCGCGAATACACGCGCAGGAATCCCGATCCAGCGCGGCCCGTCCGAACTCGTTGTTGCCATGTTTCTAGGCTACACCATCGCTCCGAGCCGCAACGACTCCGCGAGCCGGCCGCCGCCGCGTCCATACGCTACAATACCGTCATGTCGCAAACCGCGTCCGCGATCGTCCGCAGCCCCGCGGAGATCGTGCAAAACAGCCCGGTTTCACAGGCGCCCAATGGCATCTGCTATGCTCGCTCGGGCGAGATCACGATTGCCGACAATGATCTCGACCGCATGATTGCCGTCGTTCCGGTGCCGGTGGCCGCGGCGCTCTCGCGCAAGGCCTATTATTTCGTGCCGCTCACGGTGAGCCAGGGCGATGAGACGGTGATTGCCGACCGCTACGACGTTGCGCTCAGCGACAACGCCGTCTGCCATCGCAACCTGAATCTGGGAGACGCCCAGTGTGTCTTCATTTCCACGCGCTTGATGGACGACAAATTTTCCGTGGCCTTCGAGTTTTATATCAACGTCGGGCATGCGCTGGTCGAACGCGCCGGCGTGTCGCAGAATTTCGCCGACCTGGCTTGGCAACAAGTGGAGTCCGGCGTGCGCGGCGAAACTTCGCTCGACGCCTGGGAGGCGCGTAAATTTGCCACGGCCCACGGTCCCGACGCGGAGAAATTCAAAAACGAATATCTTGCGGCCAGCTTCGCCGATGCGATTTCCATCTACTTGCTCTCGCTCTATCTCGACGTCGATTACCACGATCTGCGTGAGCGCGACTACCCTCTGCTGGCGCCCGCTCCGATGGCCGAACGACTGCGCAAGATTGCGGAAATCTTTCCACCGAATCCCGGATTCGAGTTCAACATCTACTATCGACGACGGGCGTAGAGGGAATCTGCTTTTGGGCTTTGAGTGAATCGCTGTTTACATTCGCGCCCGAGCCCGCGCCTAGCAGAAGAAACAACTCAGGGGCCGGGTGTGGGACCAGCCCCTGTTCTCCGGGCTCAGTTCGCCGCTACGGCGCCGTTAGTTCCATAAGTCGCCCACGACTTTGGCGTCGCATGGCTCGTTCAGCCCGTTGAATTCAAGACGTGCTGGCTCTGCGAGCAAAAAATCCTAGCCTGCCGCTCCCGCCATGTTGTCAACAAACTGTCACTTTCTTGTCAAATGATGGTCAGGCGTTTCAGGGAAGGTGCTTTCGCCGTCGCTAAAGCGACACCGTCTTCTTTTTCCACAGCTCCGGTACATAATTGCGCACCTTGGTGCCCTTGGCGGTCGCGGAGGTTCGAGCTTATGCTGGAAGTAATTCGAGAGGCTCAGGTTTCACGTGCCCGCGATTTCGTTTCGACTCTACATATTTGTGCTGAGCACGCTTGGCTTGGCCCTCGCCGGCTATTCGCTGCTGCGCCGCAAACCCAGGAACGTGGACGACCTTGAACACCAACGCCGCACCTGGCTGAATACGGTCGGGCGCATCACCGACGGCACGGTGATTGACGTCCAGGAGATCACGACCGCCTTGAATCGCCCTGCCACTATGCTGATTTACCAGTATGACGTGGCCGGCGTTTCCTATGAGGCCTCACAGGACGTCACCTATCTTCGGCAGTGGATCAATCTGCAATCCTGCCGCCTCGGACTGCACACCTCGGTGAAGTACGATTCCCGCAACCCCGGAAATTCAATGGTGATCGCCGAAGGCTGGATGGGGCTGCGTCAATAAACTGGGTTGCCGGCGGAATCAGAGTCTCCCGAATGCCAACGCGACCATGTAGAGAATCTGCGCCGCCGCCAGCCCGATCCAGACGCGTTGGCGAATGCGCGACCGGCGTATATCGCGCAGCAGATCGGCGGCCGTGGGTTCCCTCACCAGCGCGGCGACCAGGGCCTCGCGCTTTTCCACCGGCGCCGCCGGTTGCAGATTGACTGACCGGGCCGCATCGGCCGTCTTCGGCTTGTCGGGATAAAACACCTTGGGCGTGTCCACAACTTCCGACCACATCGGCAGCAGGATCCACGACTTCGGAAGGATGTCCAGAATCGGTTTGGCCGTCAGATTGAGCGCCGGCTGCGTTTCCGGCGCCACGCGATCGGCCAGATTCCGCAGCAGCGAGCCCCACCAGAAGTGGCTAAGCTGATCGGTCAGGAGCTCTCCAACATCGACGGGCCGCGATTCCAGTTCGAGCGGCGGCAGCGTCTCCGGCGAGAGCACGTCCCCGATGTTGGTAAACACGGTGCGAAACCAGGGCAGGCGCAGACGGTCCCCCAGCGCCAGACCGACATTTACAGGCCGTGAAGTGAGTTGGAGTGGCGCCAGTTTCTCGGGCGCGAAAGTATCGCGCAGATTGCCGACCAGCGACCTCCACAAAGATTGCGTCAGGCTTGCCGGGGGTAGCAAATCCAGGAGAATTTCCTGCTCTGCCGTCGGGGATTGCGGCGAGGGATACCAGGCTTCGGCGGCATTGGAGCGGTACGGCATAAGAATTCAGCGGACCTCCGCAGGTCCATTATTGATAGTAGAGGTTGTCGCGAGGCCTGTCACGCGCCTTTACGCAGCTTTACGCGCTGCGCAGGAGTGGACTTCACGTGCCCCTTTCCCCCGCCGGAACCCTGACCTCTTTGGTACATGCACTTTGATGCTGTTGAGATCGGCCCCTGCGGTGAAGCACAATCGCAATAAGGGTCTAAAAGGGAAATTACGCCAAATAGGGGAAGTGAATTGAGCAACCAGTCACTAGCAACTGCTAAAGCCAACCAGAGGCGGCGACGTTTCTCCCGTTATCGTTTTGACACGCGCATTGAGGTGTCAGTGTTTCGCGAAGGCCAGACAACCTCCTACTGGGGCCGAAGCAGCGAACTCGGCCAGGATGGCATCGGTGCAACCCTCAGCGGCGAGTTGCAGACCGGCGAAGTTGTTTCCCTGGAATTTCCAGTCCCGTTCCCGCCCCACCTGATGAAGCTGCGAGCCGTGGTGCGTTATAGCAATGGGCTGCGCTGCGGATTCGAATTCCTGGTCGTGACCGAGGAGCAAAGGCTGGTGATTCGCCAGGTTTGCGTAGTGTCGGCCAACGCTTCCTGAGGCTTTTCTGCCCTTCCCGTTTTGAAATCTCTATTACTGCCGTAATTAGCGGCCAACAGCCCAGCCCGCTTACCATCGCACTAACGTCAGTGCGCACTGGGAAAGGACTGTATGGGGGAAAAAATCGCCTCGGCAAATTCGACCGAACCGCCGCCGGTGAATTCTCTGCCAGCCACTCCTGAGCACAGCGCGCCGCAGGTAGTTACCCCGGTGTCCGATGCAATTTCCGGCTCAACCCCGGCCACGGCCTCGATTTACGGCAATCCCGTCCAAATCCCGCTGACGATAGAGAAAGCCTACTTCGAACAGCTCATCGAGAACGCGCCGGAAGCGATCAGTATCGTCGACGAAGAATTTCGCATCTTGCGGATCAACGCGGAGTTTACCAAGTTGTTCGGCTTTACCGCGTCTGAGGCTGCAGGAAAACGGCTCGACCAGATCATCGTGCCGCCCGATCGCCACGCCGAAACCACGTGGATCGGAGAATGCATCAAGACCCAAAGCAAACTCTTACTGGAGACCCGGCGCCAGCGGAAAGACGGCACCCTGGTTGAAGTGCTGCTCTCCACCTCGCCCGTCACGCTCAACGGCACAAGGGTTGGAGCGTATGCCTCCTATCGCGACCTCACCGAACAGAAGCGCGCCGAAGAACTAAACGCGGCCTTGTACGCCATCGCCGCCCGCAGCCAGGCGGCCGAAGATCTGCAGCAGTTTTTCGCCGCCATTCACAACATCGTCGGCCAGTTGATGAATGCTCGCAACTTCTACATCGCTCTCCACGATTCGCAATCGCAGCTCTTGAGCTTTCCCTACTTCGTCGATGAAGAAGACCCCACGCCCGCTCCCAAGCCTCTGGGCCGCGGTCTCACGGAGTACGTTCTACGAACGGGTGAGCCGCTGCTGGCGACGCCAGCTGTCTTTGAAGACCTGGTGCAGCGCGGCGAAGTGGAATTGATTGGCGCTCCGTCGGTGGACTGGCTGGGTGTTCCGCTGAAGAGCGGCTTGACTTGCATCGGGGTACTGGTCGTCCAGAGCTACCACGAGCACGCCCGCTTCCGGGTACACGACCGCGAGATTCTACAGTTTGTTTCGCAGCAGTTGGCCGCGGCCATCGAGCACAAGCGCTATGAAGAGGCTCTTCGCCGCTCCGAAGCCCGCTCCCGCTCGCTGATCTTGAGTGCGGCTTTCGGCATTTGCCGCTGCACCCTCAGCGGAAAATTTCTGGACGTAAATCCGGCCCTCATCACCATGCTCGGGTATGGATCGGTCGAAGAGCTTCTCAAACTGCACGCGCGACGCGAAATCTTCGCCAATCCCGAGGAGTTGGACCGGTTGGTTGAGGATTATCGGCACACGGGAAGTCTCAGCGGCGTGGAAGTACAGTGGAGACGGAAAGACGGCCGCGTCATCGTCGTGCGCCTCAGCGGCTGCGCCTCCATAGACAGCGATGAGCCCGAAGAAGTATTGGAGTTGATCGCCGAAGATATCACCGACCGCCGTCAACTGGAGGAGCAGCTTCGCCAGGCGCAAAAAATGGATGCCGTCGGCCGCCTCGCTGGCGGCGTTGCCCACGACTTCAACAACCTCCTGATGGTGATCAACGGATACGCCGAGGTGTTGCTGGAACAGTTGGAAGCGGGCGGCGCCATGCACCATAAAGTCCAGTCCATCCAGCAGGCGGCCGACCGTGCCGCCACCCTCACCCGCCAGTTGCTCGCGTTCAGCCGAAAGCAACTCCTCGAACTCAAGGTGATCGACGTGAACAGCGTGATCGGCGACATGGAGCGCCTGCTCCGCCCCCTGATCGGCGAAAACATCGAATTGGTCACCCGGCTCTCACCCGACGCCGGACACACCCGCGCCGACGCCGGCCAGCTCGAGCAGGTCATCATGAACCTGGTCGTCAACGCCAAAGACTCCATGCCCGAAGGCGGTAGGCTCAGCGTGCAGAGTTCCGATGTTACCGTGCGCCCCAACTTGAGCGAACACCGTTTCATTCAGCCCGGACGCTACGCCGTGATCTCGGTTTCCGATACCGGCCACGGCATGGACAAGGAAACCCAGTCCCGCATCTTCGAGCCTTTCTTTACCACCAAGGAAAAAGGCAAGGGCACCGGCCTCGGCCTCTCCACCGTCTACGGCATCGTCAAGCAGAGCAATGGATATGTGTTTGCCGAAAGCCAACCGGGAGCGGGCACCACCTTCCACGTTTACCTGCCGCGCGTGGAGGAGTCCGCCGAAGAACAAAGCCCGGTCAAGTCTCAGCAGAACGAAACCGGCGGTTGCGAAACCGTCCTGCTCGTCGAAGACGAGGAATCCGTGCGCGAACTGGTGCGCGTAACTCTCACCTCCCGCGGTTACAAAGTCCTCGAAGCCGAAAATGGCGAGGCCGGTCTGCAAATTGCCGAGGCCTTTCAGGGACACATCGATATCCTGATCACCGACGTCGTCATGCCCGGCATCGACGGCCGCGAACTCGCCAGGAAACTGCTCGCATTGCGGCCTGACATGAGCGTGCTTTATCTTTCGGGCTACACCGAGGATGCCGTCGTCACCCACGACCCGCTCGCCCCCGCCACCGCGTTCCTGCAAAAGCCCTTTACGCTGCAGAATCTCGCCAAAAAAGTCCGCGAAGTCCTGCGCTCCCGATCCGCTCCGGCATCCGCGTCGGCCCCCGCTCCGAAATCAATCGCAAAATCCGCATCAAACTGACCTCCGCTCGTTGACTCATCGCCATTTCGCGGTCGCTTGCAACTTTTGCCTCCTCGCGGCGTCCTATACTGGAAGGCAAAAGCGTGGGGCTTTTCGCCGCCGGATACATCCATGTCTGCCTGCCAAACGTACTATAAACAGGGTGACCAATGCTGATCGGGAAACCGCCTGCGATTCCGTCGTCTGAAATTACTCCCCAAGCCACGTATCTGAATCGCCGCAACTTTCTCGCCGGTGCGGCCATTGCCAGTGCGTCCGCCCTCGCCGGTGTCTCCCTGTACGATCTCGCGAATCCCGCGCTCACCGTCGATGCCAACGCCAAAATTGACGGCATCCAGAAAAGCGCCTTCAGTACCACCGAAAAACAAACGCCTTACAAGGACGTCACCAACTACAACAACTTTTACGAATTTTCCACCGACAAGTACGAGCCTGCCGATCTCGCAAAGAACTTCAAGACCCGGCCCTGGACCGTAACCATCGACGGCGACGTCAAGAAGAAGCAAGTACTCGACGTCGACACCATCATCAAAATGGCCGCGCCTGAAGAGCGCATCTACCGCCATCGCTGCGTCGAGGGATGGTCGATCGTCGTACCCTGGATCGGGTTTTCCCTGAGCGAACTGATCAAGCGCGCCGATCCTTTGCCCAAAGCAAAGTTTGTCGAGTTCACTACTTTGTACGATCCCAAACAAATGCCCGGCCAGCGAACCAGCGTATTGCAATGGCCTTATGTGGAGGCTCTACGCATGGACGAGGCCATGCATCCGCTCGCCCTGCTCTGCATCGGCATGTATGGTGAGGTGCTGCCGAATCAGGACGGCGCACCCCTGCGCATCGTGATTCCCTGGAAATACGGATTCAAAAGTGCCAAGTCGATCGTCCGCATCCGCTTCACCGGCGACCAGCCGCTGAACACCTGGCGGCAGGCCTCGCCTCGCGAATACGGCTTCTACTCGAACGTGAATCCCAACGTCGATCATCCGCGCTGGAGCCAGGCGAAAGAACGCCGCCTGGGCGAATTCCTCAAGCGCCCAACCTTGATGTTCAATGGCTACGACCAGGTGGCGAGCCTGTATTCCGGCATGGACCTGAAAAAGAACTTCTAGCAATTGCTTGGTGGAGAGACGGGCGTCCTCGCCCGCCACCCCGAAAATGAAGTTACGCAAACAATGAAATTACGCCTGACAGAATTACGCTTAACCAAGATCGCAATCTTCCTGGCCGCGCTCATCCCGCTAGAGCGCCTGCTGTGGAAGGCCCTCCATGACGGTCTCGGCGCCAATCCCATAGAAGTCATCACCCACTCCACCGGCGACTGGACGTTGATCTTAGTTCTAACCACTCTCTCCATCACGCCTCTCCGCCGCATCACGCGCCAATACTGGTTGATCGGCGTCCGCCGCATGATCGGACTGTTCGCCTTCTTCTACGGAACTCTACATTTCCTGACGTATATCTGGCTCGATAAGTTCTTTGACGTCCACGAAATGTTGAAAGACATCGCCAAGCGCCCCTTCATCACCGTGGGCTTCTCCGCTTTCGTTCTGATGATTCCCCTGGCCCTGACCTCAACTGCCTGGTCAATCCGCCGCCTCGGAGGCAAAAACTGGCAACGCCTGCACCGCCTTATCTACCTGACCGGGATCCTGGCCGTGATCCACTACACCTGGCTGGTGAAAGCCGACCTCCGCAAGCCGATCGAGTACTCCATCGTGCTCGGTATCTTGCTCGCGTATCGCGTGGGCGTCTGGATATCCGAAAAATCTTCCGGAAAACGCAAGCGGCAACCCATGCCGGCCCCCGCCCGTCTCCTGTAGAAACCGATCTTGCCCCGTCTCCGCCCGCCAGCGAGGCCCCCCGCTGACAATTTTTTACATCGAAACTTTGATCTACAATCCGGGGTAGCGCATCTTAAGACTTAAATACAGGAGTGTCTTATGAATCCCCTTGCGTCCCCCAAGTGCACTCGCCGTCTGTTCATGGCCCTGGCGGCCGTGGCCAGCATCCTTTTAACAGTCGGCTGCAGCTCCAACAATGGGATGGGCACGCCCAACGGCAACGGCTTCGGCAACAGCAATTTCAGCGGCACCTACGTTTTCTCCCTATCGGGCACCGACGTAACTTCGACCAGCGAGTCCTTTTTTGCCATGGCTGGGACCATAACGGCCGACGGCAATGGCGCCATTAAGGGAGGCACGGTCGACATCAACGATCCGGACCTCGGCGGCGTGTTTCCGACACAATCCGTCAGCCCCAGCACCTACACCATCAGCCCGGATGGTCGCGGCACAGGCACGATTGTGACCGCGGAAGGGACGTTTGGAATTGACTTCGTCCTCACGTCGAACAATCACGGGCTCATCACTCGTTTCGACAACAACGGGACCGCCAGCGGCACTCTTGACCTGCAGAGCAGCGCCTCCCAAAGCTCGCTCGTGTCCCTTGCCTTCTCTCTCTCCGGCGTCGATGGCGTAAATCCCTTCGGCACAGTAGGAGCGGTCACGCTCGATTCCTCCGGAACCATCAAAACCGGCATTCAGGATTTCAACGATAACAACATCTCCATCTCCGGGCTAAACGGTTCGGCGCTTACTGGCTCGGTGGTTTTGACCTCAGCCACGTCGGGGACGGCACAGCTCAACAGTGCTGTCGGCTCCCTGGTCTTTGACGTCTTTGTGATCGACTCCACCCACCTGAAGCTGATCGAGACCGACACTTCGGGACTGGCTCTCGCCGGCGACGCGTTCACGCAGCAGACTTCGTTTACCGCCGGTCAATTGGTCTTCACCCTCGCCGGTCAGGACTCTACCCAGTCCCCCTTGGCCGTCGGCGGCTTCGTAACCACGGATGCCAACGGCACGCTCACCAACCTTACGGAAGATTTCAACGACGCGGGCGCCACCGGCACGGTGATGAACACGAACGCAGGGTCCTGCAGCGCGCCAGCTCCATTTTCTTCTGGACGGTGCCAACTAAGCGTGACCGGCTTCAGCAACGGCAATACGGGTAATTTCGTATTTGCCGCTTATCCCTCCAGCGGCGGAATCCAGTTGCTGGAAATCGATAGCCTCGGACTGCTACAGGGAGCGGCTTTTGCCCAGAACGCTACGTCATTCCCCGCCGGAAACTACGCCCTCAACCTCTCCGGCGCAAATTCCGACGTCGCCGGGGACGTTGGCGAGGTCGATGACATTGCCCAGTTCAATGCCACCAGCACAGCAGCGCCGGCAACCAACATGACCGGCGTATTGGACGAAAATTCGATCCTCGGCGGTCCGGTTCCGCCTTCGTCTTTGTCCGGCAGCTATACTCCGGACTCTCCCGCCACCGGCCGCGGCTCGATCTCCGTCACCACCCCACGAACGTTTATCGGAGGGTTGTCCCTTGAGTATTACGTGGTCAACGACTCCACCGTCCTCTTTATCGAAGGTGACAGTCAGCAGCTTTCGGTAGGGACATTCGAGGCACAGAGTTCCGGGTCCGGTGGGGGAGCAGCGCAGGCGCGCACCGCGATCATGCGCCCAACAATCCACCCAGCAATCCGTCCGCACGCACTCTGGCAGCACAAGTAGAGTCCGGAAGGCGAGTGCGACGACTCATAACGATGGAGCGCCGGGCGTCCCCGCCCGGCTCTCCACTACTTGATCGCTTCCGCCGCGATCCGTTCCGTAACAAACGCCTCGATCACGTCGCCAGCCTTGATGTCGCCGTAGTTCGAGATGGAGATACCGCATTCCATGCCGCTGGTGACCTGGGACGCATCGTCTTTAAAGCGGCGCAGCGATCCGACTTTCCCTTTGAACACGACCACGTTGTCGCGCAGCAGCCGCACTTCGGAATCGCGCTTGATAAATCCATCGCTCACGCGGCAACCGGCAATCGTCCCGACCTTCGGAATGCGGAATGTCTCCAGCACCTCGGCGCGCCCCTGATAAGTTTCTTTGATGGTCGGTTCGAGCAGACCAGTCATGGCGCGCTTGATCTCGTCCTGCAGTTCGTAAATGATCGAGTGCAGACGGATATCGACTTTTTCCTGGTCGGCCAATTCCTGCGCCTTGCGTTCCGGACGCACGTTGAAACCGATGATGATCGCATTCGACGCCGAGGCCAGCAGCACATCCGTCTCCGTGATCGCGCCAATGCCCGACCGCAGCAGCTTCAACCGCACTCTGTCGTTCGAGAGTCTGCCGATCAAATCGGCCAGAACTTCGACCGAGCCCTGCACGTCGGCCTTCAGTATGACGTTCAGTTCCTTCATGCCGGCCGTTTTCAACTGCTCGGCCAGGCCTTCGAGCGATACTCGTGAACTCTTGGCGAGCTGCGCTTCACGCGCCTTCTGCTCGCGGTATTCCGAAATGTCGCGTGCCTTCTCGCGGTCGGTGACCACCACGAACTGGTCGCCCGCCTGCGGCAGCCCTTCCAGTCCGATGATTTCCACCGGCGTCGAGGGCGGCGCTTCCTTCAGCGGCTTGCTGCGATCGTCGAACATGGCCCGGACTTTCCCATACACGTTCCCCACTACAAAGTTGTCTCCGGTGTGGAGCGTGCCGTTCTGCACCAGGATCGTCCCCACCGGCCCGCGTCCGCGATCGAGTTTCGCCTCAAGCACCAAGCCGCTCGCCGCTCGCCCCGGAGTCGCTTTCAATTCCTGCAGGTCCGCTGTCAGGCAGATCATTTCCATCAGCAGATTCAGGTTCGTTTTCTGCTTCGCGGAAACATCGACGAACACCGTCTTGCCGCCCCACTCTTCCGGCACCAGCCCGCGATCCGCCAGTTGCTTCTTGACTCGCTCCGGCAGCGCGCCCGGCTTGTCGAT
>Ga0209415_10010232_pt1 | contig 15982 bp, 6 predicted proteins | sample PeaSoiSIISIP2007_FD_187696 | JGI IMG/M metagenome (GOLD analysis project Ga0209415, IMG submission 187696) | Peat soil microbial communities from Weissenstadt, Germany - SII-SIP-2007 (SPAdes) (version 2) | ecosystem: Environmental > Terrestrial > Soil > Wetlands > Peat | place: Germany...
CGCCTTCCCGTCCGCGATCAGCCCCACGAACGCGGTATCTATCGCCGCCAGGTCCGTGAAGGCGTCGCTCTGCGCGCGATAGTCTTTGTAATCGAGATACGAAATGTGGTGCGGCTGTTCGTTTTCCGGATGCGAATTGGCCAGCACCACGAGCTGTTGCGGGTCCTTCACGGGAAGCGGCCGCAGGATGAGCCCGTTCACCACGCTGAACAGCGCTGAGTTTGCCCCGATTCCCAGCGCCAGCGTCAGCACCGCAACCAACGTGAACGCCGGGCTCCTCCACAGCTGCCGCGCCCCGTGCCGTATGTCGCTCCACAGTGTGTCCATCCTCGACCTCCAAAATGAGTGACTGGTCATTGGTGACTGGTGTGGGGAACCGCACATTCTCTCTGTGTCGCCCCATCATCACATCACCCGCGCATTGCCTCCCGCGCCTGCTCTGTGAAACGAACAACCCGCCTGAACTGTTCCACGCACCCTTCTTTCAGCAGTCACCAGTCACGAGTCACCAGCCACCGTCTTACTCGTACCGCAGCGCCTCGATCGGATCCGTTCGCGCCGCGCGCCGCGCCGGCAGATAGCAGGCGGCCAGCGTGACCGCGGAAAGCCCCAGCACCATGGCGCCAAACGTTGCAGGGTCGCTCGCGCTCACTCCGAACAGCGCGCTGGCCACCAGCCGCGAGACCCCCCATCCGCCCAATGTCCCCAGGATCAAACCGATGGCCACGAGCAACATGCCTTCGCGCACCACCAGGCGGAGAATGTCCGTCTGCTGCGCGCCGAGCGTCACACGCACGCCGATCTCGTATGTACGTTGCGAGATGGAGTAGGCCAGGACGCTGTAAAGGCCCAGCGCCGCGAGGGCCAGGGCCAGCGCGCCCAGCACCCCGAGCACCAGTGCCGCGGATTTCTGAACGTAGGTGCCCGCCGCGGTGAAATCTGTCATGGGAATTCCCGCAAACAGTCCCACGCGCGGATCGATGGATTGAAGTTTGGCGCGCGCGGCGGAGAGCAGCGCTTCGGGCGGCCCCGCGGTCCGGATCTGCACGGCCACGTCTGAATCCGAGTAGTAGAACTGCTTCAGATCCACAAAAAAGTAAGGCTCCGGCGACTGACCCACTTTGTGGTAGTCGCTGTTTTTCACTACCCCGATGATCTCGACTCGCCTGTCACCCCAGACCGTAAAGTAGTGTCCCAGCGCGCTCTGCCCCGGAAGAAAATGCTCGGCGAAGGCTTCATTCACGATTCCCACGTAGTGTTTCGGCGAATCATCCGCGTCCGTAAAGTCGCGCCCGGCCACCAGCGGAATCCGCAGCGTTTCGAAATATCCCGGCGAGACGATGTTCCGGTAGATCTTCGTGTTCTCATTCGGCTGCGGGACGTACCCTTCCACATCGACGTTTTCCCACGAGCCCTGATCGAACCCCAGCAGCACATTCTCCGCCAGGCTCACGGCCTGCACTCCGGGCAGCCGCGCCAGCTCCGCCCGCACCCGGTCGAAATACGCCTCTGCCTGCGGGATTTCCGGCTGGGTAAAGGAAAGCTTCAGCCCCATCAGCAGCACGTGATGCGGGTCGAAGCCCGGGTCCACGCGGCTCGCGTTCTCAAAGCTGCGCGCAAACAGGCCCGCGCCCACCAGCGCTACCGCCGCCAGCGCCACCTCGGAAACCACCAGCACTCCCCGCACGCGCCGCGCACCCCTCCCCTCGGTTGCGCCGCGGCCGCTCTCCTTCAGCGATTCCCGCACGTCGCTGCGAAGGGCGTGGAGCGCCGGTGCCATTCCGAAGAGCACTCCCGCACCGACGCACAGAGCGAAGCAAAAAACAAACACGGGTGTGTTCACGCGCATCAGACTGGTGATGGGCAGGCCTGTCGTGGGCAGCAGCATGCGCAGCGGGTCCCCCAGCAGATAGGTGCACGCCAACCCCATTCCCCCGCCCAGCATCGCCAGCAGCACGCTCTCCGTCAGCAACTGGCGAAATAGCCGCAGTCTCCCCGCGCCCATCGCCAGCCGCACGGCCAGTTCCTTCTCGCGCGAGGTGGCTCGCGCGAGAAGCAGGTTGGCCAGGTTCGCGCACACGATCAGCAGGATCACCACGCCCGCGCCCAGCAGGATGGGCGCGATCCGCCCGAACAGGGTCTGGACGCCGTAGCGCGCCTCGCGGATGGGAACCGCTGTCGCGCTCAGCCCTCTATCTTCATCCGGGTAGGCCTTCTCCAGCCGTTGCGCAATATTCTGGATCTCCGCGCGCGCCGTGGCCACCGGCACGCCAGCTTTCAGCCGCGCCAGGATGTGGAACGGCCGGTTGTTTCGGTCCTCCAGCCAGTTGTTGCCGCCCGTGAGTTGCGGGAGCATCGACAGGGGCACATAGGCGTCAAACGACAGCCCCACAATCGTGCCCGGAAAATTCTCCGGCGCCACTCCCACGATGGTGAGCGTCTGGCGGTTCATGCGCAGTGTTTTGCCCGCGATGTTCCGGTCCCCTCCGAAACGCGACTTCCACAGCGCCGCGCTCAGGACCACGATTGGATGCGCTGCGGGCGTGGCATCCTGCTCCTGCTGGGTGAAAAATCGCCCGACGAGCGGGTGCACTCCCAGCACATCGAAGTAGTTGCCGGAGACCATGTAGATCCACGCGCGGTCCGCGTGCCGCTCGTCGCCCAAAGCCACGGCGCGCTCTTTGAACAGCAGCATCCCCGAGAACGATTTGGCCTGCTCCTGAAAGTCGCGGAAATCGAGATACGACGAGTCGATGGTCGTCCCCGATGGGGTCACGTTTTCGATCGACACGATTTCGTTGTCGCGCTCCACTCCCTCCAGCGGATGGAGCAGCACGCCATCCACCCAGCCGAACGCCATGGTGCTCGCCCCGATCCCCAGCGCCAGCGATACCGCCGCCACTCCCGTGAACCACGGGCTTCTCGCCATCATCCTCAGCGCGAAGCGCATGTCCTGCCACAGTGTTCTCATCTGGCTCCTGACCTTCCTCGGCCGCTCTGGGTGACTGGTGACTCGTGACTGGTGACTGGTGTCCAGACCCGGCAGATCGTTCCTGGGTGGAGATGACGATTCGATCTCCGGAGCCGCGAGCCTGCCCCGTATTCGCTCATCCGCGCCGATGATTCCTGTCTCTCACCAGTCACGAGTCACCAGTCACCAGTCACGCGAAACACGCACCAGTCACTCATACCGCAGTGCAACCAGCGGTTCCACCTTCGTCGCCCGCCACGCCGGGAGCCACGCCGCCACCAGCGCCACCAGCGCCAGGACCACCAGCACCGCCGCGTAAGTCACCGGGTCCGCGGGGCTGACGTCAAACAACGCCTGGCGAATGAATTGCGTGATGGCCAGTGCGCCCACGATTCCGACCGCGGCCCCGATGGCCACCGCGCTCACCCCCTCCGCCAGCACCAGCCGGAAGACGTCGCCGCGCTGCGCTCCCAGGGCGCGCCGCACTCCAATCTCCCGGGTCTGCTGTGTCACCGCAAAGGACGTGGTGCCGTAGATACCCACCGAGGCCAGCAGCAGGGCCAGCCCGGAAAAAATCGCCAGCAGGATCAGCGCCAGCCGGCGCCGAGCCACGGATTCCGCCATCCATTCCTCCATTGTGCGCACGTGGAAGACGGGCTGGTCCGGATCGAGCGCATGCACTTCTCGTTCGATCACTGTCGACAGGCTTTTCGGCTCGCGCGTCGTCCGGATCACCAGATCCATGGCCTGGTATGGCAGTTGCGCCGCCGGCATGTACGCTTCCACCCGCGATCTCGCCTCCAGCGTGCGGTAATGCACGTGCTTCACCACGCCGACAATCGTTAGCCAGGGCGCAGTGGACGCCAGGCCTCCGAGTTTGACCCGTTTCCCCAGCGCGCTTTCCCGCGGCCAGTACAGCGCGGCCATGCTCTGATCAATGATGGCCACGGGCGCGGCAGTTTCCGTATCGTGCTCGTCGAAAAAGCGTCCTTCGATCAGGGTGATTCCCATGGTGGGAAAATATCCGGCGGTGGCGGGACGGTAGTCCGTCTCCGGCGACCGTTGGTCGGGCGGCACCGCCTGCGAATCCGCGGTCATCGTTCCCGAGTTGGGAGCTCCGTTGAGTGGAAGCCCTCCGATGGCTCCGGCCGCGTCCACGCCGGGAATGGCCCGAACGCGGTCCACCACGTCGCGGAAGAATGCGCGCCATTGTTCCGGCCGGCTGTATTTTTGCGGCGGCAGGCTTACCTGCATGGTCAGCACGCCTGCCGGGCGGAAACCGGGATCCACCTCCAACACGCGCAGAAAGCTGCGCAGCAACAATCCGCCGCCGGCCAGCAGCATCAGGCAGACCGCGGCCTCCGCGCCCACCAGGAGCCGCAAGGTGCGGTTGGCCTTTGGCCCCAGCGAATTGCCGCGCCCACCCTCTTTCAGATTGGCGTAGCCCACGCCGCGCACCGCCCGAAATGCAGGCACAAGCCCGAAGATGATCCCGGTGCCCAGCGCAACGCTCATGGTGAACAGCAGCATGCCCACGTCAATGCTGGAGGTCACTGGGCGGGGCAACGTGTCCGTGCTGATGCGCAGCAGGGCGCGCAGCGCCAGGGGCACCGCCGCGACTCCGGCCGCTCCACCCAGCAGCGCAAGCATCACACTCTCGGTCAGGTACTGCCGGATCAACCGGCCCCGCCCCGCGCCCATGGTCATGCGGATCGAAGTTTCCTGGTCACGCGCGGACGCCCGACCCAGCAGCAGGCTGGCGACGTTGGCGCAGGCGATCAGCAGCACGAAGCCCGCCGCGCCCATCAGGATCCACAGCGAACTGGCCATCTCATCCCCTACCACTTCCCCCAGCAGGGGATTGACGAAGAATCCGTAATTGAACTTCTCGTAGGGATACTGTTTGTTCTGCTCGATGATCGTCCGCGCTACCGCATCCATCTGTGACCGCGCCTGTGCCAGCGACACGCCGGGCTTCAGCCGCGCCACCACTTCATAGCCGTGGTTGCCGCGATTGTTCGGGTCCAGGTCCGCGGGCCGGAACGCCAGCGGCTGCCAGATGTCGATCCCCGGCAGCCCCGGGTAGTCGAACCCCTGCGGCAACACGCCGACCACCTCCATGGGCTGGCTGTTGATGGTGAGCGTGCGGCCCACCACCCCCGGATCGGCTCCGAAACCGCGCTGCCAGAGCCCGTAGCTGAGCAGAACCACCGAATCGTGGCCGGGCTGCGCTTCCTCTTCCGTAAACGTCCGCCCCATCTGTGCGCTCACGCCCAGCGCGCGGAACAGGCCGGGAGCGGCCGTGGCTCCGGAAAGCTGCTCCGGCGTGCCGCCTACTCCCATGTTGTAGGCGGCGGAAGTGACCGCGCCAAACTCCGAAAAACTACGGTTCAGGTTGTTCAGGTCGCGGAGTTCCGGCGCGGAAAACCACATCTGGTCTTTGGGCAGGCCCACACCGGTAAATCGTCCCCAGACTTTTACCAGGCGTTCCGGCTCCGGATAGGGCAGCGGACGAAAGAGCACCGCGCTCAGCACGCTGAAGATGGCCGTATTCGCGCCGATGCCCAGCGCCAGCGTCACCACCGCGGTGATCGTCAGTCCCGCGTTTTTCACCAGCATCCGTGCGGCGAATTTCAGGTCCCGCCAGAGTGTGTCCATTGAGCCCTCCGCTGAATCCCAGCCACGTCGCGCATCTCGCGCATTTCTCTCCACCAGTCACCAGTCACGATGCACCGATCACTCCTCGTGCAGCGCCTCGAGCGGGCTCACGCGCGCCGCGCGCCGCGCCGGCAGATAGCCGGCCACAACCACTGCCAGCGCCAGCACCAGCGCTGCCGCCGCAAACGTCCCCGGATCGGTGGCCGAGAGCCCAAACAGCCGGCTTGAAAGCACGCGCAGCGCCACGAAAGCGATCGCGCCGCCCAGCGCAATTCCCGCAACGAGCAGGCCCAGCGACTCTCGCAGCACCATCCGCAGCACCGCTCCGCTCGGAGCCCCCAGCGCCATGCGTATCCCAATTTCGTTGGTCCGCAGCGACGTCGTGTAGGAAATCACCCCGTAGAGCCCCGTGACCGCCAGCAGCAGCGCCAGCCCGCCGAAAAACGACGAAAGCTGCGCCAGCAGTCTCTGTTCCGTCACGTCTTCGCGCATCCGCTCATCCACCGGAGACGCGTAGTACAGACGAAGATTGGGATAGCTTTCCGCCATGCGCGCCTGGACGGATTTCTGCATTGCCGCCGGATCGCCCGCCGTGCGCACGATGAAGCGCAAATATCCGATCTCGTCCGTGCGCTGCGCCAGCGGCACAAAAAAGCGGCGCGGCGGCGGCCCGGCCAGTTCGCTCTCTTTTATGTCGCTCACCACCCCGACGATCTCCACGGACGTCGGGTGGTCGAGATCCCCCGTCAGCAGGTGATGTCCCACCGGATTCACTCCCGCGTATTGATATTCCGCCAGCCCCCGGGTGATCACCGCCACCTTTGCCGAGCTGGCCGAATCCTGCTGCTCGATTCCCCGGCCCTGTAGCACGTGTGCGCCGATGATCCGGAAATAATCCGCTCCCACACTGTCGTAGGCCGTCTCGCGGTCGTCGCGTGCCGTCCGCTGAAGATCACCCACCCCCAGAACGGTGCCCGAATCCGAGCCGCTGAAGAGCCCGTTGTACGAGGTAGCGACTCCTGTCACACCGGGCAACTCGGCCAGCGCGGCCGACACCTGGTCCATCATCGAATCCATTTGTTTCTGCTCGTAGCCGCTCGCCACCGGGTCCGTCTCCACAATCAGCAGGTGGTTGCGATCGAATCCCACGTCTTGGTGGATCAGATTTTGCAGGCTGCGGACCAGCAATCCCGACCCGGTCAACAGCAGCAGCGAGACGGCCACCTGCGCGATCACCAATGCCTTTCCGGCCTGGAATTTTCCGCTGCGCCCGCTGCCATGCCCCGTCCGCCCCATCGACGGTTTCAGCGCCGCAATCAGGTCCACGCGGATGGCCCGCAGGGCCGGCGCCAGCCCGAAAAATACCGCCGTCAGCACCGCGATCCCCAGCGTGAATCCCAGCACGCGCAGGTCCGCGTGTACATCGAGCGGGATCGCGTTTGGTCCGGAGGAAGCGAGCCGCAGAAGCAATCGCGTGCACCACACCGCCAGCGCGCACCCGCACACGGTCCCGAGCAGCGAGAGCAGCAGGCTCTCTGTGAACAATTGGCGCACCAGCCGGAACCGCGGCGCGCCCAGGGCCAGCCGCACCCCGATTTCCCGCGTCCGCGCCGCCGCCCGTGTCAGCATCAGGTTGGCGATATTGGCGCAGCAGATCAGCAGCACCACCCCCACCATCCCCAGCAGCAGCAGCAACGGCTGTGAGAACCGCGCCCGCACCGAGGAAAACCCGATCCCCCCGGCCGAGACCGGCACATGGCGCTTCGCGATCTCGATCTGTTCATCGGGATCCAGCTTTGCGTTCGGCAGAGTGGGCAGCAGCCGGTGCGCCAGGGGATCGAGTTCCGCCTGCGCCTGTTCCGCGGTGACTCCGGACTTCAGCCGGCCCATCAGTAGCAGCCAGTTCGTCCCAGGATCACTCACCCAGTTCCTCCCGGGATTCATCAGCGGCTGCTGGCTGATCGGCATCCAGAGATCGGCTCGCGCCCCCACCACTTCTCCGAAGAATTCCGGGGCTGCCACGCCAACGATGGTGAACTTCCCGCCGCTGAAGGAAAGTTGCCGGCCCAGAATCCCGGGATCCTGCGCAAACCGCCCCTTCCAGTAGTCGTGGCTAATCACCACCACGGGCGCCGACGCGCCCCCGGCACGGTCATCCTCTTCCGTAATCGTTCGTCCGATCGCCACGCGCACGCCCAGCACGGAAAAATAATTTCCCGAAACCAACCGCCCGCGCGGATGCTCCGCCACGGAATTCACAGGCGCGCCCTCCACCCTCATGTCCAATTGTCCCGTCCGGCCCGAAGCCAGCAGGCCATCAAAGCTCCTGCTGTTGTCGGCGAGCGCGTGATACAGAGGCAGGGAAAACAGGTCCAACCGCGGCGTTCCCTGCGAAACTGAGTTCACTCGGTAGGGAAGTCCCACGGCCACCAGCTCCTCCGGATGCGACACCGGAAGATGGCGCAGGAGCAGTCCATTCACCAGGCTGAACAGCGCCGTATTCGCGCCGATCCCCAGCGCCAGCGTCAGTGCCGCAACCACCGTGAACCCCGGGCTCTTCAGCAGCGTTCGCAACCCGAATCGAATGTCCTTCCACAGTGTGTCCATATTCGCTTTTTCCTTCCGGTCCTCTGCCTTCTAACTTCCAGCTTCCAGAATCACTCGTATCGCAACGCCACCATCGGATCCACGCACGCCGCTCGCGCCGCCGGGATGGCGCACGCCAGCGCCCCGGCTGCGACCAGCGCCACGACCGCGCCCGTGAACGTCAGCGGGTCGTCCGGGCGAATGCCAAACAGGAGTCCCGCGAGTAGCCGTGTCAATGCGAGTGCCCCTCCCGCTCCCAGTGTCACCCCCGCGACGGAAAGGATTAGTCCCCGGCCCACCACCCTGCGCCAGATGTCCTGCGGGCGCGCGCCCAACGCCAGACGAATCCCGATCTCGTGCCTCTGCTGCGCCACCATGTAGGACATCAGCCCGTACACGCCGATCGTGGCCAGCACGATCGCCAGCCCGGCAAACGCGCCGAGCAGCACCATCAGGAACTGCTGCAGAGCGAGTGAACCGGCCAGCACCTGTTCCATCGTCCGCACGCGCCCGACGGGCACCTCGGGATCCAACTCCCGCATCGTGCGCTCCACCGTCGTGCGGAGCGCTTCCGGATTCCCCTCCGCCCGCACCACCAGATGCGTCGGGAACCACCCCTCGAATATCCGAAACAGGCCGTATGGTGTTTGCGCCACCGGGATGAACACCGTTGGCCTTGCAGGCTGCCCCACGAATGATTTCACGTCTCCCACCACGCCGATCACGTTACGCGCCGCGTTGTCGCTGCCCCCGACTCTCACCGTATGGCCCACCGCCGCGTCCGAGGCGAATCTCCGCGAGAAAGAAGCATTTACGAGGGCCACCGGCTCTGCCCCTGTCCCATCCGCCTCCGTGAACAGCCGGCCCTCGCGGAGCGGGATGCCCAGCGCGCGGAAATAGTCGGGCGTCACCGAGCGGTAATCCACTGACCCCAGACTCTGCGCCCCGTCGAGCGCCATGCCCAGCCTCCCGCCGCGCTCCAGCGGTTGGCCCGCTTCCACCACGGCCGCGGCCTGAATTCCGGGTTGCGCCTCCAGACGGCCCGTGAGTTCGCGGCAGAACGCCGCGATTTTTTCCGGCGTGTCGTGGCGCGTCCCGCTGAACCAGATCTCCGCGGAGAGCATGCGGCTGGGATCGAATCCCGGCTCGTTGCGCACCATGTTCCGGAAAGTCTGGAGCAACAGCGCGGCCCCCACGAACAAAACCAGCGACAGCGCAACTTCTCCCACCACAAGCGCATCGCGCAAACGGCCGCGCCGCCCGCCGGCGGTTGCCCGGCCCGCAGCTTCCTTCAACGGCTCATTCAAATCCGCTCGTGAGGACTGGAACGCGGGCGCCAGTCCGAACAACAATCCGGTAAGCAGCGAAATGCCGAAGGCGAATCCCAGGGCCCGGGCGTCGAGATGGATGCTCGCCACCTGCAACATTCCCTCGGGTGCCAGCGAAAGCAGTCCGGCCAGACCCCAGGCAGCCAGCACCGCCCCTGCAGCCCCGGCGACGACGGCCAGCAGCGCGCTCTCCGTGAGGAGTTGGTGGATCAACCGGCCCCGGGAAGCTCCCAGCGCCGCCCGCACCGCCATCTCCCGGCTTCGCGAGGTCGCGCGGCCCAGCATCATGTTGGCCACGTTCGCGCAGGCGATCAGCAGCACCAGCCCAACCGCGACAAACAGCACCAGGATCGGCGTCCGCACGTCCTGAACCGCCATGTCCTGCATCCGGAACAGGCTCAGGGCACCTTCCTTCCTGAGCGTGTTCGGGAATCTCCGCCGAAATTCCCCGTTCAATGCGCTCAATGCGGCGCGCCCCTGCTCCAGCCCGACGCCCGGCGCCAGCCGCGCCAGCACCTCGATGTTCTCCCCGCTGCCCACGGTCCGCGCCACCGGAGCCAGAGTGGTCCATACGTCCGCCGGCGGCAGCGCCACAAACTCCGCGGGCATCACCCCGATCACCGTGTACGGCGCGCCGTCCATCATTGCCGTGCGGCCCACCACACCGGGATCGCCCCCGAACTGGCGCATCCACAGACCGTGGCTCAGCACGGCGACGTTGGCGGCCGCCGCTCTGTCGTCGTCAGGCCTGAAGGTGCGTCCCAGCGCCGGCGCCGCGTGGAACACGCGGAAATATTCCGGCGACACCCGCAGCGCATCCACATGCTCGGCTCGGTTCCCGGCGAACACGTTCAGGCCCACCGAAGCCGCGCCGGCCAGGGCCTCGAACGGTCCGTGATGCTGCTGGAGGAACTCCAGCCCGCCATAGGTCACATCCATTTGGTCGGACTGCCCGTGGTCGGTCTCCGCCAGCTCCACCATGCGCTGCGACTCCGGGTAAGGCAGGGGCTGCACGAGCACGCCGTTGAGCACGCTAAAAATGGCCGTATTCGCCCCGATGCCGAGCGCCAGCGTCACAACGGCCACCGCCGCGTACCCCGGGCTTTTCGCCAGCGTCCGCGCCGCGTACCGCAAATCTTGGATCAGCGTGCTCATCATCAACTCCCGGCCCGCCCCGTCACTCGTATCGCAAAGCCACAATCGGATCCACGCGCGCCGCGCGCCGTGCCGGGATCCAGCAGGCTGCCAGCGCCACGCCGGCCAGCAGCGCACTCGTGGCCGCGAAGGTGATCCAATCGAGCGAGGAAAGACCGTACAAAAACTGCGCCAGAATCCGCGTCGCAGCCGCAGCGATCACCAGGCCGATGCCCAGCCCGGCCAGCACCAGGCGAAGGCCCTGATTCAGAACCAGCGACAGCACGCTGGACGGTTGCGCTCCGAGCGCCATCCTTACTCCGATCTCGCGCGTGCGCCGGCTCGCCACGTAGCTCACCACTCCGTAGAGCCCCAGCGACGCGAGCAGCAGCGCCAGCCCGCCGAGCAGCGCCGCCACCAGCGCCCCCACCTGCGACGGCCAGATCCAGAACGCCAGGTTTTCCTCGAGGGGACGCACGCGGAGCACCACCGACGGATCGAGAGCCCGTGATTCTTCGAGCAGCCGCGCCACCGGAAACGCCCCTCCAGCAGCCGTGCGAACAAACAGGTGCAGGCCCAGCGTGTCTGCGTCTCGCGCTGGCAGGTAGAGGTACGGTTCGCTCGACGACCACAGGTAAACCTGGCGCGTGTCCCGCGTCACGCCTACCACCTCCGCAAATGCCTCCTTCCTTCCGATCCGCAGATGTTTCCCCAGCGGGTTCTGCCCCGGCCAAAACCGGCGCGCCAGCGCTTCGTTCACGATGGCCACCGGCGCCGCCTGGGGCACGAGATCCTCCGTCGCGAATTCGCGCCCGCCGTCGAGCGGTATGCCCAGCGTTGCAAAATAACCCGGCGTCACTTTGTTGTAATGCACGATCGGTACGTTCGCGCCCGGAGGAGGCTCTTGGCCTTCCACCAGCACCGACGCCTCGTGGAAGTCCTGCCCCAGTGGCGCAACTTCGCCGAACGCTACCGAAGCGACGCCGGGCATTGCGGCCACTTTCGAGCGCAGGCGGCTCAGATATCCCGCACCGCGCACCGCGTCGTAACCGTGCAAAGAAAGGTCCAGCTTTCCGGCCAGCACCCCATTGATCGCAAACCCCGGATCGGTGTGTTGCGCTTTTACCAGCGCCCGCGCCAGCAGGCCGGAGGTCACCAGCAGAATCGCCGAAAGCGCCACCTGCGCGGCAACCAGCCCGCCGCGCAGCCGCGTACCCCCGAGCGCATCCCCGCCCGTCGCTCCCGAGCCCCTCAGCACGGTGGCCGGATCGAGTCGCGATGCGCGAAGTGCCGGCGCCAGCCCGCAGCCCACCCCGGAAACCACTGCAACTCCGAATGCAAACGCGAACACTCGCAGGTCCGGACTCAAATTCAGATTCGCTGCCATCTCCCCGGGCGGGTGAATCCACCCCACCAGCGACTCCGCCAGCCAGAACGCCAGCAGAAGTCCCAACGCGCCGCCACCTGCAGAAATCACTACGCTCTCTGCCAGCAGTTGCCGCACCATCCGCCAGCGTCCCGATCCGAGCGAAAGGCGCACGCCGAATTCCTTCTGTCGCGTGGAATTTCGAGCCAGCAACAGATTGGCGACGTTGGCGCACGCAACCAGCAGCACCAGGCTCACTGCCGCCAGCAGCAGCGCGCCGCCCAGCGTGGCATCCCGTTTCTCGGGCGGCGTCAGCAGCGAGCCCGCGGTCAGCTCGATCCTCGATTTGTCCGCCCCGGGCGCGGCGAGTTGGCCCATCACCGTGGAAAGCTCCGCCTGCGCCCGCTCGCGCCCGATTCCCGGCTTCAGGCGCCCGATCACCTGCACCCATCTCGCATCGCGTGCGTGAATCAGATCCTCTCCGGGCGCCACCTGGGATTGAAGCGCGATCGGCACATAAACCTCCGTCTGGTCGGAGGACGTGCCGCGAAACTCTGCCGCCGCAACTCCGATAACCGTGCACGGTACGAAGTTGACTCGCACCGTCTTGCCGACGATGTTCGGGTCGCTCCCGTACCGCCGCTGCCAGGATTCATAGCTGAGAACAACGGACGCATCTTCCTTCAACTCGCGCGCGTCGCTCGTCGCCGGGCCGCGGCCCATGGCCATGCCGATCTGCAGCACGGCAAAATAATTTCCCGAAACGAACATGCCGTGGACCTCTTCAATCAGTGCTGGGTTGGAGGTCTGGCTGACCTGAAAACGCCGGTCGGCATACGCCGCCAGCCCTTCGAGCACCCTGTTCCTGTCGCGCAGATCGGCGTAGTCCGGATAGGAAAATACGCCGCGGGTTTCGCCGCTTGCGCTCGCCGGGTAGAGGCTCACCACGTGGTCCGCGTCCGGCAGCGGCAGCGGGCGCAGCACCAGCGCATCGTAGACCGCAAACAGCGCGGCGTTTGGGCCTACTCCCAACGCCAGCGTCAGCATGGCCATGGCCGCAAAGCCCGGGCTCTTCGCCAGTGTTCGTGCCGCCTGCCGCAGCTCCTGAATCATCGGATTCATCTCCGGTTTATTCCTTCCAACTTCTACCTGCTAACCTCGAGCTTCGAGAATCACTCGTATCTCAATGCCACAATCGGATCCACACGCGCCGCGCGCCGCGCCGGCACGTAGCAGGCCAGTGCGGCGGTGGCGCAGAGCATGGCAGTGACAGCGAGAAACGTGAACGGGTCGGCTGGCGTCACTCCGAACAACTGGCTGGAGAGCACGCGCGTCGCAGCCACCGCGCCAATCAGGCCCACCGCGGCGCCGGCCAGCGCCAGCTTCAATCCACCGGTCAATACGAGCTTCAGCACGTTGACCGGCGCCGCCCCGAGCGCCATCCGCACGCCCATTTCGTGTGTGCGCTCGGTCACCAGGTAGGACATGACGGCATAAATTCCCGCAGCGGCCAGCACCAGGGCAAGGACGGCGAATGCGCCCAGCAGCGAGGCCGCAAACCGCTGCCGCGCCAGCGACTTCGCCAGCAGGGAGGCCATCGACGCCACCCGCGCCACAGGCATCGAAGGATCCACGGACGCGACGGCGGGCGGAATGTTCGCAGCCAGCGCTTCCGGCGCGCCCGCCGCGCGAACCACGAAGATGATGGGGATTTCCCCGGAGAGGAAACTGATATCCTCCGCGCTCTCTTGGCAGAACGGCAGGTACACCTCGTCGCGCACTTCGTTGCCCAGGCCAAAGGTGTGCACGTCGCCAACCACGCCCACGATCTCCGCCCACTGCGCCTGATTGTGCACATCCTCAAATGCGACATGGTGTCCGATGGCGCTCTCCTGCGGCCAGTAGTGCCGCGCCATCCGCTGGTTCACGATGGCCACCTGAGCAGCGCCCGGTTTGTCGCGCGCGATGAATTCACGGCCGCGCAGCACCGGAATCTGGAACACACGGAAAAAATCCGGTCCGATAAACCGCATCTCCGCCACTTGCGTCCCCGGCGGAGCGTTTAGGGGACGCCCTTCGATCTTCACGTCGCCGTTGATGTTGCCATTGCTCAGCGGAAGCATAGTGGTGGTGCTGGCCGCTTCCACCCCTGGCAAGCCAGCCAGGCGCGCGGTCATCCGATCAACCTGTTGGAGATTTTTCGGGACTTCGCCAGGCGTCATTTTCGGGAGATAAATCTGTGCAGTCTCCACGTGTGTGGGTTCAAACCCTGGATCCACGTGCAGCAGCGCGCCCAGCGTCCGGATCAGCAGGCCGCCGCCCACCAGCAGCAGCGCGGCCAGCGCCACCTCTGCAGCCATCAGGCCGCCGCGCAGCCGGGCCATCCCCCGGCTCTGCGTGGCCTTCCCGGCCCCATGCTGGAGGCTGGTTTGCGGGTCTACCCGCGCTGCCGCCAGCGCCGGCGCCAGGCCAAAAAGCAATGCGGTGAGCAGCCCCGCGGCCAGCGTGAACAGCAGAACGCGAGTGTCCAGCGTGATGCTCCCCGTGCGTGGCAGCGTACCCTCGGGAACCAGGGCCGGCAGCGCGGCCAGCGCCGCATAGGCGAGAGCCAATCCCACGGAAACGCCTCCGGCGGCGAGCAGCGCGCTCTCTGTCAAAAGTTGCCGCACGATGCGCGCGCGGTCCGCGCCCAGCGCTGCGCGAACGGCCATCTCGCGCCGGCGCCCCACCGCGCGCGCCAGCAGCAGGTCTGCCACGTTGGCGCAGGCGATCAGCAGCACGAATCCAACCGCGGCGAACAGAATCGCGAGCGCCGGGCGCACGTACGCCACGGTTTGCTCCAGCAGGGGAGTGACGCGCACGCCGCGTTCCCGGTTCGTATCCGGATACTGCCGCTCCAGCCCTTTCGCGATGCGGCCCAGATCCGCGCGGGCCTGCTCGGGAGTCACGCCCGGCTTCATCCGCGCGTAGGCCGCATAGAAATGGGTGTCCCGGTTGCGCGCGAATGGCGTCGCCAGCCGGTCCGGCAGCCACACGCGCGTGTCGGGAGGGTAGGACAGCTCTTCCGCGACAACGCCCACAACTTCGTAGGATGTTCCGCTGAGCTGGATCGTCCGGCCCACGATTCCGCGATCGCCCGCGAAAGCCGTACGCCACACGCTGTCGCTGATCACCACCACGTCCGGACCACTCGGCTTCCATTCGTTTTCGCGAAACAGGCGGCCGATCACCGGGCGCATGCCGAAAACCTCGAAAAACCCCTCCGAAACGTCGGCGGAATCGAGCCGCTGCGGCGTAAGGCGCCCGGTGAGGTTCAGCCCACCGGGCCTGTAGACCGCCATGCTATCCAACGTGTGGCTTTGTTCTTTCCAGTCGAGAAAGTTCGGCGCAGAGACCGAGCCCCAGCCATCGTGGAATGTTTCGTTGAGAACGACGATGCGGTCGGAGTCCGCAAAGGGAAGCGGTCGAAGGAGTACTCCATTCACGATGCTGAAAATCGCGGTGTTCGCGCCGATCCCCAGCGCGAGCATAAGAACTGTGGCGGCGGTGAATCCGGGACTATGCGCGAGGCGGCGGACTGCGTAGCGGAGATCCTGTCCGAGGCCTTGCCACATACCGCCTCCCGTTTTCCGCTCCGGCCGGATGCAGTTCGACACACGTCGCTCGCCGCAGCGAGCAACCCGGCCCGGCTGTTTGTCTGCCCTTTACAGCGGTGAAATGAACCGGCTCAATTCCGGCGCGTTGAAGTCGGGCAATGGCACGGAGAAACCGCTGCCACTCGCGGACTTGCCGGTCTGGCCGGTTGGATGTTTTTCCGTGGATACGTCGGCGCTCGCCACGTCTGCGGCTGGGGAATCCGCGGACGAATTCGAAGCGCTCGCCGAACTGTGTTGCCGGGATGTGGAAGCGGACGAGGTTGCCTCGGCCGCTGGGGAGTGC
>Ga0209415_10010233_pt1 | contig 15981 bp, 14 predicted proteins | sample PeaSoiSIISIP2007_FD_187696 | JGI IMG/M metagenome (GOLD analysis project Ga0209415, IMG submission 187696) | Peat soil microbial communities from Weissenstadt, Germany - SII-SIP-2007 (SPAdes) (version 2) | ecosystem: Environmental > Terrestrial > Soil > Wetlands > Peat | place: Germany...
ACACCATCCACGGGTTCTACGTCCCGGAGTTCAACTTCAGCCGCTACGCCCAACCAGGACATCCCAACCCGTTCGACCTGACTGTGCAGCACCCCGGGATCTACCGAGCACAGTGCACCCAGTTCTGCGGCCTCTACCACTCTGAGATGTTCTTTCACGTGGTGGCTCTGCCGACTGCCCAGTTCCAGCAGTGGCTGAGCTCCGAGCAGAGCGTCTCGACCACGGCCGCACGCAGGTCGTCGCCCGCGGCGACGGGCGTGGCCACGACCGCGTCCACCGGCTCCGCGCACCAGGCATCGACCTCAACCAGGAAGGCGGCAGCATGACCGTTCTGGCCGAACGCGGCCACGCCGTCCTCGACCATCCCGAGCACCACGAGGGCCCGACAGGCCTTCTCAAGTGGATGACCAGCACCGATCACAAGGTGATCGGGATGAACTACATGGTGACGTCGCTGGTCATGTTCTTCCTGGCCGGGATCATGGCCCTGTTCATCCGTCTGCAGCTGGCCAGTCCGAGTGGCGCCATCGGGCTCTCTAACCAGCAATTCAACGAGCTGTTCACCATGCACGGCAGCCTGATGCTGTATCTGTTCGCCGGCCCCTTCGCCTTCGGCGGCCTGGCCAACTACATCCTGCCGCTCCAGGTGGGTGCTCCGGACATGGCCTTCCCCCGTCTGAACGCCCTGTCCTACTGGCTGTACCTGAGCGGGTCGATCACCATGATGCTGGGGTTCCTGACCGCCGGCGGCGCCGCCGCCTTCGGTTGGGTGGGATACGCACCCCTGTCGGAGGCCACCTTCTCGCCCGGGGCGGGGCCCGATCTCTGGATCCTGGCCATCGGGCTGACCGGGTTCTCGGCCATCTTCACCGGGGTCAATCTGGTGACAACGACCTTCTATCTGCGCGCCCCCGGCCTCACCATGTTCCGGTTGCCGTTGTTCACGTGGGCCATGCTCGTGACCGCCATTCTCATCCTGATCGCCTTCCCCATCCTGACCGCGGCGATGGTGATGCTCTTCGCCGACCGGCACTTCGGCACACACATCTACACGGTGGCCGGGGGCGGGGTACCGGTGCTCTATCAGAACCTCTTCTGGTTCTTCGGCCATCCGGAGGTCTACATCCTGGCCTTACCCTATTTCGGCATCGTGTCGGAGATCATCCCGGTGTTCTCGCGGAAGCCCATGTTCGGCTACAAGGGCATGGTCTTCGCCACCATGGCGATTGCGGCGTTGTCCACGGGTGTCTGGGCCCACCACATGTTCACCACCGGCACTGTTCTCCTCCCCTTCTTCTCGCTCCTGTCTCTCCTCATCGCCGTTCCGACAGGCATCAAGTTCTTCAACTGGATCGGGACGATGTGGCGTGGCCAGATCTCCTTCGACGTGCCCATGCTCTTCTGCGTCGGGTTCCTCTTCGCCTTCCTGATGGGCGGGCTCACGGGAATCATGCTCGCCTCTCCCCCCATCGACTTCGCCACCCATGACACCTACTTTGTGGTGGCCCACTTCCACCAGGTCCTGTTCGGCACGGCCGTCTTCGCCGGGTTCGCCGGGTTCTACTACTGGTACCCCAAGTTCACCGGACGCATGATGCGCGAAGGTCTGGGCAAGTGGCACTTCTGGCTCATGTTCATCGGCTTCTGGCTGACATTCATGCCGCAGTACAGGTTGGGTCTTGAGGGCATGCCGCGGAGAGTGGCCACCTATGACCCCGGTCTGGGCTGGCAGCTCCTGAACGTCCTGTCGACCGTGGGTGCCGTCATCATCGCCGTCTCGTTCGTCTTCATGCTGGTGAACCTGCTCGTGTCGTGGCGTGTGCCCGTCCCCGCCGGCGACAACCCCTGGGACGGCCACACACTGGAGTGGTTCGCCACGTCGCCTCCTCTCCACCACAACTTCGACCGGCTTCCACCGGTGCGCTCCGAACGTCCGGTCTGGGACTTCCACCATCCTGACGCGGTGGCGATCACGCACAGCACGAACGGCAACGGGTCGCATCGCCAGCCCGTCAGCGTCGGTCCCGTTTCGGGTCCCGACGGTGGACCCGAGTAGCGAAGGACACGAGCCGTGCGCATCGAAGCCCTCCTCCTGATCGGTATCGCCGTCTTCTTCGGCATCGTCGGTGTCGTCTACTGGTTCTGGTCCTACGAGCAGGGCGGAACCATGATGCTGGCGGGGACCACGCTGCTCGGCCTGCTGCCCGGGAGCTACTACCTGTGGTGGTCCCACCGGATGAAGCCGCGACCTGAAGACCGCACCGACGCCTCCATCGAAGAGGGCCATGGAGTCATCGGCTCCTTCCCGAACTCGAGCATCTGGCCCTTCGTGCTCGGCATGGGGTTGTTCCTGGTCGTCCTCTCGCTCGTCTTCGGGCTCTGGCTGCTGGCGCCGGGATTCGCTCTCGTCATCTCTGCTCTTGTCGGCGTGACCGTCGAGAGCAGGCGGGGTGGCACCGTCTGACAGACGGCCGCGCCGGGTACCCGGTGTGCTGCACCACGACCACCGGTGGCACCGCGACTGATACCACGGCGGCGGCAGTCACCGACGGGGCGAGGACGCACGGTCACCGCACTATGGTGACGGCCGTGGCGGCGACGGTCTTCGAACCAGCCAGACTCGGTCCCGTCACCCTGCGCAACCGGATCATCAAGGCGGCGACCTTCGAAGGGGTCACGCCCGACGGTCTGGTGAGCGACAAGCTCGTCGCATTCCACCGACAGGTCGCCTCGGGTGGCGTCGGGATGACGACCGTGGCCTACCTCGCTGTCTCCCCCGAGGGTCGGACGGACAAGCGCTGCATTTCCCTTCGACCCGAGGCCCTCGACGGGTTGCGCCGTCTCACCGACACGGTCCACGACCACGGGGCGGCCGCCGCCGCCCAGATCGGACACGCCGGGCCCGTCGCCAACTCCCGATCGAACAGGGCACCGGCGTTGGCTCCGTCGAGTGGCTTCAGTCCCATGGGAACAAGGTCCCGAGGGGTTACGCACGCCGACATCGACCGGATCATCGAGGCCTACCGACGCGCCGCTACCCTCGTCCTCGAAGCCGGATTCGACTGCGTCGAGATCCATCTCGGGCACAACTATCTGCTCAGTGCCTTTCTCAGCCCGAAACTCAATCGTCGCTCGGATCGCTTCGGAGGGAGCCTCGAGAACCGGGCCCGCTTTCCCCGGCGGGTCGTCGAGGTGGTCCGCGAGGCCGTCGGGAACCGGATGGCGGTAACGGCCAAGCTCAACATGTCGGACGGGGTGCCGGGCGGCCTGTGGCTCGACGAGAGCATCGAAGTCGCACGCATGCTCGAATCGGACGGATGCCTCGACGCCCTCGAGCTGACGGGGGGAAGCTCGTTGGCCAATCCGATGTACCTCTTCCGCGGCGAGGCCCCACTGCGGGAATTCGGTGCCACCCTTCCGCCGGCGCTGCGTCTCGGCTTCCGCTTCTTCGGACACCGGTTCCTGCCTTCCTATCCGTTCGAGGAGGCGTTCTTCCTCCCCTACGCCCGCCAGTTCCGAGACGCGCTCACGATGCCGCTCATCCTGCTCGGAGGCATCAACCGACTGGACACCATCGAGGATGCCCTGGCCGAGGGTTTCGCCTTCGTGGCCATGGCCCGGGCATTGCTGCGCGAACCCGACCTCGTCGACAAGATGCGCATGGGAACATCGAGCCGGTCTCTGTGCATCCACTGCAACAAGTGCATGCCCACGATCTATCGAGGCACCCGCTGTGTCCTCGTGGCCGGTCCCGGGACGCCGGTAGCAGGCTAACGATGAGCCGATGGCCATCTCTCCCCACATCGAACGCCTGCGCACCCTCGTCGGTCATGAACTCCTCGTCCTCCCGTCAGCGGCCGTGCTCCCCCGCGACGCCGAGGGCCGGATTCTTCTCGTCCGGCTCGTCGATACTGATCAGTGGGCGGTGATCGGCGGCGCCATCGAGCCGGACGAATCCCCGGAGCAGGCGGCGGTCCGGGAGGCCGAGGAGGAGGCAGGTGTCAGCGTGGCCCTCGGCCGCATCCTGGGTGTCATCGGAGGGCCCCAGTTCCGTGTCACCTATCCGAACGGCGATCAGACGTCCTACGTCTCCACCGTCTTCGACGCCACGGTGACCGGTGGTACTCCACGGGCCGACGGGGACGAGACGTCGGCGGTCCGGTGGTGGCCTCCTGATCAGCTGCCCGCCGACGAGATGAGCGCATTCACGCGAGCGCTCCTGCGGGCCGTGGGCGTGGGCGGCGTCTGAGTCCCGTCAGTGCGATCCTGTCAGTGCGAGGGTCCCGACGGCGGCGGCCATGGACAAAGGCACGGAGAGCACCCCGAGCAGGGTGGCTCTGGCCACCGAGGGCTCCGTTCCGGCGCCCCGGGCGGCCCGTAGCCATAGGACCCACGCCAGTGATCCGCTGACGAAGAGGTTCGGGCCTACGTCGAGCCCGACCAACAGGGCATAAGGCCGGGGCGGGACCCGGGACGCCAGGAGCGACGCCGCCGGCAGGTTGTTGAGCAGCACACTGGCTACCGCCCCCACCGCGGCGGTACCCCAGGCGTCGAGATGCGCCAGCACGGTGGCCGGTCCCGACCATGAACGCCCGAGGGCACCCAGGACCACCGCCACGCCGAACAACCCGACCAGGACGGGGAGGGAGAGGATGCTTCCCACCTGTGCCCGGCGTTCCCGGCCGGTGGCCAGGCGCACCCCGACCGACGCGGCGCCGACGCAGGCGACCGGGACGGCCGGCGATCGGAGCACGACCACGAGGACCGTCACCGCCGTCACGGCGAACAGGCCCAGACCGAAGGTCGGTCGCGAGGGACGGGTGGGAACCGGGGTTCCGGCGCGCAGCGTGCGACGCTCCATGATGGCGACCACGACGGCCGTCACCACGACGGCGACGATCCAGACCGGCGCCATCCGACGGAAGAAGGCGGCACCCGAAACGTGGAAGTGGCCGGCAACGATCAGGTTGGTCAGATTCGACCCCGGTAAGAGCAGGGAGCCGGCATTGGACACAAGCAGGCACCCGTAGACCCACGCCCCCTCGGCGTGCCCACGACTCCGTGCCGCGTGGGCGAGGACGGGCGTGAGGAAGACCACCGACGTGTCGAGGTTCAGCACCGCGGTCACAAAGGCAACCAGGACGGTCGCGCCCACATAGAGGGAGATGCCGTTGGGGGCCAGACGGGCGAGGCGGTGGCCCGCCGCACGGAACAGCCCGTCCCGCTCGGCCACCAGACCGACCAGGAGTAGCCCGGTGACGAGGACGAACGGTGACCACACCTGCGACGCGGCTGAGCTCGTGTCGTGCGGACTCAGCCACAGGGCGGCCAGCGCACCCATTGCTGCGGCGGCAGCCAGAAGCCAGCCTCCGCGGCGTGTCGAAGCAGCGCCGGATGTCTTCTGGGGGACAGGGGTGCCATCCGAAAGGCTCATCGTCGACCGTCGTGGCCGAGGATCGGCGTCACCGGGCGGCACGCGAGGCGGGCCTGGCGACCGCGGTGACCGGGTGTTCGGAACCGACATCTTCTCCGGGACGACAGACGGTCGCCACGCTCTCTTCCCGGTGTCCTACCCACTGGCCGCCGTTCCCCCCGCACCTGGCCGGGCCGGCATGCTCCGCCCGAACAGGCGAAGGGCCAGCGCTGTCACCGCGAACACCCCGGCCAGGAGGACGAACGGAAAGGCGTCCACGGTCGCCTGCGCCAGCGCACCGCTGGAGGCGGCCGCCAACCCCTGCCCGGCGGCCCAGGCCAGATTGGCGAGGCCGAAGGCCAGGCCCTGGTGGAGACCCCGTCGATCGGCACCGTCACTGATCATGGCCGACGCCGGGACGAAGAGGACGCCGAACGCCGGTAGGCCGACCACGAGCAGGGTCACCAGGAGCCAGGAGGGGGTCACAAAGGGGATGAGCACGCTGACAGCGACGGCGGCGACCAATGCCAGCCGGACCGGAGAGAGCGAGCCCCGGCGGTCCGAGAGTCGCCCGACCAGAGGAGAGAGCGCTCCCTCGAGGGCCGCCGAGCCCAGAAAGGCGGCGCTGATCACCACGGCCGACGCTCCGAGCGCACTGAGACGGAGAGGGACGAGGACGTCGACGACCCCGAAGGCGACGCCGGCCAGTGCGGTGAACCACATCCCGGCCGCGATCCCGGGGTCGGTGAGCGCCGGAAGGGCGTGACGGAGGCTCTGGGGCTCGGCGGTGACGGGTCTCGGCATCGTCATGCTCAGAACCAGTAGGAACACCCCCGCCACGCTGGCGGCGGCGAAGGCGGGACCCGTACCGACCCGGCTGGCGGCGGCGCCCACCAGCGGACCGACGAGTGCTCCACCGAGCGCGGCGGCAAAGGCCACTCCGAGGACCCGTCCGCGCCGGTCGACGGGTGCGGCCGCGGCCAACCAGGCGAGGCTCCCCGCCCAGGTACACGCCCCGGCGAGGCCCTGGACGAATCGGGCTCCGTCGAGAACCGGCGGTGAATGGTCGAAGCCGAAGACGAGGGTCGCCGCGCTCATGACGGCGAGACCGAGCACGACGGCGGGCCGCACCCCGAGTCGGGTGGCGAAGACACCCCCGGGGAGGGCACCGATCAGGGTCCCGACCGGGTAGGCGGCGACCAGGAAACCGGCTCCGGCCTTGGACAAGCCGAGAGCATGGACGTAGTGGGGCAGCAACGGGGTGAGGGCCGTGAAGAACACGGTGTCGACCAGGACCGCCGCGCAGATCAGGGGCAGCAGACCCCGTGGAAGAGTCGGTGACGACGACGTGTCCGGCTCCCCCTGACCTCGCACCTGCCCAGTATCGCCCGGGGCGACAGCCGCGGCGGCCGCCTACGGCGGGCGGACCGCCTCAGGAGGGGGGCAGAGAGGGCCTCCCGCTCGGACATCCCTCGGTGGAGGTCTACGGGGGGCTCAGCGCGGGACGCGCCCTGACTCAGGACGCGGGCGGGCAGTCGCCGGGATCGGTGGCCCCGGAATCGGGGCTCACCATCAGGCACGACTCGTCCACGACCTCGAAGTCCGAACCGGTGATCTGGGTGAGAGCGTGGAGGGTGGTGTTGTCCCAGTACGAACTGGGCACGCCACTGATGAACCAGGGGGACCCGTTGTCGGCAACGATCATCCCGTAGGTCTTGAGGGCCTGGAGAATGACCTGGTCCATGGGGGGAAACTGCGAGATGTCGACGGTGGTCTTCAGCCGCAGGCGGAGCCCCATGGGCGGGAGCGACGGGTCGGCCGTCCCGGCCTCGTGGCGTGCCGGCCAGATGTAGGTGTCGTCGGACTCAGGCACGGTGACACGGATGGCGTGGTCGATGACACCCGCGGCAACCTCATCGGGGCGGACCAACCCGGGAAGGATGGGCAGTCCAGCAGCATCGGCCGACGTCCATCCCGCCGTCCGGAGGGAGTCGGATCCCAGCGGGAAGACAGCCCCCGATCCGGCGTGCCACGACCTCCCCCCGTGACGGGGACGAGCGGAGAAGAGTTCGTAGTCGGTACAGCTGCCGGAGTCGACCACGAGGACGTGACGATCACCCGTCGAGTGGGGACCGCCTTCGATGAGCGGCTTCCTCGGAATCGGGTAAGGCCCGGGATCACTCTCCGAAGCGTAGGTGAAGTGCACCGGAACGAACATTTGCGTCGAAGGGGCCACGTTGTAGGGGATGCCGATCGGGCCGCCGCCATAGTTGCCGGCCCCGAAGTCGGGATGCAGCGGCGCCGTCGCCCCGATGCTGGCGATGTAGGTGGCCGAGTTGGGGTCGACCGGCAGATGGGACACATCGGCGTGCCAGACATTGTCTGCCGGGAGGACCGTGCAGCTCGACCCGGGGAGTGAGTCGGCGCGGCCCGTCCCGGGGGTGAAGACGACCAGCAGCGCCGTGAGGGCGACGGACAGCGTGATCGCGTACGTTTTCCGCGGACGTGCCATCTCCCGCCAGGTTAACGGGCTACGGACCCCGGGACCGAAGGTGTCCCCGGTTCCATCGGCGACGCCGGTAGCGTCGCCCCGATGGAGGGCCGGACCACGATCTTCGATCTCGACGACACGCTCATCACCGAAGAGGAGGTGGCCCGGTCGTCCCTGCGCCGCACTGCCGGACTTCTCCCCGACCACGACCCGGATCAGGTCGAGAAGGTCGTCTTGGACACGGCCCGCCGATTGTGGCGTGCGGGACCGTGTCACGGGCTCTGCCAGGAACTCGGCATCGCCTCCTGGGAGGGCCTCTGGGCCACGTTCGAAGGGGGTCATGACGCCCTCGACGACCTCCGGGACTGGGCCCGCAGCTACCGACCAGAGGTCTGGCGCTCCGCACTGGCGTCGCTCGGGAGCGAGGACCCTCGACTGGCCGGCACCATGGCCGATCTGTACATCGAGAACCAGCGGCACGGCCACAGGCTGATCGAGGGGGCCGCCCGCCTGATCCGTTCGTTACGGGGAACCCGGCGGCTCGGTCTCCTCACCAACGGACCCCCGGACATTCAGCGCCTCAAATTGGAGGGCACCGGCCTGGCGGCCTGCTTCGACGCGGTCGTCATCTCGGGTGAGGTCGGCATGGGCAAGCCGGATCCCGGCGCCTTCGCCTACACGCTCGACCGACTGGGCGCCGCACCCGAGTCGGCCGTCATGGTCGGTGACAGCTGGGAACGCGACGTTCTCGGTTCCCTGGCGGCCGGCATGTCAGCCGTGTGGATCGCCGGTGATCGCCCCCGGCCGGACGAGGTCCCGAAGGTGACCGTGGTCGACAGCGTCGCTGAGCTCACAGTGCTCACCATCTAAGGGTCCGCAGCAGTGTCGATCGTGTATCTGTGGCGCGGTACGTTCACCAATGTCGAGGTCAACGCGCTCCATGCGGAGGCCTTCCGCGCCCCTACCGATGACGTCAGCGAGCGGAACTGGAGCGCCCTGGTCGAGCGGCAGAGCCTCGGGTGGGTCCTGGCCAGAGACGACGGACGCCTGGTCGGTTTCGTCAACGTGACGTGGGACGGACTCCTCCACGCCTGGATCCTGGACACGATGGTCGCGTCTGGCGCGCGCCGCCGGGGGGTGGGAAAGAACCTGGTGGCCACGGCGCGCGCCGAAGCGACACACGCAGGCTGTGAATGGCTCCACGTCGATTTCACCGACGACCTCCGTCCCTTCTATGTCGATGCCTGCGGATTCACCCCCACCAGCGCCGGGCTGATGGCGCTCCGGGAGGCCGAGCACAGCAGTTGAGCCCGTGGTCGGCGTGGCGGTGACACGTCACGGTGTCCCCCGTCGGCGCCTGACCTCGTCACGCAGCTCGCGGCGCCAGACGAACCGCAGGCCCGACCAGTCGTCTCCGATGGCCGCCACCTTGATGTCCACCAGCCCCGTCTCGAGGGCTCCCTGGCGCACGAGATTGTCGCCCAGGTCGCTCACGTGGCCGGCGGCCTTGCGGGGCCACGCCAACCACAGGGCGTCCTCAGGTCCGAGGGTGGGGACGACACGGTGAAGGACCTTCTCCAGGTCCGATGCCCGGCGCAGGAAGGCGATGACCACGGAGGCCCGGCCCCGCAGACCTCGGCGCAGGCTGGCCCCGTCGGGCAGGGGGCCTGCGGACCAGCCGGGAGGGGCGTCCACGAGCGCGACGACATCCCCGGGGCGGATTCCGAGCTTGCGGGCGAGTCCTGCCGACGGAGTCCGCGTCGAAGCCGATGTGGGAGCCCGAGCCGCGCTCACGGCAGCCCGGTCACCCGGACTAGGGCTGACGTGGAATGCGCCGGACCCCCGCCCCTTCGCCGGCCGCGCCCACGGGTTCGGGCTCCGGCTCGATGAAGGCGGGGACCGGTTCGGGGTCGAGCTCCTCCGTACCGTCGCCGGGACGCGGCGGCGTGGGAACGGTCGCGTATTCACCGTGCTCGGAGCGAGTGACCACGACCGCCCGCTTGCGCTTCCCGATCCCATGCAGACCGGTCATCTCCCGGCAGATCGACCACGTGACGAGTCCGACGACGACGGGGATGACGAACACGGCGAAGCGGAAGAACCACAGCACCGTGTTGAGCGACACCTGCGTGAAGTTGGCCAGGACATCGGTCGAGCTGGCGGCGAAGAGCATGAAGTAGAACGCCAGGCCCGTGGCCCCTACCGCCGTGTGCAGCGGTCGGTCACGGGGACGGTCGAGGAGATTGTGGGCGCCGCGGTTGCCGGTGACTCTCGATTCGATGAACGGCCACAGATAGAAGAGAGTGAACGTGAGCCCCGGGAAGAGGACCGCGGGTAGGAACACCTCGAACGGGATGGTGTGACCGAACCCGGAGAACTCCCAGCTGGGCATGATCCGGAGGGCGCCGTCGAGCCAGCCCATGTACCAGTCCGGCTGGACGGCATAGCTGATCCTGGTGGGTTCGTACGGGCCGAACTGCCAGATCGGGTTGATCTGGACCAGACCGCCGAGAGCCCAGAGCACTCCGGACACCATGAAGAGGAACCCGGTCGTCTTCAAGATGAACGTCGGGTACATGGGCGTGCCCACGACGTTGTCCTCGGTGCGGCCGTGACCGGGGAACTGGGTGTGCTTCTGCTTCACGAGCAACCCGAGATGGGCGGTGATCAGACCCAGGAGGGCCAGGGGGATGATCAGGACGTGGAGGATGAAGAAACGGGGGATGATGATCCCGTTGCCGGGGAAGTTCCCGCCGAAGATGAAGGTGCCCAGGTAGGTCCCGACCACGGGGATCGAGAGCATGATCGAGTAGGCGATGCGGATTCCCGTCCCCGAGACGAGGTCGTCGGGAAGCGAGTAGCCCAGGAAGCCCTCCACGATGGCCAGCGTCAGCAGGGTGACGCCGATGAACCAGTTGAGCTCGCGGGGCTTGCGGAAGGCACCGGTGAAGAAGATGCGGGCCATGTGGACTGCGATGGCACCGACAAAGACGTCGGCAGCCCAGTGGTGCATCTGACGGATGACGAGACCGCTACGGACGGCGAAGGAGATATCGAGCGACGACGCGTAGGCGGCCGACATGTGGGCGCCTCGCAACGGCAGGTAGGCGCCCTGGTAGACGACATCGGTCGACGAGGGGATGAAGTACAGCGACAGGAAGACTCCTGTGGCCAGCAGGATGATGAATGAGTAGAGGGCGATCTCCCCGAGGAGGAATGACCAGTGGTCGGGGAAGATCTTGTCGAGCAGGACGCGGCCACCCTTGGCCACGCCGAGCCGGTCGTCCAGCCACCGGACGGCGCCTTCGACCGGTTTGTTCGTGGTGGCACGTTTGCCGTTGGCCGACCCGTTGGTCGAACCTTTCGTCGTCGCTGATAGCGATGCGCTCACGACGACCGCTCCCAGAATCCGGGTCCGATGGCCTCGTGGTAGCCGCTCTGGGCCATCAGAAATCCGTCACCGTCGATGGCCAGAGGCAGCTGCGGCAGCGGGCGGGGGGCGGGCCCGAACACCGGTTGGGCCCCCTTCAAGACGTCGAACAACGACTGGTGGCAGGGGCAGAGCAGCTGGAGGAGCTGCTCCTGGTAGAGGCCGACGGGGCAGCCGGCGTGCGTGCAGACCTTGGAGTAGGCGACGTACTCGTCCGGAGTCCAGGTCTCGCGGCCGGGCTTCGTGACGAAGGGCTCCCGTACGGGCCGGATGAGGACCGTCTGGTCCTTGGCCTGCTGGACGGCGTCGGAGAAGCCCTCGGGGAAGACGGTGAGGAAGCCGCCGACCTCGATGTCGGCCCGGTGGATGCGGCGGCCGTTCCCGTCGACCAGGTAGCTACCGGTCGTCCAATTGGTCGTTTCCAGGGCCTTCTTGGGCGTGGGTCCCAGGGAGCGCAGGAGAGGGAAGCCGAGGACCACGCCCATGACGCCGGATCCGGCGGCCAGGAGCCCGCCGAGGAACCCCCGGCGGCGCACGACCATCGTGCCCCGGTCGACCACCGCGGCCGTCATGGCCTCGATGTCGGGCTCGCTGGAACCGAACGGGTGACGGTCCTCGACGAAGGGTCCCCGGGGGAGGAGGTACTTGCCCCAGGCCGACATGCCGAAGCCGAAACCGAACAGGCCGACGCCCAGGAAGACTCCCTCGAGCTGTGTCTGACCGCCGACCCAGTAGACGCCGCCGTAGGCGGCAAAGCCGGCCAGGCCGATGAGGAGGAGTGCGGCGACGACGAGCTCGGTCCGGCGGGGGTTCTTGGCCAAGGGCTGCATGTGGGGATCGTCGAACCTCGCCACCGGATAGGCGACGGGGGTCTTCGTCATCGGTGCCTCGTGGTCGGTCACGTCCGGTCGCCGATCCAGAAGGCCACGAGCATGAGGCCGCCGACGCCGATGAACAGACCGATGAAGCCCTCGGCCACGGGGCCGATGCCACCGAGGCCGAGACCGCCGGCGTTGTTGGGGTGCTGGATGGGCCCCGTCACGTACGCCACGATGTCGGCCACCTGCTGGTTGTTCAGCTGGTCAGGACCGAAGTGGGGCATGTTGGCCGGCCCCGTCCGCAGGGCCTCGACGGCCTGGACGGGGGTCGCCTTGTGCAGCGACGGCGCCGAGTTCCCGTCGGCCAGCGCGTCACCGGACCCGGTGATGGTGTGACAGGCCGCGCAGTTGAGGACGAACATCTGGTTGCCCTCTTCCAGGTTGGCACCCTTGAGGTTCACGACGGGGATGCCATCGGGGTAGCCGGGTGCCGTGAGTCCGAGCGATCCGACGAAGGCCGCGATCTCGAGGATCTCCTTGGGTGGGAACCGCGGATCCTTCTGGATCGGTTGCGTGGCCGGGTTTCCGAGCGGCATGCGGCCGGTACCCACCCAGAAGTCGGCCGTGGCCGGGCCTACGCCCACCAGGTTGGGGGCGTTCGCCGTCCCCGTCCCATCCACACCGTGGCAGCTCGAACAGTTGGCCTCGAACAACTGCTCACCGGGGGCGATATAAGACTGGGGCAGTTTCCGGTAGGTGATCGGTTCGGGTGGATCGAGGGCGTTGGTCGCCCCCGAGGCCGTCGACGCCGACACGGTGTGGTCGATCGCCCCAGGGCTGAGAAGACCGACCACGGCCACGCCGACCACGATCAAGGCGGGCAGAACGAAGAGCCGTCGCCTCCCGGTCACCATGGTGTGCGTCTTGCGCGCCATCATCCCGACTTGAACAGGAAGAGGCAGCTGAAGATGCCTATCCACATGAAGTCGACGAAGTGCCAGTAGTAGCCGACCGCCTGGTAGACGTTCGTCTCGCCCGGATCACCTTCCTGTCCCTTCATCCGACCGAGGAGGAAGATCATGGCCACCAGACCGAGAGCCACGTGCAGACCGTGGATGCCCGTCATGATGAAGAAGAGCGACCAGTAGGCGTTGAGCGACGGCCCGTGGTGCGACGCGGCGAAGTCATGCCATTCGTAGAGGGTGTTGGCCAGGAAGCCGGCTCCGAGGATGAAGCTGATCACGATCCACCGTCGTGCCGTCCGCCGGTCGCCGCGTTCCTCGGCCCAGACACCCATCTGGAAGGTGGGGCTCGACACCAGGAGGACGACGCTGAAGATGCCGGCCTGGATGTAGTCGAGGTGCTTCCCGTCCAGCGGGGGCCACGACCCGTGGGCGTTGGCCCGGATGGTGAAGTACGCGGCGAACAGGCCGCTGAAGAACATCAGCTCCGAGCCGAGCCAGATCATGACGCCCACGGCCAACAGGGGCGGCCGTTCGGGGACGTGGCGCTGCCCGGGCGCGGTCTGCTCCACGGACAGGGCCTGCGTCACGGCGTCTTTCCTAGCGGACGGCGACCCCTCCGCGCCAACACCGTGACGGACCTGGGTCCGTCGCCCGATGAGACCGGACCCGTCAGCCGAACTCGGGCACCGTCAGCGGTGAAGGCACGCCGGCAACGGCCGCGCGTGGACCACGACGAGGCGCCGGGTGGGCCGCGTGAGGGCGACGTACAGAGCCCGCAGTCCCTGTGACGACTCGTCGGCGATGGTGGAGGGTTCCACCACCACAACGGCGTCGAATTCGAGTCCGTTGGCCAGATCGACGGGCAGGAGGCTCAGGGGAGAGCCCAGGCCGTCACGGCGGGGATCGATGGCGTGGTACCCGGCGTCGTCGAGGGCGAGGGCCAGCTCGCCCACGAGCGACGTGGGGGCGAGGACGGCGGCCGTTCCGGGGGCGACCTCGGCCACGGCGGCCGCGGCGGCGGTGACGACGGCGCTCGCCAGCGTGCCGGGTCCGGCGCTCACGAACCGGGGCTCGTGACCTGACCGGCGGACCGGTCGTGGAGGACGAAGCGCCGGGGCCGCCTCGGCCAGGACCCGCGACGCCACCTCGACGACCTCGGCCGGCGTGCGGTACGAGACGGTGAGCTCGACCAGCCGGGGCGCCCGTTCACCGGGAAGGTGGGCCGTGACCTCGTCCCAGTTCGATGGGGCCCACGGGCCGGTGGCCTGACCGATGTCACCGACGACGGTCACCGACCCCGACAGCGACCGTCTGGCCACCATCCTCAATTGCATGGGAGAGAGGTCCTGGGCCTCATCGACCACGATCTGGCCGTAGGTCCGGGGGCCGTCGTCAGGATCGGAGCCCGCACCCAGGCGCGCCCGTCTCTTGCCGAGGAGCACACGGGCCTCATCGATCAGGGCCAGGTCGGCCGCCGTCCACGGGATGTCGGCCAGTGCCGTACTCCGGTCCCTGACGAGCAAGGCCTGTTCGGCGCCGGTGAGGATGCCCCGGGCCGCCAGGGCCAGCAGGGGGGGCGAGCCGAAGAGGTCGTGGAGAAGCTCCTCGGCACTGAGTCGCGGCCACATGCGGTCCAGGGCGTCGGCCAGCTGGGGAAGGGCCCGGATCTGCCGCGAGAACTCGGCCAAGTCGAAAACGGACTCCTCGGCGGTCCCGTTCGACTCCGGCGCGGGCGAAGGATCCGCGTGCCCGTTTCGGCCGCCCGCCTGGTCGTCAGTGCGGGCACTGCCGTTGCCCGTCCCGACCACGCCGGTGGGGCCGTCGCCGGGGGTGTCGTCGTGCCCGGCGGTGGGGTCGAAGTCGGCGGTGGTCCTGTGCGGCCACGCATCCGAGGACGAGAGGTCCGGGGACGGCCGGTCCCGGATCCCGGCCGACCCCGCCAGCCAGGCGTCAGCGGCGGCATCAGCGGCGGCGTCGGTGGCGGCGTCCGCGCCTGTGGGGCCGTCGGTGTCGCCCCGGAGGACCTTCACGGCCCGCTGGTAGTCGTCGGCCAGGCGCCTGACGACCAGCTGCTCGACGAAGCGGCGACGCGCGTTGTGGGTCCCGGGACGGCGCCGGGCCTGGGCGATGGCCGCGGCCGAGGCGTCCGTCGTGAGACGGAGCACGGTGGCGCCGTAGGGCAGATCGACGTCGTGGCGCAGGGGTCGCTGTCGGGTGCGGACCGCGTGCGCCACCACGGCGGCCATCCGGGCTTCACCTTTCAACCGGGCCACCGACGGAGCCTCCTCGGCCCGCTGCTGGACGCCGTGGACGATGCCGGAGATCGTGGACAGGGTGACCCCGCTCTCACCGAGGGAGGGCAGGACATGCTCGATATAGCGCAGGAAAAGGGGGTTCGGCCCGATCACGAGGACCCCCTGGCGCTCCAGGGGGAAGCGGTGCGTATAGAGAAGGTAGGCGGCCCGGTGGAGGGCCACCGCCGTCTTCCCGGTGCCCGGCCCCCCCTGAACCACGAGGACGCCCGGGAGAGGGGCCCTGATGATCTCGTCCTGCTCGCGCTGGATCGTCGAGATGATGTCGCGCATGTAGCCGGTGCGGGCCCCCTCGAGGGCGGCGAGGAGGGCCCCGGGGCCTCCGAGCTCGAGTCCGGAGCCGTCGTCGACGCTGCCCGGTGCGTCACCGGCACCCGGCCCCGGGCCGGGGCCGCCCTGAAGGGGGGTCCGGCCGAAGCGCTCGTCCTCGATCCCGACGATGCGGCGGCCGTGGGCGGCCAGATGGCGGCGGAGAACCAGGTCCATGGGCTCGCGGCCGGTGGCCCGGTAGAAGGGCTCGGCCACCGGGGCCCGCCAGTCCACCACCAGGGG